>ERZ1035014.5-NODE-5-length-230029-cov-129.968188_pt1 | contig 230029 bp, 235 predicted proteins | sample MGYA00520620_ERZ1035014 | MGnify/ENA primary metagenome ERZ1035014 (study PRJEB33766, sample SAMN09781744) | gut metagenome | biome: gut microbiome | host: Homo sapiens | place: Madagascar | study: EMG produced TPA metagenomics assembly of the PRJNA485056 data...
ACAGCAAACACCTGGTCAGGTGGAAAACCGCGCCTTATATCCCCGCCCTGAAGGATGGGGTTTTACGGCGCACCGGATAAAAAGCGCCATCTAACGATGGCGCGTCTGGAACTACTTTTTGTTAACGTCAAACATGGTGGCATCGGTCGCCATGTCATCAATAACTTGTTTAATATTTTCGAAAGCCATTGGCGTACTTTCGTTATTCAGGTCTTTACCTTCGCCCTGACGAACGACTTTGATAACCGGTTTATTAGTCGCTGCATCAATCAGCTCACCTTCAAAATAGAGGCGAGTATCCATGGTACGGTGGCCTGTAGCCATTTGCGTCCCCGCAACCACTAATGCAACAGGAACCACTTCATAGAATTGCAGCCCTTCTTTGCTGGTATCTACACCGGTAATGGCCCCACGGAAAATCAGACTACGCGGCCCAGCGGTGGTAACCAGTGGTTTACGCTGCGCTATCGCTTCTTTCATTTCGGTGTTGGTATAGTTCAAAATTTTATCCAGAACTTTCTGCCCTACCTGGGTAGAAGGTTTTGGTACCGGATAATAAGTGATTGGGTTCCAGACGATGCTGTCATATTTGCTTTGATCAAAACTCGGGTCTACCCAACGTAAAACAGGTTTACCTGTTGCTGAGGTTGTTTCTTTTAAATCAGAGTAATTGTTTAAAAAACCAGAATATTTATCTGGCTGGGTGATTTTAGAGGCACAACCAGACAGAGCCAACAAGCCGCATAAAGCTGCAACTTTCGCAAATGATGTGGTACGCATGAATAGTTTCCTGAGATGATTATATTACTTTCTAAGTTATAGCAAAAAGCGCCGCTTCGTGTTGTGGCAAAAAAAGTGTTGGTGAAAATAAATTTTTCAGCCCCTTTTCAGACGACATAGTCAATGCCGAAAAAGGGGCTAAGTCAATCATCAGTAGTTAAATTTCAGTAAGTTAAGCTGCTAAAAAACTTCGACTACTGTGATTAATTTCACATCCCTTCGATAAAAAATATGCTTACCGAAAAGAAGAACAGTAAATCATCTCAGCGTGGGGAATTTTCACGCGCCTTATTCTTAGCGGGTCATTTTTTACGTGCCAGCATCGTGGCGAAACGCAGTTTAATACGATTACCGTTGGCGTCGGTGCGGTGCAGCTCGCCGACGTCTTCATTGTATTTCACCCTCTCCCAGCCTTCGTAATATCGACGTAATTCTCCCTCTTTGAAGGCAAACGGGAAGCCGACGGTACATGGATAATCAGCGGTATCCATCGCCGCCACAATCAGGTTGTAACCACCAGGTTTAGTGCAACGTTGCATATTGACAATCAGCCCTGGGATGGTTTTAGCCTCAAGGAACATCAGTACCACAGTCGAAAGAATAAAATCGTACTGTCTATCAAATGTGAGGTTATTCAGATCAACGACTCGGGTGTGTAAATTATCCAGATTTTCAATGGATTTAATGCGCTCGACGTTGGCGATACTCATGGCATTTTTATCCCATGCGTCAACATCATAACCATTGGCTGCCAGGTAAAGACTGTTACGACCATTGCCACAGCCCAGATCCAGCGTTTTACCCGGTTTAACCACTTTCACCGCTTCCAGTACTTCAGAGTGTGTGCGGGTTAATTCATATTTATCAGTAAAATAGTTTTCGTCACGAATGATCATTCTTTGTCCTCTGCTTTCATTAAAACGGCGCGCTCGGTTCTGACTAACAATTTTCCCTGCATCAGAAGCGCAAAAGTACGGATGAGCAGTATTGCAATAATAAAATTGGTAAAGATAAACAGCGGCACCGCCAGCGTATGGAAAAATCCATTATCGCTGCCACTCCCCAGATGCAAACCGGTGGTTGCCAGTGCAGATACGCCGAACGAGAAACTCCAGAATGAAGCATTAAATGGCTGGGAGAGATACCATGGCATCAGACGTAGCATAAACAGCAGTTGCAGCAGTCCATAACCGAAAAGCATTTTCGCCAGCGTGTCACCCTCGCCGCCGTTGACGCTCAGCCAGGCACTACAAGCCACCAGCGCAGGAGCGAGCTGAATGCCGAGTGATGTCCGCAGTGCCGTGGGTAATTCTCCCGAACTGCGCAGACGCTGCAAGATCACCGGTTCAAGGCTTAGCCATGAGAAAACGCCTGCGCCTAAAAACACCAGACCGGCGTCGGTGTAGCCCAACGCACCACAGGCCATTGCGCTGATAAAGTTGTTGGCAACTGTCGGCAGATACAGTCCAGGCGTGGTAGCTTCTTCAGGGTGAGATCCGCGCCATAATCCCGCAGTTTGCCAGGCGGCATAAGCCAACTGAACCACGACACCAAAACTGAACAGGCACACCGCCAGTGGGCGAAACCACGGAACAAAACCAATCGCCACCAGCATCGTCGTTGCCGGAAACAAACTCACAAAACTGCTCAGCACTGGATGGCGAACTTCCGCCAGCACGCTATGCGGAAAGCGTATGAGTCGGGTAATAAATGCGCTAGTTAATAATCCCCAGATGATCATCGCCAGAATCACCAGCCCATCCCCTAACCAGTGGCTGACCTGCCAAACCTGGCTGGCATAGCGCCAGGCAAATCCCATCCCTATCGTCCCCAACACAATACCAAAGTAGCCTGCCGGCAAATTGAGCACTTTATCGCTCTGCATCTTCTTACTCATTTTGTTTAATTTATAAAGTATATTTGAAATGCATTTTATGGAATTTTCTCGAGCATAGCCAGAGCCGCAGAATTTGCTACGGTTATAGTAAGTCACCTGTGGGAAAACGCTATGCGCAAATATCGTCTAAGTGAAGAACAGCGAGCCTTTAGTTATCAGGAAGATGGCACTAAAAAAAATGTGTTATTACGGCAGATTATCGCCATTAGCGATTTTAACGATGTGATAGCAGGAACCGCTGGCGGCTGGATCGATCGCGAAACGGTGTTAGCACAGGAAGGAAATTGCTGGATTTACGACCAGAATGCTATTGCGTTCGGCGGAACGGTGATTTCCGGTAATACGCGCATCACCGGCACCAGCGTACTGTGGGGAGAGGTTTACGCAACGGATAATGTCTGGATCGATAATAGTGAAATCAGCCAGGGTGCATATATAAGTGACAGTGTCACCATTCATGACTCACTGGTTTGCGGGCAATGTAGAATATTTGGTCACGCCTTAATTAATCAACATTCTATGATCGTCGCAGCACAAGGCTTAACGCCTGACCATCAACTCCTGCTACAAATTTATGATCGCGCAAGGGTTAGCGCCTCGCGTATTGTCCACCAGGCACAAATTTATGGCGATGCCGTCATCCGGTATGCTTTTATTGAACATCGTGCCGAAGTTTTTGATTTTGCCAGTATTGAAGGTAATGAAGAGAACAACGTCTGGCTATGCGATTGCGCTAAAGTCTACGGTCACGCGCAGGTGAAAGCTGGCATAGAAGAAGATGCCATTCCAACGATTCATTACAGTTCGCAGGTGGCGGAATATGCCATTGTGGAAGGTAATTGTGTGTTAAAACATCATGTCTTGATTGGCGGAAATGCCGTGGTACGTGGTGGACCGATTCTGCTCGACGAGCACGTTGTAATACAAGGTGAGAGCCGTATTACAGGTGCGGTGATAATTGAAAACCATGTGGAGTTAACCGACCACGCCGTCGTTGAAGCCTTTGATGGCGACACGGTTCATGTCCGTGGTCCAAAAGTCATTAACGGCGAGGAGCGCATTACGCGAACGCCGCTGGCAGGGTTATTATGAATCGATAATACGCGCGTATAAGTTCACATCATCATAGGCATCATTCAGGAACTCAGCCTGTTTCAGGCAACCTTCAAGGATAAAACCATTGCGCAAAGCGACCTGGTTGCTTTGCGGATTGTCCACCCGACATTTGATCACGAAGCGTCTAAGTTCACCAGACTGGGCGTAATGATGAATCAATGCCTGCAGCGCCTGAGAAATGATCCCCTGCCCCTGATGAGATTCGTCCAGCCAGTAGCCTATTTCAGCGGTTTTATTCAGTGGTTCAATACGATTAAACGAGATAACGCCGATAAGTTCATCTTCTTTGAAAATCATGAACATTTTGGCATAGCCGCGTTGATGCAACATCACATTACCCTGCACCGTTTTTCGCGTGTCCTCTTCACTCTGAACGAACTGCGGCCAGTTTAGCGACTGCTGTAACCAGGTTTTATTTTTACAGATTAACTGATAAAGAGGAGTGACGTGATTTTCTGCAACAGCATGTAATTCAAGTGATTCGCTTACTTTTATCGTTTCAGTCATCTTATCTCCAGTCAATCCATGCAGTTGTTAAAAAAGCCGCCTGGCTGGCGGCTTAGGAAAGTTTATACCTCTTTGACGCTCTCCTGCTGCAGGATTTTGAGCATCTCATCTTTTAACTGTAGCTTTTGTTTTTTCATGCGGACCACTTCCGCATTGTACCCTCGACCGTCGGAACCTTCCTTTCTGGCAATTTCATGATCAAGTTTATTGTGTTTATCGAACAAGGACATAAAGCGAGGATTTTCGTTTTTCAGACGGGATATTAAATCTCGATATTCTGGAAACATACGCACTCCCTGTTAGTGGCTGACAAGGTGTATCTGAAATACACACCATCAGATTACTCATTTAACTTAGGGAAAAATGCGAGCGGGATCGTGTTTAACCAGACGGCACCTCCCGAAGAAGGTGCCGAAGAAAAAACGATTAACTCATCACGCGGTCGTCAACATACTGACGTTTATCCGGCGCTGGCGGGAAATACTGATACAGCCATGTTTCACTGATAGCGTCGCCCTGACAACGCAGATACATCCGCATATCGACCGGATCAGTGGAGTCCGAAGTCGGATACCAGTCAAACTGAATACGATAACCATCAATGGGTTCAATATAGAGAATTTCGATTTGCTTCGCTTCCCCACTGGAAAGCGTAATCACCGGCTCAATGCCTTTTGGTGCGGCAGCTTTCAGATCACCACCAACGAAATCGACGGCAAAACGACGCGCCCATTTTTCGGGATAGTGTTCACCTGGCGCCCAACCTTCCGGGAAACCGCCCATGCCGGTACGCGTCGCCATAACGCGCGCTAATGGGCAATGAACAGGCGGTTGCGCACTCCAGTACAGACGATACTGGAATGCAAACTCATCACCCGCCTTTACAGCTTTTTCTGGCTGCCAGAAGCAGACAATGTTATCCAGCGTTTCGCCCGTTGTTGGGATTTCCATCAGGCCGATGGTGCCCTTACCCCACTTGTTACGCGGTTCCACCCACAGACTTGGGCGTTTGTTATACCAGCCCATAATGTCCTGATAATGGGAGAAGTCACGATCCAGTTGCAATAAACCAAACCCTTTCGGGTTGTTGTCGGTGTAAGCATTGAACTGCAATTTTTGCGGATTATTCAGCGGACGGCAAATCCACTCGCCGTTGCCCCGCCACATGGACAGACGATCAGAGTCATGAATTTGCGGATGAATGGTGTCGCACATCCGACGTTCATTAGTACCGCAGCTGAACATACTGGTCATCGGCGCAATGCCCAGCTGTTTAATGTCTTTGCGCGCATACAGGTGATTTTCCACATCCATAATCACCTGACTTTTCTCACAATGGATAGTGAACTTATAGGCACCAGTAATGCTGGCGCTATCGAGCAACGCATAAACGGTAAAGGTAGTTGCCCCCGGTTTTACCGTATCAAACCAGAAGGCGGTAAAGTCGGGGAACTCTTCTTTACTGTCGGTGTAAGTGTCGATCGCCAGGCCGCGGGCCGACAAACCGTATTGATATGTATCATCAACGGCGCGGAAATAACTCGCGCCGAGAAATGATACTACATCACGGCGCGCCAGTTCGGGGGCTTTAAACACGCGAAAACCGGCAAAGCCGAGATCGCTTTGCCCTTCTAATTGTTTTGTATCAACACCCGCATCGTTGTATTTGAACAACTCCGGGCGAAAGTGAATTTCACGCGCCAGATGTGTTGCTGGATCTACAGAAAACATACGAACGCGGCGACGGAATCCCATTCCCATATGGAAGAACTGAGCGTCCAGTTGACGGTTCTCAACGTTATGCCAGAGCGATTTTTCGGCGTCGTATTGAATACTGTTATAAGCCTGCGGCGTCATTGTCGCCAGCGTGTCAGGTAACGGACGAGGCGCACCACGCCACGCTGTTTGCGCTAAGTCGTGCGCCATTGACTGTAGAATGGAGAAGTCAAAACGCTGGGTTTGCCCGTCGGCAATATCAGAATCTGCCGCGAATGCCGCCTGAGAAAAAAGAGAAGCAATGCCGCTGGTACCGCACACGGCGGCCATAGCCATTGAACCTTTAATAAATCGTCTACGATCCATACCTGAAAGTGAGTCCTTCTGGTGTTGTGAATGGTCCCGCGCTGGTCGTTTTCAGCGGCAAGAAAGTGCTTATTTATGACCGCTCACTCTAGACAATATTTATTAATAATCCAATTGTTGAACTGAGAGAATATGCATAAATCGGCATTTTTTTTATGTCGATGGGATGAGCCTGATTCGTTTGTAAAATCAGGCAAATTTTTGCAAAGGCGGATGGTCAGAATTTAAAGCAAACCACAGCGACGTTTACTGCGTTCTTCCGCTTCCAGGTAAAGCTGGAACTCATCCAAAACCGGACAACCCAACGCCTGCTCAAATGCTTCGCGACTGGCATTACCGTGACTGCGTGTCTGCGTTTCATTACCCAGATTTGACTGGAAGATCCCCGCCGCGCTAACGGGCAAGAAATCTTCATAGGTAATGGGTTGCGCCGCGACCCAACCACGTTCAATTAAGGGCTGTGGATCGTCTCCGGGATGAATCGCCTGACGATGCGCCTCACCTGAAGGCGTCAGACGGTACCGGAACCATGCCAGCCCTTGCTGACGCATTAAAAACTCACTGTCAGGAAAAGTGCGGAAGGTTTCCTGTAAATGCATTTGGTGAGTGAGATTATCCTGCCCGGTTCCAGCGTTACGCAGAAGATCATCATACAGTTGTCGCCCTTTCGGCGTTAATGCCACGCCACGCTGCTCAATTTCACCAAAGCGCGCGGTATGCGTGCCCTGTTTCTGCCCCGCAAACAACACCGTCTCTTCCAGTGCTTTAAAGCTGGTCTGGCGTAGTAAAATCGGTACCTCGCGGCGCGGCGGCCCCTCGATGAGAATTTTGGGTTCAATTCCGCATTCAGGCATCATCGACTGCACCCGGTCAATATCCAGCGTACGTGGTGTCAGGTGGTTGATATGGCATCCAGGAAAACAGACCACATCAGCAATCAACCGATGTTCGTTGTGCAAGGCGCGATAGGTTTCTTCATCTACCGTTGCTGACTGGTGCCAGCGAAACGTTTCCAGGGCTTCCTGCACAAACTCCTGTGCCTGTGTTTCGTTAAAACCGCCCTGCTGCTCATATTCCTCTAACAGTTGTCGACAACGTGGGGTGAAGATATCGCGCTGACGTAGAATCTCCGCCGCTTTCTGGCGCAAAATTTCGTTCTCGATAAGCTCAAGGCGGAGTAAGGAGGTAAAAACGCGGAAGGGATTACGCGCCAGAGAAGCATCATCAATGGGCCGAAATGCTGTCGAATGTACCGGCACCCCTGCCTGCGAGAGATCGTAATAGCTCACCGGGTACATCCCCATAATGGCAAACATCCGCCGAAGAGTAGCAAGCTCTTGTGCAGTCCCAACGCGAATCGCCCCATGACGTTCAACATTCAGTCGCGCCAGCTCGTCTGCATTTACCATTTTTTCGTGCAGTTGAGGATTGTTTTCCAGCACAGCCAGATTCACATCAGCTACCAGTTCCAGCAGCGTGCCATATTGCGGAACTTCTTGCTGGTACATGGCTGACATTGCCTGCGAAAACTGTTCCCGAATCTCATCCGCCGTGATGCTGTTCGCCATAGTGTCTGCCTCCAGTGGTCAGTAATCTGGAGTGTAGGTAACCGCATTCACTCTTGCGGGAAGAATTTACAAACTGTGATCTCGCCGCGAAAACATCAATATTATCCATTTTGCTGTAACATAATTGCTTTAATTGTTAATAATATTTTGCAATCAAGTTATCATAATCAAACAACTTCACTTGTCAGCGACACCGCTTCGTTTTTAACATCGCTTATGGAAAAAAATAGTCTGTTTAGTCAGCGCATCCGTTTGCGCCACCTTCATACATTCGTAGCTGTCGCACAACAAGGAACTTTGGGGCGCGCGGCTGAAACCCTTAATTTGAGTCAACCTGCGCTCTCTAAGACATTGAATGAACTGGAGCAGCTGACTGGCGCTCGCTTGTTTGAGCGTGGTCGTCAGGGGGCGCAACTTACCTTACCCGGCGAACAATTTTTAACGCATGCAGTCAGAGTTCTTGACGCCATCAACACTGCCGGACAGTCGCTTCATCGTAAAGAAGGTCTTAATAATGATGTCGTCAGGGTTGGTGCACTACCTACTGCGGCACTGGGGATATTACCTTCGGTTATAGGTCAGTTTCATCAGCAACAAAAAGAGACGACCTTGCAAGTTGCGACAATGAGTAACCCTATGATTCTGGCGGGTTTAAAAACCGGGGAAATCGATATCGGCATTGGTCGGATGTCAGATCCTGAACTGATGACCGGGCTTAATTACGAACTGCTGTTTCTTGAATCGTTGAAGCTGGTTGTCCGCCCTAATCACCCGCTACTTCAGGAGAACGTAACGCTAAGCCGGGTGCTGGAATGGCCGGTCGTTGTATCACCAGAAGGCACTGCGCCACGCCAGCATTCAGATGCATTAGTGCAGAGCCAGGGCTGTAAAATTCCTTCGGGTTGTATCGAAACGCTGTCTGCTTCGCTATCTCGTCAACTTACGGTTGAATACGATTACGTGTGGTTTGTCCCTTCTGGCGCTGTAAAAGACGACCTGCGTCATGCCACGCTGGTGGCCCTGCCTGTTCCGGGACATGGTGCAGGCGAACCGATTGGAATACTGACCCGCGTAGATGCGACGTTCTCTTCTGGTTGCCAGTTGATGATTAACGCTATTCGAAAATCAATGCCGTTCTGAAAGGTGAAGGGATCTGTCGATCCCTCCTTGAACATTTTCACACCGTAGCGAAACTAACTGGTTCACCCGCTCCGCGAGGTTCTGCCGACACAGAATGTTTGTGCAGACGGAATACATCCACCGCCTCAGTTAATCGTGCCGCCTGTTCTTCAAGGGACACCGCCGCCGCTGAGGCCTCTTCTACCAGAGAAGCATTCTGTTGCGTCACCTTATCCATTTCAGAAATCGCCTGGCTAACCTGCGTTATGCCTCTACTTTGTTCATCCGAGGCGGCGGCGATTTCCTGCATGATATGTGTGACACTCGCGACGGCATCAACAATAGTGCTCATGGTTTTCCCTGCCGTTGCCACCTCATCCGACCCCAGGTCAATTAACCTGACTGATTCACTGATCAAGCCTTCAATCTCTTTCGCCGCTTGGGCGCTGCGGCTTGCGAGTGTCCGTACTTCGCTGGCGACAACGGCAAATCCACGGCCTTGCTCACCCGCTCGCGCGGCTTCAACGGCAGCATTCAGTGCCAGAATATTCGTCTGGAAAGCAATACTGTTGATGACGGCGGTGATCTCGGAAATTTTCTTCGAACTTGTAGAGATAGCGCCCATCGTTTTTACTACACCGGAAACCGTCTGCCCGCCATCGCTGGCTTTAATAGAAGCCTCTTGCGCCAGTTTGCTGGCATGATGCGCGTTATCCGCATTCTGTTTCACCGTCGCAGTGAGTTGCTCCATGCTAGCGGCAGTTTGTTCGATAGCCGCCGCTTGTTCTTCGGTGCGAGATGACAGGTCCGCATTGCCAGCTGAAATTTCGCTGGTGCCACGATAAATCTCTTCCGCACCCTGTCGAACAGTCCCTACTGTCATCCCCAGTGAATGCTGCATTTGCTGTAAATGACGATTTAAGCGACCGATTTCATTACGACCCGCCGGTTCATCGTTCATCGTCAGATCGCCACTAGCGATTTTTTCAATCCGTTGTGCGGCATGTTGCAGTGGACGAATGACGATCCGACGTATCACCATAAATGTTATCAGCGTCATGACCAGGGCAAGCACAAACGCGCCAATCATGAACATCCCACCCAGGCGGGTGCGCTGATGGGCCAGTTCCGCCAGTTGGTTGGCTCTGGTGCTACGTATCTTAACGGCTTTGTTCAAAATATCGGTATAAGCATTATCCAGCGGTCGGATCTGCTCACTTTCATGATTAATAATCGCTTCAAACATGCCATTTTTGGCATATTTCAACATAGGTTGCATACCCGTGATATAAGCCTGAAAGCGTTGATTTAATTCAGTGTCGAGGGCTTCATCAGCAGGTGTTTTCACCGGCCGATTCTGATAAGCACGATAACCTTGCTGCGACTGTTTAATCTCCGATTCGGCTTGCGCAATATTTCGCTTCATTGCTTCCATTTCCGCAATACGACTCGCAGCCCCGGCCTGAATCATATTGATCCGGGCTGAACGCAAAAAATCTGAACTGTTCGCTAACCCGGTCCGAATCTCAATCTCCGCAGTAACATCACGCTGATCGCGATCGGCCTGCCAGAGGAAATAGCCAGCCAGAGCAGAACTTAATGCGAATAGAACTAAGATACCGCCAAGAATGCAGGCAAATAACGGAACCAGTCTGATGTGATGCAAAAAACCTAATCGCTGTGAGGGAGTTGTATTCATTACCGTTGTCTCTCGTCCAGGTTTACTCCTGATAGAAAGTCATCGGCACTTGACGGTAATTACTTATGACCAAAAACCTCTTTGCGTCACATTTTTACAACAATTATTGCAGAGAAAATTAATGCTATTGGAATGAAGAGAGTAACGAATGGCTAAACTGGCTAACCCGAATGACGAAAAATTCTGGAAAACAGCACGCAATTTCGTGAAGTGATTATTTTCGTCCCTAAGGAAACCTCATAGGATGCCTGCGGGTGCCTGAGACTTTCTGTTTTCAGGCTAACCGGGAATCAGAAAGACGAAGGCCCCGACCGATATTTCTATCAACCGAGGCCAACGAATGAACCTAGCAATTCAGATCTTAGCCTCTTACCCGCCATCCGGCAAGGAGAAAGGCTATGAAGCACAACCCTCTGGTGGTGTGTCTGCTCATTATCTGCATTACGATTCTGACATTCACACTCCTGACCCGACAAACGCTCTACGAACTGCGGTTCCGGGACGGTGATAAGGAGGTTGCTGCGCTCATGGCCTGCACGTCCAGGTAAGGGCAAGCGCGGGGATTTTCCCCGCGCATCTGACTAGCAGATTCATTTTCTCATGGCACCCCTTTTACACTTCAGTTAGTGCATGTTTTTTTCGAGGCACTAATAGAACCATCATTACAGACAAATTTGCCGCCTGCCGTACAGTGTGAGATCCCCCCTTTCGAACCAGAACAGGGTTTGCGCCCGGCATCGGCATAAAAGGAAACAAGCGTTCCCATAAACAAAATAAGTGCCAGTTTTTTCATATAACCTCCATGGTTTATCGAATCTTATGTTCGATTTGAACGTTATACGCTGGTTTATTTTGATACCGTTGATGAGATCAAAGATCGGGTGAATTGATTAAAAATAAGCCAGATGGACGTATGGGCAAGGATTATGGTTTTATTTGTCATACAAATAAATATAATAGGCGCTTCCGATGTAGACCCGTATTCTTCGCCTGTACCACGGGTCGGTTTTAGTACAGGCGTTTTCTTGAAATATCCTTCAGGAACGTTTACGCGGCATCATGCGTAGAAGTGTGTTGTCCTTCCAGAAATAGTGGTGTGCCAGTGCAGCCGCAGCGTGCAACCCGATCACAAAATATCCCAGATTCGCCAGCGTCTCATGCCACGACTTTAAGCTATCAACCCGTTCGAAATTGGCCTCTGAAGCGTAAGGCATCGTCAAACCAAACGCAAACCACGGGTTGCCCCGGTTATACATCATCACCAAACCAATCACTGGCAGCGCAATAAACAGGAGATAAATCACCAAATGTCCCAAATGCGCCAGTCCCGTCATCATCGGTTTTGGCTTAGGTATAATCGGCGGGGTTGGGTATTTCAGTCTTAACAAAAGACGAACCACCATCAGCACGAGAATTGAGATACCACAGGAAACATGAACCATGTTGATGAGTGGCCGATCGCTACGTGGGAAGAAACCACGAAACTCCATTGCGCAATACGCTGCGATAACCAGCAAAAAGACCAGCCAGTGAATGCTGATTTGTAACCTTGAGTATTTATTTTCCATAACATTTCCTGCTTTAACATAATTTTCCGTTAACATAACGGGCTTTTCTCAAAATTTCATTAAATATTGTTCACCCGTTTTCAGTACGTTACGTTTCACTGTAAGAATGGAGATTGCCCATCCCACAATCCTGGTCTAAGCCTGGAAAGGATCAATTTTCATCCGAATGTTCCTGACAGGAGAAAACCATGAGTAAAGTTGGTATTAACGGTTTTGGTCGTATCGGTCGACTGGTGTTGCGTCGATTACTTGAAGTCAAAAGCAACATAGACGTTGTCGCTATTAATGATCTCACTTCCCCAAAAATTCTCGCCTACCTGCTGAAACATGATTCAAACTACGGACCATTCCCCTGGAGCGTTGATTTTACGGAAGATTCACTTATCGTTGATGGGAAAAGTATCGCGGTTTACGCCGAAAAAGAGGCTAAAAATATTCCGTGGAAAGCGAAAGGTGCAGAAATCATTGTCGAATGTACTGGCTTTTATACCTCCGCCGAGAAATCGCAGGCGCATCTTGATGCTGGTGCGAAGAAGGTGTTGATTTCCGCCCCTGCCGGTGAAATGAAAACTATCGTTTATAACGTCAATGACGACACTCTGGATGGCAACGACACCATTGTTTCCGTGGCGTCATGCACAACTAACTGTCTTGCGCCGATGGCCAAAGCCTTGCATGACAGTTTCGGGATAGAAGTCGGCACGATGACGACCATTCATGCCTATACTGGCACCCAGTCACTGGTGGATGGCCCACGTGGTAAAGATTTACGTGCTTCACGCGCAGCGGCAGAAAATATCATTCCCCACACTACGGGGGCGGCAAAAGCCATTGGTCTGGTGATCCCGGAACTGAGCGGCAAACTGAAAGGTCATGCGCAACGCGTGCCGGTGAAAACAGGTTCGGTCACTGAACTGGTATCGATTCTCGGAAAAAAAGTGACTGCCGAAGAGGTGAATAACGCACTTAAACAAGCAACCACCAATAACGAGTCATTTGGTTATACCGATGAAGAAATAGTCTCTTCCGATATCATTGGCAGCCATTTCGGTTCGGTGTTTGATGCCACGCAAACGGAAATTACCGCCGTGGGCGATTTACAACTGGTGAAAACGGTCGCCTGGTACGATAACGAATATGGCTTCGTCACGCAGCTTATTCGCACCCTCGAAAAATTCGCTAAACTCTGACGCGCACAGGCGGAGGAAAAAACCTCCGCCTCTTTTACTCATTACGACTGTAAATAAACCACCTGGGTCTGCAGATATTCATGCAGGCCATGTTTACCATCTGCGCCGCCAATACCGGATTTACGCCATCCGGCGTGGAAGCCTTGCATAGCTTCGAAGTTTTCACGGTTGATGTAAGTTTCACCAAACTTCAGCCCTTTAATGGCTTTCATCGCGACGTTCAGATTTTGGGTATAGATTGATGAGGTCAGGCCGTAATCACTGTCATTAGCCATTGAGATAGCCTCTTCCAGCGTGTCAAATGCGACCACCGGCAGAACCGGGCCAAAGGTTTCCTCATGCATAATCGACATTTCCTGGCGAACATCCAGCAGCAATGTCGGCGGATAATAATATCCTTTCCCCTCTACCGCTTTGCCACCCAACGCCACTCTCGCCCCTTCTTCTACTGCGCGCGCCACTTTTTGCTCAACCCTTTCCAGCGCCGCGGCGTTAATCAACGGCCCCATCGCAATGTCGTTGCGTTCAGCGGGGTTACCAAATTGAACCGCCTGCATCGCTTCACCCAGCCGATTGACGAACTGATCATAAATGCCTTTCTGTACATAAATACGTTCTGCACAGTTACACACTTGCCCACTATTAATGACGCGTGAATCAACGATGGCTTTGACTGCCAGTTCAAGATCGGCATCGTCCATTACGATAGCTGGTGCTTTACCCCCCAATTCCAGACACACTTTGGTGATGTTTTTCGCCGCAGTCGCCATGATCTTCTCACCTGCAGAGACGCTGCCTGTCATACTGACCATTGCGACCTTTGGGTTACCCGCCAGTTCTTGCCCAACGGTTTCACCACGCCCCAGTACAAGGTTAAACACGCCGCGCGGAAGGCCTATTTCATCGACGATTTTGGCGAATGCAATCGCATTGGTTGGCGTAAATTCACTAGGTTTAATGACGATGGTATTACCGGTCAAAAGAGCGGGAGCCATTTTGCGGGCAATGAGGAAGAACGGGAAGTTCCACGGCAGAATGCCGGTAGTCACACCAAGCGCACGTTTAAACAAAAGAATATTTTCTCCTGGACGATCGCTTTGAATAATCTCGCCCTCGTAACGCCGTGCCCACTCCGCCATGTAATCGATATAGTCGGCAGTAAAAGCCACTTCGACTTCAGCCAGCTGCTGGATCTTGCCCCCTTCTTCAACAATCAGCGCACTGATTTCACTGGCGCGTTCGCGGATCCCGGCGGAGATTTTGCGCAACCAACTGGCGCGTTCAATAGCAGGCAACGCTTCCCATTCTGGTTGTGCACGTTCTGCTGCATCGATTGCCTTACGGGCATCCTCGGCCTGACCATCGGGTATGCGGGAAATGACAGCCTCTGTAGCAGGGTTTACCACATCAATCCATGCGTCTCCACGCCAGGTAACAAACTGTCCATCGATATACATAGGATGTTGAACGGGTACTGACATGGGCGACTCTTGTGATTTATATGTTTGTTTTCTGTGAATGCATTGTTAATTAACATCAATCATCAGAGAGACGGCATCGTGAAAGGACAATTCTGTGAAGGGCTTCATAAAAACAAGTGTAAAAGGAATAAAAGGCAGAAATAAAAGTCAGGAGTCATGCCCGTTTGCAAACAAGTGGTTCACAAACGGGCAATTTTTAACGTAACGAGCGACTTTCCATCGCCTCGATGAGCACCGCATCATGTTTCAGCGTTTGCCATGCATGGATGACTTCTGCCGGAAAATCAACGTGAACGATAAAATCTCGCCCGCGGGGACCGTAGCCATCGCTATCATCGCGTAAACGCGGCAGCTCGCCAGTGAGTAGTGAGAGATAACGCTCAACCGGCCATAATCCTTGTAACTGATTAATAAAGATTACACTGTCTGCGTTATTTCCTAACTGAGGAACGAATCCGGGATAACTTAACCAGCGTGGTGCATCGGGATTGTCCCCAGTCATACGGCGGAACGTCGCCATCGTGCGCCGCTGCATGGTGGGGTCCTGAACAACGATAGCCGTATGAACTCGTTCTACGGCCTGTTTCAATAGCGCGATGCTAAAGCGTGCGTTTTCACCGCAGTTTGTTGACTGGTCTTCAATCCAGATTTTTTCATGCGGAATGTGCCAGAACTGATGAGCGATATCCGCCAGGATGGTCGCTTCTGCTCTGCCAGTGGTGCGGATAGTGTTGTAGTGCGGATGCTGTGCGATGGCGCTATACAAAAAAGTTGTCGAGTGACCGATACCACCACTAATCAGTAAAGGAATTTGCTGATCGCGAGCAATCTTACATGCCGCGTCGATAGTCGGCATAACCGCATTGCCTGCAAGGATCACGCAATCGGCCTGATACGGCACCTCACCGGAGAAATCATCCTGCGCCAGCCACTGTCCGATAACATTTATGGCATCTATAGTTGCCGGCGAAAGCGTCGGAAACGGGGTAATGTTCATGGTTCCTCCTTATCGTTCCCTTAAGAATACTGCGTGAGATAATAGTGAGAAGCGGAGCACTCTGAAAGGAGGAAGTCGTATGTCCTTAACCGCCACTCCGCAAGCCTGACATATCTTTTAAGGAAATGCTGTAGATAAACATTATTCATCTTGCAGCAGAGAATTGTATTTTTCTGAATTCCTGAATTTTTACCCTTACCGTTTTAGAATTAATAAAAAACCCGGCGCTAAATGCTTACCGGGTTTTTTCTTTATCAGGCAAATAGCAGGGTTAACCGCTAATCTGCTCCATCGCCTGCAAAATACGCTTATCTGAAATCGGATAAGGCGTACCAAGTTGTTGAGCGAAGTAACTAACGCGCAACTCTTCTATCATCCAACGGATCTCTTTCACGTCTTCATCCTCACGACGTGCAGGCGGCAGTTTGTTGATCCATTGCTGCCACGCCTGCTGGACGTTTTCGACTTTCAGCATCTGAGCACGGTCGCGATGTGGATCAACCGCCAGTTTTTCCAGCCGTTTTTCAATCGCCTGCAAATATCGCAGCGTGTCGCCCAGCCGTTTGAAGCCGTTACCAGTGACAAATCCGCGATATACCAACCCGCCCATCTGCGCTTTAATGTCAGAAAGCCCCAGTGCCATGGTCATATCCACCCGCCCTTTCAGACGTTTGTTGATATTGAACACTGCCGTAAGAATTTGCTCGACCTGCTTCGCAATATCTACCACCGTGTCGTTCAGTTCGGCACGCACTTTCTCATGCAGCGCAGCAAAGCCTTCTTCCGTCCAGACCGGGCCACCATTGGCGTCGATCAGTTGATCCACACCGCAGGAGATACAGTCGTCGATCAGCTCCAGCACTTTGCCATACGGGTTAAAGTACAGTCCAAGCTTGGCTTTGTTTGGTAACTTCTCATGTAAATACTTGATCGGCGAGGGAATATTTAGCAGCAGTAGACGGCGAAGACCGTTCCACATTGCCTGTTTTTGCTCCAGCGGGTTATCAAACAGTTTGATCGCCACACTGTCACGTTCATCCACCAGCGCCGGCCACGCCTTCACTTTATAGTTGCCGCGCTTCTGTTCGTAGCTTTCCGGCAGTTGCCCAAAGCTCCAGATATGCAGCCCGCTCTGCTCGATACCGTCATCCGCCACCGCGGACAGCGTTTCCTGCACTTTGCCTTTCAGCGCATCTTTCAGATCCTGTAATGAGCGCCCTTCTTTTAGCTTCTTATTTTTGTCGTCCACCACGCGGAAGGTGATTTTCAGGTGATCGGGCACCTGATCCCAGTGCCAGTCTTCGCGGTCAACGGTAACACCGGTCATCCGCCGTAACTCGCGCTCAAGGCTGTCGAGCAACGGTAACTCCAGCGGTGTGACGCGGCCTAAAAACGCTTCGGCGTAGTTTGGTGCGGGTACAAAATTACGGCGTACCGGTTTCGGCAACGATTTAATCAGAGCAATCACCAGTTCGCGGCGCAGACCGGGGATCTGCCATTCAAACCCGCTTTCCTCAACCTGGTTAAGTAACGGCAGCGGAATATGTACGGTCACACCGTCAGCATCCGCGCCGGGCTCAAACTGATAGCTCAAACGCAGCTTGAGATTGCCCTGATGCCAGAAGTTCGGGTAATCCAGCTTGCTGATTTTTTCTGCGCCCTCTTTGATCAACATGCTTTTTTCAAAGTTGAGCAAATCAGGGGTTTCGCGGCTGACTTTTTTCCACCAGCTGTCGAAGTGGCGTGCAGAGATCACATCGTGGCTGATGCGCTGGTCGTAGAACTCAAACAACGTTTCGTCATCAACCAGAATATCGCGGCGACGTGATTTGTGTTCCAGCTCTTCCACTTCGGCCCGCAGTTTCAGGTTTTCACGGAAGAATGCGTGACGCGTCTGCCAGTCACCTTCCACCAGCGCATGGCGAATAAAGAGTTCACGGCATAACGCCGGATCGATCTGGCTGTAGTTGACCTTGCGCGCGGCAACAATCGGCAAACCATAAACAGTGACTTTTTCCGTTGCCATCACCGCGCCCTGCGCCCGTTCCCAGTGAGGTTCGCTGTAGGTGCGTTTAATCAAATGCTGAGCGACAGGCTCCACCCATTCCGGGTCGATACGCGCAGCAATGCGCCCCCACAGGCGGCTGGTTTCTACCAGTTCCGCCACCATTACCCATTTCGGCGGTTTTTTGAATAAACCAGAACCGGGAAAGATGGAGAAACGCGCGTTACGTGCGCCGGTATATTCTTGTTTATCGGCATCTTTCATGCCGATATGGGAAAGTAAACCCGTCAGCAACGCAATGTGAATTTCGCGATACTCCGCCGGTTCGCTGTTAACCGGAATGCCAAGTTCTTTCACCACCTGGCGCAACTGGGTGTAGATATCCTGCCATTCGCGCACGCGCAGATAGTTGAGATAATCGGTACGACACAGGCGACGGAAGGCGTTGGAAGAAAGCGCCTTTTGCTGCTCGCCAAGATAATTCCACAGATTCACAAACGCGAGGAAGTCAGACTCTTTGTCGTGGAAGCGACGATGTTTTTCGTCCGATGCCTGCTGTTTATCCATCGGACGCTCGCGCGGATCCTGAATGGAAAGCGCGGACGTGATAATCATCGCCTCACGCACGCAGCCATGTTTTTGCGCTTCCAGCACCATACGCGCCAGACGTGGATCGACAGGCAACTGCGAGAGCTGGCGACCGAGCGGCGTCAGTTTATAGGCGCTGGCCTGTTCATCCGTGGTGATCGCGCCCAGTTCTTCGAGCAGACGCACGCCATCCTGGATATTGCGTTTATCCGGTGCTTCGACAAACGGGAACGCAGCGATATCGCCCAGCCCCAGCGCGGTCATCTGCAAAATAACCGAGGCCAGGTTGGTACGCAGAATCTCCGGATCGGTAAACTCCGGGCGCGAAAGGAAATCGTCTTCGGAATAGAGACGAATACAGATCCCTTCGGACACACGCCCACAGCGGCCTTTACGCTGATTGGCAGACGCCTGCGAAATGGGTTCAATCGGCAAACGCTGCACTTTGGTGCGATAGCTGTAGCGGCTGATACGTGCTGTACCGGGGTCGATAACGTATTTAATCCCCGGTACGGTCAGCGAGGTTTCCGCGACGTTGGTCGCCAGCACAATGCGCCGTCCGCTGTGCGACTGGAACACGCGGTTCTGTTCGCTGTTCGAAAGCCGCGCATAAAGCGGCAAGATTTCGGTATGACGCAGATTTAGCTTGTTCAGCGCATCGGCGGTATCGCGAATTTCCCGCTCACCACTCATAAAGATCAGAATGTCGCCAGGGCTTTCCTGACTCAGTTCGTCTACGGCGTCAAAAATCGCCTGCAACTGATCGCGCTCGGTGTCGTCGGCTTCTTCAACAATCGGTCGATAGCGCACTTCCACCGGATAGGTCCGACCGGAGACTTCGATAATCGGCGCATTATTAAAGTGGCGCGAAAAGCGTTCCGGGTCGATAGTCGCGGAAGTGATAATGATTTTTAGGTCAGGACGCCGCGGCAGCAACTCTTTCAAATAGCCGAGCAGAAAATCGATATTCAGGCTGCGTTCGTGTGCTTCGTCAATAATGATGGTGTCGTACTGCATCAGCAGGCGGTCTTGCTGGATCTCCGCCAGCAGGATACCGTCGGTCATCAGCTTGACCATCGTGTTATCACTAACGTGATCGCTGAAACGCACTTTGTAACCGATGCAACCGCCCGGCTCCGTTTTCAGCTCTTCCGCAATACGGTTCGCCACCGTTCTTGCCGCCAGGCGACGCGGCTGGGTATGGCCGATCAGCCCTTTAACCCCGCGCCCCAGCTCCATACAGATTTTCGGTAACTGAGTCGTTTTACCAGAACCCGTTTCCCCGGCGACGATCACCACCTGGTGATCACGAATCGCTTCGAGAATGTCCTGTTTTTTCTGACTAACCGGTAAATTGTCAGGATAAGTAATTTCCGGTCGTGCCGCTTCACGCAGCAGGACTTTCCCTGCCGCCTGGTCAATCTCTTTCGCCATCTCCTGGAAAATGGCCTGTTGTGCATCAGGATTTTTAACCTTCTTAACACCGTGCAGACGCCGAGAAAAACGCAGTCTGTCGCGCGGCATCAGCGAATCCAGCCGCTGCTGCAAGGCCGTAAAGGTCAATTTTTGTTGTTCTGTCATAACGTTAGTGGGCAGTAGTCTGCCTGATTAATTTTCTTTTAAATGATAGATATAGAGTACCACATCGCGGCTTTCTATGCGTTGTTCAATAAATTCGAACATAGGCTTCGATTTATTGCGCTATCTCTGTGGCAGGATTGTGAATAAAGTGTCAGCAAGCAACGGGGCATCGCCCATTCAAACATCTATAAGGAAACACCATGAGCAAGGTATTAGTTCTTAAATCCAGCATCCTGGCAGGGTACTCTCAGTCTAATCAGTTGTCCGATTATTTTGTTGAACAATGGCGCGAAAAGCACTCCGCTGATGAAATCACCGTTCGCGACCTGGCTGCAAATCCGATTCCGGTACTGGATGGCGAACTGGTTGGTGCACTGCGTCCGAGCGATGCGCCGCTGACTCCGCGTCAGCAGGAAGCTCTGGCGCTTTCCGATGAGCTGATTGCCGAGCTGAAAGCCCACGACGTTATCGTTATTGCGGCACCGATGTATAACTTCAACATCTCAACTCAGTTGAAAAACTATTTTGACCTGGTTGCACGCGCAGGCGTTACTTTCCGCTATACCGAGAACGGTCCGGAAGGTCTGGTAACGGGTAAAAAAGCCATCGTTATTACCAGCCGCGGTGGGATCCACAAAGATGGACCAACGGACCTGGTGACGCCGTATCTGTCCACGTTCCTCGGCTTTATCGGCATTACTGATGTGAAATTTGTCTTCGCCGAAGGGATCGCATACGGTCCGGAAATGGCAGCGAAAGCGCAGTCTGACGCGAAAGCGGCCATCGACAGCATTGTTGCTGCATAACCGGACACGATCTTGATGTGGACTGTAGTTCAGTCCACATCTCAATCCACTTACCTGTTTTCCCATAATTTCAGCATCGCTTTGTGATCTTCCTTAAGCACAATATGCGAACGTCTGGCTCGAATATAACTAATCGCTTCATCAACGGTTTTACAGTGTCCGTAACATAACAACCATGCCGCCACTACCAGCGCACTGCGCGATAATCCCAACGCGCAATGGACCAGAACGCTGCCTTGCTCTTCGCGTAATGTTTCCAGCATCGCCACGGCCTGTCGGAGCTCCCCCTCTTCCGGAACCACCAGATCCAGCATCGGTACACAGAAATAGAGTCGATCTTTTGTCGCTCGTCCGCGAGGGAATTCAAAGGTGACGTCCAGAACCGCATTCTGTGCCGGAATATGTCGTGGAAACGCCCCTAAATAAACACCAGCAGTCATTTTGCTCACCGGCTCCAGGCGACGACAAAACCAACGCATAGACAGCCACATCCCGATGCGGCAGGGCAATGTCAGCCAGTAAACGGCGGGCGGGAGTTTCCCCTGACTATCTTTCCCTGTTGTTATCGCGCCAAGCCCACCGTACCCACGGCCAATAATGAGTAGCGATAATACTGGCCAACATAACCAGACTGACCACCATAACTGAATCATCACCATTAGCTCCATCAACACAATGCACGAGCCCGCGCCTACGACATATGGCAGTGCTATTTTGATTCGACGTTGATCAGGTTTCTGATAATTCCAACGACGATCGACGGGCACCATCCAGTCAATCAACATACCTACCGCCAGCCCTGTGATGACATCAATAAAATGATGCTGCCAGGTCGTCAGAGTAGAAATAGCGATGAGTAAAAACCATCCGCCACAGACTTTACGCCACCTCTCAGCCAGATGCTGACGAAAGTGACGCCAAAGTAGCCAGCAGAGAATAATATGCAGCGAAGGAGACTGGTTATAAGGCAGATCAAACAGTTCAAGTTGCGAAAATAGCCATCCCGTCACCCCACTCACTTCAGGACGGATAAAACTAAACTTCAGCGGATAGAGCAAAAAACCGCAGCAGGCCATTACCGTTGCCAGAATAAGCCGGTGGACAAGTCGGCGCTGTTCGAATGTCGTGCTACAAACGAACAGCGAAAATCCATATAAAAGATCCAGACTCCAGTAAGGAACAATAGTCCAGGGAAGAAAAGGGATCGCCGTTTCCCAACCGAATACCTGACTGGGGATATCATGGCTGTTAAGGTCCTGAACCGCGGTGAACTGATTAAGAGATCCATAGGTGAAGAAGAAAAACGGGGCCAGCAACAATAACCAGCCAGCGCCTTGTAGCAATACGTTCCGACGTTCAGTTATCACGACGCACCGCCATCGAAACCGTAAAAATACCCCACTCATCAATCCGTTGTGTGCATTTATCAAATCCGGCATCACGCACGAGTGAATCCATCTCCCCTTGCGAACGCACGCGCATCACCCACGGTTTACCATCTTTATGACTGGTTAACACCCCGGCAATCAGCTCCAGTTGTGGGTGCCACGGCTGCCCGGTGTAGATGAGAATGCCACCCGGTTCGATGGCATTGGCAAGACCTGCGAGGGAGTTTTTTACCTGCTCATTTTCGGGAAAAAGCTCATACAGGCCAGAGACAATCGCCAGCGTAGGCCGCGGAGTTAACGCGCTGAGTTCCTCCGGGTTAAACGCATCGCCCTGTTCAAAACGCACCTGCCCAGACATTCCCCGTTGGGCAATCATCTCTTGCCCCTGTGCAACATTTAACTCACTGTAATCACGTAACAAAATATCGCATACGGCAGGTTCATTCTCCAGCGCATCCAGTACATAGCGCCCATGCCCTGCGGCAATGTCAACCACGCGGATGGCTAAACCTTTGGCGTGGAGATCGGCAACGGCTTGTTTAATCAGCATTTGTAAATGGGTTTTGCGCTGGCGAATACCGCGCCAGCCAACACTGTTCAGGTAGATTTTGTCGACTAAACGCCCGAATGCGTTACTACCTTGTGGTTGATTTTGATAGACATAATCCAGCGAACTGCCTGAATCAAAGCCGGTGCTCATTCCGAGATGCAGGCCCGCAGAGTGCGCCCCGAACAATTTCATCGCCATACGCATAAAGCGATACGCCAAATCAACCGGCGATAATGGCACGGGTCCACCAGAAAGTAGCCGCCATCGATCCGCTGATGGTCCTGTGCAGTCTTCATGCTGATAATCAAATTTTTGCGATTTGTTAGCATATAAATGACTAATAAAGCTTTGCATTTTTTCAAATGCCAGCGCCCTGTTCTCTTCACCCAACGTGTCGTGATAAAAGCCTGGCAGCAGATGCAGCTCTTTGAGAGGGCTACGTAAACGCTGATAAAAATCGATCTGCGGTTGGCGATGCACCACATAGTCATCGCCTGATATCAGAAGTTGCGTGGGGAGCGTAATCGCCGCCGCATCGCTAACAATACGTTCAGACGTTTTATAGAGATCGAGCAAGATATTGACGGCAATCGCCCGTGTGATCAGCGGATCATTATTGAAACTCGCCACCCGTTGCCGATCGTGGGTCAAATAGCGTCCTTTCACATAGGAATTAATAAAAAACAGACCACGCAGACGATGCCATAACGCCAGCGCAGGACGTGCCAGCGGCACATACAATTTAACCTTAAAGGCCGGAGAAGCCAGCACCAGCCCGCGAATTGCAGGCGCATAATCATGAACCCATGTGGCAACCAGCACTGCGCCGACGCTTTGCGCGATCACAACCACCTCTTCCAGTCCAACCTGGCTGTCGCTGGCAGCAAAACGGACAAATTCATCGACATCCTGCACTGAACGCGCAAGAGATGGGCTATAACCACGCGGCCCCGAAGTTTTTCCATGCCCCCGGGCATCCCATGCATAAAAAGCAGTATCTGGCATCGCCAGTTCATCAACGAGATGTTGTAGACGACCAGAATGTTCATGACCCCGATGAAATAAGACGATGACCTTTTTGCCCCGGGCTGTAAAGCGGGCCAGTGCCGATAAAACAACGCTGTATTATCACTGGTGGTAAAAAAATGTTCCCCAGGGATGCGTGAATTTTCCATTTTCTCTATTTTCCTTCAGTAACAGCTGTAGCGAATAAAATAAAAAAATACCGGAGCGGTGAAAATTAATGAGTCAATCCTGTCAAGGAGTCCGCCATGTCCTGGTAATAGTTTTCCACTATCTTTAACACCAATATCTCGTTTGATGGCTGACATCACGACATCGCCGCAAAAACCACTAATACCAATTAACAAACCCGCTAATAATGCCTGTAATGTATTTAGCGGTGTCAGCAACGGTCCAATAATCAGTGACGCAATCATGGTGGTGATGACGCCCCCCACCAGACCCTCCAGCGTTTTTCCCGGGCTGACTTTGGGGACCACTTTTCTTCTGCCGCAGGATTTTCCCCATAAATACTGTGCAATATCGTTTGACTCGGTTAATGCCAAAAGAAATAACACCAGTAACGCCCCGCCCTGGATATTCATGGATGGAAACATTAATAACCAGGCGGCATGACTCAAGGCGAAAACGGTCATTATCCAGCCCCAAAAAATAGCGCTCACGGTATGCAGAAAACCGGAGGGTTCACCCACAAAAACTCGCCAGGTGGCTGATATCAGAAACCCAGACAAAGGTATAAATAACAGAAACAGCTCAAAGCAATTAAAACCGATAAGCAAATAGTTAAGAGGAATAACCCAATATAACCACCGCGGAAAATGTATGGATATAAGCGTACAATATTCTTTCAATGCCAGAAAACTTATCAGCGCAAAAAACGTCAACGTCATCCAGCGTGGACCTGAAATCACCAGTGAAAAACAAATGACGATGCCCCACCAGGTACGAATACGTAATGTAACCTCACCCCCTTTTCTCTCCGGTAACCGCCATAGCAGAAAACGGTTTATCAGCGTTGCTAAAATTAACAACGCGAAAAGTGTTGCCAGAGATTTTTCCAGCATTATCTTTCAGCACTCATAAAAAGCACACTCCGACAACGATTAATCGCAGTCCAGAGAAGCAGAATTGAAGCAATGCTCCATAAAAGATTATTCCATTGCATCCACTGTGGATAAATGGAAACGGCCAGCCCCCACAACCCAAATATTAACGCACGATCGCTTTTGCCGAATGGACCGGCATAACTGCGAATACCGTTAATTGTCTGCGCGAGTAAACCACAAAACTCAGTCAATATGGTGCAAAATAACATGAGTATTACGAGTAATGCGTTACTTTCCGGTAAAAATAAAAACGGTAAATAGAGCGCAATATCGGAAATAACATCGCCAGTTTCATTCAAAATCGCCCCCAGACGTGTTTGCTGATTGCACTCACGCGCCAACATGCCATCCAGCGCATTGAGCGCCATACGGATAAAAAGCACGATGGGCAATAGCAAAAAGAGGATGGGTTGTGCCACCAACACCAACAGCAATCCGGTAAGAAGAGAAAGCGCCAGTGCAGCAAGAGTGATGTGATTCGCTGTAACGTGGTGCTTGTAAAGCCAAAACATCGTCGGCCTTAACAGCGACTGAAAGAGCGGTTTTATCTGGTAGAGCGTCATTATCAATCCTTGATAATTCGGTTTGCGCTATGGTGCATCAATTCCCCTGACGGAGATATCGCAACACGCCGCTTCATTAAAAATTCAGAATATATCAAGGTATTGGGGACTCACTGTCAGGAATAATTATCCCCAATTAATCAAAGGGTTAAGAAATATTACGTTGTGGATCAATACAACTCATCAAGTTTTCTCATCGCTTGTTCCCGTATTGCGCGCGTCTTACCGTTAAGCGCCAGCTGGCGGACTAAATCCAGTTCAGGGTTAACAAGCTCTAACGCCAGCAAAGGATCACGTTTCAGCCTCGCCTTTAATACATCAACTGGAAAACGGGGATTATTCATCGCCACAATCCACCACTCGGGATCAATTTCTGCCGCCAGTACTGCAGGCGGTGTGTGGCGGTTGTTAAGTGCGCCGAACTTGAAAAATGTGAGATTGCTTTTCGCCAGTGTACTCCACCATATACGATCCGGTTGTTTTGCCAGTACATCCAGTTGTGCTAACGCATCGGGGTCGAGTGCATAATAGACGCGTAATGCTTCATCAACCTGCGCACGGGAGCTGTTTTCCTGCCTCAGAAAAAACTTCGCCCAAATATCATTGCGTGGCGTATTTTGCTGTAATTCCTTGAGGACAACAGCGGGTAAATTATCCCAACTAACTAATGCACTCTCTAAAAAGTCCCAGTCTTCCAAACGTATCAGGGCGGTGGCATTTAATAGCATCTGGTCATCAACTTCACCGTGGCTGATAAGCTCAGACAAAATCATATCAGCGCTGGTTTCATACGCAGCTGAATCTGCTTTCGGATTATTTTTCCGATGCGATAAAGCACGTTGCCAAATTTTTTGTTTCATCGACGTGCTCAGATACTGATTTTTCGCCAGATTACTCCACCCCTCAGGATCGTTGAAACGTGTCAATAACCGTTGTAAAGCAGCGTCAGAGTGAATTACCTGCATATCCCGACAGCAAAAGTAGGCAGGGGATTTTTTCTCCATCCTTTTAACAAAATTAAACTGTAAGTTATCTGGCAATGCTAAAAATAACACACGTATTAGATCATCGTCATTCTCGAATTTTTGGTATAAATAGGCTGCAACTTTGTCACTCTCTTGTGGCGTCATCCGCAATAATTGACCATGGTGTTTCATCTCTGCCAGCTTGAACGTTAAGCTTGTGACAACATTGTTTGATGAATCGTTCGCCAACTGCATTGCCTGATTGTAGGTGAGTTGTCCTCCAGCACCGACCTGACGAATAGAGGAATCATCACTGCGGATATAGCCATCAATAATGGATTCAGGCAATAACCACGCATCTTTATAAAGCTCCTGAATGATCATATCCCAATCTCTTTTCGCCAGAGTCATTACGATATCCAGAGGGAGATTTTCACGTAGCGCAAGATTCAACGGACCGACACCATCAGGTAGACGACTCATTCGCGTCATTATTTCGACAGAGAGCGGTTCACGGTCGAGCAACCCCAGAACAACAGGCTGGTAACCCAATTGCTGATCGGTCAACTCCAGAATCTCATTGTCAGGCATATATCTCGCCATACTTTCAATCGTTTGTTCATCATTGCTATTAATAAGTTGTTTGCGTAGGTTAGCTGAAATTCCTTTAAGCCTTGGGAGAGTTCGCATTATGGCAAGATCAAATGTCGCAATATCTCGTCCTTCAAATGCAGCAACGTTGCCTTCATCCAGCATTTGCAATTCCTGCACTAACTCAGGAGAAGGCTTAGGGCGAAACAGCGCTTCTTTTTTCATCTGATTACAGACATTCCCTGCCATGCGAATATTGCTTCGCTTAAAAATTTCTTTCAGAGCATCTTCATCATTTATTAGACCCCAATAATATGCATCAGGATTTATTATCATCAGCGCTTTTTTGACATTTTCAGTGTCATTTTTGTCACTCGCACGGACCATGAATTCACTATTTGTCGAAGACGCAACAACAGGTGCAATTATGTCATTGATAAATATCCCACGCGCATTAATACCCCCTTAATCGTAGACGGATTATCGTAATATGAGTCGATAAATACCAGTCCACTTGCATTTATCGAACCGGTAATTAACAGTGGTGAATCCGTAACTATATTCGTTGCCGTCACGTTACCGAGAATAACCCATGGATTAGAAAGAGAGAAAGTGGAAATATTACCTTTGACTGTCAAATTGCCAAGAACAATCAATTTTTGATTACTCTCTATATTACCTTCTACCACTAAATCGCCACGATGCACTTTCCAGTCCGATGCAGATAAACCGAAGGGGACAAGATTCACGCTACTGTTGATAGCTTGTTCAACTTGTTGTTTATCTTCAGCGGTAGCTGCAGAAAAAAATGGTTCAATATCAACTGCATTTGCAACACATCGAAGTTCCGCCTGTACTGGAAGACTCAGCATAAACAGGGGAAGTAAACCTATCCAGCTGCAAATCCTGGGCTTAAACATATGCACTCCATGCCATTAAAAAAGAAACAAAAGGGAAATGCATCTTTCCCTTTTGTATATTCGTTATTCTCGCGAAATACCATCCAACGTAGACAACACTTCCTCAGAAAGATGCAATTTTTCAGCAGCCATATTCTCCCGTAAATGCGCAACAGAAGACGTCCCTGGGATCAGCAAAATATTCGGTGAACGTTGTAACAGCCACGCCAGCGCCACCTGCATGGGTGTTGCACCCAGGCTCGCAGCAACATCCGACAGCGTAGAGGATTGCAGCGGTGTAAAGCCCCCGAGCGGGAAGAACGGCACGTAGGCAATGCCATCGTGGGCCAAAGCATCAATCATTGCATCATCAGCACGGTGCGCGATGTTGTATTCGTTTTGCACACAGACAATTTCGGCAATCTTGCGCGCCTCTGCAACCTGCGTCGGTGTGACGTTGCTCAGGCCAATATGTTTTACCAGGCCTTGTTGTTGCATCTCTGCCAGCACGGTCAGGCTGGCCTCAATCGATCCTTCCGCTGGGCCATGACCATCTCCCATCATAACGCGCAGGTTAACCACATCCAGTACGTCCAGGCCGAGATTACGTAGATTATCGTGCACCGCTTTTTGCAACTCTGCCGGAGAAAAGGCGGGCAACCAGGAAGCGTCCTCTCCACGCCGCGCACCAATTTTAGTGACAATTGTCAGGTCGTCAGAGTAAGGATAAAGCGCTTCGCGGATAATCTGATTGGTGACGTGCGGACCATAAAAGTCGCTGGTATCAATGTGATTGACGCCCAATGCCAGCGCCTCGCGCAGCACAGTTATAGCGACGTGGCGATCTCTTGGGGGACCAAAAACCCCAGGACCTGCCAGTTGCATCGCGCCATAACCAAGACGGTTAACGGATTTTGTACCGAGAGTAAATGTATTGCTGCTCATCGCACCCTGCCCTGTAATAAAACGGATTAAGAAAAATCAGTATAGAAACGAAAAGAGATAAATAATGCGAGGGCGTAAACAAGATTACTGGATGAGTTGCTCTATTGTCCTGAAAAACACAAAACAAAACGCGTAAAGCGCCGCATCCGGCAATAAAAAAACCGCAACCTGTATCAGCGTTGCGGTTTAGGTATCACATGCTAAAAATTAGAATGTTCAGTATCTGGACGTTACTGTTTCGGTCGCAGATTCTCATCAAATACCAGACGTTTCCTGTTCGGTTCAACTTCCCGCAATGGCTCAACTTGATGCAACGTCTGCTTACAACGAGTCACCAGCACCTGATACTCATGCGTACCCTGCTTTTTCCATGCCAGCTCCTGCTCACTGAGTTCACGAATCGCTTTCGCCGGGCTGCCGACAATCAGGTAATTGGCAGGCATTTCTGCTTTGGCTTTCACAAATGCGGATGCGCCAACAATGCTGTTCTCGCCAATCACCGCGCCGTCCATCACTACCGCGTTCATTCCCACTAATGCATTGCGGCGGATAATGCAACCATGAAGGATAGCGCTATGACCAATATGTCCATCTTCTTCCACGACAGTATCCTGCTCGGGAAAACCGTGCATAACGCAATTATCCTGAATGTTCGCGCCATCTTTCACCACGATACGACCAAAATCGCCACGCAGGCTGGCATTTGGCCCAACGTAAACGCCCTTGCCTAGAATAACATCGCCGATCAATACCGCTGTCGGATGGACAAAACTCTCTTCTGGCACAACCGGAGTCAGACCATCTATCTGGTAAATTGGCATATCGCCTCCTGTTCAATATTCAAACCGCCAAAACGTTGAAAATACAGGCTTCCCGGCGCAGGCAGTTCACCGACCGAGGTTTCACCTTTTTCACTAACGAACGCTAAAGCAGCAGGCGCTACGCGCTGATAAATGTTGATACACAGCTGACGCGCCGTATGCCCTGCCCAGTGCGCCGGAAGCAACTCCTCTGGCAACAATGGGTCTTTAAGGACGACACGGCGATAAAAATGGATCAGTAAAAGCTGAATATGAAATGCACGCTCCGGGGTTAACTCGTCTGCTGCCTCTTTTAACAGCGGCACCAGCGGGCGGAATGACTGAATAAAGGTTTCGTACATGGCATTTTGTTCAGTTAAATGCCAGCACTCTTCCACTCTGGCACGCAGTGCTGCACGAGAAAGCGCCAGTGGTATTTGCGCTTCAAAACAAATCACGTTATCCGCCACCCCCGCTTCATGCAAAAGTGTCTGTACATCCGCCAGTTTTTGCGACGGCGATGCCATCAGGCTGGGTGCCAGTGCGCCAAAACCTTGCCAGATCAACTGCTTTTTGACATCAGCCAGCGTTGATTTATCTAAACCTTCCGAGAGCAACAGGAGCCATTTACCATCCCATGCAGGTTGCTCTGCGCGATAAATTTTACTTTCTGCCCGTCGCGTCAGGCGCAAGCCTTTATCACTGAGGCTATAGAAACTGCGTCGCCCGATGCGGGAAACATCCAGCCAGCCTTCTTTATTAAGACGAAACAAAGCGGTGCGCACGAAACGCTCACCAAATCCCAGCCCTTCCAGCAAAGCAGCCAGACTACCAAGCCAGATTTCACCACCACGATGGGAAAGCGAATCACCATACAGAGAGGAGATCAAAGATGTGCCACTGACCGGAACAGCGTTTACAGCATGTTGGATAAAAGTATCAAGTTTACTCATTCGCTTCAGTCTGTTGTTATTGTTGTGATTTATGAATCATAGCACAGGTCGTATCGACTTCTGGCCCTGGCGCTTTACCTCACCAGGGCCAGACGACACGTCAGGCACCAACAATATTGCGCAGATCAAACACCCGACACGCCTTGCCTTCTGAACGCGGGATACTGCCACAGTTAACGATCATCACATCGGTAGAGATCCCCACCATCGACTTAATCCGATGGCGCAGCTGGTGGCACACCTGGCAACGCTGCTCATGCGTCAATGTCAGGCTGCTTTCTTTCAACTCCACTTTCACAGAAAGTGAATCAAGATGCCCCCGGCGGTTCACCTCCAGTTGGTAATGGGGCGATAAATGTTCGAATTTGACAATCTCTTCTTCCAGTTGTGACGGGAAGACATTTACACCGCGAATGATCAACATGTCATCGCTGCGTCCGCTGATGCGATCCATGCGGCGCATAGTCCGCGCCGTTCCTGGTAACAGTCGGGTTAAATCACGCGTGCGGTAACGAATGACCGGCAATGCTTCTTTGGTCAGCGTGGTGAATAACAGTTCGCCATGTTCACCATCGGCAAGCGGTGTGCCGTCATGAGGATTAACAATTTCAGGATAGAAATGATCTTCCCAAATGGTTGGGCCGTCGGTAGTTTCCAGACACTCCATCGCCACCCCCGGCCCCATCACTTCTGACAGGCCATAAATATCCAGTGCGGTGATCCCCAGACGCCGTTCAATCTCTTTACGCATGGCCTGTGTCCACGGCTCAGCACCAAACACTCCAACCCGCAGCGAGCAACCGCTGGCATCACCGCCCAACTGCCGCTCCAGCTCTTCAATCAGGTTAAGGCAATAAGATGGCGTAACCATGATCATATCTGGTTGAAAATCGCGGATCAGTTGCGCTTGTTTTTCCGTCTGCCCACCAGACATCGGGATCACCGTAGCGCCCAGACGTTCGGCACCATAGTGCGCGCCCAGCCCACCAGTAAACAGGCCGTAACCATAGGCAACATGAATTTTGTCTTTGGGCGTGCCACCTGCCGCACGCAAGGAACGCGCTACAATATTGGCCCAGTTATCAATATCGTTTTGCGTATAGCCGACAACTGTCGGTTTACCTGTGGTTCCCGAAGAAGCATGAATGCGCACCACTTGTTCCATCGGCACGGCAAAGGTGTCGAAGGGATAGTTGTCGCGCAGATCCTGTTTGGTGGTACAGGGAAATTTACGCAGATCTGAAAGTTCCCTGAAATCATCAGGATGTACGCCTGCTGCGTCAAATTTGCGCCGATACATCGGGACATTTTCATACGCGTGTTTGAGCGTCCATTTCAGACGTTGTGTTTGCAACGCCTGTAACTCATCAACAGACGCGGTTTCAATCGGGTCAAGCTTTGTATTGGTTATCATTGTAGGGTACTCGCAGGTTGATATGCTCAAACACGCTCCAGAATCATGGCGATGCCCTGACCGACACCGATGCACATGGTGCACAATGCGTAACGACCGTTACGCCGATGCAGCTCATGGCTGGCAGCCAGTGCCAGGCGGGCACCACTCATTCCCAACGGATGGCCTAAGGCGATAGCGCCTCCGTTGGGGTTAACATGTGGGGCATCATCAGGCAGCCCCAATTCGCGTAGTACACCCAACGCCTGGGCCGCGAACGCTTCGTTCAGTTCAATCACGTCCATATCGTGAATACTCAGCCCCGCGCGTTCCAGCACCCGGCGAGTTGCAGGCACCGGACCAAGCCCCATCAGGCGCGGTTCCACCCCGGCGGTTGCCATGGCTACGATTCGCGCCCGCGGTGTCAGTCCTTGCGCTGCTGCCATCTGTTCACTGGCAATAATCAACGCAGCGGCTCCGTCATTCACCCCGGAGGCATTGCCTGCGGTAATCACCCCATTGGCACGAAATGGTGCTTTTAACCCACGTAACTGTTCCAGCGTCGTTTCCGGGCGCAGATGCTCATCATGTTGTATTTCTGTTACAACGCCTTTCTTGTTTTTCAACACAACCGGAACAATCTCCTCAGCCAGAATGCCTGAGGATTGCGCTTTTGCCGTACGTTGCTGACTGCGTAGCGCAAAACTATCTTGATCTTCTCGCGATATTTTTAACAGTTCAGCTACATTCTCTGCCGTTTCCGGCATGCTGTCAGTTCCAAATTGTTGAGCCATGAGCGGGTTCACAAATCGCCAGCCAATAGTGGTATCAAACATCTCAGCCTGACGAGAAAATGCACTGGTTGCCTTGCCCATAACAAACGGTGCCCGAGACATTGACTCCACGCCACCAGCGATCAGCAAATCGCCATCGCCCGCTTTAATCGCCCGTGCGGCGAACCCCAGTGCGTCCAGCCCGGAACCACACAAGCGGTTAATGGTTGTGCCGGAAACACTCTGCGGCAGCCCCGCCAGTAACGTCGCCATCCGGGCTACGTTACGGTTGTCTTCTCCCGCCTGATTAGCACAGCCGAGGATCACATCATCGATACACTCCGCATCGAGACGCGGGTTTCGCACCAGCAGCTCCCGCAAAGGGATAGCAGCCAGATCGTCAGCCCGAACACCTGATAATGCCCCACCATAGCGGCCAATTGGCGTACGAATTCCGTCACAGATAAAGGCTTCACGCATCAGGCTTCTCCTGTAATGGTGCCGCCGATGCGGTGAGATTTACCGCGAAACAGCGCAACCGTTTTTTGTTGTTGGTTAACAATTTCGATGTCGTAAACACCGGTTTGCTTGCCCTGATGACGTACCTGCGCAGTAGCAGTTAAGGTGTCTCCGGCAAAGCCTGGACGCAAAAAATCAATCGTGCAGGCAGAAGCGACGGCTGCCAGCCCCTGGCTATTGCAGGCGTAGGCAAAGGCAGTATCAGCCAGTGAAAATAGCTGCCCGCCGTGGCAACTTTGATGACCGTTAAGCATTTGTGCAGTGACGGTCATGGTCACTACAGCAAAGCCTTCATCCATTGAGATAATGTCGATGCCAAGCGCTTTGGCGCAGGCATCGTTCTCATACATTGCATGGGCATTTTGCCAGGCCTTATGACTCATAACCGCTCTCCAGAAGCGCTCGTTGGCGCAGCAATGAACATGGGCGATAGCGTTCTTCGCCATAGTGATGTTGTAGATTTTCCAAGAGCCTTAATATTCGCTGCCAGCCAAGTTGCGCTCCCCAGGCAAGCGGGCCATATGGATAATTCACCCCAAGACGCATGGCGGTATCGATATCCTGTTCAGAGGCCACGCCTTTTTGCAGCGCATCAAGGGCTTCATTGATGATCATTGCTACCGTTCGCCAAATCAGCATTCCTGGGTAATCTGCAATTTGCAGCACTGTTTTGCCCTGCTGTTGCAGGTAATAAATGGCCTTGCGGGTCGCTGAGTCCGGGTTCACCGCTGCCGCAGCAATGGTCACCACCTTGCCCGCCATTTTGTCGACCACTACCACCGGGCGTGCCAGTCGTATTGCCAGCGCCTGTGCCGTCTCGCCTTGTGTCTCAATCAATAAAACATCGTCAATTTCCGTGACGCCGTCACTTTTCTTTTCTACTTTCATTGGGCTAAAACTGTCGCTTACCGCTTCCAGGCCAACAACTGCCTCACGTTCCGCGCGCCAGTCGTACACGCCCAGCCCACTTTTCTTGCCCAACCGTCCACCAATCACCAGTTCCTGTTGCACCAGCGAAGGTAAAAAACGACGCTCCTGCCAGAAAGCGTTAAACACCGAACAGGTGACAGCAAAATTGACGTCCTGACCAATCAGATCGGTTAATTCCAGCGGCCCCATCGGGAAACCAGCGCCATCGCGAAGTGCAGCGTCAATCACTTCTGGTGCAGCAACCTGCTCTTCCAGTGCCCGCCAGGCCTCGGAATAATAAGGACGCGCCACACGGTTAACGATAAATCCGGGGGTCGAATGACAGCGCACTGGCTGCTTACCCCAACTCAATGTCAGTTCACACAACTGCTCGACAACTTCCGCTGCCGTTGCCAGCCCACTGACCACCTCCACCAACTTCATCACCGGTGCCGGGTTAAAAAAATGCAGCCCCGCAACACGTTCAGGATTTTTTACCTCCGCAGCAATCGCGGTTATAGAGATTGACGAAGTGTTAGTGGTCAATAGCGTTTGTGGCGGGCAAACTTCCGCCAGTTGTGCAAAGAGCGCTTTTTTAACTTCCAGACGTTCAGACGCCGCTTCAATAACCAGATTCGCTGCTGCCAGCGCGTGAATATCGGTCACCGGGATCAGGCGTTTCAATGTGCGTTCACAGGTTTCAGCAGTCAGTTTTCCCCGCGTCACGCGTGAATTTAGCCGCGCGTGTATCCCGTCGATTGCGCGGGTCAGCGCTTCAGCAGAAATGTCATACAGTAAAACCTGATGTCCATGACTGGCGGCAACTTCAGCAATGCCTGCCCCCATGGTGCCGCTCCCAATCACTGCCACAGTTTGCACATTTATCATCATGCTATTTCCCCGTGAACTGCGGTGAGCGTTTAGCCAGGAACGCACTGACACCTTCACGATAATCTGCGCTCCGTCCGGCAAGTCGCTGATAGTCACGTTCCAGATCCAGTTGCGTATCGAGCGTATTGGTTTCAGCGCTATTTATCGCTTGCTTGATAAGTCCAAGACCAAATGTCGGTTGTGTCGCCAGATGCCGTGCCAGCTGTTGCGCGGTATCTGCCAGCGTTTCATCATCAACAACCTGCCAGATCATCCCCCATTCGTGCGCCTGTTCAGCACTCAGTTGATTCCCCAGCAGTGCCAGCCCCATGGCGCGCGCTCGCCCAGCAACGCGTGGCAGTAACCAGGTTCCACCGCAATCGGGTACTAAACCTAACTTACTAAACGCCATGACGAATTTTGCTGAACGGGCAGCAATAACGATGTCGCATCCCAGTGCCAGTGTTGCGCCAGCCCCTGCCGCCACGCCATTGACTGCACAGATCACCGGTTTTGGCAGTTTTGCCAGGCGACGTACCAGTGGGTTATAGAAACGTTCAACTGACATCCCTAAATCCGGTGCGGGGCCTGTGGGATCAACGTTACGATCGTTAAGATCCTGACCAGCACAAAATCCGCGCCCGGCACCTGTAAGTAACAGGCAACGGATAGTGTCGTCGCGCTCGACCTGTTTCAGGCACTCTGCCAGTTGTGCGTGCATCTCATCATTAAAACTGTTCAGGCGTTCCGGGCGGTTGAGCGTTAGTGTCATCACGCCCTTTTCTACATGACTGAGGATGAATTCCATCATTAGCGTCCTTTAAAGTCGGGCGTGCGTTTTTGCAAGAAAGCGGAGATGCCTTCATGACGATCTTCTGTTGCCGCCAGCAAGGTGAATAACTGTCGCTCCTGGGCAAGTCCGGCTTGCAAAGCCACTTCCTGCGACTGGCGCAGCGCTTGCTTTGCCGCTTGTAAGGCCAGCGGCGAGTGACGTGCCATTTTCGACGCCAGCTGTAAGGCGTATTCGAGGGTTAAATCGCTGGGGAAGACGTCGCTAACCAGCCCGGCCTGCTGTGCTTGCTGAGCGGTGATACTTTCTCCGCTCAGCACCATTTTGCTGGCTAACGATTTACCGACACTACGGATTAAACGTTGCGTTCCTCCTGCGCCTGGCATGATGCCGAGAGTGATTTCCGGCAAACCAAAACGCGCGTTCTCTCCGGCAACCACCACATCGCACAACAATGCCAGTTCGCAACCCGCACCAAGCGCGTAACCGTTGACGGCTGCGATGAGAGGTTTGTTGAAGGCCTGCAATCGCGCCCATAGCTGCGGGCGTGTATCGTTTAAGGTGGCCGCGAGATCTTTTTCTGCCATTTCGTTGAGATCGGCCCCAGCGGCAAAAAAGCGTGCATTACCGGTAATCACACAGACCGAAATGCTGCTATCGGTAGCCGCAGCTTCCAGTTCATTTACCAGTTGCGTCAGAAGGGCATTATTTAGCGCATTACGTGCGGCGGGACGGTTAAGGGTCAGCAACAATACTTGTTGCTGACGGCTGACGATCAGTTCGCTCATGCCATCCCCTTCGCGTCAAAGTCAACCACCACATCGCTGGTCAGCGGCAGTGCCTGGCAACTCAACACATAGCCTGCGGCCAGTTCATCCGGTTCCAGACTGTAATTGGTTTCCATCGCCACTTTGCCACGCAGCACTTTGCATTTGCAGGTCGCACAGACGCCGCCTTTGCAGGCATAGGGCAGATCAGCCCCCTGGCGCAATGCCGCATCGAGAATGCTTTCATCGTCGGCATTAAGCACGATTTCCCGATCCCGCCCATCCTGACGTACAGTCACTTTTTGTCCGTCACTTTGCACGTTAACGCTACGTTTGACGCGCGTGCCAGGCGTATTAAACCGCTCCAGATGAATGGTTTTATCTGGCATTCCCAGTGCTTTTAAGGCGGCTTCCGTCTCATCCATCATCGCCGCCGGACCACAAATAAATGCCTCATCATAAAGACGAAAATTAATGAGCGAGGCCCCAAGTGACTGTAATTTTTCACCGTCAATACGCCCGTGAAGCAGATCGCTGTCGAGGGTTTCCTGACTGAAAATGCACAACAACTGTAAACGCTGAGGATATTTGTCTTTCAGGTCTGCCAGTGCCTGGCGAAACATCATGCTCTGGCTGGTACGGTTACCGTAGATCAGGGTGAACTGACTTTCAGGCTCGGTTTGTAAAGTGGTGGCGATAATCGCCAGCATTGGCGTAATACCTGATCCTGCTGCAATAGCCAGATAGCGGCCCTGGCGTTCGGCCTGTGGCTGATAGCCGAAATGCCCCTGCGGCACCATGACCTCCAGCGTCATACCCTGGCGGATGTGTTCGCGGGCATAGCGGGAGAAACGTCCGCCTTCAATGGCTTTCACCGCCACACTAATTTCGCCAGGCAGATAGCTGCGGCAAATGGAGTAACAACGGCGTAATTCTTCACCATCAAAGCTGGCTTTTAAGGTCAAATGTTGACCGGGGCGAAAGCGATACGCCTCCTGCAAAGGCTGGGGCACCGCAAAGGTAATGGTCACCGCATCACGGGTTTCCGGCTCCACTTTTGCCACCGTTAAGGAATGAAACGTTGTCATGGCATCCTCAAATACATTTGAAATAATCGAAAGGTTCGCGGCAACTATCGCAGCGATACAATGCTTTGCAGGCCGTGGAACCAAATTCACTGATAAGTGTGGTATGGACGCTGGCGCAGCGCGGGCAACGTACTTCTGGCGGCAAATGGGCATGGCAACTGTGTCCGGCGGGCGGGCTAATGCCATACTGTCGCAGACGCTCACGGGCATCGGGGGTCATCCAGTCGGTGGTCCATGCCGGGTCGAGTTGCAGCACAACCTGAACGGGGGTAAACCCGTGGGTTGTCATTGCCTCACGTATCGCGCCAATCAAATGTTCCGTTGCCGGACAACCGGAATAAGTCGGCGTAAAGCCGATCACCCATCCTTCTCCCATCTGTGTCACATTACGCACCATGCCTAAATCGGTAATGGTCAGCACCGGGATCTCCGGGTCCGGGATCTGGCTGAGTAGCGCCCATATCTCATGAACCTGTGGCGGTGCAATGGTGGCCAGACGTTGCATACCCATCTCCTCTGTTACCATTGCTGACCGGGCAAGACACGCTGGAGATACTGCATTTCTGCCAGCATGGGTCCAAGGTGTTCGGTATGCAGTCCTTTTTTACCGCCAGTGCGATACGCCTGCTCTTGCGGTACGTTCAATGTGGCTTCGTTGATCCCGGCAAAAACTTCGGCTTCCCACGCTGCGCGTAAAGTGCGTGGATCAACCGCAATACCCTCTTCACTCAGTGCAATATCAATCTCGTCGGCATCGAACAGTTCGGCGGTAAAACGCCACAACTTGTTGATGGCCTGCTGCATCTTTTGCCCTGATACGTCAGTACCATTGCCCAGTCGCTCCAGCCAGCCACGACTAAAACGCAGGTGATAACGCGCTTCTTTAATTGCTTTGGCAGAAATCGCCGCCAGTTGCGGATCACGGCTTTCCATCAGACGGGTAAAGAGCGCCACATGCCATGCATCGATGAAATACTGGCGTGCAATGGTGTCGGCAAAATTGCCGTTTGGTTGTTCAACCAACAATAAGTTGCTGAACTGGCGCTCGTCTCGGGTGAAGGCCAGGGTATCTTCATCACCTTCTCCCGCTAATTCAGCGGCATACGATAAGAAGTTACGTGCCTGACCTAATAAATCGAGGCCAATGTTTGCCAGTGCGAGATCGATTTCCAGTTCCGGTGCGTGACCGCACCATTCCCCCAACCGCTGGGAGAGCACCAGACAGTTATCGCCCAGGCGCAAGGTGTAAGCCGTTAACTGATTCATTTCCGACCTCACATGTGCTCAATGCCATCAGGGATGGTGTAAAACGTTGGATGGCGATAGACCTTGCTTTCAGCCGGATCAAAAAATTCACCGCGTTCTTCCGGTTGCGAGGCAACAATTTCACTCGCCTTCACCACCCAAATTGAACATCCTTCGCTACGACGGGTGTAAGCATCACGGGCATTTTCCAGTGCCATCCGCTCATCGGCAGCATGTAAACTGCCAACATGGCGGTGTGATAAGCCCTGTTTGCCACGCACGAAAACTTCGTATAACGGCCAGTAAACATTACTCATTTTGAATCTCCTTATGCGACCTTACGGGCAAGTTGTTTTTGTGCATGGGCCAGCGCTGCTTCCCGTACCCAGGTACCTTCTTCCCAGGCTTTACGTTTGGCGTCGAGCCTCTCCTGATTACAAATTCCGCGACCGTTAATTACTTCGTTAAACTCCTGCCAGTCGATCTCACCAAAGCGGTAGTGACCGCTTTCAGTGTCAAAATGCAGATCCGGGTCAGGAACGGTCATACCGAGCATTTCAACCTGTGGAACGGTGTTATCCACGAAACGCTGGCGGAGTTCGTCGTTGGTGAAACGTTTGATTTTCCAGGCGAGACTTCTGGCGCTGTTTGGCGAGTTATCATCGTTTGGCCCGAACATCATTAAGGCTGGCCACCAGAAACGGTTAATGGCGTCTTGCAACATCTGCTTTTGAGCTTCGCTGCCCTGCGCCAGTGCCATGCAGGCTTCAAACCCCTGACGCTGGTGAAAACTCTCTTCTTTGCAGATTTTCACCATTGCTCTGGCATACGGGCCATAAGAAGTGCGGCATAACGCCACCTGATTGACGATCGCTGCGCCATCCACCAGCCAGCCGATAACACCGATATCAGCCCAACTCAATGTCGGATAATTAAAGATGGAGGAATATTTCATCCGTCCGTCGAGCATTTTTTGGTAGATGTCTTCTCTGGCGCAGCCCAGTGTTTCGGCGGCGCTATAGAGATACAGACCATGACCGGCTTCATCCTGCACTTTGGCCAACAGAATGGCTTTACGCCGCAAGGTTGGTGCGCGAGTGATCCAGTTACCTTCAGGCAACATACCAACAATCTCGGAGTGCGCATGCTGCCCAATCTGGCGGATCAGTGTCTTTCGGTAAGCATCGGGCATCCAGTCCTGCGGCTCGATAGCCGTTTCCTGGGCTATCCGTTGCTCAAAGCGTTCTTCTTGGGTCACGTCATCACCTTTACGATTCCAGTTTTCGTGAATTAATTAAAAACACGAATCACGTTGTTTTATGAAAGTTACACAATGGTTAACTAAAATCACAAATTTTGTATGCTTGAACTGTGACGGATTTCGCACCCTATTTTTATAAATCATTATTTATCAGTGCATTAATGTTTTCCGCAGTTGCTATACAGATCGCATAGTTAACATTTCGTTAAAAGAACCCTTGCTTTTTATGATTCGCGATTTAACTATTAGCAACAGAAATGTGAAACATCTGGAGAGTAGCGATGCAGCAGTTAGCCAGTTTCTTATCCGGTACCTGGCAGTCTGGCCGGGGCCGTAGCCGTTTGATTCACCACGCTATTAGCGGCGAGGCGTTATGGGAAGTGACCAGTGAAGGTCTTGATATGGCGGCTGCCCGCCAGTTTGCCATTGAAAAAGGTGCCCCCGCCCTTCGCGCTATGACCTTTATCGAACGTGCGGCGATGCTTAAAGCGGTCGCTAAACATCTGCTGAGTGAAAAAGAGCGCTTCTATGCTCTTTCTACGCAAACAGGCGCAACGCGGGCAGACAGTTGGGTTGATATTGAAGGTGGCATTGGGACGTTATTTACTTACGCCAGCCTCGGTAGCCGGGAGCTGCCTGACGATACGCTGTGGCCGGAAGATGAATTGATCCCCTTATCGAAAGAAGGTGGATTTGCCGCGCGCCATGTACTGACCTCAAAGTCAGGCGTGGCAGTGCATATTAACGCCTTTAACTTCCCCTGCTGGGGAATGCTGGAAAAGCTGGCACCAACGTGGCTGGGCGGAATGCCAGCCATCATCAAACCAGCTACCGCGACGGCCCAACTGACTCAGGCGATGGTGAAATCAATTGTCGATAGTGGTCTTGTTCCCGAAGGCGCAATTAGTCTGATCTGCGGTAGTGCGGGCGACCTTTTGGATCATCTGGACAGCCAGGATGTGGTGACTTTCACGGGGTCAGCGGCGACCGGACAGATGCTGCGAGTTCAGCCAAATATCGTCGCCAAATCTATCCCCTTCACTATGGAAGCTGATTCCCTGAACTGCTGCGTACTGGGCGAAGATGTCACCCCGGATCAACCGGAGTTTGCGCTGTTTATTCGTGAAGTTGTGCGTGAGATGACCACAAAAGCCGGGCAAAAATGTACGGCAATCCGGCGGATTATTGTGCCGCAGGCATTGGTTAATGCTGTCAGTGATGTTCTGGTTGCGCGATTACAGAAAGTCGTGGTCGGTGATCCTGCTCAGGAAGGCGTGAAAATGGGCGCACTGGTAAATGCTGAGCAGCGTGCCGATGTGCAGGAAAAAGTGAACATATTGCTGGCTGCAGGATGCGAGATTCGCCTCGGTGGTCAGGCGGATTTATCTGCTGCGGGTGCCTTCTTCCCGCCAACCTTATTGTACTGTCCGCAGCCGGATGAAACACCGGCGGTACATGCAACAGAAGCCTTTGGCCCTGTCGCAACGCTGATGCCAGCACAAAACCAGCGACATGCTCTGCAACTGGCTTGTGCAGGCGGCGGTAGCCTTGCGGGAACGCTGGTGACGGCTGATCCGCAAATTGCGCGTCAGTTTATTACCGACGCGGCACGTACGCATGGGCGAATTCAGATCCTCAATGAGGAATCGGCAAAAGAATCCACCGGGCATGGCTCCCCACTGCCACAACTGTTACATGGAGGGCCTGGTCGCGCAGGAGGCGGTGAAGAATTAGGTGGTTTACGAGCGGTGAAACATTACATGCAGCGAACCGCTGTTCAGGGTAGTCCGACGATGCTTGCCGCTATCAGTAAACAGTGGGTGCGCGGTGCGAAAGTCGAAGAAGATCGTATTCATCCGTTCCGCAAATATTTTGAGGAGCTGCAACCAGGCGACAGCCTGTTGACTCCCCGCCGCACAATGACAGAGGCCGATATTGTTAACTTTGCTTGCCTCAGCGGCGATCATTTCTATGCGCATATGGATAAGATTGCTGCTGCCGAATCTATTTTCGGTGAGCGTGTGGTGCATGGGTATTTTGTGCTTTCTGCGGCTGCGGGTCTGTTTGTCGATGCCGGTGTCGGTCCGGTCATTGCTAATTATGGGCTGGAAAACTTGCGCTTTATCGAACCCGTAAAGCCAGGCGATACCATCCAGGTGCGTCTCACCTGTAAGCGCAAGACGCTGAAAAAACAGCGTAGCGCAGAAGAAAAACCAACAGGTGTGGTGGAATGGGCGGTAGAGGTATTCAATCAGCATCAAACCCCGGTGGCGCTGTATTCAATTCTGACGCTGGTGGCCAGGCAGCACGGTGATTTTGTCGATTAATCGGTGAATGAAGGGCAACGGCGAATAGTTGCCCTTTTATTTCACCAAATTTTGTGACGTTGTCACGTTATGCATGATGTGTATCTGTATTTTCAGGGCACCCACTGTATGAAAAGCTGGCACACCTGCCAAACAACCTGGCAGGTGCAGGCAATCCCCTTTACATCAGTACTGATAATGTGAACCTGACTAAACCGCCCACAGAGCGCGGTTGCTAACAAGAACACAACATCTGACGAGGTTAATAATGGGAAGCCCCTCTCTGTATTCTGCCCGTAAAACAGCCCTGGCGTTGGCAGTCGCCTTAAGTTTCGCCTGGCAAGCGCCGGTATTTGCCCACGGTGGTGAAGCGCATATGGTGCCAATGGATAAAACGCTTAAAGAATTTGGTGCCGATGTGCAGTGGGACGACTACGCCCAGATCTTTACCCTGATTAAAGATGGCGCGTACGTGAAAGTGAAGCCTGGTGCGCAAACAGCAATTGTTAATGGTCAGTCTCTGGCACTGCAAGTACCGGTAGTGATGAAAGACAATAAAGCCTGGGTTTCTGACACCTTTATTAACGATGTTTTCCAGTCCGGGCTGGATCAAACCTTTCAGGTAGAAAAGCGCCCTCACCCACTTAATGCGCTAACTGCGGACGAAATTAAACAGGCCGTTGAAATTGTTAAAGCTTCCGCGGACTTCAAACCCAATACCCGTTTTACTGAGATCTCCCTGCTACCGCCAGATAAAGAAGCTGTCTGGGCGTTTGCGCTGGAAAACAAACCGGTTGACCAGCCACGCAAAGCCGACGTCATTATGCTCGACGGCAAACATATCATCGAAGCGGTGGTGGATCTGCAAAACAACAAACTGCTCTCCTGGCAACCCATTAAAGACGCCCACGGTATGGTGTTGCTGGATGATTTCGCCAGTGTGCAGAACATTATTAACAACAGTGAAGAATTTGCCGCTGCCGTGAAGAAGCGCGGTATTACTGATGCGAAGAAAGTGATTACCACGCCGCTGACCGTAGGTTATTTCGATGGTAAAGATGGCCTGAAACAAGATGCCCGGTTGCTCAAAGTCATCAGCTATCTTGATGTCGGTGATGGCAACTACTGGGCACATCCCATCGAAAACCTGGTGGCGGTCGTTGATTTAGAACAGAAAAAAATCGTTAAGATTGAAGAAGGTGCGGTAGTTCCGGTGCCAATGACCGCACGCCCATTTGATGGCCGTGACCGCGTTGCTCCGGCAGTTAAGCCTATGCAAATCATTGAGCCTGAAGGTAAAAATTACACCATTACTGGCGATATGATTCACTGGCGGAACTGGGATTTTCACCTCAGCATGAACTCGCGCGTCGGACCTATGATCTCCACCGTGACTTATAACGACAATGGCACCAAACGCAAAGTCATGTACGAAGGTTCTCTCGGCGGCATGATTGTGCCTTACGGTGATCCTGATATTGGCTGGTACTTTAAAGCGTATCTGGACTCTGGTGACTACGGTATGGGCACGCTAACCTCGCCAATTGCACGTGGCAAAGATGCACCCTCTAACGCAGTGCTCCTGAATGAAACCATCGCCGACTACACTGGCGTACCGATGGAGATCCCTCGTGCTATCGCGGTATTTGAACGTTATGCCGGGCCGGAGTATAAGCATCAGGAAATGGGCCAGCCCAACGTCAGTACCGAACGCCGGGAGTTGGTGGTGCGCTGGATCAGTACAGTGGGTAACTATGACTACATTTTTGACTGGATCTTCCATGAAAACGGCACTATTGGCATTGATGCCGGTGCTACGGGCATCGAAGCGGTGAAAGGTGTTAAAGCGAAAACCATGCACGATGAGACGGCGAAAGATGACACGCGCTACGGCACGCTTATCGATCACAATATCGTGGGTACTACACACCAACATATTTATAATTTCCGCCTCGATCTGGATGTAGATGGCGAGAATAACAGCCTGGTGGCGATGGACCCGGTGGTAAAACCGAATACTGCCGGTGGCCCACGCACCAGTACCATGCAAGTTAATCAGTACAACATCGGCAATGAACAGGATGCCGCGCAGAAGTTTGATCCGGGCACGATTCGTCTGTTGAGTAACCCGAACAAAGAGAACCGCATGGGCAATCCAGTTTCCTATCAAATTATTCCTTATGCAGGTGGTACTCACCCGGTAGCAAAAGGTGCCCAGTTCGCGCCGGACGAGTGGATCTATCATCGTTTAAGCTTTATGGACAAGCAGCTTTGGGTAACGCGTTATCATCCTGGCGAGCGTTTCCCGGAAGGCAAATATCCGAACCGTTCTACTCATGACACCGGTCTTGGACAATACAGTAAAGATAACGAGTCGCTGGACAACACCGACGCCGTTGTCTGGATGACCACCGGCACCACACATGTGGCCCGCGCCGAAGAGTGGCCGATTATGCCGACCGAATGGGTACATACTCTGCTTAAACCATGGAACTTCTTTGACGAAACGCCAACGCTAGGGGCGCTGAAGAAAGATAAGTGATTGTTTCAGACAAAAAAACGGCACCAGGTGCCGTTTTTTACTTATGAGCGAACCAGATTAATACCGTACACACACCGACTTAGTTTCACACCAACCGTCCAGCCAGTCGGGGCCAAAATCACGGCCCGTTCCTGACTGCTTCATCCCACCAAACGGTAAGTTAGCGTCAATTAAGGTATGGCTGTTTACCCACACCGTCCCTGCCTGTAAGCGATCGCTATATTCCAGAGCCTGGGAGAGATTTTGCGTCCAGACACTGGCAGTTAAGCCATATTCCGTGTCGTTTGCCAGTTGTAACGCCTCTTCTCCATCCGCTACTCGCACCAGGTTTACCACCGGACCAAACACCTCTTCACGAGTTAAGCGCAATTTAGCATCGGGATTTACCACCAGCGTTGGCGCAACATAATACCCCTCTCCGGCTGGTCCATTCGACCCGCGAATCAGCTCTGCTTGCTGTGCCTGCGCATCGTCGAGGAATGAACACACTTTGTCGCAGTGCGCACGAGAAACCAAAGGGTTAATCTGTGCAACAGGTGACATCCCCGGTCCCACTTGCAACGATTTTACCGCCTGCTCAAATCCACTAACCAGCGTGTCAAACAACGGCGCTTCAATATAAATTCGCGAACTGGCGGCGCATACTTGCCCTTGATTCAGGAAGCTTCCGGTCATCAAGCCTTCAATAACCCATTGCGGATCAGCATCTTTTAATACAATTGCCGGGTTTTTACCGCCCAGTTCCAGCGTTACACGCGTTAAGTGATCAGCAGCAGTTCTGGCAATACCTTTTCCCGTCGCGGTTGAACCGGTAAAACTGATTTTCGCAACATGAGGATGTGACGTCAGGGCCGCGCCGCATACAGCACCTGACCCGGTGACCACATTAAAAACGCCATCAGGGATACCAGCCTCGCTGGCCAGTTCCGCCACGCGCAACATCGTCAGTGGCGTGGTTTCCGAAGGCTTAATCACGATTGAACAGCCTGCTGCCAGTGCTGGCATCACCTTCCACATACCAATCATCAACGGAAAGTTCCATGGCACAATTCCCGCCACTACGCCAACCGGCTCTTTACGCGTCCAGGCCTGATAACGCGCCCCCTGGGGGAAGGGAATCGACAAGTCCAGCGTTTTACCCGCGATTTTGGTCGTTAACCCGGCGGTATAACGCATCCAGTTCAGCGTACAGCCCACTTCAAAAGCACGGGAAATGGCAATTGACTTGCCTTGCTCCAGGGTTTCCAGTTGCGCCAGCTCCTCACTGTGCTGTTCCACCAGATCGGCAAAACGTAGCAGAATACGTTCACGCTCTGCGGGTAATCGCCCGGCCCAGCGACGCGAGACAAAGGCCCGCCAGGCAGACATGACTGCGTTATCTACATCCGCTTCGTTGGCATCAGCAGTAGACGCAATTTCTTGCCCGGTGGCCGGATCAAAGATCGCCAATCGTTTTTCACTTTGTGCGGGGCCTGGACGACCATCAATATAAAGACCGTGTTGACGATCGAGAAACTGTTGGACCTGGCTTAATACTGCTACATGCGGCTCTGTCATCACTTTTCCTTATTATTTACCCAGTGTGATTTCAGTGTACGCAGCGACAAGAAAAGTCACTTTTTTCGCTGTGACATTCGCTTTGTCAGCTGTGACAAGCTCCGCAAATCGTGACAATAACCGCTTATGTCTCTATGCCTGACAAGACTTATTTCCTATAGTCAGGCTCATTAGCTTCGTTTATTGCAACACAAATGCAACAATAAAAATACATTTCACAGAGCGAAAACGTGCCATGAACCCCGCAGTGGATAATGAGTTTCAGCAATGGCTTTCCCAAATCAATCAGGTATGCGGAAATTTTACCGGACGCCTGCTGACTGAGCGTTACACGGGTGTACTGGACACGCATTTTGCCAAAGGACTAAAGCTGAGTACCGTGACAACCAGCGGGGTGAATTTATCCCGCACCTGGCAGGAAGTAAAAGGCAGCGACGATGCCTGGTTTTACACCGTTTTTCAGCTTAGTGGTCAGGCAATAATGGAGCAGGATGAGCGTCAGGTGCAGATTGGCGCTGGCGATATTACGTTACTCGATGCCTCACGCCCCTGTTCGCTTTACTGGCAGGAGTCTTCTAAACAGATTTCATTACTTTTGCCACGCACTCTGCTGGAACAATATTTTCCCCATCAAAAACCTGTCTGCGCAGAAAGACTGGACGCTGACTTACCCATGGTGCAACTCAGTCATCGCCTGTTACAGGAGAGCATGAATAATCCGGCACTTTCTGAAACAGAAAGTGAAGCTGCGCTACAGGCGATGGTGTGTCTGCTGCGCCCGGTACTTCATCAGCGGGAATCTGTTCAACCTCGTCGTGAACGTCAGTTTCAAAAAGTGGTTACGTTGATAGACGATAATATTCGCGAAGAGATATTACGCCCGGAGTGGATAGCCGGAGAGACAGGTATGTCAGTACGTAGTTTGTACCGAATGTTTGCCGATAAAGGTTTGGTAGTCGCGCAATATATTCGTAACCGTCGTCTCGATTTTTGTGCAGATGCGATTCGCCATGCCGCAGATGATGAAAAACTGGCAGGCATCGGCTTTCATTGGGGATTTTCTGACCAGAGTCATTTTTCAACGGTATTTAAGCAACGCTTTGGGATGACGCCAGGCGAGTATCGACGTAAATTCCGCTAACTAATTGGCGTTGTGTGTACTGCAACGCCAATTAGTTAAAACAGATATTTGACTATGCATTTTTCAGGGCGAAAGGCAATTTGACAGGAGTTTTTGAATATTCACCTTGTTTCAGGAAAATAGATCAATCGCTTTCTCCTGTAGCGTTATCCCGATATTGCGGTTTTGCTATTAAAATTTTCGCACCCATTTACCGTTTATCCCTTGTACATATTCCCCCGGTTTGGCCCGAGCTACGAGCTTTTGCCCGGCGAGTTTCGCGATATCATCTACAGACACATTATTTTGCTTTGCCAGTTGTTGGTAACTCGCTTTACGTTCGGCATTAATGTCGGTTACTAATTTCTCTGTTTCAGCATCCGTTTTCAGCGCAACCAGATAACCATAAAATGTTTCACCTACCCGCCCCTGAGTTCTGGCTTCATCCAGAGTCAATGCCATTACATTGCTGCTTACCAGCCCAACAAGAAACGCACAAAGAAGTAATGTTTTCTTCATCATCGCCTCAGAAAAGATCGCTACGAGTTTCAAGCAGCTCTTCGACATCTTTGTCTGCCTTGATGATGATCTCATGCTCAATTTTAACGTTCATATTGATAGTGATCGGTTCCTTGGGCGCAGCGACTTCAATACGCGGCGTACAGGCAGCCAGCATAAAAGATGACGTCAACGCAGCCAGTAAAATTTTCATTGTTTTTCCTCACACTCTTTTCCTTGCGGACAGTCATTTCCCGGCAGACGTGCGTTCTGCTCCAACCATGCCTGGAGATTATCGCCAAAGCGTAAACTGCGCCACAGCGTAAAAATATTCTCTTCATGATAGTAATTAAGGTTTACCGTACCGCTTTTACCATCAACGCGACTGGTACCTGTAATGTTGGCCTGCATGGTTAATAAACCGAGATTATCTAAGTTAATTTTTGTCGATGACCGGCTAATTTCCATATAGCGCAACCAGTTAATTGCTGAACCCGCAGTCATATTGTCTTTCACCACCGCATCTGCGGTGTCTTTATCCAGCCGCAAGGTCATTGGCCCGCTATTTGCCAGCCAACCATCTTTCACTATCCATTTTTCGTTGTTTAGCCATAACGGCAATGCACCACTAAATGCCCCGGACATGGCGAATTGTTTCGGATTGACGGCGCTAACCAGTTCGCTGGATGAGAGATTATTCAGCCGCAACAGCGCCGGGTCATGTTGCGGCATACGTAATTGTTTCATCAGTACGTTACCGCCTAACACATCGACGCTAACATCAGTCAACAGCAAGGGTTCTTCTTCAGTCCACGGATAACGCCCTTGCAAATCAGCCGTAATATTTTTCGCTGTCACCAGATTAATCACTTCGGCAATTCGCAACGTAACGGGGCCGCGAGTCCCCAGATGCCAGGCTCCATCGGCAAAACGGAAAGGCAGGACAAAATCGACACCGTTAACCTGATTATCTGGCATCCAGGCACTACCGCCTTTCAACACGCCGTGTCCTCCCGCGCGGAATCCTTGTTCAGGCGCAGCAGAAAATGCAACCTGAGCATACAGTTCACCATCGCGTAAGTTCATCTTCCAGTCGGGTGGCACCAGCGGCTGGAATACAGTCAGTGATTGTTTTGGCCACCAGGCGTTACCGCGCAGACGAATACCGTCCCAGCGACCATTTACCCGAACCGGGCCAATCTCACCAGCATGTAAATCGCCTTTAAAGAGGAAATACGTCGGATCGCGCCCATCGACGCTAAATTTTAAGGTTGATGGCGGTAACACACTGCCGCCAGTGAACAGCGTTTGCCCGGCGTCCAGTGACAGCGCGCCGCTGAAGGAGGGATGCTGTGCGTCACGTACCCAGACGACGGGCTTGTCGAGAATTAATCGCGGCTTTTCTACCGTCATCGTACCGTATTGTAACTGGTCGAAACCGGTGGAGAGGTCGGTCAGCGTAATCGTGCTGTCATGCCATTCACCTTTTCCTGCGACATCCCAGGTGGCATTCATCGGTGTAAAACTGCCTTTTCCCCAGTAGCGCCACTGCCAGCGGCCCGCGTCAGGGAGAAAATCATTCGCCAGCCCATCCATATGCAGCACGAAATCGCCCAGTTCATTTTCATGCGCCTGCAAAATGGCCTGCAAACGTCCGTCAACACCACGTTGGGTGACTTTTACACCCGCTAAAGGCCAGCGGATTTCATCGATGTCCAGCGAATCGATGACTCTTCCCTTTGAACGAAGTAACGCGCCTGGCTCAAAGGTCAGCGTTGGGTCAGACAGACTTCCACTTAGCTGCGCAGGTAAACGGGCATATAAAATGAGGTCCGCCTGTTTCGCTTCACCGGTCAGCTGCAGAGGCAGCTGACTGTTATCCATGCTTAATTTTCCTGGGCCAAAATTTAGCACCGCGTTGCCTTTACCCGCTTGCCCCTGGGTCAGCACACTCAGTCGTCCGCTGATCAGAGCGTTCTCAAGCCCTGCCTGCCAGTTGTCGACTTTGACACCCAGTCGGCCACTCAAAGGAAAACCTGCATACGGCCAACTCCAGCGACCATCGCTTACGGTCAATTGTTGACGAGTAATTTGCCACGGCAAATCGAGCAACGGATCGCCGTTATCCCGTGCCAGCACAATCAATTGCCCGCTATTTTCCTGCCAGTCCAGCTCTGCATCCACCAGTGACGGTTCCTGCGGCAAGTTTAACGTCGCAGTAGCATGCCCACTTACAGGAAGTCCATCCGGCACGAGCGGCATAGTAAATTCCCCCACCAGTTTAACCGGCGGCTGATTTTCAAACGCGACGACATCCAGTTCGCTGACTGTAAGTTGTTGCCCTTTCAGCTGGCCTTGAAATTTAACTTTTTCGCCCTGATAACGCAGTTGCTGGATATCAGAGGTTAATGCGAGAGAGAGTTTTCCCTGCCATTCCTGCCAGGGAGAAAAAATCAGTTTATCGATATTGATCCAGGTGTTAGGCAGCATGGACTGCCACTGCGCGAGGGTTTTTGGAGCAGCTGGCGATTGCTCCGTCTGCGGCAATTTCGCCAGACAAGCAGAATCAAGTTCTACCATGCCGACGTTCAATAACCAGCGGCTGGGATGTGAAAGGCTGGCGTTGGTGATATGCGCAAGCTGACAATCTCCCACCAGATAACGGAGATCGGGAATGATTAAACCTTTACGCGTAATGCGTGGGCTTTCATCTAATGCAATACGTGTCCCGAGCGGTAGCCAGATGCCCGCCAGCGTGGGAACCCACAGCCCGAGCGTCATCAGCAGCGTCAACGGCACAAGAATAATCAGTAATAACAGCGCGAGAACGGCTTTATATTTACCCAGCATGGGTAGTTAATATCCTGATTTAGCGAAAAATTAAGCATTCAATACGGGTATTGTGGCATGTTTAACCGTTCAGTTGAAGGTTGCGCCTACACTAAGCATAGTTGTTGATGAATTTTTCAATATCGCCATAACTTTCAATTATATTTGAAATTTTGTAAAATATTTTTAGTAGCTTAAATGTGATTCAACATCACTGGAGAAAGTCTTATGAAACTCGCCGTTTATAGCACAAAACAGTACGACAAGAAGTACCTGCAACAGGTGAACGAGTCCTTTGGCTTTGAGCTGGAATTTTTTGACTTTCTGCTGACGGAAAAAACCGCTAAAACTGCCAATGGCTGCGAAGCGGTATGTATTTTCGTAAACGATGACGGCAGCCGCCCGGTGCTGGAAGAGCTGAAAAAGCACGGCGTTAAATATATCGCCCTGCGCTGTGCCGGTTTCAATAACGTCGACCTTGACGCGGCAAAAGAACTGGGGCTGAAAGTAGTCCGTGTTCCAGCCTATGATCCAGAGGCCGTTGCTGAACACGCCATCGGTATGATGATGACGCTGAACCGCCGTATTCACCGCGCGTATCAGCGTACCCGTGACGCTAACTTCTCTCTGGAAGGTCTGACCGGCTTTACTATGTATGGCAAAACGGCAGGCGTTATCGGTACCGGTAAAATCGGTGTGGCGATGCTGCGCATTCTGAAAGGTTTTGGTATGCGTCTGCTGGCGTTCGATCCGTATCCAAGTGCAGCGGCGCTGGAACTCGGTGTGGAGTATGTCGATCTGCCAACCCTGTTCTCTGAATCAGACGTTATCTCTCTGCACTGCCCGCTGACACCGGAAAACTACCATCTGTTGAACGAAGCCGCCTTCGATCAGATGAAAAATGGCGTGATGATCGTCAATACCAGTCGCGGTGCATTGATTGATTCTCAGGCAGCAATTGAAGCGCTGAAAAATCAGAAAATTGGTTCGTTGGGTATGGACGTGTATGAGAACGAACGCGATCTATTCTTTGAAGATAAATCCAACGACGTAATTCAGGATGACGTATTCCGTCGCCTGTCTGCCTGCCACAACGTGCTATTTACCGGGCACCAGGCATTCCTGACAGCAGAAGCTCTGACCAGTATTTCTCAGACTACGCTGCAAAACTTAAGCAATCTGGAAAAAGGCGAAACCTGCCCGAACGAACTGGTTTAATCTTGCCGCTCCCCTGCATTCCAGGGGAGCTGATTCAGATAATCCCCAATGACCTTTCATCCTCTATTCTTAAAATAGCCCTGAGTCAGAAACTGTAATTGAGAACCACAATGAAGAAAGTAGCCGCGCTCGTTGCGCTAAGCCTGCTGATGGCGGGATGTGTAAGTAATGACAAAATTGCTGTAACGCCAGAACAGTTACAGCATCATCGTTTTGTGCTGGAAAGCGTAAACGGTAAGCCCGTGACCAACGATAAAAATCCGCCAGAAATCAGCTTTGGTGAAAAAATGATGATTTCCGGCAGCATGTGTAACCGCTTTAGCGGTGAAGGCAAACTGTCTAATGGTGAACTGACAGCCAAAGGGCTGGCAATGACCCGTATGATGTGCGCTAACCCGCAGCTTAATGAACTCGATAACACCATTAGCGAAATGCTGAAAGAAGGTGCACAAGTGGATCTGACCGCGAACCAGTTAACGCTGGCGACCGCGAAACAGACATTAACTTATAAGCTGGCGGATTTAATGAATTAATAGCTGCCACAGCTCCCGGCGGCAAGTGACTGTTCACTACAGCGTTTGCCGTTGGGTAATGCACACATCCCAATCGCCGTACCATCCAGTTGACGGGCAACAGAAAGCGAACCGCCGATCATTGCACAATTTGCTTCTCCACTACTGGACATCGACGCTTTTAAACCTGGCGCTACGTGCGCCGCAGTCGCCTGCTGAACAGGTTCACTACTACACGCCGACAACAATAAAGCGGCACACCCTACCCAAAACGCTGCTCGCATCTTTTCTTCCTCTGATCTTCAAGCCAAACGACACCGCCATAAATAATAGGCAGCACAGAGGGCGACGTCGAGAGCTGTCCTGCGCGTTGCCCCGCATTTTTACTTTTTTATGGCTATTTTTTTGCCCTCTGTTTGATCAAAACATTCATTACGCTGATGTGGGGGACACAAAAGCGAAAATGCAGAAGAAAGCCATTTGCTAAAATTGAAGGATTACTACTGGGCGCGCAGCAATTTCGTGCGCCCCTCATTTGCGCAATGTAAGGGTGTCATATGATTACTATTGACGGTAATGGCGCGGTTGCTTCGGTGGCGTTTCGCACCAGTGAAGTTATCGCCATCTACCCTATTACCCCCAGTTCCACGATGGCAGAACAGGCTGATGCCTGGGCCGGAAACGGCTTAAAGAACGTTTGGGGAGACACACCACGCGTAGTTGAAATGCAGTCGGAAGCGGGTGCTATCGCTACCGTGCATGGCGCTTTGCAGACGGGTGCCCTTTCAACATCGTTTACGTCATCGCAGGGTTTGCTGCTGATGATCCCGACGCTGTACAAACTGGCAGGCGAACTGACGCCATTTGTCCTGCATGTAGCGGCACGTACCGTTGCCACACATGCACTTTCTATTTTTGGCGATCATTCCGACGTTATGGCGGTGCGCCAGACGGGTTGCGCGATGTTGTGTGCGGCTAACGTCCAGGAAGCGCAAGATTTTGCTCTCATTTCGCACATCGCAACGCTGAAGAGCCGCGTGCCATTTATTCATTTCTTTGATGGTTTCCGCACGTCCCACGAAATCAATAAAATTGTCCCGCTGGCCGATGACACTATTCTTGATCTCATGCCGCAGGCCGAAATTGATGCTCATCGCGCCCGGGCGCTCAACCCGGAACATCCGGTGATCCGCGGTACGTCCGCCAATCCTGACACTTATTTCCAGTCTCGCGAAGCCACCAACCCATGGTACGACGCGGTCTATGACCATGTTGAACAGGCGATGAATGATTTCTCTGCCGCGACAGGTCGTCAGTATCAGCCGTTTGAATATTACGGGCATCCGCAAGCGGAACGGGTGATTATCCTGATGGGCTCTGCCATTGGCACCTGTGAAGAAGTGGTTGATGAATTGCTAACCCGTGGCGAAAAAGTTGGCGTGCTGAAAGTTCGCCTGTACCGTCCCTTCTCCGCCAAACACTTGCTGCAAGCTCTGCCGGGATCCGTACGCAGCGTGGCGGTACTGGACAGAACCAAAGAACCCGGTGCCCAGGCAGAACCGCTCTATCTGGATGTAATGACCGCACTGGCAGAAGCCTTTAATAATGGCGAGCGCGAAACTCTGCCCCGTGTCATTGGTGGGCGCTATGGTCTTTCATCCAAAGAATTTGGCCCGGACTGTGTACTGGCGGTATTTGCCGAGCTCAACGCGGCTAAACCGAAAGCGCGCTTTACGGTTGGTATTTACGATGATGTGACCAATCTGTCACTGCCGTTGCCGGAAAACACCCTGCCAAACTCGGCGAAACTGGAAGCCTTGTTTTATGGCCTTGGTAGTGATGGCAGCGTTTCCGCGACCAAAAACAATATCAAGATTATCGGTAATTCCACGCCGTGGTACGCACAGGGCTATTTTGTTTACGACTCCAAAAAGGCGGGCGGCCTGACGGTTTCTCACCTTCGCGTGAGCGAACAGCCGATTCGTTCCGCTTATCTCATTTCCCAGGCTGATTTTGTTGGCTGCCACCAGTTGCAGTTTATCGATAAATATCAGATGGCTGAGCGTTTAAAACCTGGCGGCATTTTCCTGCTCAACACGCCGTACAGCGCAGATGAAGTGTGGTCGCGCTTGCCGCAGGAAGTTCAGGCCGTGCTAAATCAGAAAAAAGCGCGCTTCTATGTGATTAACGCGGCGAAAATCGCCCGCGAATGTGGCCTGGCGGCCCGTATTAATACCGTCATGCAGATGGCTTTTTTCCATCTGACGCAAATTCTGCCTGGCGATAGCGCCCTCGCAGAATTGCAGGGTGCGATTGCCAAAAGTTACAGTAGCAAAGGCCAGGATCTGGTGGAACGCAACTGGCAGGCTCTGGCGCTGGCGCGTGAATCCGTAGAAGAAGTTCCGTTGCAACCGGTAAATCCGCACAGCGCCAATCGACCGCCAGTGGTTTCCGATGCCGCCCCTGATTTCGTGAAAACCGTAACCGCAGCGATGCTCGCAGGGCTTGGTGATGCCCTCCCCGTTTCGGCGCTGCCGCCAGACGGCACCTGGCCGATGGGCACCACTCGCTGGGAAAAACGCAATATCGCCGAAGAGATCCCCATCTGGAAAGAGGAACTCTGTACCCAATGTAACCACTGCGTCGCCGCTTGCCCACACTCAGCTATTCGCGCAAAAGTGGTACCGCCTGAAGCGATGGAAAACGCCCCTGCCAGCCTGCATTCGCTGGATGTGAAATCGCGTGATATGCGCGGGCAGAAATATGTCTTGCAGGTGGCTCCGGAAGATTGCACCGGTTGTAACCTGTGCGTCGAAGTTTGCCCGGCGAAAGACCGTCAGAATCCAGAGATTAAAGCCATCAATATGATGTCGCGCCTGGAACATGTCGAAGAAGAGAAAATCAATTACGATTTCTTCCTCAACCTGCCAGAAATCGACCGTAGCAAACTGGAACGTATTGATATTCGTACATCGCAGCTGATTACACCGCTGTTTGAATATTCAGGTGCTTGCTCCGGTTGTGGCGAGACGCCGTATATTAAATTGCTGACTCAGCTCTATGGCGACCGGATGTTGATCGCTAACGCCACCGGCTGTTCTTCAATTTATGGCGGTAACCTGCCCTCTACACCGTATACCACCGATGCCAACGGTCGTGGGCCGGCATGGGCGAACTCTCTGTTTGAAGATAATGCCGAATTTGGCCTTGGTTTCCGCCTGACGGTCGATCAACACCGTGTCCGCGTGCTGCGTCTGCTGGATCAATTTGCCGATAAAATCCCGGCGGAATTACTGACAGCGTTGAAATCAGACGCTACGCCAGAGGTTCGTCGAGAACAGGTCGCAGCTTTACGCCAGCAACTCAACGATGTTGCCGAAGCACATGAACTGCTGCGTGACGCAGATGCACTGGTGGAAAAATCAATCTGGCTGATTGGTGGTGATGGCTGGGCTTACGATATCGGCTTTGGCGGTCTGGATCATGTATTGAGTTTGACGGAAAACGTCAACATTCTGGTGCTGGATACGCAATGCTATTCCAACACCGGTGGTCAGGCGTCGAAAGCGACACCGCTGGGTGCAGTAACTAAATTTGGCGAGCACGGCAAACGTAAAGCGCGTAAAGATCTTGGCGTCAGTATGATGATGTACGGTCATGTTTATGTGGCGCAGATTTCTCTCGGCGCGCAGCTCAACCAGACGGTGAAAGCGATTCAGGAAGCGGAAGCGTATCCGGGGCCATCGCTGATCATCGCTTATAGCCCATGTGAAGAGCATGGTTACGATCTGGCACTCAGCCACGACCAGATGCGCCAACTCACAGCTACCGGCTTCTGGCCGCTATATCGCTTCGATCCGCGTCGTGCCGATGAAGGCAAACTGCCGCTGGCGCTGGATTCACGCCCGCCGTCAGTAGCACTGGAAGAAACGTTACTTCACGAGCAACGTTTCCGTCGGCTGAATTCGCAGCAGCCAGAAGTGGCAGAACAGTTATGGAAAGATGCTGCAGCTGATTTGCAAAAACGCTATGACTTCCTGGCACAAATGGCCGGAAAAGCGGAAAAAAGCAACACCGATTAAATGCTCTGGATAAGGATTATCCAATTCTAAAAAAAAGCCCGGACGACTGTTCGGGCTTGTCTTTTTATATGTTGGAAAATCAGTGGCAATGCAATGGCCCAACAGAAAATAAAATCTGTGACAATAAAGGCATATAACCCGCGCAGAATAACGTATAGAAAATTAAAAGTATAATTTTTATTTTGTATGTATTATCTTCGATACATTCACCAGACTTATTATCATTTCAGAGGAATTATTTGATTAAGGTTTTACTTAAGGCGTAACAAATGATATTTATCGGCTAACTGAACTTCTCCTTTAGGATGTTTTCACTCCCCGAAATGGGGATAAAAGGCAAATAAAATAACTAAAGGATTTATTCAATGAAAAGCAAAGTACTGGCACTTTTAATTCCTGCCCTGCTCGCCGCAGGTGCTGCACATGCAGCCGAAGTTTATAATAAAGACGGCAACAAATTAGATCTGTATGGCAAAGTTGATGGCCTGCATTATTTTTCTGATAATTCGGCGAAAGATGGCGACCAGAGCTATGCGCGTCTGGGTTTTAAAGGCGAAACCCAAATTAACGATCAACTCACTGGCTACGGTCAATGGGAATACAATATTCAGGCAAACAACACTGAATCTTCAAAAAACCAGTCATGGACCCGTCTGGCATTTGCCGGGCTGAAATTTGCAGATTACGGTTCTTTCGATTACGGACGTAATTATGGCGTAATGTACGACATCGAAGGCTGGACCGATATGCTGCCTGAATTTGGCGGTGACTCTTATACCAATGCAGACAACTTTATGACTGGTCGAGCCAATGGCGTCGCGACTTATCGTAATACTGATTTCTTCGGTCTGGTAAATGGTCTGAACTTCGCGGTGCAGTATCAAGGTAACAACGAAGGTGCCAGTAATGGTCAGGAAGGCACCAACAACGGACGTGATGTTCGCCATGAAAACGGTGACGGCTGGGGTCTTTCCACAACATATGATTTAGGCATGGGCTTTAGCGCTGGTGCGGCATACACCTCTTCTGACCGCACCAATGATCAGGTTAACCATACTGCGGCGGGTGGTGATAAAGCAGACGCGTGGACTGCTGGGCTAAAATACGATGCTAACAATATTTACCTGGCAACCATGTATTCAGAAACGCGTAATATGACCCCGTTTGGCGACAGCGATTATGCTGTTGCAAACAAAACCCAGAACTTTGAAGTCACTGCACAGTACCAGTTTGATTTTGGTCTGCGTCCGGCAGTCTCTTTCCTGATGTCTAAAGGCCGTGACCTGCACGCTGCCGGTGGTGCAGACAACCCGGCAGGTGTTGATGATAAAGATCTGGTTAAATACGCCGATGTTGGCGCGACTTACTATTTCAATAAAAACATGTCCACTTATGTTGACTATAAAATCAACCTGTTGGATGAAGATGACAGTTTCTACGCTGCCAATGGCATCTCTACCGATGATATTGTCGCTTTAGGTCTGGTTTATCAGTTCTAAATCCTCCTGCCCGCTGTTATGGCGGGCTTTTTCTGCTTATTCTTCCTCCTTTGATCTAAATTAAAAATGTGAACTCCGTCATTACACAAAAAGTGTCATCTGGCGTTACACTTTATGCGGATACTAAAACAGGAGGTTTTATGAACAGAACGATTCTTGTCCCTATCGATATTTCCGATTCAGAATTAACTCAACGCGTGATTAGCCACGTTGAGGCAGAGGCAAAGATTGATGATGCAGAGGTTCATTTCCTGACGGTAATACCTTCACTGCCCTACTATGCCTCTCTGGGTTTAGCGTATTCCGCAGAATTACCGGCAATGGATGACCTGAAAGCGGAAGCCAAATCGCAACTGGAAGAGATCATTAAAAAATTTAAACTGCCAACCGACAGAGTGCATGTCCATGTTGAGGAAGGCTCGCCCAAAGACCGCATTCTGGAAATGGCGAAGAAGATCCCCGCTCATATGATCATCATTGCTTCCCATCGACCGGATATCACCACTTATCTGCTCGGTTCCAACGCCGCAGCTGTAGTGCGTCACGCAGAGTGCTCCGTGCTGGTTGTGCGCTGACACTAACGCCCGCACATTGCTGCGGGCTTTTTGATTCATTTCGCAAATGTGCTGACATTTTCCCCTCTAATCCGTACCATACACGCCACAGTTTTTATATCAGATTTCTTATGCTGGGCGTTCCGGCATGACGCATACTCTTCTGATGCCATATAACGAATTGAGTCGCTTTTAAATGTCGCAAAATCAAGAAATTAGTAAGAAAGAACAATACAACCTGAACAAATTACAAAAACGTCTGCGTCGTAACGTGGGCGAAGCCATTGCTGACTTCAATATGATTGAAGAAGGCGATCGCATCATGGTTTGCCTCTCCGGGGGTAAAGACAGCTATACCATGCTGGAGATTCTGCGCAATTTGCAGCAAAGCGCGCCAATCAATTTTTCGCTGGTGGCTGTTAACCTCGATCAAAAGCAACCGGGCTTCCCGGAACACGTTCTGCCCGAGTATCTTGAAAAGCTGGGCGTTGAGTACAAGATTGTTGAAGAGAATACTTACGGTATCGTGAAAGAGAAGATTCCAGAGGGCAAAACCACTTGCTCACTGTGTTCTCGCCTTCGTCGCGGTATCCTTTATCGTACCGCAACGGAACTGGGGGCGACGAAGATCGCGTTGGGTCACCATCGTGACGATATCCTGCAAACGTTGTTCTTAAATATGTTCTACGGCGGCAAGATGAAAGGTATGCCTCCGAAACTGATGAGCGATGATGGCAAACATATCGTTATTCGTCCGCTGGCCTACTGCCGCGAGAAAGATATTCAGCGATTTGCCGATGCAAAAGCGTTCCCGATTATTCCGTGCAACCTGTGCGGTTCACAGCCTAACCTGCAACGTCAGGTGATTGCTGACATGTTGCGTGACTGGGATAAACGTTATCCAGGGCGTATCGAGACGATGTTCAGCGCGATGCAGAATGTGGTGCCGTCGCATCTGTGCGATACCAACCTGTTCGATTTCAAAGGCATTACCCACGGTTCTGAAGTGGTTAACGGGGGTGATCTGGCGTTTGATCGCGAAGAGATCCCACTACAACCGGCGGGCTGGCAGCCAGAAGAAGATGAAAATCAGTTGGATGAGTTACGGCTGAATGTGGTTGAAGTGAAATAACCAGGATAGCGCCCGATGCGCAAGCGTATCGGGCTACTCTTATGGAGGCCGGATAAGACGCGGCCAGCGTCGCATCCGGCAATCCCGCATAAGATGTTTACTCTTGCACCCGGCAATTCAACATTTCATTATTTTAATAACCGCACCCGGCACGTTTTTCCTTTAATCTTCCCGCCCTGTAACTGTTTCCATGCTTTATGAGCAACAGCCTGACGCACCGCGACATAGACATGCGCCGGATGCACGGCGATTTTGCCAATATCTGCGCCATCAAGCCCGATATCTCCTGTCAGTGCACCTAATACATCACCCGGGCGCATTTTGGCTTTTTTCCCGCCATCGATACACAACGTTGCCATTTCTGCTTCCAGCGGCACAATGGAACTATTAGCTGGCGGCGTTTGCCAGTTAAGTTTTATCTGCAACATGTCAGAAATGATATTGGCCCGCTGTGCTTCTTCCGGAGCACAGAAACTGATCGCCAGACCGCTATTTCCTGCACGAGCTGTACGACCGATGCGATGTACATGAACTTCAGGGTCCCACGCCAGCTCAAAGTTCACCACCAGCTCAAGCGATTTAATATCCAGACCACGCGCAGCAACATCAGTAGCAACCAGTACACGGGCGCTACCGTTAGCAAAACGTACCAGAGTCTGATCGCGATCGCGTTGCTCCAGATCGCCGTGTAACGACAATGCACTTTGCCCTACTTCATTCAGCGCGTCGCAGACAGCCTGGCAATCTTTTTTGGTATTGCAAAACACCACGCAAGAGGATGGCTGATGCAAGCTTAATAACCGTTGCAACAGAGGAATTTTGCCTTTGCTGGATGTCTCATAAAATTGTTGTTCAATGGGTGGCAAAGCATCTGTTGAGTCAATTTCAATCGCCAAAGGATCGCGTTGCACTCGTCCGCTGATTGCGGCGATGGCTTCCGGCCAGGTTGCCGAAAACAGAAGCGTCTGTCGAGATGCAGGCGCAAAACGGATGACATCATCAATGGCATCGCTAAATCCCATATCCAGCATGCGGTCGGCCTCATCCATCACCAAAGTATTCAGCGCATCCAGTGATACCGTGCCTTTTTGCAAGTGATCCAGCAAACGACCCGGCGTTGCCACGATAATATGCGGCGCATGTTGCAACGAATCACGCTGCATACCGAACGGTTGACCACCGCATAACGTCAAAATTTTGGTATTTGGCAGAAAACGCGCCAGCCGACGCAATTCACCTGCCACCTGATCCGCCAGTTCACGCGTAGGACACAGCACTAAAGCCTGGGTTTGAAATAGCGACGCATCAATTTGCTGTAACAAGCCGAGGCCAAAAGCCGCCGTTTTGCCGCTGCCGGTTTTCGCCTGCACGCGAACATCTTTTCCGGCAAGGATCGCCGGAAGCGCGGCGGCCTGCACCGGCGTCATGGTTAAATAACCCAACTCATTAAGGTTCGTGAGTTGGGCGGGAGGCAAAACATTCAGGGTAGAAAAAGCGGTCACAATCTATTCTCGTGGTCATCGACGCAAAGTTAGCAGGCGCGTATCCTCGCAGATCTACGCTCACGATGCGACAATTTAATCGGTTCTTCATCAGGTGGTGGGTCAGGCATGGGTTGCGGGCGAGGGATCGGATCGGGCACTGGAACAGGATCGCCAGGAATCGGTTCAGGGACAGGAATTTGCAAATAAATAAGTGTCGTCATATTTCCCTCCGGTCATTGGGTGGACTCTTAAAGGGTAGACGCTGATAAATAACAGGCAAAAAAAAGCCGACTCATCAAAGTCGGCGTCGTACGAATCAATTGTGCTATGCAGTAATTCAAAAAAGGAAGTAAGACAATATGGAGCGCAACGCCCATCGCTTGACGTTGCATTCACCTGCAAGGGAGATATTGCCCTGAATGGGTAGAGAGTTTATTGACTTCGCTCAAACTTTGCGGCGTTTTTGTATACAGACAGCCGGAAAAATTGCTTTTGTTACAACCATTTACTACGGTGCAACCATAAAGCAACACCACCAATAAGAACAACTAACAGAATACAAAAAATTGAAAATCCGAATTGCCACCCGCCGCCAGGGATCCCACCAAGGTTGACGCCAAATAACCCTGTCAGAAAGGTACTGGGTAAAAAGACCATTGCCATCAATGACATTGTATAGGTACGACGAGCTAAATTTTCCTGCATCACCTGAGCGATTTCATCCGCCATCACGCCAGTCCGTGCTATACAGGCGTCGATTTCGTCAAGACCGCGCCCAAGGCGATCGGCAATATCCTGCATCCGACGGCGTTGGTCATCGCTCATCCACGGCAAACGTTCACTGGCAAGACGAGCATAAACATCACGTTGCGGTGCCATATAGCGACGCATCACGATTAATTGTTTGCGCAGCAGAGCCAGGAATCCACGCGGTGGAATTTGCTGATCAAGGAGATTATCTTCAAGGTCGATAATTTTATCGTGCAGCTGCTCGATAAATTCGCTGGAATGATCGGTCAACGCATCGCACACATCCACCAGCCACCCTCCGCAATCGGTCGGACCCGTGCCCTCTTCCAGATCGCTCACCACATCGTCCAGCGCCAGCACTTTGCGTTGTCGGGTCGAAACAATTAACCGCCCGTCCATATATACACGCATGGCGACCAGTTGATCGGGGCGTTCATCGGTGCTGCCGTTTATACAGCGCAATGTAATCAGCGTGCCTTCACCGAGACGGCTGACTCGGGGCCGCGTGCTCTCGCCCGCCAGCGCATCACGTACGTTATTGGGAAGCAGCGGTGTTGTCGCCAGCCATTGGGCGCTATCATGGTGTACATAATTAAGGTGGAGCCAGCAGGGATGCGCTTCATCAATCACATCTGTATTTTCCAGCGGTTTAACGCCGCCTCTACCATCCAGCATCCAGGCAAATACTGCATCCGGGACATTAACGTCCGATCCCTTAATCGCTTCCACAGTGCCTCCATCATCAACGCATTATTTTGTAGTCTAGCCTTCTGGCCCTGTTACGCAACATCTCATCACCCCATTACCCTGAAATGATTAATAAAATTCTGTCTAAATTGAATACAAAAAGCAAAATGCTTTTCCGTATACAAACCGTGTGAAGTGTTAAATAGCGTCTATCATTATCAGAATTATCTGATCATATGACATGGCTTTTTTGCGATCGGATAGCAACAAAAATTGATAAAAATAACGGGATCTCAATGATTACGCACAACTTCAATACCCTGGACTTACTCACCAGTCCTGTCTGGATCGTTTCGCCCTTTGAGGAACAGTTAATTTATGCCAATAGCGCGGCGCGACTGTTGATGCAAGACCTCACGTTTAGTCAGCTACGAACCGGTCCCTATTCCGTCTCCTCACAAAAAGAACTGCCGAAATACCTCTCCGATCTGCAAAACCAACACGATATTATCGAAATCCTCACTGTTCAGCGTAAAGAAGAGGAAACAGCATTAAGCTGTCGGCTTGTTTTGCGAAAGCTGACAGAAGCAGAACCGGTGATTATTTTCGAAGGTATCGAAGCGCCGGCAACGCTGGGTTTAAAAGCCAGTCGCTCGGCAAATTATCAGCGCAAAAAACAAGGTTTTTATGCGCGCTTTTTTCTGACTAACTCTGCACCAATGTTGTTGATTGACCCCTCACGAGATGGCCAAATCGTCGATGCTAACCTCGCCGCGCTCAATTTCTATGGTTATAACCATGAAACGATGTGCCAGAAACATACCTGGGAAATTAATATGCTCGGGCGTCGCGTCATGCCTATCATGCATGAAATTTCGCATTTACCCGGCGGTCATAAACCTTTGAATTTTGTTCATAAACTGGCGGATGGATCTACTCGTCATGTGCAGACCTATGCCGGGCCGATTGAAATTTATGGCGACAAGCTCATGTTATGTATTGTGCATGATATTACTGAGCAAAAACGGCTGGAGGAGCAGCTGGAACATGCTGCTCACCATGACGCGATGACCGGATTACTGAATCGGCGACAGTTTTATCACATTACGGAACCAGGCCAAATGCAGCACCTCGCCATCGCCCAGGATTACAGCTTGTTGCTCATCGACACCGATCGTTTTAAACACATTAACGATCTCTATGGGCATTCTAAAGGTGATGAGGTGTTATGCGCCCTCGCCCGCACCCTTGAAAGTTGCGCTCGCAAAGGCGATTTGGTGTTTCGTTGGGGAGGCGAAGAGTTTGTCTTATTGCTACCAAGAACCCCACTGGATACCGCGCTTTCGCTGGCTGAAACTATCCGTGTAAGCGTGGCAAAAGTGAGTATTTCGGGCTTACCACGCTTTACCGTCAGCATTGGTGTGGCGCATCACGAAGGAAATGAAAGCATCGATGAACTGTTTAAACGCGTTGATGATGCTTTGTATCGGGCGAAAAATGATGGACGCAACCGCGTGCTGGCGGCATAAGCCGCGGATGCGTCTCGAGATCAACGACTGCGCTTAGCGTGGCGCTCCCAGTTTTCTTGCTTCGCCTGCGCCGTTTTACGTAGTGCGACGTAACACGCCCCGCTGCCGCCATGATGCGGTAGCGCAGTGCAATATGCCTGAACATCATCAAATTCGGTCAGCCAGCGCGCCACATAGCTGCGGACAATATTGGCATGCGATTTATCATCCCGTCCTTTGCCATGAATAATCAGCACGTTACGCAAACCATCAGCCATGGCTTGTTGAATGAAACTGAACATCATTTTGCGGCACTCTTCCACCGGCTGGCGCAAAAGATTCAGGCTCGCCTGTTGCGGATATTTACCACTGCGCAGCTTATCCAGCACCCCATGTTGCAACCCTTCCCGCCGAAACTCCAGCGGCTGACTTAGTGGGATGATGTCGAGAAATCCGGTGGTGAGGAAATTATCAAGCTGCAGCGTGTCGATACGCTGCGGCGCACGTTGGTTACGCGTTGGATGCCAGTGGACATCGGTAGCACGTTTCAGCGGCTGGACATCTTCCATGGCGTCAAGAAACAGCGATTTGTCGTCAAGGTTCATGTTACATCCTCCCGCAATTAAGAGCGCGATATGATAACCAGACCGGGTCGGTCCAACAACGTATTACCCAAAATTCCAGTAATAAGTTCCAAATATTGCCGATATTTTAAGCAAAATGCTTATGCATGATTATTCATTCACGATATTAATAATGTAACTTATATTTTCGTGAAATCTGTCACTGAAGAAAATTGGCAACTAAAGGTTAAAACCGTTATAACACAGTCACCGGCGCAGAGGAGACAATGCCGGATTTAAGACGCGGATGCACTGCTGTGTGTACTGTAGAGTCTGGCGGATGTCGACAGACTCTATTTTTTTATGCAGTTTTAACTTTGCAGATAGCCGCATTCTCGCCGGAATTGCGTGATTAATGACGCGGTCAGTGGTGTCTGGCGACTATCACGCCGCTGAATCAAATAATAGGCCGCTTTCGGTAAAATTTCGCTAACCGGCAACATCACCAGCCCCTGTCCGTGCAAGGGATCGCAGCCCATTTCTTCAGGCAGTATGCTGAGAAAATCGCTTTTTGCCACCAGACTGATACAGGCTGAGAACGTCTCGCAGACTACACCGACCTGTGGCGTTTGCGCCTGATCGTCAAGCAATTCACTCAACTGTTTGTAGTAGCTGCCGTGTGGCGTCGGCATTGTCCAGCTGTAATCCAGTAACTGTTTGATCGAACGGGCACCAATGGCGGGGTGTCCCGGGCGGCAAAAGATCGCGAATTGCTTTTCCAGTAATTTCTCAAAAGTAAATTCGTGGTCGTACGGTCCCTGATAATAGGTATTGATGGTGAAATCCAATTCTCCCTGACGCAATTCATTAATCATCGACACCAGTTGCCCTTCCATAATGCGTACTTTTACCTGCGGATGCTGCTGATGAAAACGAGATATGACAGCTGGCATCAGACTGCGGGAAATACTGGCCCCCATGCCGATATTAATCTGCCCTGCCAGTTGCCCTTGTCGTTGGCGAATATCCTCTTGGGCTGCGCGCAGTTCTTCAAGAATAAGACTGGCGTGCTGATAAAAACTTTCACCGGCATCAGTTAACGTCACGCCTTTACTACGGCGAAAAAAGAGTTGCGCCGCTAATCCTTCTTCCAGCTCCTGAATAGATTTACTCAGTGCCGGTTGCGACATATTCAACATTCGGCTCGCTCCGCGAATGCTGCCCTGACGAGCCACTTCAACAAAAGCACGAATTTGATGAATTTTTACCTGAAAAGCCATGACGCCACCGATAACCGTTATTTATCAGACCAAAGAAACTGGCATCTACTTTAATGCAGATGATTGTGTCAGGGTAATTTATGAACGGTTAAAACTGTGAAAAATCAGTTAGTGATAAGTAAAAACTATCGCTACGTGAACCGGGTCACACTTTTTACTGATGACGGGAAAGGTTATGGAGTCTTTGAATCAATTTGTTAATTCGCTTGCCCCAAAATTATCGCACTGGCGACGTGATTTTCATCACTATGCAGAGTCTGGCTGGGTGGAATTCCGCACTGCCACCCTTGTTGCGGAAGAATTGCAGCAGCTCGGCTATTCACTGGCGCTGGGCCGCGAAGTAGTTAATGAAAGTAGCCGGATGGGACTACCTGATGAACTCACTCTACAACGCGAATTCGAGCGCGCTCGTCAACAGGGTGCGCTAGCACAATGGATTGCGGTTTTTGAAGGTGGTTTCACTGGTATCGTCGCCACCCTGGATACCGGTCGCCCCGGTCCGGTGATGGCTTTCCGTGTCGATATGGACGCGCTGGATCTCAGTGAAGAGCAGGATGTCAGCCATCGCCCCTACCGCGACGGTTTTGCGTCATGTAACGCCGGAATGATGCATGCCTGTGGTCATGATGGACATACCGCCATTGGGCTTGGGCTGGCGCATACCCTTAAACAATTCGAGTCCGGACTACATGGCGTCATCAAACTGATTTTTCAGCCTGCAGAGGAAGGTACGCGTGGCGCGCGGGCGATGGTCGATGCAGGTGTCGTAGATGATGTTGATTATTTTACTGCCGTGCACATTGGCACTGGCGTACCTGCGGGCACCGTGGTGTGCGGCAGTGATAATTTTATGGCAACCACCAAATTTGACGCGCACTTCACCGGTACCGCCGCTCACGCAGGCGCAAAACCAGAAGACGGTCACAATGCCTTGTTGGCGGCAGCACAAGCCACTCTTGCACTGCATGCAATCGCCCCGCACAGCGAAGGAGCTTCCAGAGTAAACGTGGGCGTTATGCAGGCAGGAAGCGGTCGTAACGTTGTTCCTGCCTCGGCGTTGCTGAAAGTGGAAACACGCGGGGCCAGCGACGTCATTAATCAATATGTTTTTGACCGTGCACAACAAGCGATTCAGGGCGCAGCAACCATGTATGGTGTCGGCGTTGAAACTCGTCTGATGGGTGCAGCTACCGCCAGTTCTCCTTCGCCGCAATGGGTCGCATGGTTGCAAAGTCAGGCGGCTCAGGTCGCGGGGGTCAATCAGGCCATTGAACGTGTTGAAGCGCCTGCGGGTTCCGAAGATGCCACATTAATGATGGCCCGCGTGCAGCAACATCAAGGGCAAGCCTCCTACGTGGTGTTTGGCACACAGCTGGCGGCAGGTCATCACAACGAAAAATTCGATTTTGACGAGCAGGTTCTCGCTATTGCCGTCGAAACGCTGGCGCGCACCGCGCTCAATTTTCCCTGGACGCGAGGTATCTGATGCAGGAAATCTATCGTTTTATCGACGATGCGATTGAAGCCGATCGCCAACGTTATACCGATATTGCCGATCAAATCTGGGATCATCCAGAAACACGTTTTGAAGAGTTCTGGTCAGCGGAGCATCTGGCTTCGGCGCTGGAATCTGCAGGCTTCACCGTTACCCGCAACGTAGGCAATATCCCAAATGCCTTTATTGCTTCGTTTGGTCAAGGCAAACCGGTTATCGCCCTGCTGGGAGAATATGACGCCCTGGCAGGTTTAAGTCAGCAAGCAGGTTGCGCGCAACCTACATCCGTGACGCCCGGTGAAAATGGTCACGGTTGCGGACACAATTTGCTGGGAACCGCCGCCTTTGCCGCTGCAATAGCCGTCAAGAAATGGCTGGAACAATATGGGCAAGGCGGCACAGTGCGCTTTTATGGTTGTCCTGGCGAAGAAGGCGGCTCGGGTAAAACGTTCATGGTCCGCGAGGGGGTATTTGATGATGTGGATGCGGCACTCACCTGGCACCCGGAAGCCTTTGCCGGTATGTTCAATACCCGCACGCTGGCAAACATTCAGGCATCATGGCGCTTTAAAGGGATCGCAGCACATGCCGCGAATTCCCCTCATTTGGGACGCAGCGCCCTTGATGCCGTAACGTTGATGACCACTGGCACCAACTTCCTCAACGAACATATTATTGAAAAAGCGCGCGTACACTATGCCATCACAGATAGCGGCGGGATCTCGCCCAACGTGGTCCAGGCGCAGGCAGAAGTGCTTTATCTTATCCGTGCCCCCGAAATGACCGACGTGCAGCATATTTATGATCGGGTCGCCAAAATCGCCGAAGGTGCGGCATTGATGACCGAAACCACGGTTGAATGCCGCTTCGACAAAGCCTGTTCCAGTTATCTCCCGAATCGCACCTTAGAAAATGCCATGTACCATGCCCTATCCCATTTTGGTACCCCGGAATGGAACTCCGAAGAACTGGCTTTTGCGAAACAAATTCAGGCTACGCTCACCCCCAACGATCGGCAAAACAGTCTGAATAATATCGCCGCAACCGGTGGCGAAAACGGCAAGGTTTTTGCACTACGTCATCGTGAAACGGTACTGGCGAATGAGGTCGCTCCATATGCCGCCACCGATAACGTGCTTGCGGCATCGACTGATGTCGGCGACGTCAGTTGGAAACTGCCTGTTGCCCAGTGTTTCAGCCCCTGTTTTGCCGTCGGTACACCGCTACATACGTGGCAACTGGTTAGCCAGGGGCGAACATCTATTGCTCATAAAGGAATGCTGCTGGCGGCGAAAACTATGGCAGCAACCACAGTCAATCTCTTCATTGATTCAGGGCTATTGCAAGAATGCCAACAAGAGCATCAGCAAGTTACGGACACGCAACCGTATCACTGCCCTATCCCGAAAAACGTGACACCGTCACCTTTAAAATAACAACAACAACGCAAACACAACAACCGAGGAATGCCCATGAGTATGTCATCCATACCGTCGTCCTCCCAATCCGGGAAGCTCTATGGCTGGGTCGAAAGAATTGGTAACAAGGTTCCCCATCCTTTTTTGCTCTTTATCTATTTGATAATCGTACTCATGGTGACGACGGCAATTTTGTCAGCCTTTGGCGTCAGTGCGAAAAACCCGACCGATGGTACGCCGGTGGTGGTGAAAAACCTGCTCAGTGTGGAAGGATTACACTGGTTTTTACCCAATGTGATTAAAAACTTTAGCGGTTTTGCTCCACTTGGAGCGATCCTGGCGCTGGTTTTAGGTGCCGGCCTAGCGGAGCGCGTCGGCTTACTGCCAGCGCTAATGGTTAAAATGGCATCGCATGTTAATGCCCGCTACGCCAGTTATATGGTGCTGTTTATTGCTTTTTTCAGCCACATTTCTTCCGATGCGGCGTTAGTGATCATGCCACCGATGGGTGCGCTGATTTTTCTGGCGGTGGGCAGGCATCCAGTTGCAGGTTTACTGGCTGCCATTGCAGGCGTAGGTTGCGGCTTTACGGCTAATTTACTGATTGTCACAACCGACGTGTTGCTGTCGGGGATCAGCACGGAAGCGGCGGCTGCGTTCAATCCGCAAATGCACGTCAGTGTAATTGATAACTGGTATTTTATGGCCAGCTCCGTAGTCGTACTGACGATTGTTGGCGGCCTGATAACCGACAAAATCATCGAGCCACGATTAGGTCAATGGCAGGGAAACAGCGATGAGAAACTGCAGACATTGACCGAAAGTCAGCGTTTTGGTTTACGCATAGCAGGTGTCGTATCGCTACTTTTTATTGCTGCGATCGCGCTGATGGTGATCCCGGAAAACGGGATATTGCGCGATCCGATTAATCACACCGTGATGCCATCACCCTTTATTAAAGGTATCGTGCCACTGATCATTCTTTTTTTCTTTGTTGTCTCGCTGGCTTATGGCATCGCTACCCGCACAATTCGACGTCAGGCGGATTTACCGCATTTAATGATTGAACCGATGAAAGAGATGGCGGGATTTATCGTGATGGTTTTTCCCCTCGCCCAATTTGTCGCCATGTTTAACTGGAGCAACATGGGGAAATTCATCGCCGTGGGGCTGACCGATATACTTGAAAGTTCAGGGCTTAGCGGCATCCCGGCGTTTGTCGGTCTGGCGTTGCTTTCCTCTTTCTTATGCATGTTTATTGCCAGCGGTTCCGCAATCTGGTCGATTCTGGCCCCCATTTTCGTACCAATGTTTATGCTACTTGGCTTTCACCCGGCATTTGCGCAAATCCTCTTTCGTATTGCCGACTCATCCGTATTGCCTTTAGCGCCGGTATCTCCTTTTGTTCCACTGTTTCTTGGATTCCTGCAACGCTACAAACCAGACGCAAAACTGGGTACTTACTATTCGTTAGTCTTGCCCTATCCGCTTATCTTTTTGGTGGTATGGCTGCTGATGTTGCTGGCGTGGTATCTTGTTGGTCTGCCGATAGGTCCGGGGATTTACCCACGTTTGTCTTAAGAGAGAACGGATGCTGAGATTACTTGAAGAAAAAATTGCCACGCCACTGGGTCCACTGTGGGTGATTTGCGATGAGCAATTTCGCCTGCGGGCGGTTGAATGGGAAGAGTACAGCGAACGCATGGTGCAGCTGCTGGACATCCATTATCGCAAAGAAGGCTATGAGCGCATTTCTGCCACCAACCCAGGCGGTTTAAGCGACAAGCTTCGTGATTATTTTGCCGGTAATCTTAGCATTATTGATACGCTTCCCACTGCCACAGGGGGGACGCCATTTCAGCGCGAAGTCTGGAAAACTCTACGCACTATCCCCTGCGGGCAGGTAATGCATTACGGCCAACTGGCTGAACAATTGGGCCGCCCTGGCGCGGCGCGTGCCGTTGGTGCGGCAAACGGATCGAATCCCATCAGCATCGTCGTACCTTGCCATCGGGTTATTGGCCGAAACGGCACCATGACCGGATATGCAGGCGGAGTTCAGCGAAAAGAGTGGTTATTGCGCCACGAAGGTTATCTTTTGCTGTAAACATTAAACAATTTGTGCCAGCTTGTTCACACTTTTATGTAAAGTTACCCTTAACAACTTAAGGGTTTTCAAATAGATAGACATATATTTACATCTGATATCGGAATTCTCTGCTGTTAAGGTTTGCTTAGACTTACTTGCTCCCTAAAAAGATGTTAAAATTGACAAATATCAATTACGGCTTGAGCAGACCTATGATCCCGGAAAAGCGAATTATACGGCGCATTCAGTCTGGCGGTTGTGCTATCCATTGCCAGGATTGCAGCATCAGCCAGCTTTGCATCCCGTTCACACTCAACGAACATGAGCTTGATCAGCTTGATAATATCATTGAGCGGAAGAAGCCTATTCAGAAAGGCCAGACGCTGTTTAAGGCTGGTGATGAACTTAAATCGCTTTATGCCATCCGCTCCGGTACGATTAAAAGTTATACCATCACTGAGCAAGGCGATGAGCAAATCACTGGTTTCCATTTAGCTGGCGACCTGGTGGGATTTGACGCCATCGGCAGCGGCCATCACCCGAGCTTCGCTCAGGCGCTGGAAACCTCGATGGTATGTGAAATCCCGTTCGAAACGCTGGACGATTTGTCCGGTAAAATGCCGAATCTGCGTCAGCAGATGATGCGTCTGATGAGCGGTGAAATCAAAGGCGATCAGGACATGATCCTGCTGTTGTCGAAGAAAAATGCCGAGGAACGTCTGGCTGCATTCATCTACAACCTGTCCCGTCGTTTTGCCCAACGCGGCTTCTCCCCTCGTGAATTCCGCCTGACGATGACTCGTGGCGATATCGGTAACTATCTGGGCCTGACGGTAGAAACCATCAGCCGTCTGCTGGGTCGCTTCCAGAAAAGCGGTATGCTGGCAGTCAAAGGTAAATACATCACCATCGAAAATAACGATGCGCTGGCCCAGCTTGCTGGTCATACGCGTAATGTTGCCTGATTTTTCCGCATAACTCACTATCCTTCTGTCATATCATTAAATTTTTCTGATTTATTGATCTGGCAGAAGGTTCATCACTGTTTCATTCACCAGATATGGGTTAATCTTTTAATTACAAACTGCGTTGACAGTTGTTGTAAGGAGACCCTGTATGGCTATGTATCAGAACATGCTCGTTGTTATCGATCCTAACCAGGACGACCAACCAGCATTGCGGCGAGCTGTTTATTTACATCAACGGATTGGTGGCAAAATTAAAGCCTTTTTGCCGATCTATGACTTCTCATACGAAATGACCACCCTGCTCTCCCCGGACGAACGTACGGCTATGCGTCAGGGCGTCATCAGCCAGCGTACAGCCTGGATCCACGAGCAGGCAAAATATTATCTCAATGCTGGCGTTCCCATTGAAATTAAAGTGGTCTGGCATAACCGTCCTTTCGAAGCCATCATTCAGGAAGTGATCAGCGGCGGGCACGATTTGGTGCTAAAAATGGCGCACCAACATGACCGTCTGGAAGCGGTGATTTTTACGCCAACGGACTGGCATCTGTTACGCAAATGCCCAAGCCCGGTGTGGATGGTGAAAGACCAGCCGTGGCCGGAAGGAGGCAAGGCGCTGGTGGCGGTGAATCTCGCCAGTGAAGAGCCGTATCATAATGCGCTCAATGAAAAACTGGTCAAAGAGACGATCGAACTGGCAGAACAAGTCAACCATACCGAAGTTCATCTGGTTGGCGCTTATCCGGTAACGCCAATTAATATCGCGATTGAACTGCCGGAATTTGATCCGAGCGTTTATAACGATGCCATTCGTGGGCAACATTTGCTGGCAATGAAAGCTCTGCGGCAGAAATTCGGCATTAATGAAAACATGACGCACGTAGAAAAAGGTCTGCCAGAAGAGGTGATTCCTGATTTGGCGGAACACTTACAGGCGGGGATTGTGGTTCTGGGCACGGTAGGACGCACCGGTATTTCAGCAGCATTCCTCGGCAACACGGCGGAACAGGTGATTGATCATCTTCGCTGCGATCTGTTGGTCATTAAACCTGACCAGTATCAGACACCCGTTGAACTGGATGACGAAGAAGACGATTAACGACTCTTCAATAACTGACAAGGCCCGAGTTATCGGGCCTATTTTTTACTTACTGCTCTTCGCCGCCAAGGAAATAAATTCCCAACGGGATTGCCAGCAACACAGTAAAGACCAGGCTATAAACAAAAATCATCGATGACTGAATCACATACATTGATGTCGTCCACTCAGACAGCGGAATATTGTACTGTTCTATAACGCCGCCGATAGTCGCGCGAGTCACAACCGACGCCGCAATAATGAAAACCGCCAACAAACCAAAGAGAAATTTCTTCCCTTTCGCTGACTTCAGTTTCGCCATAATCATGATGTAATCCTTGTGAAGACAAATTTCTTGTTACCTAAACGTAACAATACCATGACATTTCACCGTTGTCTGCTCTGAAAACCTCACCTCTTAGCTGGATTTACAATCAACGCATTGATTAGTTAGCTAATGTTGCTACTTCCTTCCCTGACTATTGATGATCTGAATGAATTGTCGCGGTAAAATAGCCCCGCCAGGGGTTTCCGGCATGACGACAATTATCTGGAGGAGCCTGATAAAACAATGATCGCTGAACTGTTTACAAATAATGCGCTTAATCTGGTCATTATTTTCGGTAGCTGCGCAGCATTGATTCTGATGAGCTTTTGGTTTCGCCGCGGAAATCGTAAAAGAAAAGGTTTTTTATTCCATGCGGTGCAATTTTTAATCTACACCATAATTATCAGTGCTGTTGGTAGCATTATTAATTATGTTATAGAAAACTATAAACTCAAATTTATCACCCCAGGCGTTATCGATTTTATCTGTACGTCCCTGATTGCGGTTATTCTGACGATTAAGCTATTTTTGCTGATTAATCAGTTTGAAAAACAGCAGATTAAAAAAGGTCGCGATATCACCAGTGCGCGGATTATGTCGCGCATTATCAAAATCACCATTATTGTGGTGCTTGTTCTGCTTTATGGCGAACATTTCGGCATGAGCCTTTCTGGCTTGCTGACCTTTGGTGGTATTGGTGGTCTGGCTGTCGGTATGGCCGGTAAAGATATTCTGAGTAATTTCTTTTCCGGGATCATGCTCTATTTCGACCGTCCTTTCAGTATTGGCGACTGGATCCGTTCACCGGACAGAAATATCGAAGGTACAGTAGCGGAAATTGGCTGGCGAATTACCAAAATTACGACCTTTGATAATCGTCCATTGTACGTACCGAACTCGCTGTTTTCATCGATCAGCGTAGAAAACCCAGGACGAATGACCAACCGCCGCATTACCACGACCATTGGTTTACGTTATGAGGATGCGGCAAAAGTGGGCGTTATTGTCGAAGCCGTACGTGAGATGCTGAAAAATCACCCGGCCATCGACCAGCGACAAACCTTACTGGTTTATTTCAACCAGTTTGCCGACTCGTCATTGAATATTATGGTTTATTGCTTTACCAAAACCACGGTATGGGCTGAGTGGCTTGCTGCACAGCAAGACGTTTATTTGAAGATTATCGATATTGTACAGTCACACGGCGCGGACTTTGCCTTCCCCAGCCAGACGCTGTATATGGATAACATTACACCGCCGGAACAGGGTCGCTAAATCAGACATCACTGGCGTTATCCACAAGGGTAACGCCAGTTCCCATCACATCAATGCTTCACAATATACATAGTCCGGCTGTACGCCACATCTTCCGGGTTATTAATGGGATAACCTTTCAGCCACGGCTTGATTAATCGTCCATTGGTATATTGATAAATTGGTGCAATCGGTGCTTGCTCCATGAGGATTTTTTCTGCCGCGTTGTAATCGGCATTACGCGCTTTAACGGTATTTTCCGTCGATGCCTGGGCCAGAACTTTGTCGTATGCCGGATTGTTAAAGCGTGAAATATTTCCTGAATGCGTTGACGTTAATAATGTCAGGAAAGTGGAGGGTTCATTATAATCCCCCACCCATGAGGCACGGATAACATCAAAATTGCCGGTGTTACGGCTATCGATATAGGTTTTCCATTCCTGATTTTGCAATTTAACATCTACGCCAAGGTTCTTTTTCCACATCGATGCTACAGCAATCGCAATTTTTTGATGGTTTTCTGAAGTGTTATACAAAAGCGTCAGCTTCAGCGGTTTTTGCGGACCATAACCAGCTGCGCTCAACAAAGTTTTTGCCTGTGCATTCAGTTCTTCCTGACTCATTTGTTCAAACGGCGAAGGTTCCGGCGTAAATCCGGCGGTAACATCTGGTGTAAAATGCCACGCTGGCTTTTCGCCCGTTCCCAACACTTTTTCGGTCATCAGGCGGCGATCTATCGTCATACTTAATGCCAGGCGAACGCGCTGATCTGCCGTCGGCCCTTTTTGCGTGTTAAACGCATAATAATAGGTCCCGAGCTGTGGCGGCGTATAAACCTGCCCCGGAATATCCTTCAACAGCTTCTGATACATATTTTTCGGGAAGGATTCGGTGATATCAATATCCCCCGCGAGGTAACGCTTAGTGGCTGCGGATTCCTGATTAATTGGCAGGAAGGTCACTTTTTGCAGTACCGTTTTGGCGTTATCCCAATAATGGGTATTCGGTACCACGACCAGTTTTTCATTGACTACGCGATCTTTAAGAACATAAGCGCCATTGCCGATCAGATTTCCGGGTTTCGTCCACTCTTTACCGCTTTCTACGTTGGCTTTTTGCACCGGGAAGAAGGCAAAGTTAGCGGTTAAATTCACAAACCACGGCAACGGTTTATCAAGCTGAATTTTCAAGGTATGGGCATCAACTGCGGTGACGCCAAGCTGGTCAGGCGTAGCTTTACCATCAATAATCGCCTGTGCGTTGTTGATTCCCGCCAGCGCGGCAAACCATGCAAATGGCGATAGCGTTTTCGGGTCCACCAGACGCTGCCAGCTGTAGACAAAATCTTGCGCCGTTACCGGTGTGCCATCCGCCCATTTTGCGTTATCGCGCAGGGTAAAAGTCCAGATACGGTTGTCATTACTTTTCCACTGAGTCGCAACGCCGGGGACAATCTCCCCTTTCTCGTTCTGATTCACCAGTCCTTCAAACAGATCGCGAATGACCTGAATCTCTGGCAGGCCCACGGCTTTAGCGGGATCCAGCGACGCAGGCTCATCTTTAATGTGGCGCACCAGCTCCTGCTTCTCTGCCAGTACTGTGCCGCTCGGAACTTCTGCAGCATACGAAAGAGAAATGCTGCTGACCAACAGCGCACAACACGTGACTGAAACAGAGTGCTTCATAAGTTTCCCTCTAACCAACATTAAAATTGATGCGTAATTATTTGTTTCGCCTTAAAGAAATGCAAACAACTTCCATCAAAAAAGTGACACAGGAAGCATAAAATGTTTTATGTATCAATATATTAAATCAGATTTAGTGTAAATAATCGACGCCAAAATGCGGCAAAGCACATAGAACACCGAACACTACGTTCAGGCTTCGCACGTTCAAACCAGTTTTCGGTATCAAAATCAGCATCTGTCGCCATTGTACGAAGAATAAAAAATAACCAAAACGTTGAAAGGAACTGAGAATACGTTAAGAGAGAAATTAAATTAATGTATCAGCAAGTAGTGCTAAACAGCACCTTTATACTTCAGCCTATCTATAAATAATGAGAATGCCGAGCCAGCATGTCGACGGTGTGGATAGTACAGGTGATAACCGGGTAAATCTGGTGTGAATTTATCCAAAACACGTATCAGTTTTTTTTCTTTAATAGCCCGCTCAACCTGATCATAAGGTAGATACGCCAATCCATGCCCATCAATTGCAGCATCAATGATCAGGTCTATCGTATTCAGTAAAAGCTGACCTTCCATGCGAACACGAACTTCACGTCCACCGCGTATTAATCTCCAGCGATTTGCTGTACCCGATGTGGGAAGATACAAATTAATTGCCTGATGATCTATTAATTGTGACACTGACGTTGGAACACTTCGGCGAGAAAAATAATCCGGTGAGCCAACAATAGCCATTGGTATATCTGGCCCGATTCGAATGGCGATCATATCTTTATCCATCTCCCCACCCAGACGGACGCCTGCATCAAAACGTTCAGAAACGACATCGGTCAAACCATAATCAATGGTGAGCTGAATATCAATTTCAGGATGCGATTTCAGGAATGTGCGCATTGCTGGTAACAATATCGTTTTTGCTGCATGTTCTACAGTAGTAATACGTATTGTCCCGGATGGGCGGTTCTGCAGCTCGCTCAGGGATGCCAGGGCTGAATCTATGTCATGCAACATAGGGCCAAGAACAGACAAAAGATGCTCGCCCGCTTCAGTTGGAACAACGCTGCGCGTGGTTCGCGTCAGAAGCCGCAATCCCAATCGTTCTTCTATACGACGCACTATCTGGCTTAAAGCTGACTGCGCCATGCTCAGGCGGGCTGCTGCACGAGTGAAGCTACGCTCCTCTGCAACGACGACAAACGCCATCAGATCAGCGATTTCTTCACGCTTCATTCAGTATCTCCATGCAATCTATTAATCATTTAAATGATAGGTCTAATCATGATTTTGGGTCTAATCAACTTAATGATCAATATCTATAGTGATATCACCAACCGTTAAAACGAACCGACAACTCCATGAGGAACGGAATGATGAATAATAAAGTCAGCTTCACTAACAGCAATAATCCAACCATCTCTTTGTCTGCAGTGATCTATTTCCCTCCAAAATTTGATGAAACCCGTCAGTATCAGGCAATTGTGGTATCTCACCCAGGTGGGGGCGTTAAAGAACAAACGGCCGGAACCTATGCCAAAAAACTGGCGGAAAAGGGATTTGTCACTATTGCTTATGACGCATCTTATCAAGGTGAAAGTGGCGGCGAGCCGCGTCAGTTAGAAAACCCATACATTCGTACTGAAGACATCAGTGCCGTGATTGATTACCTGACAACGCTTTCTTATGTCGACAATACCCGAATTGGTGCGATGGGAATTTGTGCCGGTGCAGGATATACAGCCAATGCTGCAATTCAGGATCGCCGCATCAAGGCCATCGGTACCGTTAGTGCGGTCAATATTGGTTCGATGTTCCGTAATGGTTGGGAAAACAATGTGAAATCTATTGATGCCCTGCCATACGTTGAAGCGGGTTCAAACGCCCGAACCAGCGATATTAGCAGCGGAGAATATGCCGTTATGCCACTGGCACCAATGAAGGAGTCCGATGCGCCGAACGAAGAACTGCGTCAGGCCTGGGAGTATTACCACACCCCTCGCGCGCAGTATCCAACAGCACCGGGTTACGCTACTTTGCGCAGCCTTAACCAGATTATTACCTATGATGCTTACCATATGGCGGAAGTGTACCTGACTCAGCCGATGCAGATTGTGGCGGGCAGCCAGGCAGGGAGCAAATGGATGAGTGACGACCTGTACGATCGGGCATCAAGCCAGGATAAACGCTATCACATTGTTGAAGGCGCAAACCATATGGATCTTTATGACGGCAAAGCCTATGTGGCTGAAGCAATTTCAGTATTAGCTCCGTTCTTTGAGGAAACTCTGTAATGAAACATATTCAAATCCGCAATAGTGATATGGCCTGGCATATTGCTGCCAATAATCTGGGATAATTTTCATGAAAAATGTACTGATTCTTGGTGCTGGCGGTCAGATAGCCCGCCATGTGATTAATCAACTGGCAGATAAGCAAACCATTAAACAAACTTTATTTGCCCGTCAGCCAGCAAAAATCCACAAACCCTATCCAACTAATAAAATGCAAACAACTTCCGGCAAAAAAGTGATACAAGATCGATGACATAGCGTTGAAGAAAAGGATTTGATAATCCGCAAAATTTGCACAACACTGCCTGTAATACTTCCTGAACCAGAGACGATCATGACCGTAACCCGCCCACGCGCCGAACGCGGCGCATTTCCGCCCGGAACAGAACATTACGGACGTTCATTATTGGGCGCGCCGTTAATCTGGTTTCCTGCCCCTGCAGCCAGTCGCGAAAGTGGTTTGATTCTGGCTGGCACTCACGGTGATGAAAACTCTTCGGTCGTCACGCTCTCCTGTGCTCTGCGGACTTTGACACCTTCTTTGCGCCGCCATCATGTGGTGCTGTGTGTGAATCCTGACGGCTGCCAGCTGGGGTTACGGGCCAATGCTAATGGTGTGGATTTAAACAGAAACTTTCCGGCGGCGAACTGGAAGGAAGGTGAAACAGTTTATCGCTGGAACAGCGCCGCTGAAGAACGTGATGTCGTATTACTGACAGGTGACAAACCTGGCTCCGAACCTGAAACCCTGGCGCTGTGCCAGCTTATACACCGCATTCAACCTGCCTGGGTGGTCTCATTCCACGATCCACTGGCTTGTATTGAAGATCCCAGACACAGCGAATTAGGCGAATGGCTGGCCCAGGCGTTTGAATTGCCTCTGGTAACCAGCGTCGGTTATGAAACGCCTGGCTCTTTCGGCAGTTGGTGTGCAGATCTCAACTTGCATTGCATCACCGCAGAGTTTCCGCCCATCTCCTCCGACGAAGCCAGCGAAAAATATCTCTTTGCGATGGCAAACTTGCTGCGCTGGCATCCTAAAGATGCAATTCGCCCGTCGTGAACTGAAGCGCTGGTTCCACATCTACCGCCAGCCAGGTCGGTCCGTCAAGATCGGCGAAACTGACCTGCGGCACCAGCGGTAAAGCGGCGCTAATGGCACGAGAGGTACACAACATGCAGCCCAGCATCAGACTGAAACCTTGTGCACGCGCTTCAGTCGCCAGCGCCAGCGCTTCCGTCAGACCCCCGGTTTTATCGAGCTTAATATTAACCATCTCATAGCGCCCTTTCAGCGCCTTCAAATTGCTACGAGTATGACAACTTTCATCAGCACAAATCGGCAACGGATGAATAAAATTCTCCAGCGCCGCATCGTCCTGCGCAGGAAGCGGTTGTTCAAGCATCGCAACGCCTAAATCCGCCAATAGCTGGCAACGTGCCGCCAACCCTTCTGCACGCCAGGATTCATTTGCATCAACGATCAGCGTGGCATCGGGCACAGCTGTGCGAATTGCCACCATCCGCTCACTGATAAGATGGTTATCCAGCTTCACTTTCAGTAATTTCGCGCCGGCCTGCCAGAGTGTTGATGCGCTATTGGCCATCTGATCAGGCGTACCGATGACTACCGTCTGTGCAGTGGTGACTGTCCCGGGAAGCGTTATGCCGATCAAATCAGCCAGCGATTGCTGCTGTTTTCGCGCGGCCAGATCCCACAATGCACAATCCAGCGCATTACGTGCTGCGCCGGCAGGGAGAATTTTTTGCAACTCCTCCCGTGTAAGCCCTTTCTCTAATTGCGGCACGACGCTCATAATTTGCGCCATTACCGAGGCATCACTTTCCCCATAACGCGGATACGGCGTGCATTCGCCGGTGCCTTTAATGCCTTCTTCTTCCAGTTCAACCACCACCACGTGCGCTTCACTGCGACTTCCCCGGGCAATCACAAACGGGGTATGTAAGGGCCAGGCTTCCTCAAATACCTTAACGGTTCTCATCTTTACTCCTTGTTGTCGCGGTGGTCTGCGGATTAAGCGCAAATAGCGTTTGCTGTGTTATTGACAGTTAGCATAAACTAGGTGTGACGTTAACTATATGTAAACAGGAAAGATAATCATGTCACAAACCGTTCATTTCCAGGGCAACCCGGTTACAGTCGCCAATTCCATCCCGCAGGCGGGTAGCAAAGCGCAGACTTTTACTCTCGTGGCAAAAGATCTGTCTGACGTCACCCTCGGTCAGTTTGCGGGTAAACGCAAAGTGCTGAACATTTTCCCGAGTATTGATACCGGTGTTTGCGCCGTATCAGTACGTAAGTTTAACCAACTGGCAACCGAGATCGACAACACCGTTGTGCTGTGTATTTCTGCCGATCTGCCGTTCGCCCAGTCTCGTTTCTGCGGCGCAGAAGGTCTGAACAACGTTATCACCCTCTCCACTTTCCGTAACGCTGAATTCCTGCAAGCCTACGGTGTGGCAATTGCTGATGGCCCACTGAAAGGTCTGGCAGCGCGTGCCGTTGTGGTTATTGATGAAAATGACAATGTGATTTTCAGCCAGCTGGTGGATGAAATCACCACCGAGCCGGATTACGAAGCAGCTCTGGCGGTACTGAAAGCATAAGTTAATATGCCTGATGGTGTTGCACCATCAGGCATATTCGCGCTTACTCTTCGTTCTTCTTCTGGCTTAAGCCATATTCCCGCAACTTATTGGCAATCGCGGTATGTGAAACGCCGAGACGTTTTGCCAGTTTGCGCGTGCTGGGATAATTGCGATAAAGCTGGGTTAATACCGAGCGTTCAAAACGGCTGGTGATTTCATCCAGCGAACCTTCCATCGCATCTTCGCCCACGGCTACCGTTGCGGCGTCATAATCCGGCAACAAAATATCCTGTGGACGCAGCTCATAACCGTCCAGTTGTGTCAGTGCGCGATAGATAGCGTTCTTTAACTGCCGCACATTTCCCGGCCACGCATAACGCGTAAGTACAGTATTCAGGTCAGCGGCCAGTTTCGGACGCGGCACGCCCTGCTCGTCGGCAAAGCGGGCGACGAACAGCTCAGTTAACGGCATGATGTCCTGCGGACAGTCACGTAGCGGCGGCAGATTGAGCGTCAACACGTTCAGACGATAATAGAGATCTTCACGGAACACGCCTTTTTGCACCAGTTCGACCAGATTCTTCTGCGTAGCGCAAATCACCCGCACATCGACATGCACCTCATGGTCTTCGCCAACCCGACGGAAAGTGCCATCATTAAGGAAACGCAGTAATTTCGCCTGCATCCGTGGTGACATCTCACCTATTTCATCCAACAGCACCGAACCACCGTTCGCCTGCTCAAAGAATCCTTTCTTCCCTTCCGGAGCATGACCAAACAGTTCACTCTCGACCGCATCTTCTGGTATAGACGCGCAATTCAGCGCCAGGTAAGGTTTGCCCGCTCTGGGGCTTGCCTGATGGCAGGCGTAGGCAAAAAGATCTTTACCTGTACCTGTGTCACCCGTAATCAGCAGCGGCGCGCTTAGCATCGCCAGTTTCTGCGCCTGTTCGACAACATGCTTCATTTTCGGGCTGACGGCGACAATTTGACTAAAGGCGCTGACGTCCTGGGCGGCAACATTTTGCAACTGACGGCCCATACGAATCGTTGATCGCAACATCACCACCGCACCGGTCAGGACGTGTTGATCATTTTCATCCTGAAGATAAACAGGCGTAATCTCCATCAGGAAATTCTGCCCATTAATAACAACATGCTCGTTATGCGAATCTTGCGGTTCGCTTTCCAGCCAACGTAAAAAATTAAAGCCGTTAATCAATTGTGCGGCGGTATGGTTGCGCAGGCGATCCAATTTTTGCCCAAAAAGCTGACAGCTCGCCGGGTTTGCCATATCCACTTTGCTTTTCATATCGACAGAGAGCACAGGTTCAGGCAACGCCTCCAGTAACGCGCTCAACGCCAGATGCTCACGTTCGGAAGGCATCCACGGGACAGTACGCACATCGGTAACACCTGCAATACGGCGTATTTCGGCCATCAGACTGCTGAAACTCTCAAACTCCAGTTCAGCAAAATTGAGGTAGATTCGCCCAATGGGGTCAATCTCAATACCGCGTAAATCAATGCCTCTTAGCACGAGTAGATCGAGTAATTCGCGGGTCAGACCGAGTCGGTCTTCACAAAAGACTTCCAGACGCATGGGAACCTTCACCTGAAAAAAGAACAATTAATATGATGATATGACACTATTTGGATAGCAGGAAGGTTTCTGTCAACAATCATTGACACAAAGACGGAAAAACGGGCACTTCGGCGTAAAGATATCCGGTCAGCACCCGATATTGCATTATTTTTCGCTGGGCGTTTTGCCTTTTTGCAGCGTTTCTTTCACCTGACCGATAAGCTGACGACGGAAATCCCCGAGGCGAGGTTTGTCATCGTCAATCCACGGCAGCGGGCGGCAAAGCTCCATAGCTTTAATCCCGAGTCGTGCCGTCAGAAGTCCAGCACCAATTCCCTGAGCTGCGCGGGTAGACAAACGAGCAGCGAGATCTTGCGACATCCAGTCCATCCCCACTTCGCGCACCAGTTCGCTGGCTCCGGCAAAAGCGATATTCAGCAATACCAGCTTAAACAGACGCAAACGGCTGTAATACCCCAGTTCAATGCCATACAGCGTGGCGATGCGATTAATTAAACGCAGATTGCGCCAGGCGATAAACGCCATATCGACCAACGCCAGCGGGCTGACCGCAATCATCAACGTTGATTCCGCCGCCGAACGGCTGATTTCGCGCCGCGCCTGGGCATCTAAAACTGGCTGGACCAAATGCGCATACAAACTGACCACTTCACGGTCGTTTTGCGTTTCATGGATTGAGGCATACCAGCGTTGCAGCGCTGGATGAGACTGATCAATACCCGCCTGCTGCGCCAGTTTTTCGCAAAATGCGCGGCCTTTGCCCGTGCCGTGGCTGTGCAACAAATCGCGCGCTTCGTCGCGTTCATGGGCGCGCTGTCGCAAGCGCCATAAGCGCCGCCACTCTGTTACCACAGAACCTACGCCAGCGCCGATAATCAATGCCCCAGCGGCACATCCACCCAGCGCCACCCAGTCCTGAGTTTGCCAGGCATTCATTGTCCACTGTACACCCTGCCCGACAACGCTTGCGCCAAACAGAGCCAGCCCGCCCATCACCATTTTGCGCCACAGGCTGCGTTTCGGACGTAACGCTGCATCCATTACCGCTTCAACTTGCCCCTCTTCTTCAGGCGCTTCATCGAGCGTGGCCGGGGCAAAATTTTGCGCCTGATTTTCGTCAAAGGTCTGCTGCGCCCTGAATTTTGGATTCTGATCGACCTCCAGCGGACCGTCGAAATCAATACGTGGTTTTAACGGTTCGGTCATCGCAATTTATCTCCTATTAAAAATTCAAGCGCGGCATCAAGGCGAATATGCGGCAGCGGTTTGTCGACATCCATCACCTGCGGACGAAACGCCTCAAACTGGAAGCCTTGCTTATCCCAGAACGCCTGACCGGGCAAACGAGCGGGAACTTCGCCAGGATAAACAGTGAGCGGTGCGCCATCGCTGAGTCGATTACCGCGTAGCGCCGGGATTTTCTCACCGTTAACATCAATAATGCCGCTGGTGGTCGCCTGCACCGAGGCCAGCCCCAGGCAATCCATACTAATCCCTTCAAACGCCGCATTTTGCCAGGCATCCTGAATCAGTTGTTGCAGTAATGAAACCATATTGGCGTGCTGATCGATGGTCACATGGTCCGCTTTAGTGGCAGCAAACAATAGCTTATCGATAACCGGCGAAAACAAACGCCGGAACAAGGTACGCTGCCCGTAGTGGAAACTTTGCATCAGCTGCGTCAGTGCCAGACGCATATCATTAAATGCCTGTGGCCCACTGTTGAGAGGTTGCAGGCAATCAACCAGCACAATCTGGCGGTCAAAGCGCAGAAAATGATTCTTATAGAACCCCTTCACCACCTTCTCGCAGTAATAATTAAACCGCTCGCGCAGCATTCCGGCATTGGTGTGCTTATCGGCCTGCGCCAGTTTGGACTCGCCCCAGGCATCGACATCCGGCCACGGGAAGAATTGCAGCGCGGGCGCACCTGCCATATCTCCCGGCAAGACAAAGCGCCCAGGCTGAATAAAGTGCAGCCCCTGCTGTTTACAGTGGTGGAGATAATCGGTCCACGCGGCAGCAATGTCTGCCAGCCGGTTTTCGTCGGCAGGCGCTAGCGGGTCCAGCCCTTCGCACATCATTCGCCATTTGACCGACCATTCGCCGCGCTGACCATTGAGTAAGCCCGTCATCTGGCGTGACCAGCTTAAATAGTCCTGCGCCAGCATCGGCAGGTCGAGCAACCATTCGCCGGGATAATCCACAATCTCCAGATACAGCGTGGAGGTGTCCTTGAAGTGGCGTAGCAGCGAATCGTTCGATTTAAAACGTAGCGCCAGGCGGATTTCACTGACGCCGCGCGTTGGCGTCGGCCAGGCGGGAGGATCGCCATATAACTGCGCCAGTCCTTCATCATATGTGAAGCGCGGAATGCCAAAGTCACGCTGAGGAATGCGTTTTACGCCCAGCAGGCGCTCTTCACGCACCGCGCTTAACAGCGGCAAGCGTGCTCCGGCGTGAATATTGAGCAACTGATTGACCATCGCAGTGATAAACGCTGTTTTGCCGCTGCGGCTTAGTCCGGTTACGGCGAGGCGCAGATGTCTGTCGACACCCCGATTCACCAGCGCATTAAGTTCATTTTTAAGTCGCTTCATTGCTGTCCTGTGCTGCTCTGAAGACCAGAAAAAAATCATTCGTAAGGATATGAATGTGGGGGCCAGGCCATTGATTATCAACTGCCCGTGTTGTCATCGACGGGCGAACTCCATAAGATGTGCAGCATTCACGTTCGGACGGAGTTCCTGACCTATGTCCCCTACTATTTATGATATTGCCAGGGTTGCAGGCGTATCAAAATCCACCGTATCACGCGTGCTGAATAAGCAAACTAATATCTCCCCGGAAGCGCGCGAAAAAGTGTTACGGGCCATTGAAGAATTACAGTATCAGCCAAACAAGCTGGCCCGCGCGCTGACCTCTTCGGGTTTTGATGCCATTATGGTGATTTCTACCCGTTCGACCAAAACTACGGCGGGTAATCCGTTTTTCTCTGAAGTTTTGCATGCCATCACCGCCAAAGCTGAAGAGGAAGGTTTCGACGTGATATTGCAGACGTCGCACAATCCGGCAGAAGACTTACAAAAATGTGAAAGCAAAATTAAGCAGAAAATGATTAAAGGCATTATTATGCTAAGTTCGCCAGCGGATGAGTCATTTTTTGCCCAACTTGATAAATACGATATTCCTGTCGTGGTGATTGGCAAAGTTGAAGGTCAATATGCCCATGTTTATTCTGTCGATACCGATAATTTTGGCGACAGCATTGCGTTGACCGATGCATTAATTGAAAGTGGGCATCAAAATATTGCCTGCCTGCATGCTCCGCTTGATGTCCATGTTTCAGTGGATCGGGTAAATGGTTATAAGCAGAGCCTGGCTGCGCATAATATTGCAGTGCGTGATGAATGGATTGTTGACGGCGGTTATACCCATGAAACAGCACTGCAAGCCGCGCGGGAATTATTAAGCCAGTCACCGTTGCCTGAGGCAGTGTTTGCTACTGACAGCCTGAAATTAATGAGTATTTATCGTGCGGCAGCAGAGAAAAATATTGCTATTCCGCAGCAGTTAGCGGTGGTGGGTTATAGTAATGAAACGCTGTCGTTTATTTTAACGCCTGCGCCAGGCGGTATTGATATCCCAACACAGGAGTTAGGTCAACAAAGCTGTGAGTTATTATTCCGCTTAATTTCTGGAAAACCGTCACCACAGAATATTACCGTTGCCACGCATATGACGCTGAAATAAATACCAGCTACCTTGCCTGAATGCCGGATGCGATGCTAGCGCATCTTATCCGGCCTACATTTATAGTTCGGATAAAGTACTCGTGCCGCATCCGGCAATTTAGCCCATTATCAGAACGAGTAATTTACGCCGACACCTGCATAATGGAATTTATCGCTGTCGCCTTCGTCGTGATCCTGCCACTCAAACGCGTATTCCAGCGAAACGGAAAGCCCGTTCTGGAAATCATAACCGTAAAATAAACCTACACGGTTAAAATCATGGCCTTCACGTTCAATATCATCCTGCCAGTCCCAGTTACTCCAGCGATCCAGCCCAATGCGCGTATACGGCGTCACCGAGTGGTTGCCGAGCGTCAGCGGCAAATAGGCGCGAATTTCTTGCGTAGAAAACTCACCGTTATTGCGGCTGTCGTCCATATTAAAGCCGCGCTCGAGATAATAGTTCACTCGCAAGGCAACCGTTTCGTTGAAGGTATATTGCAGGCCTGTTTCCGTTTCGACTCGGGTATCAGCGTAACCGGTCGTGTTCAGATCGTTGGCAAATTTATACATCGACAACCAACCGTTGAAACGTAAATCGTCAGTCAGTTTCACATCCCAGTCTGGCGCGATTTTCCAGCGCTGCATATTCGCCGTGTCTTTACCCGGTTCATCAACGTAGTGATAACCATAATTACGGAAACCGCCGGTCAGGCCGAAACTGAAATCATCGTTTTCGAGGAACTGATAATGCACCTCCAGCTCCGGGCGATCAAACCACGTTCCACGTTTACCCGCGCTATAATCTACCGGCCCTTCCTGATAATAGGCCAGAGCAATTCTCCACGGCCCGTTGGCGGCATTAAAATAGACTGAAGGCTCCGCCAGCCCATCCATATCTTCGCCATAACCCTCGACGTTTTCTATTTCGTACATCGCGCCGATATTAAAGTGCCAGTCGTTCCTTTCCTCGGCCTGTGCGCAGGCCATTCCCGCACACATCACCAGTGCGGTACAGGGTAATAACTTTTTCATTATTGTTCCTTGTATTATTCTGGGGGAATGCCTTCCCCCTGTATTTAGCGAATTGCTATTTCCGTTTCTGCATCAAAGAAATGACATTTCGTCATATCAAAATGAATAGTGATATTTTCTCCTGCATGATAATCATTTAACGCACCAGCACGGACCACTAACTCGTGCCCCCCAACCGTGGTGTAGAGCATAAATTCCGCACCGGTTAATTCTGCCACGCTAATTTTGGCGGAAATGTTATTTTCCTCTTGCGCGTCCGGATGAATATCTTCCGGACGTATTCCCATCACGATGGGCTTATGCAAACTTCCCTGTGTTTTCAGAACCGCTAATTTCTCTTCGGGAATGGTTAATTTAAGCGTTTCCGTAACGAATTTATCGCCATCGATCGTGCCACGAATAAAATTCATCGCCGGTGATCCAATAAATCCGGCAACAAACATATTCGCTGGTTGGTTATAAACCGTTTTCGGCGCACCAACTTGCTGAACAATCCCATCCTTCATAATCACAATCCGCGTCGCCATGGTCATCGCTTCGGTCTGATCGTGGGTCACGTAGATCATGGTGGTATTCAGCTTCTGGTGTAGCTTGCTGATCTCTGCGCGCATTTGCACGCGCAGCTTGGCATCAAGGTTAGAGAGCGGTTCATCCATTAAAAACACGCCCGCTTCGCGCACAATCGCCCGCCCGAGCGCCACACGCTGGCGTTGCCCGCCGGAAAGCGCGCCCGGCTTGCGTTTCAGGTACTCACGCAGGCCGAGAATTTGCGCCGCCCAGTTCACCCGCTCATCAATCACCTCTTTGGCGATTTTTTGCATCTTCAGGCCAAACGCCATGTTGTCGTAAACCGTCATATGCGGATACAACGCGTAGTTCTGGAACACCATCGCTATATTGCGTGCTTTGGCTGGAACGTCATTCATTCGTTTGCCGTCGATCAACAGATCGCCGCCGCTGATCTCCTCAAGCCCGGCAATCATGCGCAGGGTGGTCGACTTACCGCAGCCCGACGGGCCGACAAACACGATGAACTCTTTATCGGCAATTTCCAGGTTGAAGTCCTTCACCACATGCACCTGGTTATCGTAGATTTTTTGAATATGTTGTAACGAAAGCTGAGCCATGTTGATTCCTTTGCTATACGTTTTGCCAGAAGGCCGATAACCGCGACCAGGTCAGAGAGTCCGTTGAAGGCAACAGTAATTGCGCCCCGGTTAAGCCCGCGCCGATCCCCACCGAGCGCATACCGCTGGCGTTAATGGCGTCAATGCCCGCCTGCGCATCTTCAATGCCGATACATGCCTGCGGCGGCACGCCCAGCCCGGCACAGGCGGCGAGAAAGATTTCCGGGTCCGGTTTCGAGTTTTTAAGTTGGGAAGCATCCGCGCAGAAGGTGAAAAACTCGCGCAGCTCCAGCGCCGCTAAAATCGTCGGCGCATTCAGGGAGACAGAAGCCAGCCCAACCGGGATCTGCTGTGCACGGAGATCTGCCAGCAAAGAGCGAATGCCGGGTAGAACAGCGCTGACCGTCAACTCGCGCAGTGAGTGGACATAGAGCAGATTTTTGCGATACGCCAGTTGCGCCCTCTCCTGCGAGTTAAAGTCGCCCTCTTTGCCCCCGTGTTGCAGAATGCGCCGCAGAGACTCATCGCGGCTGATCCCTTTTAGGGATTCGTTAAACTGCGCATCAATGCTGATGCCAATTTCAGCGGCAATCTGCTGCCACGCCTGGAAATGCAGATGCGCGGTATCGGTGATTACACCATCCAGATCGAAAATTACCCCTTGCAGTTTCATTCATCCTCCTGATGTGTGGTAGCGGTCCCATTGAAGGGCAAAATAAAATCACCCAAACAGAAAACAGATTCTTCAGCCACGGATATAAGCTGACCGTTCAAACGCAGTGAAACGGGCGCAGAAGTTCGAATCGCAATACGCTGCGCGTCAAGAGTGACCTGTAATTCGCAGCCCTGCCAGAACAGAGGGAAAGACAACTGTTGCCACTGCTCAGGTAACGCCGGATTGAGATGCAATTCACCGTCACGCACGCTCACCCCGGCAAAACCCTGAATCGCCCCCAGCCAGATAGCGCCAGTTGCGGCAGCATGGATACCATCATCACAACTATGCGGATCAGCACCAAGATCGATTTCAGTCCCCTCGCGCCAGAACTGATAACTTTGGGTCAGCAGGCCACAGCGTGCGGCAACAATGCCGTGGATTGCTTTACTTAATGACGAGTCGTGAATAGTGCGCGGTTCATAAAATTGCAGATTGGCAAGACACGATGCCGCTGAGAACTGCTCCGGCAGCATGTAATTGAGCATCACCACATCAGCTTGTTTGAGGATTTGCATCTCGTTCACTTCTGCGCGTGAATAATCCAGCAGAATGGTTTGCTTCCCCGCCGCCGCTTTGTATTTCGCCAGATTAATCGCCGGCTTAGCCATAAACGAATCATCCTGCGGCAAAACGCCGTCGGGCTGAATTTCTGGCAGCCGCAGTTCTTTAAGGAACATTTCGGCGCGATGGATAAACGCATCGTCGCTACAGCCAAACTGGCGGGCAATACTCAGCGCCTGCTGGACGTTGTAATACGCCATATAGCTGGTGAAGGCGTTATTATTGACATGTTCGGTATATTCGTCAGGCCCAATAACATCATGAATTTCCAGACGGTCGTTAACCCTCACCGCGCGGCTAATCCAGAACTTTGCAGTTTCCAGAAGTAGCGCCATGCCTTCATGCGCAATGAAACTTTCATCCCCCGTGGTCTGCCAGTATTGAATAACCGCCCAGGCGATATCGGCCACCAGATGATGTTCCGCCTGCGCCGAGGCCACTTTTTGCCGCAGCCCGGTGCGAATGTTAATGGCGGCAAATTCCGGCGTCTCTTCTTCGCCGCTGCGCGCGCTTTCCCACGGAAATAGCGCGCCCTGCCAGCCGTTGCGTCGCGCTTTCTCCTGCGCGCCTGGCAAGTTGTGCCAGCGATAACGCAGTAAACTTCGGGCAACCGTCGGATCGCTAAACAGATGAAACGGTAACAAAAATACTTCTGTATCCCAGAAAACGTGGCCTTTGTAGCCTTCGCCGGTTAAGCCTTTTGCCGTAATGCTGCTGCGCTCGTCGTGGGCAGGCGTCATGATGCGCAGATGATAAAGCGCATAATCTAACGCTTGCTGATCGTGCGCTTCGCCGCCATTTACCGTGATACGACGTTTCTGCCACCATTGACGCCAGTTTTCTGTTGATACTGCAAGAAGTTGGTCGTAACTCTGCTGCGCGCACATTTCAAGCTGGCGAAGCGACGCGCTGCCCCACTCGTCTAAAACGGCTTGCCTGTCATCCCGCCAGTCGATCCACACCAGTTTTTGCAACGTCACTGTCTCGCCTGCATGAAGCTGCGCACTGGTATGTTGCTGCAAACGGCGCTCTTTGGCGGTATAGCATTGCTGCACATCACCGCTCACCATACAGCAACAGCTGATGGCCACATCACTGCGTCCATCCTGGGTGGTGTAGATCCCCTGCATCAGATGCTGACCAAACACCCGCACCTGGGTTTCGTCGAGATGTTGGCGACCGTGGTTGGTTTGCGTGGCGTCGATACCTGTTGAAATCAGCACTGACGCGTCGGCGTCCAGTGGCGTAATAGTGATTTCCAGCACAATGAGCGGCAGTTGGTCTGCCGAAACAAAGCGACGGCTGGCGATGGTGTAACCTGTGCCGTTGCTGGTACGCCAGACAACGCTACGGCGTAATTCTCCACTGGCAAAGTCAAGTTCACGCTGCCAGGCTTCGCGGGATAACGAGAAAACCTCACCATTTATGGCAATCTCCATCCCCAAGATATCAGGCAGGTTCACCAGTTCGTTGATTTCACCTTTTCCCGCCCGATGATACAGCCCCGCCAGATACATCCCTCGCGTCTGGCGCGTGTAATCTTCTTCATGGCTGGCGCGAAGCCCAAGATAGCCGTTCCCCTGCGCCATCAGCGATGCATACTTGTTCAGGGTATGCTGGCTGAAATGGGGTTCTGATAACGTTACTGGCCTGGTCATAATTCCACACGCGTCCCTGTTTCTGCGGATTGATACAACGCCGCCACCAGTTGCTGGATGATGTACCCCTGCTCGGCGTCGGCTATCATCACGGGCTTGCCCTGTACGTGATTGATAAAGGCTTCCATGCTGCGCAAATGGCGGTTGTCGTCTGCCAGTTCCCGTTGCATCAGCGTCATTAATTCACCGTTGTTATCGGTGTAGATATGTGCTGGAAACAGCGTCGCACCGGCTTTATCACCACAAAAGCTGACGTTCATAATCGACTGTTCGCGGATGTTGAGTGCAAATGACGTTTCCAGCCACAGAATGCCGCCGTTATGAAATTCAATGGTGCCAAATAACGAATCTTCGACGCTGTAAGTTGCCGGATCCCACTCGCCAAATTGACCGCAGCTCTTTTGCGTGCCGATCTTTTGAAAGCTATGCGCATTCACGCTTTTCACCGCCGGAAAGCCCAGCACATACATCGCCGCATCCAGCATATGAATGCCGATGTCGATAAGCGGGCCACCACCCTGCAGTTCTTTATTGGTAAAGACACCCCAGCCGGGAACGCCGCAGCGACGCAGGGCGCGGGCGGTGGTAACGTAAATCTCTCCCAAAACGCCGTTGGTCACCTGTTCACGCAGCTGTTGCGTATCGAGCGCAAAACGATGGTGAAAGTCGTAGGCCAGCACCTTGCCCTGTTTGCGCGCGGTATCGCACATTTCCCGCGCCTGTTCTGGCGTCATGGCGGGCGGTTTTTCGCACATCACATGGCAGCCCGCTTCCAGTGCCATCAGGGTATGTTCGTAATGAAAACGGTTAGGTGAGCAGACGCTAACCACATCAGGTTTCACCGCCAGCAGCATGGCCTGCGGATCGTCCCACACGGATGCATTACCGTATTTATCTGCCAGCGCCTGCGCCTGGGAAAGGCGGCTATCACAGACAGCCACCAGTTCCAGATCGTTGCGGGTGCAGTAGTACGAAGCATGAACCTTATCCGCCACCTGGCCTGCGCCTATTATCGCGACCCGCAGCGGAGAGCTTGTCATTGCACTTTTCACAAAGACCTCTTAGCAGGTACGCAACCAGGCCAACGAATCACGGTACGCCTGGGCAGGATCTTCTGCCCGGATACGCCCTTCATACACCACATAACCCTGATAGTTATCGGCGCGCAGCTGTTCAAACAGCGCGTGGAAATCGAGGGTGCCACTGCCCGGCTGGTAACGATGGTTATCGGCAATATGCACATGACCGAGCAGGTCACGGTTGTCGTGCAGCGCCTGCGCCAGGTTATCTTCTTCGATGTTCATGTGATAGAAATCGCCGATAATCTGCACATGTTTAAGATTGTTTTCGACGATGTAACGACGAGCATCGGCGAGGGTGTTGATCATATGATCCTGATAGCGGTTTAACGGTTCGAGATACACCACGGTTCCGGTACGCGCGGCGACCTGTTCCAGTACGCGCAGGGAATCACTCACCATTTTGCGGTCGCCGTCCAGGCTACGCGGCGAGGTCATCGGCGGTAAGCGGAAGGTAAACATGCCCCACGCTGCCGGAACGACGATGCCTTTACCCCCCACTTCTGCCAGCGCTTCGAGAATGCGTTCGATCTGCTTTAAGCCATTAAGACGACGCTCTTCGATAAAGTCACCAATCCAGCCGTCATAGCCACCGCAGGTGGTGGTCACCGGTAAACCAGTTTCTTTGATCGCCGCTTTGACTTCTTCGAGATTGTTGACCAGCAGTTTGCCGTCGTTCTCAAAACCATCGAAACCCATCTCTTTGATATAACGAAATTTCTCCAGAATATTTTCCGGAAAGAACGCCTGATTCTGTGTGCCTATTTTCATTTTTTTCATTCCTTTGAATTAAAACGTAACGCCCATTTTGATGCTCTGTTCCGGATGCTGGTCGACATACTGCATGTAGCTTTCCGGGCTATTGGCAAAGGTCACCACCGGGTCGATTAGATCTTCACAATTGAGATAACCGTTCATCAGCAGTTCCCAACAGGTTTCTTCGATACGCTTGCGGCTCCAGCGCGGATAATCCGGGTTCGGTTCGCTGCACGCGCGGGAGAAGACAATTTTGGCGTTATTGAAATGGGCTTCGCGTCCGAGGTTAAAACCTTCGGCAAACGGTTTGGCAAACGCAACATACGAGATGGTGCCGCCATAAGCCAGGCCGCGGAGCGCCGATTGCAGCGCGTCGGCGTAACCGCTGGTTTCGATAATCACATCGGCACCCTGCTTGCCGGTCAGCGTTTTGATCTCTTTACCTACGTCAGTGCCGATGGGGTTAAGGCAGAAATCCGCACCGTGGCGACGGGCAATATCACAGCGATGGGCGATAGGATCGACGCCAATTACCACCGATGCGCCAGCGCGTTTCGCCAGTTGGATGGCTATTTGACCAATCGCGCCAAGCCCTACCACCACCACAAAATCACCCACGCGCACGTTGGCATCGCGCACGCCGCTCATGGCAAACTGCGCCGGGTCGTAACAGACGGCGTTTTTCCAGGAGCTGCCTTGCGGCATTTTGCGCAGCTTGTAGTTATTCACCGCGTTAATGATGACCGTCTCGGAGAGTGGGCCGTAGCCGCATACGCTGTCGCCCACCGCGTAGTCGGTTACGTCGCTGCCGCACTCGATAATGTCGCCAACCACCATGTTGCCAAGCTGGAATTTGCCAAACTCAATGCCGCGCGGCGCATCTGCCGGACGCGGAGTGAACATCTGCCATTCACCGTTAAAGTCTTCATCGATAAACGGGCTGGCGGCGCGGAAGTCGACCACTTCCGTTCCGTGTTTCGGTGCGCCGAAACGCACGCGGATTTTCACTTCATTGGCTAAAATCGCCCGATCTTCATACTCAACCAGCGCAGCAACACGCGGTGCTGTGGCTACTAACTTTTTCATTTAAAACTCCTTGTAAAGAAACTGGCCGCTTTAGCCCTTCACGCCACCGGCGGTCAAACCACTCTTAATAAAACGTTCCGAAAGCGCATACATAATCACCACCGGCAATGCGGTCACCAGTGAGGCCGCCATCATCCGTCCCCAGATGTAATCTGGCGTACTGAACAGCGCGTTCAGGCCCACCGGTAAGGTGAAATTGCTGGCGCTGGAGAGGAAAATCGACGCAAACAGATAGTCGTTCCACGCCACCATAAAGCAGTAGACGAACACGGATATCAGCCCGGACATCGCCAACGGCACGGTGATGCGGAAGATAATTTGCAGACGGTTGAGGCCATCCATCATCGCCGCTTCTTCGATCTCATCGGGGATGGTGTCGAGGTAGCTTTTCAGCATAAACACGGCGGTGGGCAGAGTTTGCGTCACCATGGTGATGATCAGCGCCATCTCGGTGTCGTAAATGCCCAGCGCGGTGATGATTTTGAACAGCGGCACCACCAGCAAAATGCCAGAGAACATATACACCGTGTAAAAGCTGGCATTGATGGTCATCCGACCTTTAAAGCGCAGGCGGGAAAGCGCGTAAGCCCCAAGAATGCCGAGGAATACCGCCACCACGGATGAAACCACCGACACCACCAGACTGTTACGGAAGTAGTCGACAAACGGGAAAATCATCGGGTTAAAAATGTCGACGTAATGCTCCAGCGTCCACTGCTGCGGCAGCAGCGTAGGATGCAGTGAGATCGCCTCTTTCGCGCCCTTGAACGAGGTCATCAGCATCACAAAAAATGGAAACAGCGTGATGATGAGAAACAGCGCCAGCCCGCAGTAAAAACCGATGCGACTGAGTGTGCGTTTATTTGTTGCCATTGAGGTTCACCCGTTTCCTGGTCAGCAGAATGACAGCGAAAATAATGATGAAGAGCACCACCGAGATCGCCGCCGCTTTTCCTAAATCATTAAAGGCAAAGGCGGTTTTGTAGAGATATACACCGAGAATATCGACCTTGGTCGTCAGCAAATAAACATCCGCGAACATGTAGAACATCCAGATGGTGCGCAGGGTCACCACCGTCGCCAGGACCGGCATAATCGCGGGCAGCGTGACGATACGAAACCGTTGCCAGGCATTAGCGCCATCCATCTCTGCCGCTTCGTACAGCGATTTGTCGATGGTCTGCAAAATCGCCAGAAACGAGATAAAGGCATACGGGAAGTAGCGCCAGATGGCGAACAGCACCACCAGCACAAAGCTACTGCCCGGATTATCGAACCACAGCGGTGCCTGCTCATAGAGATGCAGAAGATCGACGCCGAGGTAGTTCACAATGCCGTAGCCGTTGTTGAACATGTATTTCCAGGCAAACACCAGCGAAATGGACGGCGTTACGTAGGAGAGGATCACCAGCGAACGCGCGGTTTTGCGCAGACGGAACTCGCGGTTGAAAAACATCGCCACTGCCAGCCCGAGCACGGTGCTGCCCGCCACCACCAGCGCGGTATACCAGACCGTCATCCACAGCGAGTGCCAGAAGCCGGGATCGGAGAGGATACGCACATAGTTACTCACCCCAACAAAGGTTGACTCGATGTTGGGATTGAGCGGCAGACGTAAAAAACTGATTTCGATATTCGACACCATCGGCCACGCCACCAGACCGCCCAGCAGTAATAAGCTGGGCGCGAGAAGCAACAGCGCAAAGGGCATATCGGAACGACCTGAAAAAAGCCTGTTCATTGCGGATTCCTGTCCGGGGTTTAGTGCTGTTCGATCAGTTCATCCAGCTTTTTCTGGCTCGCTTGCAGCGTGCCAGGGAGATCGGCTTTACCCACGGTGACGTTATGCACCATGGAGCTCACCACTCCAGACCCCGTCACATCACCCATGCGGGTAAAGTTTTTATCCCCTACTGCACCAAAGACCTGAATATTTGGCAGTTCACCGATTAGCTGATTCGGTAGTTCACCCAGCGCCTTAATAACGTCGTTGTCTTTCCAGGTGGCGGTAGTGACAACCGCTTTATTCACCGGCAGCGCAGCACCTGGCGACATCATCACCCAGTCGGCAATGTTGTCTGCCTGCTCCATAAAGGTGACAAATTTTTCTGCTGCTTCCGTCTCTTCGGTCTTTTGCCCGGCGGTAATGGTCAGCGAGGTCAACATGCCGTAGACCGCAGAGTTTTTCTCGGTTGGCACCACGAAACCGACGTTTTTCGGGTCGCCTTCTTTAATCACAGCCGGAAGGATATAGGTGGAGTAAATCGCCATCGGCGCGGTGCCGTTCATAAAGGCGTCTTTCACTTCCATGATGTCGTTAGAACCCGGCATAGTGTTGGCAGCAAGGTCGCGGTAATAGGTCAGTGCCTGCATCATCTCTGGTGTATCAAGGGTGATTTTGCCTTCGGCGTTAAAGACGTTAGCCTGGTTGGATAACGCAAACTGGGAGAAGGATTGTTCCGTCAACACGCTTTCTGCTGTAGGCAGCGCAATGCCGTATTTTTTATTCGCCGGGTCATTCAGTTTCTGTGCAACGTCCAGCAGCTGTTGCCAGTTTTTCGGCTCCTCAAGCCCCGCTTTTGCCAGCACATCTTTGCGATACCAGATACCGCCAATCCAGGCGCTGACAGGAACACCGGTCCATGCGCTACCATCTTCGGTACGCACAATACGCAGTACGCCATCGTAAAACGCGCCTTCACCAACGTTGCTGATGACTGTGGCAACCGCTTTGCGATCGATAAGCTGCTCTTTGTCCATCACTTTGGCGTAGTCATGGCTGGTTTCGATCACTTCCGGCAGCGAACCGCTACGTGAAAGAGTAATGACTTTAGTGTTATAGGCATCTTCTTCCACGGGCACTTGCTTAACGGTGATGCCAGGGTTTTCTTTTTCAAAACGGGCAATCAATTTACTGATAACGGCCTGGCGCTCCTGCTCCACCGAAGAATGCATAAATTCGATGGATACATTCGTTTTATTTTCTTCTTTACAGCCTGAAATCAGGGCGCAGGAAACCAGTGCTGATAACAGCACGATTTTTGATTTAATCATGAGATGTTCCTTTTTATTTAATCCACATAACCTGCCAGGGGCGCAGCGTTATTTCATTACCCAATATATCAACTTCACTAATCAGATCCCGACCATGCAGATTAGTAATATTTACATGCTGAATATTTTTACTGACATTAAACAATCCAGTCAGACAATTACCATCAGCGTTACTTCTTTGAATACGCATTACGGATGAATTAATCGTATCAATGGTAAAATTATTATCCGGATGAAACTCGTTATGGCTGCGACGAAGTGTAATTAAACGCGACAACTCATGATATACCGCATGCCTTAATGTAGCTTCATCGTTCAGTTCTCGGGTTATCTCTTTACTGTGATATTTTTTACGGTTAATCGCACGGTTATATCCGAGTTTTTCGACACCTGCGTAATCATTACGCGAGCCAAGAATACTTTGAATATATATCGCTGGCACACCGGGGAAACTTAACAAAATCGCATGGGCGAGAATAAACCTGGCGCAACGTTCTTCATCGCTACTCTCACGGCGGCTTAACGCATCCATATAGGTCACATTTATTTCATACGGACTGCGTGTACCGTCGGGATTATTTTTCCAGTTTACTAATGCACCTTCCTGCTGTAACGCCTCGACCAGCTCTAATATTTCGCTTTCAGGCAACAAGCCCCGTAGCGGGTTTAGCCCGATGCCATCGTGAGAGGCGAGGAAGTTAAACCAGGTGGTGTTGCTGGAAGGTAGTGTCAGGTTTTGCGCCCACGCACAAAGCGCCTCAACGTTCTGTTTTTGCACCGCATGCAGCACCAGTGGCGGCAGCGAGAACTGGTACACCATATGTGCTTCGTCATCGCCTGCGCCAAAGTAAGCAATGTTGTCTTTATGCGGAACATTGGTCTCGGTAATGATCACTGTACCTGGCGCAACGTTATCAATAATCGACCGTAACAGTTTGATAATCAGATGTGTTTTTTCCAGATGGATGCAGCTTGTTCCCGGCTCTTTCCACATAAAGCCAACGGCATCCAGGCGGACATACTCAGCACCTTTCGCAAGGTAACAGAGTAAAACATCCACCATCGCCAGCAACACTTCAGGGCTACGGTAATTCAGGTCAATTTGATCGTCACTAAAGGTGGTCCATAAATGGCGCGTTGAATGATCGCGCATCTGGAATGGCGTTAATAACGGTAACGCACGCGGGCGAGTGACGGCGCTGAGATCGGTTTGCGGGTCAACGGCAATAAAAAAATCTTCAAAACCTGGATGCTGTTGTAAATAGTTTTTAAACCATTCACTTTTTGCCGACATATGGTTGCAGACAAAATCAAACATTAAATGACTACATTCACCGAGTTGCTGAATATCCTGCCACTCCCCCGCTTCACTGGCGACCTGTTGATAATCAATTACCGAAAAGCCATCATCAGATGACCATGGATAAAACGGCAACAAATGAACATGTGAAAAAATGCTTTGCAGCCATTGATGGTAAAACTGATTAAATGTGGGTAATGGTTTTAAATCATTGCTGTGAAATTGATCGGCATAGGTAATTAACACGACATCACTTTCATCCCAGTGTTTTTTACGTCGCTGTGTAATTAATCGTTTCGCACTCTCAAGACGCGTTACAAGTTTCTGTAAATGAGTTGCGGTAAATGTTCCACCGTAGATTTCGTCCAGGTAATCCGTAATTTTCTGTTTCATGTTGCCTTTCCGTGGTAGCGGTCCCATGAAACGAGAGACTACTCCGCAGAAAATAAACTGTCAATTGAGCACAAGGGTTTTAGTCACGCAGGAAATCATTTTTTACCAGGGAAAAAGCGTATTTGTGAGCTGACGCAAATAATCTATGGGGATGTAAATAAGGTGTGACAGAAAAAAAACGGCGCATAAGCGCCGCTCATGGTGAATTCTTTTAACCTTTGACCTTCGGCATTGCGATGTCTTTCAGGCCACCGGCGTTCTCAACGTGGGTATATCCCATCTCGCTAAGGATCTCTTTTGCTTGCCCTGACTGGCGTCCGGCATTGCAATACACTTTCACGGTGTCGTTTTTATCCGGAACGGCGGTGGCAATGCGCTCTTTCACTTCCTTCAGGGGAATATTGATGGCCCCCTGAACGTGCTCTTGCTGATACTGCTCTGGAACACGAACATCGATCCAGTGTTCAGCGGCGAAAACGGGCAGTGAAAACACCAGTGCCAGAGCAAGTAAGCCTTTTTTAAACATGTAAGCGTCCTTCTATGGATGAAAATTGCCATCCATTATACGCCTGAGATTTAACAATTTTTGCGAAACTCCCCTCACCTTTTATAACGCTGTGCCAGTTTATTAGCAGCCCGACTTAACAGCGGTTCCAGCGCCACAGCCAGCAACATTTTCAGCGGTCGGCGAGCAACTGATTTTATCGCCCAGCCCGCCACACCCGCCGGGCCATAGCGCAGTGCGGTAAGAAGTACCAGCTTGCCTGCTAATTTGAAACCAGGCTTTACCTTTTGCCCGGCCTGTTGCCAGCGAGTATTCATAACTTTCCTCACAGTTGACGGAAACGGCTACGTAACGTGAAAGTATCGGAAGTGACATAACGTTCCATCTCGCGTAAACGCGTTTCACTTGCCGCCAGTTCACGGTCGACTTCATCCAGCAATTCGCTGCTGGAAGGTAGCTGCTCACCAAAGGCCATGTTGTCCGGCATTGGATCAAGCGCAAATGACAAAATGATGTAAGCAACCAGGGTAAACAGCGCCAGACCGAAGAAAATCGACAGCACCACCAGGATACGCACCAGTTTTACCGGTACATCAAAATAGTTGGCAATCCCGGCGCAGACGCCGCGGACCATGCCCTGCTGTGGAATACGCCATAATTTTTTATTGAGATTAATGCCCGCCATTAGCGATCCCTCCAGTTCGGATGTTCTGCATCAAGAATAGATTCCAGCGCCTGAATACGTTCGCGCATCCGTTTTGCTTCATCAGCCAGTTGCGCTAATCGCTGCTGCTCACTTTGCGACAATTCACTGCGACCAGAACGATTGCTGTAATGCAGCCATAACCAGATCGGTAAAACAAACAGCACAAAAATGGTTAACGGAATAGCCAGAAATAGCGCGCTCATAAGTACTCCTTAGACGATGAGCGGCGGCGCGTTCGGACGCCGCCTGGATGTTATTATTGATTGTCTTGCTTCATTTTGGCTTTTAATTGTGCCAGTTGTTCGCTGATTGCATCATCGGCTTTCAGTTCGGCAAACTGATCGTCCAGCGATTTTTGTTTACCGAAGCTGTGGCTTTCTGCTTCCGCTTCCATCTGGTCAATACGACGTTCGAAAGATTCGAAACGAGCCATTGCTTCATCCAGTTTGCCACTGTCCAGCTGACGACGCACATCGCGCGACGAGTTTGCCGCCTGATGACGTAACATCAATGCCTGCTGGCGAGCGCGTGTTTCGCTCAATTTGTTTTCCAGCTCACCGATCTCTTTCTTCATGCGTGCCAGCGTGTCGTCCACCAGCGTCACTTCATGTTCCAGGCTCTTAATCAGATCGGTCAGTTTCTGTTTTTCAATTAACGCTGCACGTGCCAAATCCTCTCTCTCTTTCAGCAGCGCCAGTTCGGCTTTTTCCTGCCATTCAACTTCACGCGCCGACGCTTGTTCAATACGGCGAGTCAGCTGTTTCTTTTCTGCCAACGCACGCGCCGAAGTAGAACGTACTTCAACCAGTGTATCTTCCATCTCCTGGATCATCAGACGAACCAGTTTCTGTGGATCTTCCGCTTTCTCTAACAGAGCGTTGATGTTGGCATTCACGATGTCGGCAAAGCGAGAAAAAATACCCATAATGTTGTCCTCTTGATTTCTGCGTTCAGGATTGTCCTGCTGAACTGTTAATACAATTTGCGTGCCAATTTTTTATCTTTCTGATTTATAAAGATCTGATTGAAGAATCAACAGCAACATGCCAGGATGAGTTAGCGAATTACACTAACAAGTGGCGAATTTCATCATGGCAGAATACAAAGATAATTTACTTGGTGAGGCGAACAGCTTTCTCGAAGTGCTGGAACAGGTTTCGCATCTCGCACCGCTGGACAAACCGGTGCTCATCATCGGCGAACGCGGCACCGGTAAAGAGCTGATTGCCAGCCGCCTGCATTATCTCTCCTCCCGTTGGCAAGGGCCGTTTATTTCCCTTAACTGCGCGGCGTTAAATGAAAATCTGCTGGATTCCGAACTGTTTGGTCACGAAGCGGGGGCGTTTACCGGTGCGCAAAAACGTCATCCTGGGAGATTTGAACGTGCCGACGGCGGTACGCTATTTCTTGATGAACTCGCTACGGCACCGATGATGGTGCAGGAGAAATTATTGCGCGTGATTGAGTACGGTGAACTGGAGCGCGTTGGCGGCAGCCAGCCATTGCAGGTGAATGTGCGGTTGGTATGCGCGACGAATGCCGATCTCCCGGCGATGGTCAATGAAGGCACTTTTCGCGCTGACCTGCTCGACCGACTGGCTTTTGATGTTGTACAACTGCCACCACTGCGCGAGCGCGAAAGCGACATAATGTTGATGGCAGAACACTTTGCCATCCAGATGTGTCGGGAAATCAAGCTGCCTCTGTTCCCGGGGTTTACGGAGCGCGCCAAAGAAACATTGCTGAATTATCGTTGGCCGGGAAATATTCGTGAATTGAAAAACGTGGTGGAACGTTCAGTGTATCGCCACGGCACCAGCGATTATCCGCTTGATGACATCATTATTGATCCCTTTAAACGGCGTCCGCCTGAAGACACTATCGCCGTTTCAGAAACCACCTCGCTTCCAACACTGCCGCTGGATTTACGTGAGTTTCAGATGCAGCAGGAAAAAGAGTTGCTGCAACTCAGTTTGCAACAAGGGAAATATAACCAGAAGCGCGCGGCTGAATTACTGGGGTTAACTTATCATCAGTTCCGCGCGTTGTTGAAAAAGCACCAGATTTAGCGAAGTTGAGCAATACAACTTGCCGGATGCGGCGTGAATGCTTTATTCGGCATACATAATCAATACGTCGTTTGCAGGCCTGATAAGCGCAGCGCATCAGACATTATTGCGTTGGGCTATTAATCGCTCAGCGCATCCTGCAAAATTTTCATTGCCGCATCGAATTGCGCATCCGGGATGGTCAGCGGATACAGGAAGCGAATCACGTTGCCGTATGCGCCACAGGTCAGCAGGAGCAGCCCCTGCGCCAGCGCGCGTTGCTGGATTTTCTGTGCAATCGCCGCTGACGGCTCGCCCGTTTGCGGATCGTTAAACTCTGCCGCAATCATCGACCCCAGGCCGCGTACCGCAGCAATGGCCGGAACGCTTTCTTTGGCATCAATCAACGTGTTTTTGAGACGCTGGCCCAGTTGATTCGCGCGTTCGCAGAGTGATTCTTTGTCGATAATATTGAGCACCGCGTGCGCGGCAGCCACCGCCAGCGGGTTCCCGGCGTAGGTGCCACCCAACCCGCCCGGCGCGGGCGCGTCCATAATATTCGCGTTACCGACCACGCCCGAAAGCGGCATCCCGCCCGCGAGGCTTTTCGCCATCGTCATTAAGTCCGGCTTATCGGCGTAATGATCCATGGCAAACAGTTTACCGGTACGCGCAAAGCCGCTTTGCACTTCATCGGCAATCATCACAATACCGTGCTCGTCGCACAGGCGGCGAATGGCGGCAACCAGCTCTTTTGGCGCAACGTTGAAACCGCCCTCGCCCTGCACCGGTTCGAAAATAATGGCCGCGACCTGCTTCGCTTCGATGTCTGATTTAAACAAGCGTTCGATGGCGTCGAGGGAGTCCTGTGTTGAAATGCCGTGTAAATCTGACGGATAAGGTACGTGATACACCGAACCAGGGAACGGGCCGAAGCCGATTTTGTACGGCGCAACTTTTCCGGTCAGCGCCATGGTCATATATGTACGACCGTGGAAGCCACCGCTAAACGCAATCACGCCAGGTCGTCCGGTATGGGCGCGAGCAATTTTCACCGCGTTTTCCACCGCTTCCGCACCGGTAGTGAAGAATGCGGTTTTAGCCTGCCCGCTCACTGGGGCAAGGGCGTTAATTTTCTCCGCCAGCGTGACGTAGCTTTCGTACGGCACAATCTGATACGCGGTGTGGGTAAACTGTTGCAATTGCTGCTCCACCGCCGCGACCAGATCAGGGTGGCGATGCCCGGTATTCAGCACCGCAATGCCTGCGGCGAAATCGATGTATTCGTTGCCCTCTACGTCCTTCAGCGTAGCGTTTTCTGCCGACTGGGCGAAGAAGTTACACATCACGCCAACCCCGCGTGGGGTAGCAGAAAGACGACGCTGATGGAATTCATTGTTGCTCATGTTTCACACCTTTTGACTCTTCACTGTTAATCGGAAATTAAACGCCCAGACGATCGCGCAGGCTGTAATAAGCCGCGCCCATCGCGGTAAATGGCACGCGCAGCGTGCGCCCGCCGGGGAACGGGTAATGCGGCAGATTGGCGAAGGCATCGAAACGTTCGGCGTCGCCGCGCAGCAGTTCGGCAATCAGACGCCCGGCAAGATGGGTACAGGTGACGCCGTGGCCGCTGTAGCCCTGCATGTAATAGATGTTGGTATCAAGGCGACCGAACTGCGGCATGCGCGACAAGGTCAGCAGGAAGTTGCCCGTCCAGCGGTAATCAATTTTCACGCCCTTCAGCTGCGGGAAGGTTTTCAGCAGTTTCGGCACCACAAGGCGCTCAACGTCATCCGGGTCGCGCGCGCCGTAGACCACGCCGCCGCCGTACAGCAGGCGGTTGTCGGCGGTAAGACGGTAGTAATCAAGCAGATAGTTACAGTCTTCCACACAGTAGTTTTTCGGGATCAGCGAACGGGCTAAATCTTCCGACAGCCGTTCGGTGGTGATCACCTGCGTGCCGCACGGCATGCTGCGTTTCGCCAGTTCCGGCTCTACTTTATCGCCCAGATACGCATTCCCGGCGACAATCACATACTTCGCCGTCACCTGACCTTTGGCAGTTCGCACAACGGCTGGCGTGGTGTGCTGGATCTGCGTCACGGCAGAAAGTTCATACACGCGCCCGCCGTTGAGGCGGATGGCGTCCGCTTCGCCAATGGCGAGGTTTAGCGGATGAATATGCCCACCGCTGTGATCCAGCAGCGCACCGGTATAGCGATCGCTGGCTACTTCACGGCGAATGGCGTTGGCGTCCAGCAATTCCAGCTGTTTATTGCCGTAGCGTTCCCAGTTCTCTTTCTGCTCTTCAAGTGTGGCGAGCTGTTTATCATTCATCGCCACAAACAGGCCGCCGGGGCGGTAGTCGCAGTCAATCTGATAACGTTTGATACGTTCGCGGATGATCTCACCACCTTCGAACATCATGCTGCCGAGCATACGGGCGGTGTCCATGCCGTAGCTTTTTTCGATCACGTCGATGTCGCGGCTGTAGGAGTTCACAAGCTGCCCGCCATTGCGCCCGCTTGCGCCAAAGCCGATGCGTGAGGCTTCGAGAACCACTACGTCAAAGCCCGCTTCCGCCAGATGCAGCGCGGAAGAGAGCCCGGTATAGCCGCCGCCGACCACGCAAACGTCGCAGGAAATCGACTCATTCAGCGTGTCGAATGGCGCGTATTTATTCGCACTGGCGGCGTAGTAACTGCTGGTATGTTCGGTCATTTCAGGCCTCCAGGCTTATCCAGATGGTTTTCAGTTCGGTGAATTTTTCAAGGGCATGCAGGGATTTGTCGCGACCGTTGCCGCTCTGCTTATAGCCGCCAAACGGCACGGTCATATCGCCGTCGTTGTAGTTATTGACGAAGACGGAACCAGCCTTCAGGCGGCGGCTCATGCGGTGCGCGCGGGAGAGGTCGCGCGTCCATACCGCCGCGCCAAGGCCGTACTGGCTGTCGTTGGCAAGCTGTAGCGCCTGGTCTTCTGATGTGAAACGCGTGACCACCAGCACCGGACCGAAAATCTCTTCGCGGCTTAAGGACGCATTCGGGTCTACATCCACAAAGATGGTCGGGCCGATGGCGGCAGCCAGCTCAGCGTTACGACCATCCAGCAGCAGTTGCCCTTTGCTTTCGCCTTCCCGAATAAAGCTATGGACCGAGTCGGCGTGGGCGCAGTCGATTAAGGTGCCCATGGTGGTTGCGGGATCAAGTGGATGGCCCGGCTGCCAGTTTTGCGCCTGCTGTTTTAACAGGGCTAAGAATTCATCGGCGATGCTCTCTTCCAGCAACAAACGCGTTCCGGCGATGCACACCTGGCCCTGGTTGTAGAAGATGCCTGCGGCGGTGGCGCTTGCCGCTTTTTGCAGATCCGGACAATCGGCGAAAACGAGGTTGGCGCTTTTGCCGCCCGCTTCCAGCCAGACGCGTTTCATGTTGCTGTCGCCCGCATCTTTCAGCAGCTGTTTCCCGGTACGGGTTGAACCGGTAAAGGCAATGGCGTCGATATCGTTATGACGCGACAGCGCCTGCCCCGCTTCATGACCAAAACCCGTCACCACGTTCAACACACCATCCGGCAAGCCTGCTTCTTTCGCCAGCCCCGCGAGACGAATCGCACTGAGCGGTGATTTTTCAGACGGTTTTAGAATCACGCTGTTTCCCGCCGCCAGCGCCGGGCCGAGTTTCCAGCAAGTCAGCAACAGCGGGAAGTTCCACGGCACGATGGCGGCAATCACGCCGACCGGTTCACGCACGATCATCGCCAGCTCATGGCTACTGGTGGTCGCCACTTCGCCATACACTTTGTCGATCGCTTCGGCGTACCAGCGAATGGCGCGCGCCGCGCCGGGAATATCATCACGCAGACTGTGACGAATCGGTTTGCCGGTGTCGAGAGTTTCCAGCAGTGCCAGCTCTTCGGCGTGGGCTTCCATTAAATCGGCGAGTTTATTCAGTACCGCTTTACGTTTAGCCGGAGAAGAGAGTGACCAGTCGCCGCGTTCAAATACGCCGCGTGCTGCGCTCACCGCACGGTCGATATCGACGCTCTTGCCGCGGGCAATTTTCGCCAGCGGTGCCTGGGTGACCGGATCAACGGTTTCAAAGGTTTCATTTTCCGCCGCAGCAGTATATTCACCGTTAATAAATAAGCGGTTTTCAATGGCGAGACTTAACGCTTTATCCTGCCAGTAAGCCAGATGATGAAAATTCATTATGACTCCTGTTTCACGTCTATCAGATATATGCAGTTTGTGAACGTCAGGGCGCAGAGATCCCCGGGCCGTATGCCCGTTTATTTCTGGCGACATTCTTTATATACACTTCATCCTTCAAGCCGCCTCTGCCTTGGCTGCGTTCGCTCCCCCGAATCACTTACCTGAGTAAGCTCATCGGGATTCGCTCACTTGCCGCCTTGATGCAACTTGAATGATTTTGTGTATAGATTGCCGGGCGCATTGCGCTTACCCGGCTTACAGAACAAAAAGATTAAAACGTGGTGGGCGTATGGGCGCTGATAATTCGGCAAATACCTGCCGACGTATTACTGAAACTGTGCGGTATGCCGGTATTAATGGCATAACTTTGCCCCGCGACGAGGTGGTAATCCTGACCATTAATCGTCAGAACAATTTCACCTTCCAGTACTGTGCCTATTTCCTCACCCTGATGCTTAATTCTTTCCCCAGTGGTTGTGCCCGGCTGGTACGTTTCAAAGATCATCGCCAGCGTGCGATTCGGGTTACCGTTATGAACCAGCTTCATTGACACACCCTGACTGCCCATCTCAATTAAGTCGTCCTGATTAATGACGACCTGCGGCTCATCAGGTTTTTCCGGCTCGGAAAAGAATTCCGAGAGTGACAGACCATACACCTTCAGCAGCTTTTGCAGCGTACTGATGGCAGGGCTGACTTTATCTTGTTCTATCGTACTGATAGCACTGTGAGTCAGCCCGGAGAGTTCGGCGGCACGACGTTGTGAAAGCCCCTGCTGCTGGCGGATTTCCGACAAGCGTTTTCCTGGCGCCAGTCCCTCATCACTCATATTTGCATTTCCTTAAACTGTAGTGGTCAGAGTCGCTGTTTTTCAGCGATATGGTGCTGACAAGCGGTGATAAAGCCCTCGAACAATATACGCGAAAGCGCGTACTCGCTACTGTTCCATTCCGGGTGCCACTGTACGCCCAGCGCAAAAGGATGATTGATGACGCTAACCGCCTCAACTAAGCCATCCGGCGAGCGAGCTTCAACACGCAACCGTGGGCTAACGACCTTCGCCCCTTGCCCATGCAGAGAGTTTACCCAAAAGTTGCTACATTCAGGTAACAACGCAGACAGTAATCCCCCCTCTTCAACCTGAACTTCATGCGACGGTGCATATTGCTGTTCCACCGGCAGTTCGGGATCTTCCCGATGTTCCAGCAATTCAGGCTGTTCGCACAGCTTGCGATGCAACGAACCACCGGTTGCCACCACCAGTTCCTGTAAACCCCGGCAGATGGCGAAAATGGGGATGCGCCTTTCGAGTGCGGCATTAATTAACGCCATGCTCAGAAGATCACGCCCGGGATCGGCGTCAGGCTCATCGCCGTTTTCACCATATAGGTGCGGCTGCACATTGCTGGGACTACCAGGAAGATAAATGCCATCGAGTTTCGGCAAAAGTTGTTCAAGTAATGACGGTTCCGCCAGCGCATGTGGTAGCGCAATTGGCAAGCCGCCTGCGTGGATGATGGCATTCAGGTACTTTTCTTGCAGAGTCTGGGTCGCATGACCCTTAAGCCTGTTCCTGCACATTACGACACCGATAACCGGATTGTTCATTATATTTTCCATGCTCAATCTCACAAAGTGGACTAAATTATCGCCATTACTGCGGTTTAAATGACCTTTATGTTCAATATTTTTTCAATCTAGCAGTTGGTTTTCATTTTTGCAAACTCAATTTAACATTTGACAAACATTTAGTTTGCATACAGATTCGAATGGTGGTCATTATATTTTACGCTTTGATAACGAGCGGAAAACAAACCAAAGGCGAAGAATCATGGAAACCAATATCGTTGAAGTAGAGAACTTTGTTCAGCAGTCAGAAGAGAGGCGGGGTAGCGCCTTTACGCAGGAAGTGAAACGCTACCTGGAGCGCTACCCGAATACGCAATATGTTGATGTTTTACTTACTGATTTGAATGGTTGCTTCCGTGGAAAACGTATCCCTGTTTCAAGCCTGAAGAAGTTGGAGAAAGGGTGTTATTTCCCGGCCTCGGTGTTTGCAATGGATATTCTGGGCAACGTAGTAGAAGAAGCGGGTCTGGGTCAGGAAATGGGCGAGCCGGATCGTACTTGTGTTCCTGTTCTCGGTTCCTTAACCCCTTCTGCCGCCGATCCAGAGTTTATCGGTCAGATGCTCCTGACCATGGTCGATGAAGATGGCGCTCCCTTTGACGTTGAGCCGCGGAACGTTCTTAACCGCCTGTGGCAGCAGCTACGCCAGCGCGGATTGTTCCCGGTTGTAGCGGTAGAGCTGGAGTTCTATTTACTGGATCGTCAGCGCGACGCTGAAGGGTATCTGCAACCGCCCTGCGCGCCCGGCACCGATGACCGCAATACACAAAGCCAGGTTTACTCCGTTGATAACCTCAACCACTTCGCCGATGTGCTCAATGATATTGATGAACTGGCGCAGTTACAGTTAATTCCCGCCGACGGTGCGGTCGCCGAAGCCTCGCCGGGTCAGTTTGAAATCAACCTTTACCATACCGATAACGTGCTGGAAGCCTGCGATGATGCGCTGGCGCTAAAACGCCTGGTGCGTCTGATGGCAGAAAAGCATAAGATGCACGCCACTTTTATGGCGAAGCCGTATGAAGAGCACGCGGGCAGCGGAATGCATATCCATATCAGTATGCAAAATAACCGTGGCGAGAACGTGCTTTCTGACGCGGAAGGCGAAGATTCGCCGCTGCTGAAAAAGATGCTCGCCGGGATGATTGACCTGATGCCGTCGTCGATGGCGTTGCTGGCACCAAACGTGAACTCGTATCGCCGCTTCCAGCCGGGAATGTATGTGCCGACGCAGGCGTCGTGGGGCCATAACAACCGCACCGTCGCCCTGCGTATTCCGTGCGGCGACCGTCATAATCACCGCGTGGAATATCGCGTGGCGGGTGCCGATGCCAACCCATATCTGGTGATGGCAGCGATTTTTGCCGGTATTTTGCATGGCCTTGATAACGAGCTGCCGTTGCAGGAAGAAGTCGAAGGCAACGGGCTGGAACAGGAAGGCTTACCCTTCCCGATTCGCCAGAGCGATGCCCTGGGTGAGTTTATCGAGAATGATCACCTGCGCCGCTATTTAGGCGAACGGTTTTGCCATGTGTATCACGCCTGTAAAAATGATGAGCTGTTGCAGTTTGAGCGCCTCATCACAGAAACAGAAATTGAGTGGATGTTGAAAAACGCGTAATTCCCCATGCGGGGTTGTTTCATCGGCCTGAGCGGAGCCAGGCCTGACATTTGCTGGTAATCCAGACATTTCCCGGATGTCGCGTTATGGAGCGCAGGCGGCAACGGGCTTCCGTTAACGATTAAGACTGTGACGAGGAAATGAGATGATGCCGATGATTAAATCCCCGCATGGCGAGGGAGGCTGCGTATGCGCCCCTCCTGCTACTGACTGGACTCCGCCCCCTTTGCTTCCCTTGCTAAACAGGTTTGATTTCAGGTCGACACGACCGCAAACCTTATTACGCAGGGGAGGCAGCAATTATGGCTATTAATTCACCACTGAATATTGCTGCGCAACCCGGCAAAACCCGTCTGCGAAAATCACTGAAATTGTGGCAGGTGGTAATGATGGGTCTGGCCTATCTCACGCCGATGACCGTATTTGATACTTTTGGTATTGTCTCCGGCATTAGCGACGGTCACGTTCCAGCGTCCTATTTGCTGGCGCTGGCGGGCGTGCTGTTTACCGCTATCAGCTACGGCAAACTGGTTCGCCAGTTTCCGGAGGCCGGTTCGGCCTATACCTACGCGCAAAAGTCGATTAATCCGCACGTCGGATTTATGGTCGGCTGGTCATCACTGCTGGATTATCTCTTTTTGCCAATGATCAACGTTTTGTTGGCGAAAATCTATCTCTCCGCCCTCTTCCCGGAAGTGCCGCCGTGGGTGTGGGTGGTAACCTTCGTCGCCATTTTAACCGCCGCGAATCTGAAGAGCGTCAACCTGGTCGCTAACTTCAATACCCTGTTTGTACTGGTGCAAATCTCCATCATGGTGGTGTTTATCTTCCTGGTGGTTCAGGGACTGCATAAAGGAGAAGGCGTTGGCACCGTCTGGTCACTTCAGCCGTTTATCAGCGAGAACGCGCACCTGATCCCGATTATTACCGGTGCGACGATTGTCTGTTTCTCGTTCCTCGGTTTCGATGCGGTGACCACGCTTTCGGAAGAGACGCCGGACGCCGCACGCGTGATCCCGAAAGCCATCTTCCTGACGGCGGTATACGGCGGCGTTATCTTTATCGCGGCGTCGTTCTTTATGCAGCTGTTCTTTCCCGATATCAGCCGCTTTAAAGACCCGGACGCCGCACTGCCTGAAATTGCGCTGTACGTCGGCGGTAAGCTGTTCCAGTCGATTTTCCTTTGCACCACGTTTGTGAACACGTTAGCGTCTGGCCTGGCCTCACATGCCAGCGTGTCACGTCTGCTGTATGTGATGGGGCGCGACAATGTGTTTCCGGAGCGCGTGTTTGGCTATGTGCATCCGAAATGGCGGACTCCGGCACTGAACGTCATTATGGTCGGGATTGTCGCGATGTCGGCGCTGTTCTTCGATTTAGTTACCGCCACAGCGTTAATTAACTTCGGCGCGTTGGTAGCGTTTACCTTCGTTAACCTGTCGGTGTTCAACCACTTCTGGCGGCGCAAAGGAATGAATAAAAGCTGGAAGGAACACTTCCACTATTTATTAATGCCGCTGGTTGGCGCGCTGACGGTGGGCGTGCTGTGGATTAACCTCGAAGCCACCTCGCTGACGCTGGGTCTGGTATGGGCTTCGTTAGGCGGCGCATATTTGTGGTATCTGATCCGCCGCTATCGCAAAGTGCCGCTGTACGAAGGTGACAGAACGCCAGTGAGCGAAACGTAATAGTCGGATGCGCGCCGCATTATCCTGCCTGAGGGTAATGCGCCGCGCCATTAACTATAAAAAGATGTATGACCCGGATCACGAGTGCTATCATCCGCCCTTATGCTTAGCGCATTAACCCCAGGGGCAAATAATGAACCACGATATCCCGCTAAAATATTTTGATATTGCCGATGAGTACGCGACCGAATGCGCAGAGCCTGTCGCAGACGCTGAACGCACACCGCTGGCCCACTACTTCCAGTTACTGCTCACCCGTTTGATGAACAATGAAGAGATCAGCGAAGAAGCCCAACATGAAATGGCTGCTGAAGCGGGGATTAATCCCGTACGCATTGATGAGATCGCAGAGTTTTTGAATCAATGGGGTAATGAGTAATTATTTAATTGCAGACGATCGGTCAGTATCGTTGTCCGGATAAAGCGTTCACGCCGCATCCGGCTAACAATGACACGCACTGCAGCGTGCTTTAATGGGTTTCTCACGATCGTACCGCTCTGCTCCTCGCTAAGTTGTTCTGTGAGTTATAGTTATAGAGAAATCACGGGTACGAATGTTGAACAGATGGCGACGCCACCTGTTCAACGACCAACCACACGGCCCTCATTACGACCCCTGAACACAAACGGTAATGGCAAATGTCATTAAATATTAGTAAGATAGCCTCTTTACATAAAATCCCTTAATATTATGCGCCAGGTATTATCGTCTCTTTTGGTGATTGCTGGACTTGTGAGTGGTCAGGCAATCGCCGCGCCTGAATCCCCCCCGCATGCTGATATCCGCGACAGCGGTTTTGTCTATTGCGTCAGCGGGCAAGTCAACACCTTTAACCCATCCAAAGCGAGCAGTGGGTTAATTGTCGATACCCTTGCCGCCCAGTTTTATGATCGACTGCTGGATGTCGATCCCTATACCTATCGCCTGATGCCGGAACTTGCCGAAAGCTGGGAAGTACTCGACAACGGCGCGACCTATCGCTTCCACCTGCGTCGCGATGTTCCGTTTCAAAAAACCGACTGGTTTACTCCCACTCGTAAAATGAATGCCGACGATGTGGTGTTTACCTTCCAGCGAATTTTTGACCGCAACAACCCGTGGCATAACGTCAACGGCAGCAACTTCCCCTACTTCGACAGCCTGCAATTTGCCGATAACGTGAAAAGCGTCCGCAAACTGGATAATCATACCGTTGAGTTCCGACTCGCCCAGCCGGATGCTTCTTTTTTGTGGCACCTCGCAACCCATTATGCTTCGGTCATGTCGGCAGAATATGCCCGGAAGTTAGAGAAAGAAGATCGCCAGGAGCAACTCGACCGTCAACCGGTCGGCACCGGTCCGTATCAGTTGTCGGAATACCGCGCCGGGCAATTTATTCGCCTACAACGTCATGATGACTTCTGGCGCGGTAAACCGTTAATGCCGCAGGTAGTGGTGGATTTAGGCTCCGGCGGCACCGGACGTCTGTCGAAACTCCTGACCGGGGAATGCGACGTTCTGGCCTGGCCTGCTGCCAGCCAGCTATCCATTTTGCGTGACGACCCGCGCTTGCGTTTAACGCTGCGTCCTGGGATGAACGTCGCCTATCTGGCATTTAACACCGCCAAACCGCCGCTAAATAATCCCGCTGTCCGCCATGCACTGGCACTGGCGATTAATAACCAGCGCCTGATGCAATCCATCTATTATGGTACGGCTGAAACGGCGGCCTCTATTTTACCGCGCGCCTCGTGGGCCTATGACAACGAGGCTAAAATTACTGAATACAATCCGGCGAAATCGCGCGAACAGTTGAAGGCGTTGGGGCTGGAAAACTTAACGCTGAAACTGTGGGTGCCCACACGTTCGCAGGCGTGGAACCCCAGTCCACTGAAAACTGCCGAACTGATTCAGGCGGATATGGCGCAGGTTGGCGTAAAAGTGGTGATTGTGCCGGTAGAAGGTCGCTTTCAGGAGGCGCGGTTGATGGATATGAGCCATGATCTGACGTTATCCGGTTGGGCGACGGACAGTAACGACCCGGACAGTTTCTTCCGTCCGTTACTGAGCTGCGCGGCAATTCATTCACAGACCAACCTCGCCCACTGGTGCGATCCGAAATTCGACAGCGTGTTGCGTAAGGCGCTCTCCTCGCAGCAGCTGGCAGCGCGTATTGAAGCCTATGACGAAGCGCAGAGTATTCTGGCGCAGGAATTACCTATTCTGCCGCTGGCGTCGTCATTGCGTTTGCAGGCCTATCGGTACGATATCAAAGGTCTGGTACTTAGCCCGTTTGGTAACGCCTCCTTTGCTGGGGTGTATCGCGAGAAACAGGATGAGGTGAAAAAACCATGATTATCTTCACCTTACGCCGCATTTTGTTATTGATTGTCACCTTGTTCCTGCTGACCTTCGTTGGCTTCAGTTTGAGCTATTTCACTCCACACGCGCCGTTACAAGGCGCGTCACTGTGGAATGCCTGGGTGTTCTGGTTTAACGGCCTGATCCACTGGGATTTTGGTGTTTCCAGCATTAACGGTCAACCGATTGCCGAACAGTTAAAAGAGGTCTTCCCTGCGACGATGGAACTGTGCATCCTCGCCTTCGGTTTTGCGCTGATTGTTGGCATCCCCGTGGGGATGATTGCCGGGATTACGCGCCATAAGTGGCAGGATAACTTGATCAACGCCATCGCCTTGCTGGGCTTTTCAATCCCGGTGTTCTGGCTGGCGCTTCTGTTGACGCTGTTTTGTTCACTCACGCTAGGTTGGTTGCCCGTTTCAGGGCGTTTCGATCTGCTGTACGAAGTGAAACCGATTACCGGGTTTGCGTTGATTGATGCCTGGCTTTCGGACTCACCATGGCGGGATGAAATGATCATGAGCGCAATCCGCCATATGATATTGCCCGTGATCACCCTGTCGGTTGCGCCAACAACTGAAGTGATCCGACTGATGCGTATCAGCACTATCGAAGTGTATGACCAGAACTATGTTAAAGCGGCGGCTACCCGCGGTTTGTCGCGCTTTACTATTTTGCGTCGCCACGTTCTGCATAACGCGTTACCGCCGGTTATTCCTCGCCTGGGCTTACAGTTTTCCACCATGCTGACGCTGGCGATGATCACCGAAATGGTTTTTAGCTGGCCGGGTTTAGGGCGCTGGTTAATTAACGCCATCCGCCAGCAGGATTACGCAGCCATTTCCGCCGGAGTGATGGTGTGTGGCTCACTGGTCATTATTGTTAACGTGATTTCTGATATTTTGGGTGCCATGGCTAACCCTCTGAAACATAAGGAATGGTATGCCTTACGATAGCGTATACAGCGAAAAGCGCCCGCCGGGCACGCTGCGTACCGCCTGGCGCAAATTTTATAGTGACGCCTCTGCGATGGTCGGCCTGTACGGCTGCGCGGGGCTGGCTGTACTGTGTATTTTTGGCGGCTGGTTTGCGCCTTACGGCATCGACCAGCAATTTCTCGGTTACCAATTATTGCCGCCGTCATGGTCGCGCTATGGCGAAGTTTCTTTCTTCCTGGGGACTGACGACCTCGGACGCGATGTTTTAAGCCGTTTACTGAGCGGAGCTGCGCCAACCGTGGGTGGCGCATTTGTGGTGACGCTTGCCGCGACGATCTGTGGCCTGGTACTGGGCACCTTCGCCGGGGCGACGCACGGCCTACGCTCAGCGGTGCTTAACCATATTCTGGATACCTTACTGGCGATCCCTTCGCTGCTGCTGGCAATTATCGTTGTAGCGTTTGCCGGACCGAGTTTGTCCCACGCTATGTTTGCTGTCTGGCTGGCATTGCTGCCGCGTATGGTACGTTCGATTTACAGCATGGTGCATGACGAACTGGAAAAAGAGTACGTTATCGCCGCCCGTCTGGATGGCGCATCAACGCTGAATATTCTCTGGTTTGCTGTGATGCCAAACATCACCGCCGGGCTGGTCACCGAGATCACCCGCGCACTGTCGATGGCAATTCTCGATATCGCCGCGCTGGGCTTTCTCGATCTCGGCGCACAACTCCCCTCGCCTGAATGGGGAGCGATGCTCGGTGATGCGCTGGAACTGATTTATGTCGCCCCGTGGACTGTCATGCTGCCAGGTGCGGCAATTATGATTAGCGTGTTGTTGGTTAACCTCCTTGGCGATGGCGTTCGTCGTGCGATTATTGCGGGGGTGGAATAATGCCATTACTCGATATTCGTAACCTGACCATTGAATTTAAAACCGGTGATGAGTGGGTTAAAGCCGTCGACCGGGTAAGTATGACCTTAACCGAAGGTGAAATCCGCGGTCTTGTTGGTGAATCCGGTTCCGGCAAGAGTTTGATTGCGAAAGCGATTTGTGGGGTGAATAAAGATAACTGGCGTGTTACTGCTGACCGTATGCGTTTTGATGATATCGATTTGCTGCGTCTCTCCGCACGCGAACGGCGCAAACTGGTTGGCCATAACGTGTCGATGATTTTCCAGGAACCGCAGTCGTGTCTTGACCCTTCAGAACGTGTGGGTCGCCAGTTGATGCAAAACATCCCAGCCTGGACCTATAAAGGCCGTTGGTGGCAGCGTTTTGGCTGGCGCAAACGCCGTGCCATTGAACTGCTGCACCGCGTGGGGATTAAAGATCACAAAGATGCGATGCGCAGTTTTCCCTATGAGTTGACCGAAGGTGAATGTCAGAAAGTGATGATAGCCATTGCACTGGCGAATCAACCGCGTCTGCTGATTGCTGACGAACCGACCAACTCAATGGAGCCAACAACCCAGGCGCAAATCTTTCGCCTGCTGACGCGTCTCAACCAAAACAGCAATACCACTATTTTGCTTATCAGCCATGACTTACAAATGCTTAGCCAATGGGCGGATAAAATTAACGTGCTTTACTGCGGTCAAACAGTGGAAACCGCGCCGAGTAAGGAGTTGGTGACGATGCCACATCATCCTTATACCCAGGCGCTGATCCGCGCGATACCAGACTTCGGCAGCGCGATGCCGCATAAAAGTCGCCTCAATACGCTGCCCGGCGCTATCCCACTGCTGGAACAGTTACCGATTGGTTGTCGTCTGGGGCCACGTTGCCCGTATGCACAACGAGAATGCATTGTGACGCCACGTTTGACGGGGGCGAAAAATCATCTCTATGCCTGTCATTTCCCGCTGAACATGGAGAAAGAGTGAGATGATCGAAACGCTGCTTGAAGTGCGTAATTTAAGTAAAACGTTCCGCTACCGGACCGGCTGGTTTCGTCGTCAGACCGTAGAAGCGGTAAAACCCTTGAGCTTTACGCTACGTGAAGGCCAGACACTGGCGATTATTGGCGAGAATGGTTCGGGTAAATCCACGCTGGCAAAAATGCTGGCGGGAATGATAGAGCCTACCAGCGGCGAGTTATTGATTGACGATCATCCACTGCATTTTGGCGATTATTCCTTCCGCAGTCAGCGTATTCGCATGATTTTTCAGGATCCTTCGACCTCGTTGAATCCCCGTCAACGTATCTCGCAAATTCTGGATTTTCCACTGCGCCTGAACACCGACCTGGAACCGGAACAGCGTCGCAAACAGATTATTGAAACGATGCGTATGGTTGGGCTGCTACCGGATCACGTCAGTTACTATCCGCATATGTTGGCACCCGGACAAAAACAGCGTCTGGGTCTGGCGCGCGCGCTGATATTGCGCCCAAAAGTCATTATTGCCGATGAAGCCCTCGCTTCACTGGATATGTCGATGCGTTCGCAGTTGATTAATCTGATGCTGGAGTTACAGGAAAAACAGGGCATTTCGTATATTTATGTTACCCAGCATATCGGAATGATGAAGCACATTAGCGACCAGGTGCTGGTGATGCATCAGGGCGAGGTTGTCGAGCGAGGCAGCACCGCGGATGTGCTGGCATCACCGCTGCATGAACTCACCAAACGGCTGATTGCCGGGCACTTTGGCGAAGCATTGACAGCGGATGCGTGGCGTAAAGATCGCTAATTTTCTGAATCCTCCTTCCAGATTATTCACCTCATTCTGACAAGAGATTAAATCTTGTCAGAATGAGGTGATGGATAAAATAAAATCAAATGCGCGTGATTTAAGAAGCAATCTCACTTTGCAGGAACGAAAGCTCTGGCGATATCTTCGCAGCCGACGTTTTGGTGATTTCAAATTTCGCCGTCAACATCCGGTGGGGAGCTACATTCTCGATTTTGCTTGCTGCTCGGCGCGTGTAGTCGTTGAGCTGGATGGTGGGCAGCATGATTTGGCAGTTGCCTATGATTCCAGGCGCACTAGCTGGCTTGAGTCGCAGGGCTGGACCGTGCTGCGTTTCTGGAATAACGAGATTGATTGTAATGAGGAGACGGTGCTGGAGAATATTCTGCAGGAACTGAACCGCCGGTCACCCTCTCCCTGAAAGAGCGAGGGGGCCGACCGAGCCGAATAGCTGTTGTGGTGAAAATATGGTGACAGTTCTGGAGAATATTCGGCAAGGTCTGAACCGTCCCAGCCATCGCCCTGAAAGGGTTAGGGGGCTGTATAAGCCTGTTTGTTGCTGGGGTGACAATATTTGCACAATACGGTCCCCTCGCCCCTCTGGGGAGAGGATTAGGGTGTGGGGAAAAGCGCCCACCCTGCCCGCACCCTGCTCCGGTCGGACCTGGCAGCTATAGCCACTCACAGCCAGGTTGATTATAATAACCGTTTATCTGTTCGTACTGTTTACTAAAACGACGAATCGCCTGATTTTCAGGCACAACAAGCATCAACAATAAGGATTAAAGCTATGGGTTTTCTTTCCGGTAAGCGCATTCTGGTAACCGGTGTTGCCAGCAAACTATCCATCGCCTACGGTATCGCTCAGGCGATGCACCGCGAAGGAGCTGAACTGGCATTCACCTACCAGAACGACAAACTGAAAGGCCGCGTAGAAGAATTTGCCGCTCAATTGGGTTCTGACATCGTTCTGCAGTGCGATGTTGCAGAAGATGCCAGCATCGACACCATGTTCGCTGAACTGGGGAAAGTTTGGCCGAAATTTGACGGTTTCGTACACTCTATTGGTTTTGCACCTGGCGATCAGCTGGATGGTGACTATGTTAACGCCGTTACCCGTGAAGGCTTCAAAATTGCCCACGACATCAGCTCCTACAGCTTCGTTGCAATGGCAAAAGCTTGCCGCTCCATGCTGAATCCGGGTTCTGCCCTGCTGACCCTTTCCTACCTTGGCGCTGAGCGCGCTATCCCGAACTACAACGTTATGGGTCTGGCAAAAGCGTCTCTGGAAGCGAACGTGCGCTATATGGCGAACGCGATGGGTCCGGAAGGTGTGCGTGTTAACGCCATCTCTGCTGGTCCGATCCGTACTCTGGCGGCCTCCGGTATCAAAGACTTCCGCAAAATGCTGGCTCATTGCGAAGCCGTTACCCCGATTCGCCGTACCGTTACTATTGAAGATGTGGGTAACTCCGCGGCATTCCTGTGCTCCGATCTCTCTGCCGGTATCTCCGGTGAAGTGGTCCACGTTGACGGCGGTTTCAGCATCGCTGCAATGAACGAACTCGAATTGAAATAATCATTCTGTTGGTAAATATTGGGCGGCGTTCTGCCGCCCGTTATCTCTGTTATACCTTTCTGATATTTGTTATCGCCGATCCGTCTTTCTCCCCTTCCCGCCTTGCGTCAGGATAACGATTTCCTTTACGACCAAGGAGCGCCCATGGAACAACGCCACATCACCGGCAAAAGCCACTGGTATCATGAAACGCAATCCAGTACTGCGGAGTATGACGTTCTGCCTCTGGTCCCGGAAGCCGCAAAGGTCAGCGATCCCTTTCTGCTCGACGTGATCCTTGATGAAGAAACGCTGGCTCCCTTCCTTTCATGGCTGGTCCCTGCGCGCGTTCTTGCAGTGGAATTGTTCCCTGACCAGCTTACCGTGACCCGTTCACAGACCTTCACCGCTTATGAACGCTTGTCTACGGCCCTGACGGTTGCTCAGGTTTGCGGCGTCCAGCGGTTATGTAACTACTATTCGGCGCGACTTACGCCGCTCCCCGGGCCTGATTCCTCCAGGGAAAGCAATCATAGGTTGGCACAAATCACGCAATATGCCCGCCAACTGGCTAGCTCGCCTTCTATTATCGACAACCGATCGCGCCAGCATCTGAATGACGTCGGTCTTACTGCCGGGGACTGTGTGATCATTAACCAAATCATTGGTTTTATTGGCTTTCAGGCGCGGACCATTGCGACATTTCAGGCTTATCTCGGGCACCCGGTACGCTGGTTACCCGGTCTGGAAATACAAAACTACGCCGACGCGTCACTGTTTGCTGATGAATCAATACGCTGGCGAAGCAGCTATGAGGTGGAAAAACTACCTGAAGAGTACACAAAAAGTTCAACAGCAGAACTTTGCCAACTGGCCGAAACACTCTCTCTCCACCCTATTTCACTTTCCCTTCTCGAAAGGTTGTTAAACAGTACACGGGTTAATACACAGCCGGATAATAAGCTTGCGGCGTTGTTATGCGCGCGGATAAATGGCAGTCCTGCTTGTTTTGCCGCCTGTATGGATTCATCAAATGAATATAAAAAAATCAGCCCCCTTCTGCGCAAGGGCGAAAATGAAATTAACCAATGGGCTGACCGTCATTCTGTTGAGCACGCTACCGTTCAGGCGATACAATGGCTGACCCGAGCACCCGATCGCTTTAGCGCCGCCCAGTTCAGCCCTTTACTCGAACACGAAAAATCATCAACGCAGATTATTAATCTGCTGGTATGGAGCGGGCTGTGTGGCTGGATAAATCGCTTAAAAATCGCGTTGGGTGAGACATATTAACCTTGCCGCGTCAGACAGATTCGCGTAAAACTGTCAGCCGCTCTAATGGCCACCAAAATAGACAATTATGTTTCAGGACAACCCGCTGCTAGCGCAGCTTAAACAGCAACTGCATTCCCAGACGCCACGCGCTGAAGGGGTGGTAAAAGCCACAGAAAAAGGCTTTGGCTTCCTGGAAGTCGACGCGCAAAAAAGTTATTTCATTCCGCCGCCGCAGATGAAAAAAGTCATGCATGGCGACCGAATTATCGCGGTGATCCACAGTGAAAAAGAACGTGAATCCGCAGAGCCAGAAGAACTGGTTGAACCGTTCCTGACTCGTTTCGTGGGTAAAGTTCAGGGCAAAAATGACCGTCTGGCCATCGTTCCTGATCATCCACTCTTAAAAGACGCCATTCCTTGCCGCGCAGCCCGTGGCCTGAACCACGAGTTTAAAGAAGGCGACTGGGCGGTTGCCGAAATGCGCCGTCATCCGCTGAAAGGCGATCGTTCTTTCTATGCTGAACTGACACAATACATCACTTTTGGTGACGACCACTTTGTACCGTGGTGGGTTACCCTTGCGCGCCATAATCTGGAAAAAGAAGCACCAGACGGCGTCGCTACCGAAATGCTCGATGAAGGTCTGGTTCGTGAAGATCTGACCGCGCTGGATTTTGTCACCATCGACAGTGCCAGCACAGAAGATATGGATGACGCCCTTTTCGCTAAGGCGTTGCCGGATGACAAACTTCAGCTGATTGTGGCGATTGCCGATCCAACCGCGTGGATTGCAGAAGGCAGCAAGCTGGACAAAGCCGCGAAAATTCGCGCATTCACCAACTATCTGCCTGGCTTCAACATCCCTATGCTGCCTCGCGAGCTTTCTGACGATCTCTGCTCACTGCGCGCCAATGAAGTCCGCCCGGTACTGGCATGCCGCATGACGCTCTCCGCTGATGGCACCATTGAAGATAATATCGAATTCTTTGCCGCCACCATCGAATCCAAAGCGAAGCTGGTGTATGACCAGGTTTCTGACTGGCTGGAAAATACCGGTGACTGGCAGCCTGAAAGTGAAGCAATTGCCGAACAAGTCCGTTTGCTAGCGCAAATTTGCCAACGCCGCGGTGAGTGGCGTCATAACCACGCACTGGTGTTTAAAGATCGCCCGGATTACCGCTTTATTCTCGGTGAAAAAGGTGAAGTGCTGGATATCGTCGCCGAGCCTCGTCGCATTGCCAACCGTATCGTCGAAGAAGCGATGATTGCCGCTAACATTTGTGCGGCCCGCGTACTGCGCGATAAGCTCGGTTTTGGCATCTATAACGTGCATATGGGCTTTGATCCGGCGAATGCCGACGCGCTGGCAGCGTTGCTGAAAACGCACGGTCTGCATGTCGATGCCGAAGAAGTGCTCACGCTGGACGGTTTCTGCAAACTGCGTCGTGAACTGGATGCGCAACCAACTGGTTTCCTCGACAGCCGCATTCGTCGCTTCCAGTCATTTGCTGAAATTAGCACTGAACCCGGTCCTCACTTTGGCCTCGGTCTGGAAGCATACGCCACCTGGACTTCGCCGATCCGTAAATATGGCGACATGATCAACCACCGTCTGCTGAAAGCGGTTATCAAAGGCGAAACTGCGACGCGCCCACAGGATGAAATCACTGTCCAAATGGCCGAGCGTCGCCGTCTCAACCGGATGGCAGAACGTGATGTTGGTGACTGGTTATACGCACGCTTCCTGAAAGACAAAGCCGGGACCGACACCCGTTTCGCAGCGGAAATTGTCGATATCAGCCGTGGCGGCATGCGTGTTCGTTTGGTTGATAACGGCGCTATCGCCTTTATTCCGGCACCTTTCTTACACGCTGTGCGCGATGAACTGGTTTGCAGCCAGGAAAACGGCACTGTACAAATTAAAGGTGAAACGGTTTACAAAGTGACTGACGTTATTGACGTCACTATTGCCGAAGTCCGCATGGAAACCCGCAGCATTATTGCGCGCCCGGTCGCGTAATCTCCTTTCACGGCCCATTCCTCATGGATGGGCCGTTTATTTCCCCGCTCTACCTTCGTTATATCCAGGCAGATTTTTTAACTGACTTTCGTTTGAAAACTGGCGTTTTTCCAAAACTGGATTACAAATAAATATATAAAAAAAACAATGCGTTTAGCCGCCGTTAATTTCATGTAAGTCATGTTGTTCCTTTTATTTAACCGCGGACTCCGCAGTTAACCGGAGGATATGCATCATGAAAACCGTTAGGGAGTCCACAACGTTGTACAACTTTCTCGGATCGCACAATCCATACTGGCGGTTGGCGGAAAGCAGCGATGTTTTGCGCTTTTCTACCACCGAAACCACAGAACCTGATCGTACTTTGCAGTTATCTGCCGAACAGGCTGCTCGCATCAGGGAAATGACGGTCATCACCTCCAGCCTGATGATGAGTCTGACCGTCGATGAAAGCGATCTTTCTGTGCATCTGGTAGGACGAAAAATCAATAAACGGGAATGGGCTGGCAACGCGTCTGCATGGCATGACACACCGGCGGTTGCTCGTGATTTATCACACGGGCTTTCCTTTGCTGAGCAGGTAGTTTCTGAAGCACATTCCGCAATAGTGATTCTCGACAGCCGGGGGAATATCCAACGCTTCAATCGGTTATGTGAAGATTACACAGGGTTGAAAGAACACGACGTCATTGGGCAAAGCGTGTTTAAACTGTTTATGAGCCGTCGTGAAGCTGCGGCATCCAGGCGCAATAACCGTGTATTTTTTCGAAGCGGCAATGCATATGAAGTCGAACTGTGGATACCAACATGTAAAGGCCAGCGGCTGTTTCTGTTTCGCAATAAATTTGTCCACAGCGGCAGTGGCAAAAACGAGATTTTTTTAATCTGTTCCGGCACCGACATTACCGAAGAGCGCCGCGCTCAGGAGCGACTGCGTATTCTGGCAAATACCGACAGTATCACCGGACTGCCGAATCGTAACGCAATGCAGGATTTAATCGATCACGCTATTAATCATGCAGATAACAATAAAGTTGGGGTTGTGTATCTTGATTTGGATAATTTCAAAAAGGTCAACGACGCCTATGGGCATTTGTTTGGTGACCAGTTATTACGCGACGTGTCATTGGCTATTTTAAGCTGTCTCGAACATGACCAGGTGTTGGCGCGTCCAGGTGGGGATGAGTTTCTGGTACTGGCATCCAACACCTCACAAAGCGCGCTGGAAGCAATGGCATCACGAATTTTGACCCGCTTACGGCTCCCCTTTCGCATTGGTTTAATTGAAGTTTATACCAGCTGTTCAGTAGGTATTGCACTCTCTCCCGAACATGGTTCAGACAGCACGGCTATTATTCGTCACGCCGACACAGCAATGTACACAGCGAAGGAAGGCGGACGAGGACAATTTTGCGTTTTTACCCCAGAAATGAATCAACGGGTATTTGAATATCTCTGGCTGGATACCAACTTGCGTAAAGCACTGGAAAACGATCAGTTGGTTATTCACTATCAACCGAAAATCACCTGGCGTGGCGAAGTGCGCAGTCTGGAAGCACTAGTACGTTGGCAGTCACCTGAACGTGGGTTGATTCCACCGTTGGACTTCATTTCCTACGCCGAAGAGTCAGGGCTAATTGTGCCTTTAGGCCGTTGGGTGATTCTCGATGTCGTACGCCAGGTGGCGAAGTGGCGGGATAAAGGTATTAACCTGCGAGTGGCGGTAAATATTTCTGCACGTCAGCTCGCCGATCAAACCATTTTCACCGCCCTGAAACAGGTTCTCCAGGAACTCAATTTTGAATACTGCCCTATAGATGTTGAACTGACAGAGAGTTGTCTGATTGAGAATGATGAACTGGCACTGTCTGTTATTCAACAATTTAGCCAACTAGGTGCGCAAGTGCATCTGGATGATTTTGGTACCGGCTACTCTTCACTTTCGCAACTGGCGCGCTTTCCGATCGATGCCATCAAACTTGACCAGGTTTTTGTTCGAGATATTCACAAACAACCTGTCTCGCAGTCACTGGTCCGGGCGATCGTCGCTGTGGCCCAGGCATTGAATCTTCAGGTGATCGCCGAAGGTGTAGAGAGTGCAAAGGAAGATGCTTTTTTAACCAAGAACGGGATCAATGAGCGGCAAGGATTTTTGTTTGCCAAACCGATGCCCGCCGTCGCCTTCGAACGCTGGTATAAACGCTATCTGAAGCGCGCATAAGTAGATGAATATATATACTTAGCGCTATATCCCGTCATTATATATCGTATTCCTGGATGATAATTAGCCGTTGCTGTTAAACACTTCTCTTTTAGCGGCAATTTTTGCATTATTCATTTTCCACTTTTGCTATAAGGATGTCCTTGATGTCTGAATTTGATGCCCAGCGCGTTGCCGAACGTATTGATATTGTGTTAGATATCCTTGTGGCAGGCGATTACCACTCTGCGATCCATAATCTCGAGATACTTAAAGCAGAACTCTTGCGCCAGGTTGCTGAATCTACGCCAGACATCCCGAAGGCACCGTGGGAGATTTAACAATCGTGCCTTCAGGTTTTCCTATTTGAGGATGCCCGGCGCGTCAGTATTTTTTTATTTAGTATTATAACGTTATAAGAATTACAGCGATGAATTCCCGACAACAAACTATTCTACAGATGGTCATTGACCAGGGTCAGGTTAGCGTAACCGATCTGGCAAAAGCCACTGGAGTTTCTGAAGTTACCATTCGCCAGGATCTCAACACCCTCGAAAAACTGAGTTACCTCCGCCGTGCACATGGCTTTGCAGTTTCGCTTGATAGTGATGACGTCGAAACCCGTATGATGAGCAACTATACGCTGAAGCGTGAACTCGCCGAGTTTGCCGCGTCACTGGTTCAACCGGGCGAAACCATCTTTATCGAAAATGGTAGCAGCAATGCCCTGCTCGCCCGGACTCTGGGCGAACAGAAGAAAAATGTCACTATCATCACAGTCAGCAGCTACATTGCGCATTTGCTGAAAGACGCGCCTTGTGAAGTCATTTTGCTCGGTGGCGTGTACCAGAAAAAAAGCGAAAGTATGGTTGGCCCTTTGACACGCCAGTGCATCCAGCAGGTACATTTCAGCAAAGCATTTATTGGTATTGATGGCTGGCAACCTGAAACTGGATTCACCGGTCGCGATATGATGCGTACCGATGTGGTCAATGCCGTGCTGGAAAAAGAGTGCGAAGCGATAGTCCTGACTGACAGCTCGAAATTTGGTGCTGTACATTCATACTCCATCGGTCCCGTTGAGCGATTCAATCGCGTGATTACCGATTCGAAAATACGCGCCAGCGATCTGATGCATCTTGAGCACAGTAAACTCACCGTTCACGTCGTTGACATTTAACCATTTCCCTTCTCTACGGATGATTTGCAGTTTGGCAAATCATCCGCTCTAAGATGATTCCTGGTTGATAATTAAGACTATTTACCTGTTATTAACACTCTCAAGATATAAAATTATTATCAGCGATATAACAGGAAGTCATTATCACCTGCGTGATATAACCCTGCGCGCGAGCAGATTTCACGGAATAATTTCACCAGGCTTATTCTTAGCTATTATAGTTATAGAGAGCTTACTTCCGTGAATCATAAATTCAGGAGAGAGTATTATGTTTGTAACGAGCAAAAAAATGACCGCGGCTGTTCTGGCAATTACCCTGGCAATGTCTCTGAGTGCCTGTTCTAACTGGTCTAAACGGGACCGCAACACCGCAATCGGCGCGGGTGCAGGGGCATTAGGCGGTGCAGTACTGACCGATGGCAGTACGTTGGGTACATTAGGTGGTGCAGCTGTCGGTGGTGTTATTGGTCACCAGGTCGGTAAATAATCGTAAATAAATGTCGATTATCGACTCGCAATTATAATACGCTTGATTCTGTTCAGTACGAAATAACTGAATAATACACACAGTAAAATATTCGAAAGCCACGGATATATCCGTGGCTTTTTATGTTAACCACCTGCGAGTTTTACCTTCATCCCTTTCGCTTCAAGTAGTGATTTTAATAAATCACGCTTATCGCCCTGGATTTCAATAACTCCATCTTTAACTGCTCCGCCGCAGCCGCATTTTTTCTTCAGTTCCGCTGCAAGTTTTGTCAGTTCGGCATCATCGAGATCGACACCGGTAATCAGGCAAACGCCCTTACCTTTACGTCCACTGGTCTGACGCTGAATACGCACCACACCGTCGCCTTTAGGGCGTACAGGGGCCGCTTTGGGCTCATCAATACGTCCGGTTTCCGTTGAGTAGACCAGACGGCTGTTGGAATCACTCATCATGCACTCCGCTGTAAAGAGGCGTTGATCGCTTTCAGCGTCTGCGCTGGATCTACCGATTGCGTTACCGGGCGACCAATCACCATATAATCAACACCAGCCGACAACGCCTGTTCTGGCGTCATAATGCGGCGCTGGTCACCAGCTTCACTCCCCTGCGGACGAATGCCCGGCGTAACCAGTTTGAACTCCTGACCGAATACCTGTTTAAAGCGCACAGCTTCCTGAGCAGAACACACCACACCATCAAGGCCACATTTTTGCGTCAGTGCCGCCAGACGTTCTGCATAATCTGCAGGTGACAGTGTCATGCCAAGATCGACCAGGTCGCTGGCTTCCATGCTGGTCAACACTGTCACAGCAATCAAAAGCGGTGCATCTTTGCCAAACGGAACCAGTGCCTCACGCGCTGCGGTCATCATACGCGCCCCACCAGAGGCATGAACATTCACCATCCACACGCCTAAGTCAGCTGCAGCAGCGACAGCGTGCGCAGCAGTGTTAGGAATATCGTGGAATTTCAGGTCAAGAAAGATATCAAAACCACGCTGTTGAAGTTCGCGCACAAACTGTGGCCCAAACAATGTAAACATCTCTTTGCCGACCTTCAGACGACAATCGCGTGGTTCGATCTTGTCGACAAAGGACAGCGCGTCATCACGATTATGATAATCAAGGGCAACAACCACAGGAGAATTCGTAACAGCGCGGGAAGAAGATGAAGCAGTTAACGTCATGACCAGACCTTCTTGATGATGGGCACCGGAAGTGGCGCGAAACAGGTAAACGGCGAGCATTCTACCCGTGGAAATAAAAAATTAACAGTTGCGATTTTTCCCCTGGCAGGCTTTTTCTGCGCCGTCGTTGCCGGAGCACAATGGAACATCAATAACTAGTATGTTGTAACTAAAGTAGGATTTTTTTAAAAATTACAGGCCATCAAGACCGCGAATCGGTTTAATGGTTGACCAGGCCCGACAAGACGGACAATGCCAGTAGAGGGTGTATGCGGTAAAACCACATTTCTGGCAGCGATAACGAGGCTTACTACGTACCTTTTCGCCAACCATGTCACGCAGCACCATCAGGCTCTCTTTGGCACGCCCTTCTTCCGCTTCATTTAAGTGGTAATCCATTAACTTATGGAACACACGCATGGTCGGATGACGCTGAAGCTGGCGCGTAATATAGACCTGTGCGGCCTCACTACCGTCGCGCGCTTCGATGATATCAGCAAGCATCAATTCAGCATCGGCACCGGTGTTCTCTTCCACCGCGCGTTGCAGGAATTCTGCCCATTCGGCAGTTTTACCCAACTGCTGATAGCAGGTTTGCAACATTTCCAGCGTTTCGCTGACCAGTTCTCTGTCCTGGGATATCACGCGTTGCAAACTTTCGACGGCTTTGGCGTATTCTCCTTTCGCCATAAACACGCGTCCCATCATGATGGATACGCGGGCGCTGTTTTTATCTGCCGCCGCCCCTTTTTTTAGCAAGGTCATGGCACGATCGAGATCGTCGCTGGCCATATGCTGCAGGGCTAACTCACAGTAGAAATGGGCAATTTCGACGCGCTGTTTATCTTTACCCAGCTTCACCAGGCGTTCGGCAACATCAATTGCTTTCTGCCACTCACTGGTAGCCTGGTAGATTTGTAGCAACTGTTGCAGAGCGCCAATGCGGAAGTCAGTTTCATCGGTCAGCTGATTGAACATGTCTTCCGCGCGGTCGTATAACCCGGCGGCCATGTAATCACGCCCTAGTTGTTGAATCGCCAACAGACGCTGTTCATAGGTCAGCGAGGCGCTTTCCATTAGGGTCTGATGGATGCGAATAGCGCGATCAACTTCGCCACGCGAACGGAACAGGTTTCCGAGCGTAAGGTGGGCTTCAACGGTGCCTGTATCCTCTTTAAGCATATCGAGAAACAGGTCTACCGCTTTATCCTGTTGATTACTAAGCAGGAAGTTAACCCCCGCTACGTAATCACGCGACAAGCGGTTGGCTTCATCTTGCTTGTTTTGTTGCGCACTTCTGCGGCCCATATACCAGCCATAGGCAGCGGCTACAGGCAAAAGCAGAAACAACAACTCCAGCATAGAAAGTTATTCCTTCGCCGCTGACGAGTGCGGCACTACAGCCACGTCAGTCGCGGGTGAAAGCTGGTTTTCCAGTCGCTTTATTTTACGTTCAGCGCGCGCCAGGGAAACACGAACTCGCAGCCAGAACAGGCCACAAATCAACCAACCGATAGCAAACCCCGCAGCAAACAATACCGCCAGCAATGTGGAAATACGGTACTCCCCTTGCGCTAACAGATAATTAAACGTCACCTGTTGATCGTTCTGCGCACCCAACGTGACCGAAATCACGAAGATCGCTAACACCAGTAAGAAAATGAGTAAATATTTCACATTACTTCCCGTTATGTGGTTAGAGCGAATAAATTATGGTCAACTTACCGCAATAGCCCTTTAAAGTACCATTTTCGCGCCGTCTGCGAAATGGCATCCACGCGCATTGTTGATGATTTAAGGGCTAAATTCGGAAAATCAACCAGCGTTAACTTTCTTGTTCTCGTTGCGCTATTTCGCGATTTTCTTCCGCAGGTGGTGTTAATGGCCCACAAATTCGTTGCGCAAGCCACGTTGCCACCGCCACCAGCGCCCACGAAATCAACGTAGCTACTACCAGATCGCGTGGCCAATGCATCCCGAGCAGCAGGCGGCTTCCCATGACTCCCGTTGCCCAGACCAGCAAGATAGCAATGGTTAACGTTCGCCGACGCGGCCACAGCAAACCAACGGCCAGCAGTGCCCAACTGGCAGCAAACATCGTGTGACCGGAAGGAAAGGCAAACCCCGTCTCTTTCTGCCAGTGTGAACGCAAATATTGTGGGATATTTTTCTCTTCAGCCAACTGTTCTTTCACTAGATTTCCGCGTTCTGCTCGCTTTAAAGTGTAGAACTCATCAACCGGAATATGATGTGTTTTTTCCAGCCAGATAACAAAAGGTCGTGGTTCCTGGACTTTGTCTTTGATCCAGGATTTAACGCCTTGTCCCACAAGGATTGCGGCCGCCAGAATGGCAAATAATACAAAGGCAGCCTTAATGCGAAAACGCAGACACCAGAGAAACCAGCCGAATAAAATCAAATGTGTAATGACGCCCCAGGGCTGGGTGACAGTTTCAGTAACCCAAAAAGCCGCTTTTAGTAGCCAACTTTGTTCTCCAGGTTGCCAACGCCAGCCAGAAATCCATACGGCTACTGGCATGACAAGCAATAGTGCAGCTCCCACTGCGGTACGTCTGGCAATCGAACGCATGGCCTCTCCTTTTTGATAAGTCCCACAATCATAACTGAAAACGCCAGTTCCAGGAAAAATTGACAGATTTGTGCCATTCCGTGAACGATCGACGCGTCGTGATTAGGTGAACCCCTTCTCGTTATGGCAAAATAAGCCAATACAGAACCAGCATTATCTGGAGAATTTCATGCAGCTTAAACGTGTGGCAGAAGCCAAACTGCCAACCCCATGGGGCGATTTCCTGATGGTGGGATTTGAAGAACTGGCAACCGGACACGATCATGTCGCGCTAGTCTATGGCGATATTTCCGGGCATACCCCGGTACTTGCGCGCGTCCATTCCGAATGTCTGACCGGTGACGCCCTGTTCAGCTTGCGCTGCGATTGTGGCTTCCAGCTCGAAGCGGCATTGACGCAAATTGCCGAGGAAGGCCGTGGTATTTTGCTGTATCACCGTCAGGAAGGTCGTAACATTGGTCTGCTGAATAAAATCCGCGCTTACGCACTGCAGGATCAAGGTTACGATACCGTAGAGGCTAACCACCAGTTAGGCTTCGCCGCTGATGAGCGCGACTTCACTCTTTGCGCTGATATGTTCAAACTCCTTGGCGTCAATGAAGTCCGCTTGTTAACCAATAACCCGAAAAAAGTCGAAATTCTGACCGAAGCAGGGATTAATATTGTTGAACGCGTACCATTGATTGTAGGTCGTAACCCCAATAACGAACATTATCTCGATACCAAAGCCGAGAAAATGGGCCATTTGCTGAACAAATAACCCTCTTGCATTGTGTAATTAGTTTGCTTGCCGGAAGCAAAATAACCGGCAAGCAAATACTTGTTACTTCAACATATTACGAATGACATAATGCAAAATGCCGTCGTTCTGGTAGTAGGTCAACTCCGTCGCGGTGTCGATACGACAACGGCAGGGTACGACCTCCTGGCTACCATCCGCGCGCGTAAGCGTCACCGGAACCGTCGCACCGGGTTGTAGATTTTGCAGATCGCCAATATCAATCTTCTCTTCCCCGGTTAGTCCTAACGTTTTACGCGTTACGCCTTGCGGAAATTCCAGCGGCAGGATGCCCATGCCAATTAAATTCGAACGGTGAATTCGTTCAAACGATTCGGCAATCACCACACGAATTCCAAGCAGACGAGGACCTTTTGCCGCCCAGTCACGGCTTGAGCCTGATCCATACTCTTTCCCGGCAATCACCGCCAGCGGCGTTTGTTCCTGCTTATAGCGCATCGCAGCATCATAAATAGAGACTACGTCGCTGTCAGGTAAATGCCGCGTCATCCCCCCTTCAACGCCAGGCACCATTTCATTACGGATGCGAATATTGGCGAAGGTGCCGCGCATCATCACTTCATGGTTACCACGCCGCGAACCGTAGGAGTTAAAGTCTTTTCGCTCAACACCCCGACCTTGTAGATATCGACCCGCTGGGCTGTCGGGCTTAATACTGCCCGCCGGAGAGATATGGTCAGTGGTGACTGAATCCCCCAGCATTGCGAGGATCCGCGCACCGTGAATATCTTCCACTGGTGCTGGTGTTGCCTGCATTTCATCAAAGAAAGGCGATAAGCGAATATAGGTTGAGTCCTCCTGCCAACCGTAGGTATCGGATCGTGTGACGTTAATTTCCTTCCACTCTGCTGTGCCTTCAAAAACTTCTGCGTACTCTTTGCGGAACATTTCTGTGGAGACTTGTTCTACCGCACGGGCAATTTCTTGTGCCGATGGCCAGATATCTTTCAGATATACCGGATCGCCTTTACGATCATGGCCGATAGGCTCAGAAGCCAGGTTGATATTCATATTTCCCGCCAGCGCATAGGCAACCACCAGCGGCGGCGAGGCCAGCCAGTTGGTTTTAACCAGCGGATGGATACGGCCTTCAAAGTTACGGTTGCCGGACAGCACTGCACCGACGGTTAAATCGCCTTTTTTGATTGCCGTTTCGATAGGATCGGGCAGCGGCCCAGAGTTACCAATACAGGTGGTACAACCGTATCCCACAAGGTTAAACCCCAGTTCGTCGAGATACGGTGTCAATTTCGCTTTTGCCAGATAATCAGAAACAACTTTCGAGCCTGGTGCCAGCGACGCTTTGACCCACGGTTGCCGCTTGAGGCCAAGAGTTACGGCTTTTTTCGCCAGCAAGCCTGCAGCCATCAGCACACTTGGGTTAGAGGTGTTGGTGCACGAGGTTATCGCAGCAATGACCACAGCGCCATCAGGTAACTGATACTGATGTCCGTTCATAACATAATCGACCGGCTGGCGATCTTTATGCGTGGCATTCACTTCCAGTTCGTTACTGGCGGCAAATGCTTTTGGTACATCGGGCAGTGCAACGCGATCCTGTGGGCGTTTTGGCCCTGCCAGGCTCGCTTCAACGTCATTCATATCCAGTTCTAACGTACTGGTAAAAATCGGTTCATCGCCCGGGTTACGCCACATGCCCTGCGCTTTGGCATATTTTTCGACCAACTCAACCTGATCTTCGCTGCGCCCGCTTAAACGCATGTAATCGAGGGTTACAGCATCGATTGGGAAGAAGCCACAGGTGGCACCATATTCTGGCGACATATTGGCAATGGTGGCGCGATCCGCCAGCGGTAGTGAATCCAGACCATCACCATAAAATTCGACGAATTTCCCCACCACGCCATGTTTGCGCAGCATTTGGGTAACAGTGAGAACCAGGTCTGTGGCGGTAATACCTTCACGTAATTTACCGGTAAGTTTAAAGCCCACTACGTCCGGGATAAGCATGGAAACCGGCTGGCCTAACATTGCGGCTTCTGCTTCGATCCCACCCACGCCCCACCCCAGCACGCCAAGGCCGTTGATCATAGTGGTGTGCGAGTCAGTACCAACGAGTGTATCCGGATAAGCAATCCATTCACCGTCCTGCAATTCACTCCACACTGCTTTGCCGAGATATTCGAGGTTAACCTGATGGCAAATGCCTGTGCCTGGCGGCACGACGCTAAACCGACTGAACGCTTGCTTTCCCCATTTCAGGAACACATAACGTTCGTGGTTGCGCTCCATTTCCAGGCGTACGTTTTCTTCAAATGCCTCATCATCACCAAAACGATCGACGGTCACCGAGTGGTCAATGACCAGGTCGACCGGTGAGAGCGGGTTAACCTTTGCAGTATCGCCGCCGAGGCGTTTAACCGCTTCGCGCATTGCCGCCAGATCAACAACGGCAGGTACGCCGGTAAAGTCCTGCATCAGCACCCTTGCCGGGCGGTAGGCAATTTCACGGTCAGCATGGGCATTTTTCAGCCATCCTGCCAGCGCGTGGATATCCTCTTCGGTAACCGAGTTACCATCCTGCCAGCGCAGCAGGTTTTCGAGCAAAACTTTGAGTGACTTGGGCAGACGGGTGATATCGCCCAGTGATTTAGCAGCAAGCGGCAGGCTGTAGTAGTGGTAAGTTTTATCTTTGGCCTGCAACGTGTCCTTACTGGCTTCTCGTAGGGTTGACGACATAGCTCCTCCTTAATGACAGGGTTGCGAAGCCCTGATTCTCTTCAGGGTGAATATTAAAGATAACACAAACATCGCGTAACGATTTGATAACAACCCAAATTGATAAAAGAGGAGAAACCTTGTGGCAAAGCAAATGACAACCCCGCCGCAGCGGGGTCAAGGATCAGTGAGTAATGATCCAGAGGAGTTCGGCCCAGAAGAGCATCGACAGAGAAAACGCGCCCATCCAGGACCAATATTTCATATTTGTGTTGATCATAGGCTACACCCTTAACGGTTATTATTTTGTGTTGAGATAACTCAAGCTGTTATTGCTGCGGTGTATTAAAAGCCCTTTAATTCATTAAAAATGGGTAATAAGAATGATGATAATTATTGTTTCGGCTGATCATCTTCAGCAAACAGTTCTATAAAGGCTTGCTGCTGCGATGTTAGTTGCCAGTCGTCTGGAATAACGACGGAACATTCCCGTTTCGTTTCTGTTTCATTGTCACTATGCTGGCATAATGGTGACGACTCCAGTTGCTCCTGACCGACCATAGTTATCCCCACACTTTCCAAATCAGCAGTGCGACAACCACCCAGAAAAGTGCAGAACCAAGAAAAACCGCCAGCCAGGCTTTACGTTTTAATTCAGGATCGCGGCGGGGTTCCTGATTTCCAGAAGGCATTGCTAACCTCATATAATCGCCATCACTTATCAGCAAGACGTTGAACGATTGGTGTAATTAATCATACGATGAGACAAATCCTAAAGAAACTTTAGTCAAAAATCCAGCGAATTTACGAATCGTCTCCAGTGAATAATTCAATCTTTTGACCTGAAATAGATATTTGAAAACTGGAGTTTGCGAGGCGGGTAATTAGACACTACTTTACAGGTAATTTACCCTATAAATATGAGGGATAAAAATATTGTGCACGGTATAGAAATAAGTAACAAAAGAGAATATATTCCGGCACCTTCGCTACATAAAAGGTGCCGAAAATAACGCAAGAAATTATTTTTCCGGCAGTTTTATATCTTTAAACATGACCTCAATTTCTTCATTAGAGCGCAATGCGACAGCCGCATCAACGACATCACGCGTTAAATGCGGTGCAAAACGCTGAATGAAATCATACATATAACTGCGCAAGAAAGTACTACGGCGAAAACCAATTTTGGTTGTACTGTGGCTGAAGATATCGTGAGCATCAACACGCACAAGGTCGGGATCGGCGACCGGATCCACCGCCATGCTGGCAATGACCCCTACCCCCAGCCCTAACCGGACGTAAGTTTTAATGACGTCAGCATCCGTTGCCGTGAAGACGATACGCGGCGTTAACCCTGCGCGGTTAAAGGCAGTATCCAGTTCTGAACGTCCGGTAAAGCCGAAGGTATATGTCACCAACGGATATTGCGCCAGTTCTTCAATGGTAATGGCTTTTTTGCCTGCCAGCGGGTGATCCGGAGTGACTACAATAGCCCGATTCCAGTGGTAGCACGGTAACATCACTAAATCTTCATACAGATGCAGCGCTTCTGTGGCGATAGCGAAATCAGCATTGCCTTTAGAGACGGCATCAGCAATTTGTGTCGGCGAGCCCTGGTGCATATGCAAAGAAACGCGGGGATAACGCTCAATAAAGCCTTTGATAACGTTTGGTAACGCGTAGCGTGCCTGGGTATGCGTGGTGGCGATATACAGCGAGCCTTTATCCGGCCAGGTGTGCTCACCGGCAACCGATTTTATGGCATCGACTTTCGACAGGACTTCGCGAGCGATACGAATTATTTCTTGTCCTGCTGGCGTTACCTGCGTCAGGTGCTTGCCGCTTCGGGAAAAAATTTGAATGCCTAGCTCGTCTTCCAGCATTCTGACTTGTTTACTGATCCCGGGTTGTGATGTGTAAAGTCCTTCCGCTGTTGATGAGACATTCAGGTTATGATTGACCACCTCAACAATATAGCGAAGTTGTTGTAATTTCATGTTAAACCATCCACTTAGACGCCATCAGAACATCGTTTTTTCGTCACACCTGGCGGGTGACTAATACGATTTAATAATAAAAAAGGTGCTAACTATAACCACTATATCATTTATAGCCTTAGTGTATAGGTGTGAAGAAAAAATAATATGCAATAAAAAAGGGCCGCTTTCGCGACCCTTTGTTTATAAAAACCTGACAGAATTAAAGGTTATTTTTTTCCTTCAACCCATTTGCCATCAACATAAAATGCTGACCAGCCAGTCGCCTTTCCGTCTTTTTCCGAAGAGACATATTGCTGTTTGGTTTTACGGCTAAAGCGAACCATGGTCTTATTACCTTCCGGATCCTGCTGTGGCGCATCGGCCAGATAACGCAGTTTTTCCGGCAGACGGTCGCGGAAGCGATAAAGCTCTTCCACCAGTGGCGCACGCGTTTCACGCGATTTCGGGAAAGTGTTGGCAGCCAGGAACACACCGGCAGCACCGTCACGCAGCACGAAATAAGCATCTGATTTTTCGCACGGCAGCTCAGGTAATGGCACCGGATCTTCTTTCGGTGGTGCCACTTCGCCGTTACGTAAAATCTTACGTGTGTTTTTACACTCTTCGTTGGTGCAGGCCATGTATTTACCGAAACGCCCCATTTTCAGGTGCATTTCAGAGCCACATTTTTCACACTCAACGATCGGGCCGTCATAACCTTTAATGCGGAATTCGCCCTCTTCGATCTCGTAACCGTCGCAGGTTGGGTTATTACCACAGACATGCAACTTACGTTTCGGATCGATGAGATAGCTGTCCATCGCCGTGCCGCATTTCGGGCAACGACGTTTTGCGCGCAGCGCGTTGGTTTCAGCATCTTCGCCTTCCAGCACGTTCAGCACTTCGTTTTCCGGCACCAGGTTAATGGTGGTTTTGCAACGCTCTTTCGGCGGCAGCGCATAGCCAGAACAGCCAAGGAATACCCCGGTGCTCGCTGTGCGAATCCCCATTTTGCGACCACAAGTCGGGCAGTCAATGCTGGTCAGAACCATCTGGTTCGGGCGCATACCACCCTCTTCCGGATCTTTTTCAGCTTTATCTAACTGCTGGGTGAAATCCGAGAAGAAGTGATCCAGTACAGCTTTCCACTCTGCTTCGTGATTTGCCACTTGGTCGAGGCTGTTTTCCATCTGCGCGGTAAAGTCGTAGTTCATTAACTCGCGGAAATTTTCTTCAAGGCGATCGGTGACGATTTCGCCCATTTTTTCCGCATAGAAACGACGATTTTCTACTCGCACGTAGCCACGATCCTGAATGGTCGAAATGATCGACGCATAGGTAGACGGACGACCGATACCACGTTTTTCCAGCTCTTTAACCAGCGATGCTTCACTGAAACGGGCTGGCGGCTTGGTAAAGTGCTGGGCTGGTGTAAGTTCAACGAGCGTCAGAGCATCGCCTTTATTAACTGCTGGTAAGATGCGATCTTCATCGCCTTTACGCAACGCAGGCATCACTTTTGTCCAGCCATCAAAACGCAAAATACGACCGCGTGCTTTCAGGCGGAAATCGCCCGCACCAACGGTCAGCGTCGTGGAGTCATATTTCGCTGGGGTCATCTGGCAGGCTACGAACTGACGCCAGATTAACTGGTACAGTTTCTGCGCATCTGCTTCCATATCCTTCAGCGATTCCGCCATCACATTGACGTCAGAAGGACGAATCGCTTCATGCGCTTCCTGTGAGTTTTCTTTGCTGGCGTACTGATTCGGACTTTCCGGCAGATATTTCTTACCAAAATTATCGCTGATATAACCGCGAACCATATTTACCGCGTCCTGACTCAGGTTAGTGGAGTCGGTACGCATGTAAGTGATATAGCCTGCTTCATACAAACGCTGCGCCATCATCATGGTTTTTTTCACGCCAAATCCAAGACGGGTGCTGGCAGCTTGTTGCAGCGTAGAGGTAATAAAAGGAGCGCCAGGTTTACTGGTTGTCGGTTTGTCTTCACGTTCCAGCACGCTGTAGCGCGCTTTTTCCAGCAGACTTACCGCAGCCTGAGTTTGTTCTTTGTTGACCGGACGGAACGGTTTGTCGTTCTGATGAGTCACCTGCAACGCCAACGCTTCACCAGATGGCGTGGTCGTGCTGGCATCGACTTCCCAGAACTCTTCCGGCACGAACGCTTTAATTTCACGCTCACGCTCGACCACCAGGCGAACCGCCACCGACTGCACACGACCGGCAGACAGACCACGAGCGATCTTTTTCCATAGCAGCGGCGAAACCATATACCCAACCACGCGGTCCATAAAGCGACGCGCCTGCTGGGCATTAACACGATCAATATTCAGCTCACCCGGTTTGTTAAATGCCTGGCGGATCGCGTTTTTAGTAATTTCGTTAAACACCACTCGGCTATAGCGCGCATCATCACCACCAATCACTTCCCGCAGGTGCCATGCAATGGCTTCCCCTTCGCGGTCAAGGTCGGTTGCGAGATAGATGTGGTCGGCTTTTTCAGCCAGTTGTTTCAGTTCAGAGACGACCTTCTCTTTACCAGGCAACACTTCATAGTGCGCCTCCCAATTGTGCCACGGGTCAACCCCCATACGGTTGACGAGAGCGCCACGTTCATCCTTTTTAGGCTTTTTAGCCGTCTTGGTGGAGGTAGAGTCGGCACTCTTTTTGGCAGCTGAGCCACTGGTCGGCAAATCGCGGATGTGACCGACGCTGGATTTCACCACGTAGTCACTACCCAGATACTTGTTGATCGTTTTGGCTTTTGCCGGGGACTCAACGATGACAAGAGCTTTACCCATATTCACCTTACCTAATTTGATTCTTCCAGGAATGCGTCGCACGTTGATAAACCTTCCACTGGCAACGAGTTACCGATATGGACTCGTTCTCTGCGGATATCAACCCCTTGTCGTGACTCTGTTCACGAAAATTCAGGTGACTGAGTTAACAGGTCTTGGCCTACAGGCGCTATAGCACGACGGAATTTTGGTCGAATGTCAAGCAAATCTATTGCCAGATTGACGAAAGCGTCACACTGTACCTGATAAAATCCGATACGCAACTTTATTAGCATGCAAAATCCAAAGTTACCAGTAAGGCGCTCTTGCCACCAGCGTGGTATATTTGTCTGCAAGCCATGCCTGGCGTAGACTAATGTCCTTGTTTAAGGAGTAAATAATGAACAAAGAGACACAACCCATCGACCGCGAAACGCTGTTGAAAGAGGCCAACAAAATCATTCGTGAGCATGAGGATACGCTCGCAGGGATTGAAGCCACCGGCGTCACGCAGCGTAATGGCGTGCTGGTATTTACCGGCGACTACTTTTTAGATGAACAAGGATTGCCAACAGCCAAAAGCACCGCGGTGTTTAATATGTTCAAACACCTGGCCCATGTGCTTTCAGAAAAATATCATCTGGTTGATTAAAGCAAAACGCGAGGTCTTAGCCTCGCGTTTGTCTTTTACATCAATGGCTTTTGACCCCGCTGCCACCAGCGTAGCAACAATCGATCGGCGCTCTCTGCCGCGCTGCCGGTGAATCGGTCAATGAGTCGTTTACGCTGCATATAGCGTACATTAACCACTTCACGGCCTTCCATCAAGCTAAGAATAACTTCATCACTGGTGTTGATTTCATCAACCAGGCCTTTCTCTACCGCCTGTTGTCCGTACCAGTGTTCACCCGTTGCCACCTGTTCAATATCCAGAGACGGACGCATACGCTTCACAAAATCTTTAAACAACTGATGCGTTTCGTTCAACTCTTCGCGGAATTTCTCCCGCCCTTCTTCGGTATTTTCACCCAGCAACGTCAGAGTACGCTTATACTGCCCGGCAGTGTGCAGTTCGATATCAATATCTTTGCTTTTCAGGAAGCGGTTAAAGTTGGGCATTTGCGCCACCACCCCAATGGAACCCACAATAGCAAACGGTGCGGAAACAATTTTGTCCGCCACACAGGCCATCATGTAACCGCCGCTGGCAGCGACTTTGTCTACCGTAACAGTTAAAGGAATGTTTTTATCACGCAGACGCTGCAGCTGCGAAGCCGCCAACCCGTAACCATGCACCATGCCACCAGGGCTTTCCAGACGGAGCACAACCTGATCCTGCGGTTTGAATGCTGCGAGTACCGCCGTTATCTCTTCACGTAGCGAGTTCACTTCATGGGCGTCCATGCTGCCTTTAAAATCCAGCACCCAGACGCGAGGTTTACTGTCAGTTGCCACCTCGCCCAGTTTGGCTTTCGCTTTTGCTGCTTTCGCTTCTTGCTTGTGCTTTTTCTTCTGCGCTTTGTGCCACTGTTTTTGCTGATGTGAGTCCATCAGCGCCGCGGCCAGTTCTTCTTTCATCTCCTTATACTGTTCGCTGAGATTGTTGACCCGTAACTCGCCACGCTGGCGTTTATTACGTTGAGCAACATTGACAATAATGGCGGCAATCGCCGCAATCGCTAGCACAACGGTAACGATTTTCGCCAAAAACAAACCATATTCAGACAACAATTCCACGAGTCCCCACCTTGGTTAAACAACGCTTTGGCTCACAGTTTACAACAGGCATGTTAAGCCGTCTCGCAGAGATGTTATTGCAGCGAAAGTATGACAAAGTATCCATTTTGCGGTGTTATCGCCCCAGGCTGATTGAAATGCCCTTCTGTTTCAGGCATAAAGCCCCAAAGTCATAAAGTACACTGGCAGCACGACAGACAACGTCGTTGAGGAGTAGCCATGCATTACCAGCCAAAACAAGATTTACTCAATGATCGCATTATCCTGGTGACGGGAGCCAGCGATGGGATTGGCCGTGAAGCCGCGATGACGTATGCACGCTATGGTGCGACAGTGATTCTGTTGGGCCGTAATGAAGAAAAATTACGTCAGGTAGCCAGCCACATAAACGAAGAAACTGGACGTCAGCCACAGTGGTTTATTCTCGATTTGCTGACCTGCACGTCCGAAGATTGCCAACAACTGGCACAGCGCATTACCGTTAATTATCCGCGTCTGGATGGTGTTTTGCATAATGCCGGATTGCTCGGCGATGTTTGCCCAATGAGCGAACAAAATCCACAGGTCTGGCAGGACGTCATACAGGTCAACGTTAATGCCACCTTTATGCTCACCCAGGCACTGCTTCCTTTATTACTCAAATCGGACGCCGGTTCACTGGTCTTTACTTCATCAAGCGTTGGACGTCAGGGACGAGCCAACTGGGGCGCATATGCAGCGTCGAAATTTGCCACCGAAGGGATGATGCAGGTACTGGCCGATGAATATCAGCAGCGCCTGCGCGTCAACTGCATTAACCCAGGCGGTACGCGCACCGCAATGCGTGCCAGCGCCTTCCCGACCGAAGATCCACAGAAACTTAAAACACCCGCTGATATCATGCCGCTCTACCTCTGGCTGATGGGCGATGACAGCCGCCGTAAAACCGGCATGACCTTTGACGCCCAACCGGGCCGTAAACCAGGAATTTCCCAATGAGTGATGAATGCTACCAACAGCGTCAGCAGCGAGTGAAAGAAAAAGTAGATGCTCGTGTGGCCCAGGCCCAGGATGAACGCGGTATTATCATCGTCTTTACCGGCAATGGAAAAGGCAAAACCACCGCGGCATTTGGTACGGCAACACGCGCAGTTGGTCACGGAAAAAAAGTAGGCGTCGTGCAGTTTATTAAAGGCACCTGGCCTAATGGCGAACGCAATCTGCTGGAGCCACATGGCGTTGAGTTTCAGGTGATGGCAACGGGCTTTACCTGGGATACACAAAACCGCGAGTCTGATACCGCCGCCTGCCGCGAAGTCTGGCAACATGCAAAGCGGATGCTTGCTGATTCCTCACTGGATATGGTTTTGCTTGATGAACTGACGTATATGGTGGCGTATGACTATTTGCCACTGGAAGAAGTGGTGCAGGCGTTAAATGAACGTCCACATCAACAGACGGTGATTATCACGGGTCGTGGTTGTCATCGGGATATTCTTGAACTGGCAGATACGGTAAGTGAATTACGCCCCGTCAAACATGCGTTTGATGCCGGTGTAAAAGCGCAGATAGGGATTGATTATTAATCTGTAAAAATGCCGGATATGACGTCCGGCATACTTTGATTAACCGTTATTACGCCCGCCAGAACGACGACCGCCGCTCACCTGACTGTGACGTTTCACCGCACGACGAATCTGATTAGCCTTCATGCGACGACGGTCTTTTTCTACAGCGACTTTAGAGCTGGTTTCTGGCGGAAGCTCCACCAGTTCGCGCAGATAGTTAGTCTGGGCGAGGTCCAGCTCCGTCCAGCCACCGCGTGGCAGACCTTTTGGCAGTGGGATATCACCGTAACGAACACGGATCAGGCGGCTCACCTGCACACCAACCGCTTCCCACAGACGACGAACTTCACGGTTACGGCCTTCGGTCAGAGTCACGTTGTACCACTGGTTGATCCCTTCGCCGCCGCTGAACTTGATGGTTTTAAAAGCTGCCGGACCATCTTCCAGTTGCACGCCACGACTCAAATCACGCAGTTTCGCGTCGTCAACCTGACCAAATACACGCACGGCGTATTCACGTTCAACTTCACGGCTTGGATGCATTAAACGGTTTGCCAGTTCACCATCGGTGGTGAACAGCAGCAGACCACAGGTGTTAACGTCCAGACGACCTACGGCAATCCAGCGTGCGCCACGCAGCTTTGGCAGACGGTCAAACACCGTCGGACGCCCTTCCGGATCGTTACGGGTACACAACTCACCTTCCGGTTTGTAATAGGCCAGAACGCGACAAATTTGTTCAGCGGACTCACGTACCGAAATCAGATGACCATCGATACGAATTTTCAGCCCAGGGGTAACTTCAACGCGATCGCCGAGTTTAGCAATTTTGCCATCAACACTCACACGACCGGCTTCAATAATAGATTCGATTTCACGGCGGGAGCCGTGGCCAGCGCGGGCCAGCACTTTCTGTAATTTTTCGCTCATAGAGCTTCCTTTTGGTGTCGCCTTCACAGGCGTCGAACAGGAGAATCAATGGCGCCGTATAGCGCCATTTTAAGGCCGCGTAGTATACAGAGTTACGCACTTATAAGAAAGGCTTCACATCACCTACGCCTTCACGCACCACGACCGGCGTATCATCGGTAAGATCAATAACCGTTGTCGGTTTCTGTCCGAGATAGCCGCCGTGGATAATCAAATCCACCTGTTTTTCCAGACGGTCTTTAATTTCTTCGGGATCGGATTCGGTAAATTCGCTGCCTGGCAGCATTAGCGAAGTGGAAAGCATCGGTTCGCCCAGTGCTTCAAGCAACGCCTGCGCAATCGGGTTAGAAGGCACACGCATACCGATGGTTTTGCGTTTTTCCTGCAACAGACGGCGTGGCACTTCCTTCGTCCCCTTCAAGATGAAGGTATAGTTGCCCGGCGTGTTGTTTTTCATTAAACGAAACGCAACGTTATCAACAAATGAATAGGTCGAGAGTTCAGAAAGATCGCGACACATCAGGGTAAAGTTGTGACCGTCCGGCAGCTGGCGAATACGACAAATACGCTCCATCGCGTTTTTATCTTCAATTTTACAGCCGAGCGCATAGCCGGAATCAGTTGGATAAACAATCACCCCGCCTTTACGCACGATCTCCACCGCCTGGTTGATCAGACGTTGCTGTGGGTTATCAGGATGAATATAAAAAAACTGGCTCATAATTCCCTCTCTGTGGTGTTCTGCGGCTGTTCCCATAGCTGCCAGACGCCTTCAACGCCTGCGGGCAGCCAGAGTTTACGACCCAGTTCGATCCACGGGCATGGCTGATGAAAATCAGATCCTTGTGATGCCCATAAATGATGCTGACGCGCAAGGGCCGCCAGCTGGGTACGTTCATTGGGCGATTGCTGGCACTGCGCGACTTCCATCGCGTCACCGTGGTGTTCGGCAAAATGCGCAACCAATCTTTTCAGCCATTTAGCACTAAGATTGTACCGCCCAGGATGAGCTAGCACCGCCTTACCGCCAGAATGATGAATGACATCAATAGCTTGTTCTATTGTACACCACTGTGGCGGAACGTATCCGGTTTTCCCGCGCGCCAGATACTTTTTAAAGACATCCGCCATTGAACTGGCTTTGCCGCACTCAACAAGGAAACGCGCAAAATGACCGCGCGTCACTGCGCCGCCCTGCGCCAGTCGTTGTGCGCCTTCCAGCGCCCCAGGTATTTGCGCTTTTTCAAGTCTTTCGGCAATCAGCTGCGCCCGCTGATTGCGCCGTTCTGTCTGCTGCGCGAGGAACTCACACATTAGCGGATGAGTAATATCAATATTCAGCCCGACAATATGAATTTCATGATTTTCCCAGACCGTGGAAATTTCCACGCCGGGAATAAGATTCAGCGCCAGTCCCGAACGTGAAATTTCCTCTCTTGCTGGCGCGATTGCAGCTGTGGTGTCATGGTCGGTGATCGCCAGGGTGCCGACGCGCATCTCGACTGCACGGTGCACCAATGCTTCTGGCGTCAGGCAGCCATCGGAAGCTGTGGTATGGCTGTGCAGGTCGTAAATCACTGCGTAATTCGTGTCGCTCAAGGCGCACTCCCGTTCTGGATAATGTTTTTTGCGCCGACATCATAACGGTTCTGGCAAATATTCTGAAATGAGCTGTTGACAATTAATCGTCGAACTAGTTAACTAGTACGCAAGTTCACGTAAAAAGGGTATCGACAATGAAAGCAATTTTCGTACTGAAAGGTTGGTGGCGCACTTCCTGAAACGGGCAGTGTATTCACCATGCGTAAAGCAATCAGATACCCAGCCCGCCTAATGAGCGGGCTTTTTTTTGAACAAAATTAGAGAATAACAATGCAAACACAAAAACCGACTCTCGAACTGCTAACCTGCGAAGGCGCTTATCGCGACAATCCCACCGCGCTTTTTCACCAGTTGTGTGGGGATCGTCCGGCAACGCTGCTGCTGGAATCCGCAGATATCGACAGCAAAGATGATTTAAAAAGCCTGCTACTGGTAGACAGTGCGCTGCGCATTACAGCTTTAGGTGACACTGTCACAATCCAGGCACTTTCCGGCAACGGCGAAGCCCTGCTGACACTACTGGATAACGCCCTGCCTGCGGGTGTGGAAAATGAACAATTACCAAACTGCCGTGTGCTGCGCTTCCCCCCTGTCAGTCCACTGCTGGATGAAGACGCTCGCTTATGCTCCCTTTCGGTTTTTGACGCTTTCCGTTTATTGCAGAATCTGTTGAATGTACCGAAGGAAGAACGAGAAGCAATGTTCTTCGGCGGCCTGTTCTCTTATGACCTTGTGGCGGGATTTGAAGATTTACCGCAACTGTCAGCGGAAAATAACTGCCCTGATTTCTGTTTTTATCTCGCTGAAACTCTGATGGTGATTGACCATCAGAAAAAAAGCACCCGTATTCAGGCCAGCCTGTTTGCTCCGAATGAAGAAGAAAAACAACGTCTCACTGCTCGCCTGAACGAACTACGTCAGCAACTGACCGAAGCCGCGCCGCCGCTGCCGGTGGTTTCCGTGCCGCATATGCGTTGTGAATGTAATCAGAGCGATGAAGAGTTCGGTGGCGTAGTGCGTTTGTTGCAAAAAGCGATTCGCGCTGGAGAAATTTTCCAGGTGGTGCCATCTCGCCGTTTCTCTCTGCCCTGCCCGTCACCGCTGGCGGCCTATTACGTGCTGAAAAAGAGTAATCCCAGCCCGTACATGTTTTTTATGCAGGATAATGATTTCACCCTGTTTGGCGCGTCGCCGGAAAGTTCGCTCAAGTATGACGCCACCAGCCGCCAGATTGAGATCTACCCGATTGCCGGAACACGTCCACGCGGTCGTCGTGCCGATGGCTCGCTGGACAGAGACCTCGACAGCCGCATCGAACTGGAAATGCGTACCGATCATAAAGAGCTTTCTGAACATCTGATGCTGGTGGATCTTGCCCGTAATGATCTGGCACGCATTTGCACCCCCGGCAGCCGCTACGTCGCCGACCTCACCAAAGTTGACCGTTACTCTTACGTGATGCACCTGGTCTCCCGCGTGGTCGGTGAGCTGCGCCACGATCTCGACGCCCTACACGCTTACCGCGCCTGTATGAATATGGGGACGTTAAGCGGTGCGCCGAAAGTGCGCGCCATGCAGTTAATTGCCGAGGCGGAAGGTCGTCGCCGCGGCAGCTACGGCGGCGCGGTAGGTTATTTCACCGCGCACGGCGATCTCGACACCTGCATTGTGATCCGCTCGGCGCTGGTGGAAAACGGTATCGCCACCGTGCAAGCCGGTGCTGGCGTAGTCCTTGATTCTATTCCGCAGTCGGAAGCCGACGAAACCCGTAATAAAGCCCGCGCTGTACTGCGCGCTATTGCCACCGCGCATCATGCACAGGAGACTTTCTGATGGCTGACATACTGCTGCTCGATAATATCGACTCTTTTACGTACAACCTGGCAGATCAGTTGCGCAGCAATGGGCATAACGTGGTGATTTACCGCAACCATATTCCGGCGCAGACCTTAATTGAACGCCTGGCGACCATGAGCAATCCGGTACTGATGCTTTCTCCTGGCCCCGGTGTGCCGAGCGAAGCCGGTTGTATGCCGGAACTCCTCACCCGCTTGCGTGGCAAGCTGCCCATTATTGGCATTTGCCTCGGACATCAGGCAATTGTCGAAGCTTACGGGGGCTATGTCGGTCAGGCGGGCGAAATTCTTCACGGTAAAGCGTCGAGCATTGAACATGACGGTCAGGCGATGTTTGCCGGATTAACAAACCCGCTGCCGGTGGCGCGTTATCACTCGCTGGTTGGCAGTAACATTCCGGCCGGTTTAACCATCAACGCCCATTTTAATGGCATGGTGATGGCAGTACGTCACGATGCGGATCGCGTTTGTGGATTCCAGTTCCATCCGGAATCCATTCTCACCACCCAGGGCGCTCGCCTGCTGGAACAAACGCTGGCCTGGGCGCAGCAGAAACTAGAGCCAGCCAACACGCTGCAACCGATTCTGGAAAAACTGTATCAGGCGCAGACGCTTAGCCAACAAGAAAGCCACCAGCTGTTTTCAGCGGTGGTGCGTGGCGAGCTGAAGCCGGAACAACTGGCGGCGGCGCTGGTGAGCATGAAAATTCGCGGTGAGCACCCGAACGAGATCGCCGGGGCAGCAACCGCGCTACTGGAAAACGCAGCGCCGTTCCCGCGCCCGGATTATCTGTTTGCTGATATCGTCGGTACTGGCGGTGACGGCAGCAACAGTATCAATATTTCTACCGCCAGTGCGTTTGTCGCCGCGGCCTGTGGGCTGAAAGTGGCGAAACACGGCAACCGTAGCGTCTCCAGTAAATCTGGTTCGTCCGATCTGCTGGCGGCGTTCGGTATTAATCTTGATATGAACGCCGATAAATCGCGCCAGGCGCTGGATGAGTTAGGCGTATGTTTCCTCTTTGCACCGAAATATCACACCGGATTTCGCCATGCAATGCCGGTTCGCCAGCAACTAAAAACCCGCACCCTGTTCAATGTGCTGGGGCCATTGATTAACCCGGCGCATCCGCCGCTGGCGTTAATTGGTGTTTATAGTCCGGAACTGGTGCTGCCGATTGCCGAAACCTTGCGCGTGCTGGGGTATCAACGCGCGGCGGTGGTGCACAGCGGCGGGATGGATGAAGTTTCATTACACGCGCCGACAATCGTTGCCGAGCTGCATGACGGCGAAATTAAGAGCTATCAATTGACCGCTGAAGATTTTGGCCTGACACCCTACCACCAGGAGCAACTGGCAGGCGGAACACCGGAAGAAAACCGTGACATTTTAACACGTTTGTTACAAGGTAAAGGCGACGCCGCCCATGAAGCAGCCGTCGCTGCGAACGTCGCCATGTTAATGCGCCTGCATGGCCATGAAGATCTGCAAGCCAATGCGCAAACCGTTCTTGAGGTACTGCGCAGTGGTTCCGCTTACGACAGAGTTACCGCGCTGGCGGCACGAGGGTAAATGATGCAAACCGTTTTAGCGAAAATCGTCGCAGACAAGGCGATTTGGGTAGAAACCCGCAAACAGCAGCAACCGCGGGCCAGTTTTCAGAATGAGGTTCAGCCGAGCACGCGACATTTTTATGATGCGCTACAGGGTGCGCGCACGGCGTTTATTCTGGAGTGCAAGAAAGCGTCGCCGTCAAAAGGCGTGATCCGTGATGATTTCGATCCAGCACGCATTGCCGCCATTTATAAACATTACGCTTCGGCAATTTCGGTGCTGACTGATGAGAAATATTTTCAGGGGAGCTTTGATTTCCTCCCCATCGTCAGCCAAATCGCCCCGCAGCCGATTTTATGTAAAGACTTCATTATCGATCCTTACCAGATCTATCTGGCGCGCTATTACCAGGCTGATGCCTGCTTATTAATGCTTTCAGTACTGGATGACGAACAATATCGCCAGCTTGCCGCCGTCGCCCACAGTCTGGAGATGGGTGTGCTGACCGAAGTCAGTAATGAAGAGGAACTGGAGCGTGCCATTGCATTGGGGGCAAAGGTCGTTGGCATCAACAACCGCGATCTGCGGGATTTGTCGATTGATCTCAACCGTACCCGCGAGCTTGCGCCGAAACTGGGGCACAACGTAACGGTAATCAGCGAATCCGGCATCAATACTTACGCTCAGGTGCGCGAGTTAAGCCACTTCGCTAACGGTTTTCTGATTGGTTCGGCGTTGATGGCCCATGACGATTTGCACGCCGCCGTGCGCCGGGTGTTGCTGGGTGAGAATAAAGTATGTGGCCTGACGCGTGGGCAAGATGCTAAAGCAGCTTATGACGCGGGCGCGATTTACGGTGGGTTGATTTTTGTTGCGACATCACCGCGTTGCGTCAACGTTGAACAGGCGCAGGAAGTGATGGCTGCGGCACCGTTGCAGTATGTTGGCGTGTTCCGCAATCACGATATTGCCGATGTGGTGGACAAAGCTAAGGTGTTATCGCTGGCGGCAGTGCAACTGCATGGTAATGAAGAACAGCTGTATATCGATACGCTGCGTGAAGCTCTGCCAGCACATGTTGCCATCTGGAAAGCATTAAGCGTCGGTGAAACCCTGCCCGCCCGCGAGTTTCAGCACGTTGATAAATATGTTTTAGACAACGGCCAGGGTGGAAGCGGGCAACGTTTTGACTGGTCACTATTAAATGGTCAATCGCTTGGCAACGTTCTGCTGGCGGGGGGCTTAGGCGCAGATAACTGCGTGGAAGCGGCACAAACCGGCTGCGCCGGACTTGATTTTAATTCTGCTGTAGAGTCGCAACCGGGCATCAAAGACGCACGTCTTTTGGCCTCGGTTTTCCAGACGCTGCGCGCATATTAAGGAAAGGAACAATGACAACATTACTTAACCCCTATTTTGGTGAGTTTGGCGGCATGTACGTGCCACAAATCCTGATGCCTGCTCTGCGCCAGCTGGAAGAAGCTTTTGTCAGTGCGCAAAAAGATCCTGAATTTCAGGCTCAGTTCAACGACCTGCTGAAAAACTATGCCGGGCGTCCAACCGCGCTGACCAAATGCCAGAACATTACAGCCGGGACGAACACCACTCTGTATCTCAAGCGTGAAGATTTGCTGCACGGCGGCGCGCATAAAACTAACCAGGTGCTCGGTCAGACTTTACTGGCGAAGCGGATGGGTAAAACCGAAATCATCGCCGAAACCGGTGCCGGTCAGCATGGCGTGGCGTCGGCCCTTGCCAGCGCCCTGCTCGGCCTGAAATGCCGTATTTATATGGGTGCCAAAGACGTAGAACGCCAGTCGCCTAACGTTTTTCGTATGCGCTTAATGGGTGCGGAAGTGATCCCGGTGCATAGCGGTTCCGCGACGCTGAAAGATGCCTGTAACGAGGCGCTGCGCGACTGGTCCGGTAGTTACGAAACCGCGCACTATATGCTGGGCACCGCAGCTGGCCCGCATCCTTATCCGACCATTGTGCGTGAGTTTCAGCGGATGATTGGCGAAGAAACCAAAGCGCAGATTCTGGAAAGAGAAGGTCGCCTGCCGGATGCCGTTATCGCCTGTGTTGGCGGCGGTTCGAATGCCATCGGCATGTTTGCTGATTTCATCAATGAAACCAACGTCGGCCTGATTGGTGTGGAGCCAGGTGGTCACGGTATCGAAACTGGCGAGCACGGCGCACCGTTAAAACATGGTCGCGTGGGCATCTATTTCGGTATGAAAGCGCCGATGATGCAAACCGAAGACGGGCAGATTGAAGAATCTTACTCCATCTCCGCCGGACTGGATTTCCCGTCTGTCGGCCCACAACACGCGTATCTTAACAGCACTGGACGCGCTGATTACGTGTCTATTACCGATGATGAAGCCCTTGAAGCCTTCAAAACGCTGTGCCTGCACGAAGGGATCATCCCGGCGCTGGAATCCTCCCACGCCCTGGCCCATGCGTTGAAAATGATGCGCGAAAACCCGGATAAAGAGCAGCTACTGGTGGTTAACCTTTCCGGTCGCGGCGATAAAGACATCTTCACCGTTCACGATATTTTGAAAGCACGAGGGGAAATCTGATGGAACGCTACGAATCTCTGTTTGCCCAGTTGAAGGAGCGCAAAGAAGGCGCATTCGTTCCTTTCGTCACGCTCGGTGATCCGGGCATTGAGCAGTCATTGAAAATTATCGATACGCTAATTGAAGCCGGTGCTGACGCGCTGGAGTTAGGTATCCCCTTCTCCGACCCACTGGCGGATGGCCCGACCATTCAAAACGCCACTCTGCGCGCCTTTGCGGCAGGTGTGACTCCGGCACAATGTTTTGAAATGCTGGCACTGATTCGCCAGAAACACCCGACCATTCCCATTGGCCTGTTGATGTATGCCAATCTGGTGTTTAACAAAGGCATTGATGAGTTTTATGCCCAGTGCGAGAAAGTCGGCGTCGATTCGGTGCTGGTTGCCGATGTGCCAATTGAAGAGTCCGCGCCCTTCCGCCAGGCCGCGTTGCGTCATAATGTCGCACCTATCTTCATCTGCCCGCCAAATGCCGATGACGACCTGCTGCGCCAGATAGCCTCTTACGGTCGTGGTTACACCTATTTGCTGTCACGAGCGGGCGTGACCGGCGCAGAAAACCGCGCCGCGTTACCCCTCAATCATCTGGTTGCGAAGCTGAAAGAGTACAACGCTGCACCTCCATTGCAGGGGTTTGGTATTTCCGCCCCGGATCAGGTAAAAGCAGCGATTGATGCAGGAGCTGCGGGCGCGATTTCTGGTTCGGCCATTGTTAAAATCATCGAGCAACATATTAATGAGCCAGAGAAAATGCTGGCGGCACTGAAAGTTTTTGTACAACCGATGAAAGCGGCGACGCGCAGTTAATCCCACAGCCGCCAGTTCCGCTGGCGGCATTTTAACTTTCTTTAATGAAGCCGGAAAAATCCTAAATTCATTTAATATTTATCTTTTTACCGTTTCGCTTACCCCGGTCGAACGTCAACTTACGTCATTTTTCCGCCCAACAGTAATATAATCAAACAAATTAATCCCGCAACATAACACCAGTAAAATCAATAATTTTCTCTAAGTCACTTATTCCTCAGGTAATTGTTAATATATCCAGAATGTTCCTCAAAATATATTTTCCCTCTATCTTCTCGTTGCGCTTAATTTGACTAATTCTCATTAGCGACTAATTTTAATGAGTGTCGACACACAACACTCATATTAATGAAACAATGCAACGCAACGGGAGAAATAACATGGCCGAACATCGTGGTGGTTCAGGAAATTTCGCCGAAGACCGTGAGAAGGCATCCGACGCAGGCCGTAAAGGCGGTCAGCATAGCGGCGGTAATTTTAAAAATGATCCGCAACGCGCATCTGAAGCGGGTAAAAAAGGCGGTCAACAAAGCGGTGGTAATAAATCAGGCAAATCCTGATTCACCGTTAATTATTAATATCAGCTGATAAAGATAATTGCATCTGCGGGCCGTATGGCTCGCAGTGATTTCACTGGAGAAAAATATGAATATGAAGACCATTGAAGATGTATTTATTCACCTGCTTTCAGATACCTACAGCGCAGAAAAACAATTAACCCGGGCACTGGCAAAACTCGCAAGAGCAACATCAAACGAAAAATTAAGTCAGGCTTTTCATGCGCACCTCGAGGAAACACATGGACAGATTGAACGTATTGATCAAGTTGTGGAATCAGAATCGAATCTGAAAATTAAGCGCATGAAATGTGTGGCAATGGAAGGTCTTATTGAAGAAGCTAATGAGGTCATCGAAAGTACCGAGAAAAACGAAGTGCGTGATGCCGCACTGATTGCCGCAGCACAGAAAGTCGAGCATTATGAGATTGCCAGTTACGGGACATTAGCGACGCTGGCTGAACAATTAGGTTATCGTAAAGCAGCGAAGCTTCTGAAAGAGACCCTGGAAGAAGAAAAGGCCACCGACATCAAACTGACTGATCTGGCCCTTAATAACGTAAATAAGAAAGCCGAAAATAAAGCCTGAAATATGAACTTTAACTTTTAGTCATTTTATAAAGAGGACATTTTCATGAATCGTATTGAACATTATCATGACTGGTTACGTGACGCCCACGCAATGGAAAAGCAAGCCGAATCTATGCTTGAATCCATGGCCAGCCGTATAGATAATTATCCTGAACTACGCGCTCGTATTGAACAACATCTTAGTGAAACCAAAAACCAGATTGTTCAATTGGAAACTATTCTTGATCGTAATGACATTTCACGTTCAGTCATTAAAGATTCCATGAGTAAAATGGCTGTGCTTGGGCAGTCAATCGGTGGTATATTCCCTTCTGATGAAATAGTCAAAGGCTCTATTAGCGGATATGTCTTCGAGCAATTTGAAATCGCCTGTTACACCTCACTATTAGCAGCAGCAAAAAATGCCGGTGATACAGCTTCAATTCCAACCATCGAAGCGATTTTAAATGAGGAAAAGCAAATGGCCGACTGGCTGATTCAGCATATTCCGCAAACAACTGAGAAATTTTTAATTCGCTCTGAAACTGACGGCGTAGAAGCGAAGAAATAATACACTTTATGCCATGTCCTTATTGACCCCGTATATTACGGGGTCGTTTTTTTGTGGAATTAAAAACGATATCCTGCTGAGAACATAAACACCCACGGATCGAGGCGTACGCTATCGTGTTGCTGTGCACCGCCTAGCTTATAATTGGCGGTGGTATCGATATCCATGTACCAGACTGACATGTTAACCAACCAGTCACGGTTAATCAGATAATCAACCCCCACCTGCCCGGCAGCTCCCCAGGAATCTTTCAGACTGAGATCGGAAAGCCCTGCCTCTTTGCCATGATCGTTAAATCCATTATCAAAGAAGGTGGTGTAGTTAATACCGGCCCCAACGTAAGGACGGAATTTGCTGCTGGCATCACCAAAATACCACTGCGCCATCAGTGTTGGCGGCAGATGATGAACGGTTGCAATATCGCCGGTCGCCCGGGTGCCGATTTTATGGCGGAACGGCGTCGCTGCCAGTAATTCCACACCAATGTTGTCGGTCGCCATATAAGTAAACGTCAGGCCCAGTTGAGTGTTATTGGTCACGCTGAATCCACCCAGACTTCCTAACGTACCACCAGCACCTTCTGTTGGACGTACGGTTGCAGAACCTGCACGCATAAAAAATTCGCCTGCTTCATGCGCAAAGGCACTGCCAGAGAGAAGAGTTGTTACTGCCAAAGCCGCCACTGTTAACTTTTTCATATCCGCTCCGTCGTTATGGTTATAAAAACGTGACGAATATACCTACATTGGAGTAACAAATGATCCTACATAGATCACATTACATATGATAATTCACCATTTATTGATCTGGATTAATTTAGAAGTTGCATTGAGAATCCTGGTTAACGTGATTTAAATCAATTTTTAAATATTTTCGCTACGCAAATATTAACTCGTTCGCCACTTGCCGCGGTTTGCCCACGCCTGAAGGCCAGCAATTACCTCCGCTTTACAAAGATATGCTTTTCCATACAAGACCTGATGCTGCCACCCGAGGCTTAACCAGGGTACAATTGCCCGCTAATTAACACCTGCATAAAACTCAAGGAGAGTGCATGTCTATCACGGCGCAGTCCGTATACCGTGACACCGGAAATTTCTTCCGTAATCAATTTATGACCATTCTGTTGGTATCGTTGCTATGTGCGTTTATCACAGTGGTGTTAGGGCATGTTTTCTCACCCAGTGATGCACAGCTTGCGCAGCTCAATGACGGCGTGCCCGTTAGCGGCAGTAGTGGGTTGTTCGACCTGGTTCAGAATATGTCACCGGAACAGCAACAAATTTTGCTGCAGGCTTCAGCGGCGTCCACTTTTTCAGGATTAATCGGTAACGCCATTCTCGCCGGAGGCGTAATATTAATTATCCAGCTGGTGTCTGCGGGTCAGAGAGTCAGTGCGCTGCGAGCTATTGGTGCCAGTGCGCCGATATTGCCAAAGTTATTTATTCTGATTTTTCTGACTACCCTTTTAGTACAGATTGGCATCATGCTGGTGGTCGTTCCGGGAATTATCATGGCCATATTACTGGCCCTGGCACCGGTGATGTTGGTACAGGACAAAATGGGCGTTTTTGCCTCGATGCGTAGCAGTATGCGGCTGACTTGGGCGAATATGCGTCTGGTGGCACCCGCAGTACTGAGCTGGTTGCTGGCAAAAACACTGTTGCTGCTTTTTGCCTCTTCTTTTGCCGCATTAACCCCGGAAATTGGTGCCGTACTGGCGAACACCTTGAGCAACCTGATTTCTGCCATATTGCTCATCTATCTGTTCCGCCTGTATATGTTGATTCGCCAATAACCTTAAGCATTTGATTACGGAATCGTAAAATGAAGCAGTTTCTTGATTTTTTACCGCTGGTTGTCTTTTTCGCGTTTTACAAGATTTATGACATCTATGCGGCTACTGCGGCGCTGATCGTCGCCACGGCGATTGTGCTTATCTATAGCTGGGTTCGCTTTCGTAAGGTTGAGAAGATGGCCCTGATCACTTTTGTTCTGGTGGTCGTCTTCGGTGGCTTGACGCTGTTCTTCCACAATGATGAGTTTATTAAATGGAAGGTTACAGTCATTTATGCTCTATTTGCGGGAGCCCTGTTAGTCAGCCAATGGGTGATGAAAAAGCCGCTAATTCAGCGGATGCTGGGTAAAGAACTCACGCTGCCGCAACCGGTATGGTCGAAGCTGAATCTGGCCTGGGCTGTTTTCTTTATCCTTTGCGGTCTGGCAAACATCTACATCGCATTCTGGCTGCCGCAAAATATTTGGGTCAACTTTAAAGTCTTTGGCCTGACCGCCCTTACCTTAATCTTCACATTGTTAAGCGGTATCTATATCTACCGCCACATGCCGCAGGAAGAGAAGTAATAAATAACACTTAAAACACATCAATTTCAATTAGTTAGTTATGATATTGCCGTGAAATTATGATTAAAAGCACGCTTTAATGTACACTTTGTACGAAGCGTGCTTTTTTTTCAGCTGCGTTTTGCGTAGCTCCTTCCAGTTTCGCAAAACCCCGCTTTACCGCCTCGATGACTTCCATCATCATGCCCCTGTTTCAAAATCATAGAGTTTCGGTGCGCACCAGTTTTTTCTCCCTACCCTATACTTTCAGTCTGACATCTGGCTGGAGGTTCCTATGTGTGGACGTTTTGCACAAGCTCAAACTCGTGAAGAATATCTGGCGTACCTGGCCGATGAAAGCGATCGCGACATCGCATACGACCCTGAGCCTATTGGCCGGTACAACGTGGCGCCAGGTACCAAAGTTCTGCTACTGAGCGAACGCGATGAGCAGCTGCACCTCGATCCTGTTTTCTGGGGTTACGCTCCCGGGTGGTGGGATAAACCACCGCTGATTAACGCGCGTGTCGAAACCGCTGCCACCAGCAGAATGTTTAAACCTCTCTGGCAGCATGGTCGGGCTATCTGTTTTGCTGATGGCTGGTTCGAATGGAAGAAGGAAGGCGACAAGAAACAGCCCTACTTCATCCACCGCGCCGACGGCCAGCCGATATTTATGGCGGCGATCGGCAGCACTCCGTTCGAACGCGGCGATGAAGCAGAGGGTTTCCTGATCGTGACGTCTGCAGCTGATAAGGGTCTGGTCGACATTCACGACCGCAGGCCGCTGGTTCTGTCACCTGAGGCAGCACGCGAATGGATGCGGAAAGATGTCGGAGGGAAAGAAGCTGGGGAGATAGCAGCCGACGGTGCCGTTCCAGCAGACAAGTTTATATGGCACGCCGTGACGCGCGCCGTGGGAAATATAAGAAATCAGGGGCATTCTCTTATCGAAAAACTATAAGTCCTATTCAATTCTGATTGAAGGTTTTGTGCCAACCAAAATTTCGATTGGACCAAACCCACCTTCAGACGCCCCAGCATATTCAATAGGGAACCCTGCATCTACAAAAGCAGAATATATTTTTTCCAACTCAGGTGACATGTCGCCTCTTATAATAAGTCCTAAAGCCCTTTCATACCCTGAGAAAAATTGTGTCACCACACAAGTTCCTTTAAGTGCAGCATCTATTTTTTCTCTATAAAGCACACACTCAACATCCGAACTAACAAATGTTAACCATATTTTTATTTCATCTCCAATCAGCCTTTCCTTTAGCACGGAGGCCTGAAATTCTGTTACGTCGCGCCAAAGTAGTTGGTTTTTTAAAGTCTCAAATTTATATCTATACTTTTCAGCCTCTGCAATATTAGCGTGTACTCTATCTCCCAGCCTAGATAGAATAACATTCATTTTATCATCTTTAATTTTAGATAATTTTTCCCCTTCCTTTTCACTCCAGAACAAAACTATTGTTGAAAGCACCGTTACAGCAGCAGAAAAACTCGTCAAAACATCGCTTAAATGTTTATATTTCCCCTCGGCATCCCATAGATACGAAGCGGATGTGATAAATGTAATCATCGCTCCTATGAAAATAAAGATGTTAGAATAAAAGCTAGCTATTGCAATTATTCTCTCTCGATTGTTAGTATTGATTTTCTTTAAAAAATTCATTGTTATCACTTTATTATTTGACACTAAGTAAATCAGAATACCTTGTAGTATATCTTGGTGACAACATCTCGCGCTTCATCTGCCACTGCTGCTGTATGCCTTGGCCAGCAAAATAAAGGGTTCCCTTTCCATCTTTAGCGTTCAGGTGATCGAGCACTTCCATCAACCTTTCGCTACCTGCCCGCGGTGCGTTTTCATCGAACAAGTTTAGCTGGGCTACGCCCTGGCTGAAGAAGTCACCCAGCATTACTCCGGCTTTCTGGTACCGGTGTCCGTCTTTCCAGATTTTGTCCAGGCACTTTACCGCGGCGTTGATGATGTCGCGGGAATCCTGAGTGGGGGTAAGAAGCTTCACTGACGCGCTGTTACCGTAATACGGCTCATTAAGCGCAAAGGGAGAGGTTTTCACGAATGCAGAAATAAAGCGGCAATACTGATGCTCGCCGCGAAGCTTTTCAGCACCACGGGCAGCATAGCTACAGATAGCCTGACGCATCTGCTCATATTCTGTGACGCGCTCTCCGAAAGAACGACTGCAGACGATTTCCTGCTTTGCCGGTGCAAACTCCTCCAGATCGAGGCATGGCTCGCCGCGCAGCTCTCTGACCGTTCGCTCGAGTACCACGTTAAAGTGTTTGCGGATAATCCACGTACTCTGCTCAGAAAGGTCGAGGGCAGTTTTAATGCCCATTGTGTTCAGCTTCTTGCTGATGCGCCTTCCGACGCCCCATACGTCCTCTACCGGCACGATAGCCAGTAATCGGCGCTGGCGATCGATATTGGACAGGTCCACTACCCCTCCGGTCTGCCGCTGCCATTTCTTTGCAGCGTGGTTGGCCAGCTTGGCCAGTGTCTTTGTCTGGGCAATCCCGACCCCAACTGTCAGGTGAGTGCGTTTCAGAACCGTCGCGCGAATCTCCTTGCCGAATTCGGTCAGATCCCGACAGTTGCGAACGCCAGTCAAATCGCAAAAAGCTTCATCGATACTGTAAATTTCGACGCGAGGGCTCATTTCCTCAAGCGTGGCCATCACCCGGTTGGACATGTCAGCATAGAGTTCATAGTTACTGCTGAAGCAAACAACCCCAGCGCGCCGGAATAAGTCCTTTTGCTTGAAGAAAGGCTCGCCCATTGTAATTCCAGCGGCCTTGGCCTCGGCGCTGCGTGCGATTACACAGCCATCGTTATTAGAGAGAACGACCACCGGCCGCCCTCTCAGATCTGGCCTGAACACGGTCTCGCATGATGCGTAGAACGAATTCACATCACAGAGCGCAAACATATTCAGCTCGCCGATTTGACGATGAAAGTCACGACACCGAAAACGTCGAGAGTGTCCTCGCTACCGACAATAATCGGTGAGTAAGCGCTGTTCATGGGATTGAGTTGCACAGTCGGGCGCAGCTGCAGGCGTTTAACAGTGAACTCCCCTTCCACCGCAGCAATAACAATGTCACCGTGCTCAGCAGTCCGGGAACTATCCACCACCAGCAGATCGCCGTCGCTGATCCCGGCTTCAATCATTGAGTCACCTGCAGCTTTAACGAAATATGTCGAGCTCGGGTGAGAGACAAGTAACTCATTGAGATCGATGCGCTGTTCAACGTAATCAGCCGCGGGGCTGGGGAACCCGCATTGCACCAAATCGCTGAAGAGCGGGATAGCAATAATTTCGCGTAACTCTGCCGGTCTGAAGAACTCCATGATGCATACCTCGAACACTGTTTTTATATACAGTAGTTTTAACTGAGGCACTGATCAAGATGGCCGCTTGTTTATGTTTGGCTACTTCCTAGCCGCTTCGCTTCTAAACCTGTAACGCTATTAGTTTTTTGGTATTTGTAAATTTCAGAAGGAAGAGTGCTGATTGCTCACTTTGAATACTACATGAAGGGATTTTCGTCTGAACAGACTGGGCGAATGGTATGCGTAACTACACCAACCAGGCGAACATCATCAAGTGCCTCGCCCTCGATGGCATCGCCGTCATCGGTGATGAGTGCATCACCGGCCCAATATGCGTGCTGCTGGCGGCCGCAAAACCAGATGAGCAATGTATCTCCACACTTGAATGCTGATGCGTTCTCAATGACATCATAGCCCTCCTGCGTTTCAACAATGCTTGCAGATGGAGGAAGTAATGTCTCATTGACCGCAACAAAGGCGGCATGTGTGTCTGCTGCTGGCGAAGGAAAACCCATGGCACCCCCAGATAGTGCTGTATATGCATACAGCATAAACACCCAAAAATGGCAGCTCAACGTGAAAATCTTCTGCATATCCATTGATCGTCAGCATCACGCTGTTATCATTGCACAAATTTTTTTGAGGCTATGGCAATGAACACAACGAACCTTGTCGATTCTGCGCTCCTCTATCATTTGTTGGTATTTTATTCCCGTGGGAAGGTAAGGGATGGTTCGCAATAGTTATTGAAGTGGTTATGATTATCATATGGGCGCATATGGAATACACATCTTACAATGAACGCTCAAAAAAATATCAGTTGCGTTGAATAGGATTAAATGATGCAGGAACGATTTCACAGCATTCAGTATTTAAGAGGACTTGCGGCCTTAATGGTTGTATTTACTCACCTAAAGGAAGATTTAAATGGAGCATTCGGCATAGCGGATATAGGTTCTAGATTATTCTCTCATGGTATATTCGGTGTCGATCTTTTTTTCATAATTAGCGGATTTATTATACATCAGTCTACATTAAAAAAAGAACACAGTAAGCCGCTGACATTTATTGTGAGAAGGGTATTCAGAATCTACCCTGTGTTTGTTTTTTGCGTATTCTCGTTCATTGCTTTAGCCCCAGGAGTTCCACAGCCAGTGGATTTGGCAAAAGGATTGATGTTTATTCCTCTCAACTTTGACGCTCCAGCCCCATTCTTCGGGTATAACTTCCTTTACCCGGCATGGACGCTAACGTATGAACTTTTATTTTACTCTATCTTTGTTATTGCCATATGCTTCTCGCATACCAAAAGAGGTCTTTTAGCATCTGCAGCAATTTTATTTTTTGTTGTAATTCTGCAACTCATATCAAATAAACATGTCGCTTTGGATTTTTCATCACCAACGTTCTATTCTCAAGGAATATTCAAGCTACTTGCTTCCCCAATGCTGGTAGAATTTGTTTACGGCATTACCATTTCAGTTATTGTTACAAAACTGAAACTAAGTAGAACCTTCTACATTTTGATATCGGCTATAACTTTTACTGCATTTATATTACTATTTAAACTTGGTATATCAAATTATCATGGACCTTTAAATTATGGCCTCGCAGGTGTGTGCATCATCATTTCTGGACTATCATTTGAGCGCTCTGGGCTACTTCCTAAAATTTCAGCACTAGATAGACTCGGGGATGTTTCATACTCACTATATCTTTCACACATAATTACATTCTTCGCATTGAAGTATTACATACTAACTCCACTAAACATAAACACAAGTGCAAGCATTGCATATTTCATCTTTGCAACATGCATTGCAATTTTAATTTCAAACTTCATATTTAAATACATTGAAATAACGTTTATTAGGCTTGGAAAAACTGTTAGGGAAGGTGCGAATAAGCGGGGAAATTCTTCTCGGCTGACTCAGTCATTTCATTTCTTCATGTTTGAGCCGATTTTTTCTCCCGTAAATGCCTTGAATCAGCCTATTTAGACCGTTTCTTCGCCATTTAAGGCGTTATCCCCAGTTTTTAGTGAGATCTCTCCCACTGACGTATCATTTGGTCCACCCGAAACAGGTTGGCCAGGGTGAATAACATCGCCAGTTGGTTATCGTTTTTCAGCAGCCCCTTGTATCTGGCTTTCACGAAGCCGAACTGCCGCTTGATGATGCGAAACGGGTGCTCTACCTTGGCACGGATGCTGGCTTTCATGTATTCGATGTTGATGGCCGTTTTGTTCTTGCGCGGATGCTGCTTCAAGGTTTTTACCTTGCCGGGACGCTCGGCGATCAGCCAGTCCACATCCACCTCGGCCAGCTCCTCGCGCTGTGGCGCTCCTTGGTAGCCGGCATCGGCTGAGACAAATTGCTCCTCTCCATGAAGCAGATTACCCAGCTGATTGAGGTCATGCTCGTTGGCCGCGGTGGTGACTAGGCTGTGGGTCAGGCCACTCTTGGCATCGACACCAATGTGGGCCTTCATGCCAAAGTGCCACTGATTGCCTTTCTTGGTCTGATGCATCTCCGGATCGCGTTGCTGCTCTTTGTTCTTGGTAGAGCTGGGTGCCTCAATGATGGTGGCATCCACCAAAGTGCCTTGGGTCATCATGACGCCTGCTTCGGCCAGCCAGCGATTGATGGTCTTGAACAATTGACGGGCCAGTTGATGCTGCTCGAGCAGGTGGCGGAAATTCATGATGGTGGTGCGATCCGGCAGGGCGCTATCCAGGGATAATCGGGCAAACAGGCGCATGGAGGCGATTTCGTACAGGGCATCTTCCATGGCACCGTCGCTCAGGTTGTACCAATGCTGCATGCAGTGAATACGCAGCATGATCTCCAGCGGATAGGGCCGTCGGCCATTGCCCGCCTTGGGATAAAACGGCTCGATGACAGCGGTCATATTCTGCCATGGCAGAATCTGCTCCATGCGGGAGAGGAAAATCTCTTTTCGGGTCTGACGGCGCTTAGTGCTGAATTCACTATCGGCGAAGGTGAGTTGATGGCTCATGATGTCCCTCTGGGATGCGCTCCGGATGAATATGATGATCTCATATCAGGAACTTGTTCGCACCTTCCTTAGTTCCATATAAAACCGCAGTCATTACCGCCCACCCGTTGCTGGTAGTGTTCCAATTACAGTACCTGATCCAAACGCACTTGCAGCCCCCCGAACGTTAAATGAAACGTTGCTTGAATAGGTGATTACTACGACCCATGGTTATCCATCACACCACTGCATGTCAGAAAGAGTGGCTCTGAATCCTGCTACTGGGCTTGGTCCCGGTGCGGTTGCAACTGTGAATGTTCTTTTACTTCCGCTGTCGACATATGTTGCTGTATGCATGCACAGTCTTATCGATCGTATTCTGTTTATCAATGGGTATTTCCGATCTTCGGCCTTCAAAACTCACCATCTGTATGTTAGTATCGTTTAATTGATTCGAGGGATTGTTACATGAGATATTTAGCATTGTTTTTATTTGTTCTTTCATTTAATTCTGTTGCTTCAACATACATAGCAACAGATGAAAGCCCTTTAAGTTTTTGGGGTATAACAAATAAAGAGAATCAGATGCGATTATCTCAAGCCAAATATGACAGCATTCTTATGTTTGGTGACTCAATAACACAGGGGTTGAATCAGAACGGACTTCATTTCGAATACGCAAATCTTGGTATTGCTGGAGATACTGTACAGGGTATTTTTCGAAGAGTTAAAGAGACTGACGTCTCAAAATATAAAGGTATATTTATTGAAGTCGGTACTAACAATCTTCTTAGGGCTCAGTCTGCTCAGGACTTATCAACTGAAATTGGTGGGTTAATCACTTACGCCGCATCAGCAGCTAAGTTTGTATATGTAAGTGAGATATTTGTACCAGACATCAAAAAATACACACAGGTTGACAAGGATTTCAGGATTGTAAACGATTCAATACACAGCACCTGTAACAAGTATGAAAATTGCATTGTTGTAAAAATACCGAATGGAATAATTGGTAAAAATGGAATAAATGCCAATATGTCTATAGATGATAATGTCCATCTAAATGGTGAGGCATACAGAAAGTGGAAAGTTGAGCTTAACAAAAGCATGGCTCCCTTCCCTTATGGAACATTTTACAGAACATTTAAGTGATTATTATGGCGGCATGTTGCCGCCATATTTTTACTCCCATGTTGAATTTATGTAAAAGGTTGGCGATGTTGAAGTAGATCCGACTATCGTTATTGCTCCTGTGGATGCGTTGACAGTAGCCATTGCCATACCAAACGTTACTCCATCTGCCGTGAACGGAACGGGCACGTTTTTTGTTACTTTTGGCCTACACCATCTTGGAAGTGTTAGAACTGTATTGCCGTTAGAAAAAGATGTTGCTGCTATTTTTACGTTCAGGGAGTTGCCGGAAACGCTTGATGGTGTTTGCACGGTTACGTTAGTTCCAGCCCACCACTGAACTACAGCCCTTGGCGTGTAATCAACACGGGACCACCAGTCAATAATTGCAGAACAAATAATTTCTGCGTACAGGCGATATCCAAGCTGACTTTGATGGATGTCATCCCTTAACAGTGGATCATATTGGCTGCCAAAATACTCTGGAAGCGGAGCCGGTAATTGATGCGTGGTACTGACGCAAATGGCATTGTTGCCATACTTCATCATTTGCCGCTTGCCTGCCTCACGTACTTCTGCAACGCCATCATAATTTGCTGTTGGCTGGCCAGCCCCTCCTATGAATGACTGGCTGTACCACATGTAAGGCTCTACCCATACAGGAACCCTGCCAATTCCGGTGCAGTAAAGAACAAACTCATCAACCAGAGAGGCCATGTAGTCGCCAGACACATTCGCCTGCCCTTCGTTAGTCCCTGCAACCATAATTACTATATATGCGCTCCCTGCACCCTGAGCCTTCAGGAGGTCTAACTGCTGCCTCATCGTCTGTCCAGCCACCGCTTTATTCACGATGCTATATGACCTTGTACCGTTAGCGCCATCCATTAACTGTGGAAGATATGATGAGAATGAAGAAATAAAATCTTCCGCTGTGCTATCGCCATGGATAAGGATATTCAGTGGTGTTTTTCCATGAATTCCGTTCCTTGAAATATAACTACACAGACCTGTAACCCTCGCGCTGGCTGAGGAGCTTGCTGTCAAGGCAATAAATCCGACTTCGTAGATATCTCCAACTGAAGATGTATCGTAAGGAACTGAGAAGCCTACCCCGTTCATTGTTATCTGAGCAAAGTTCTTAGACTGGAGAGCGACACCAATTGTCGTTTTCCCGGGTGAGTAAGAAAGGAGGCTACTTGGGATAGAGAGCGGGGCGCCATTAACGACAGATCCGCCAATAGTTTTAATCTTGTAACTCCACTGTGTCGCTCCGGGTGTACCATAGAAAAGCATCCATCCACCGGAACAACGAAGCATCAGCCCATACTCCGAAGCAACGCCAGATTCCATCCTTATATGCGCCGAAATTTCCTCGCCAACTGCAATAGGCGCGAACAATCCAGTATATGTACTGACACCTACGGTAAATATTGCCGCCGTATCATTTGAGCTTGCAACTGACCCTTGGGTAAACGTGTCACCATTGACGGAGTAGACCTTGCAATCAGCCCACTCTACTCGCTTCATGCGAATTGGATCTCGATTTAGAATGGCCTGTTTTGCTAGGTATGTGGTTTCACCGCCAGTGGTTTTAAAGTTCAGGGTGGTGAACTCAAATGTACCTTCTCCTTCGTACTGAAGTGATTTGAAGAGAGAGTACAAATCACTGTCGAACCGCAGAGTAACATTTTTGTCGATGATGACTTTGCTGTTAGCCAGATAAGAGGCATTAGCCGCTGTAGACGGTACCGTGTATACCATCTGAGTTTTTGAATGGTTCGAGAAGTAAACATACCCATAGGCAGCAACACTATCACGCCATGCCTGCACTACATTTGAGTTAACATAGCTTGGGATCTTTGTGATTGACTGCAGAACCAGGCTTTGCTGAGAAAGAGCCCCATTGACGAGATTCACGCCGCCAGGCGCAGCAAGCGCTGCCCTTAATGATGCGTCACCAACGCCGATCCACGCCCCCGGACCGATGCCACCCGTTCCTGCTGGCGTTGAGTTTGCTGGAACAACCTTCCCGCCAGAAGCAAATGAACCTGTCCATTTGTAATATTCTCCGTCGGCAGTGTTGAGCAGCACTTCGTTGGGGTTGTTGAGGGTCGCGCCGGTAGTAAATGTCTTCCCGGTCAGGATCACGTAACCGTACGCGGCCATTGCCTGCTGAGACAGATAGTTGATGCCCTCAATGGTGTAGTGCTTTTGTCCAAAGCGATCGGTATAAGTCCACCCCATCGATGTGACGAATTCGTCAATTTTCCCCGCGTTAAATTTCAGGTCGCGAGGTGATTCACTTGGAACAGGAAGATTGGTTGGTTGCGTAGCCATATTGATTCCATAAAAAAACCCGGCGCAGTGGCCGGGTTGGGGTGATCGGGGACGGTTCTTATTGGTAGATTGCGTCGCTGTATTCCGCGACTGTCAGAGATACAGTGTTGTCCGTGTTAGGTTTGATGCTATTGACCGTCCATAGTTGGCTGTCCAGTTCCTCCACGGTCGCTATGAGGTAGCGCGATGGGAGCTGCACAGTGTCTCCGTTCCATATGTTGAGCTGAATGTTAGGGATAGCCGCGGTGAACCCGTACTTCGTGTCGCTGCGGGCGGTGGCCGGATAGCGCAGCGTCGGGTTACCCAGACTGTCGGTCACCAGCACATACATCGAACCGGTGAATGTGATCGGCTCTCTGGTATCGAAGTTATTCCCGGAGCGCCCAGTGACGTAGCCACCCTGCTGGTTGCTGTCGTAGATATCTGGCATCTGAATGACGCTGCCGACCTGAATTATCCCATCTTCGAACACCTTCGCGTTCATCTTCACGCGCGAGTAAATTAGACGCTTCGTTTCACGCAGCGCGCGCTCCCTAGCCTGATACTCGTTACGGAAGCCGACTATCTCCAGCTTATTCGGGTTCTCCGCTTCCTGTTCGACGATAGCGCCGTTCAGTACGCGGTAGTTGATATACGTCTTGTTGTTCGTGGTTGGGTGAACATAGGACACCTGCACGCCGTCATAACCGCCTGGAAGAGTGGCCTCGTACGTAATTTTGTACTCGTCGGTCTTCATGTTGGCCCGGTTGAATACGGCCGCCGGGTAGTCGACTTTCTGATCTCTGGTAAACGTCAGCACGCCGTCGTCCCAGTACGCCACCACTGACGCCGCATTGCAGATCGCCTGCACGCGGTCGCCCAACGAGTCGTTTTCGTCGTCAAACGTGTAATCGAAGTAACCCAGTCGCTCATCTGGCAGGCTTTCGGCGATCGAGTACAGACCGTAAAGGTCAATGCTGCTGACCGGCTGTTCACCCATAATCAGCCAAGTGTGCGCCACTGCGTCAGCGAACGAGCGCGACGGTCTCAGCGTGTAATCCACGGCCTGTGCGTCCAGGTCGTAAGTAATGGTATGGCGCGTCACAAGAGCGTTATATTTGCGCTCGCGGCTGCCCAGCGCGTTCTCTGTCGCCCTCACCTTCACCCTTACAAGGGTGTCTGTCGGGTGAACGACGTTGGTTCTGACGTTAACCGAGTGGATCTCCTCAACCTTCAGGATAGAGGCATCACTAGAGTTATCTGTGCGCTGGAAGTTAATGGCGTACTTTCCAAAACCGCCGGTCGGCGTCAGCTTATCGGTGCGGTAAAATACTTCGCTCGATGATTTGTGCGGCGTCCCCTGGTGATAGGTGAACGTCTGCTGAGTACCCGGCACCTGGTTGTAGTCATCGTCAATCTTCCAGATCGTGACCTTCCAGTCGGCTGACTTTTTGCCGCCCAGCTGTACCTGAGTGTGCAGCCACAACTGAGCTGATTCGACAGGCGAGAAGAACGGGCCTACAACGAGCGCTTCGTTATCGTTGAGGATGAACTTCGTCGTGTTGATTGTCGCCGTTGCCGGCACGTCGGGAGGGCCAATCAGATCCCCCATCGTGAATGTGTACCACCGTACCGGGTTAATCACCGCGCCGTCGTTAGTTTCCACAGCTGAAATCAACGTGCCGGAGAAATCGACATCCTGCGTAACGTTGCCGGTTGGCGTGCTGTAAGTGACGTTAATCGTGAAGGTAACGGCGTGCGGCAGGACCAGGCCCATGAAGTAATCAAAATCAGCCTGCTTGATGATTTTTACTGCAATTTGCCCGCCGGAGTACGTCCCGCTCACAACTGTGGTGGCCGTGGCTGTCTCGATCGGGAAGTTGTCTGATTCATTCTGCCCTGGCACTTCCTGCCCGTCGACATCGTCAAACCCGTATCCTTCGTTGATGGTTGGTATCACTTCGCCAGGCTGATAAAACTGGAACTCTGCTCCGGCCATGCTTCCAAGGCTGGACTCTGAATAACGCACAGACTCATAATCGTATTTACCGATCCCGATGCACATCCACTCAGTAACGTACTTCAGGCCGCCATCCGTATCGCTCTGGCGCACATATTCGAACAGCGATTCCTGAATCAGGTCCGGGAACGAGCGGATTTGCCCGTAGATGTCCGGCTTTGCTTTGTAGACGCGCGCGGTGTTCGTCTGTCCGGTCAGACTATTGTTTGGTGAGTCAACCGTGTTGCCACCGGTATTTGCGATCGCCGGCTTTGGAGCAAGGAAAGAGAATACCGCACCGACAACTTTGAAAATCGGGCTGAGAATGTCGCCAATAATTCCCTTTGGCTGGTCGAATATCTGAACGGTGTCCAATTCGCACAGCTCAAACGCCAGATCGTCATCGTCACCCAACTTAACGCCGTTGCGGACGATCAGCAGATCGCGATGAAATGTAGCGTCATTGGCCACCAGCCAGTCATAAAAAAGGGTGCCGTTTGGCACCCTGCAACGCATCTTAGGCGTTCCTGGAAAGTTAGATATCTCAACCAGCGCCATATTCGAAAAACTCCACTTTAGTGAATGCCCGCTGAACGACCAGCAACGAGTCCATACGCACGCTTCCGTTCTCGCCGCGCGAGTGCAACGCCTGCCGGTTCAGTACCAGGCCAACATGCGCCGGTTGCGCGCCTCGGTACCCGACAAATATCCCGCCATCGACAGGTTTATCGACCTGGCACCAGAAGACGACGTCGCCCTGATAGCAGGTGAAGAAGTCGGACCCGGCTTCGTAGTCCGGCGTCTGGTGCAGTTCAATACCGAGAACATGGCGGTAATACAGGACCACCAGCCCCCAACAATCAACTTTATCGAAAGAACAGGCCCGGTTAGCCCATGGCAAGCCGATAACCTTCCTGACAAAATCAGAGGTACTGTAGGCCGGTGTATTCCGTTGGGTCATAAAGCCTTCCGATGTTGTTGTTCAGCGGGTTCGTAATAGATAGGGTTACCGACGCTGAGTCGGCATCGATATCGACGGTCTTGACGTATAACTGCCAGGACTTAATCGGTACCGTCACGTCGCCACTGTCGAATATCTGCCGCGTGGCCGTGATGGCCGTCAGTCTAGCGGCCCCCTTCCACTGTTTCATCAGCGCCTTGATGTCCGACGAAAGCCGCCCAAGCTTCACGGTCGCGTCGATCACCGGCGTGCCGCTCTGTTGGCTCTCTTCGATTTCAAAGCGCGCTGGCGTGTAAGACTGGCCGCCGAGCGTCTTCGGGAAGAACTGCTTATCGACAAGGCGCACATAGCCAAAGGATGGATGGTAGAACGTGATGGTGTCGTACAGTCCGCGCGTCGGGCGCTGCTGCTTGTACTCCCTGAAGCTCGGCATTAAGACACCCTCGGTAATGATTCCGGATCGCGCCCGTCTGGATAACCCGTCACCACGATATCCAGCCACGAATCCCACGGCGGGGGCAGCTCAACAATGATGTCGTCAAACTCGTCGTCAGCGTTATAGAGGTGGTTCGCGATAACGGTCCCCGTCCAGGTCACCACCCCGCCGTCGATACTGGTTTGCACCGGCATCTGCGTGAAGTGAAGCTCCTGTAGCTGCAATCCACTGCCGCCAAGATTGATATTCATCCGGAACCAGTTAAGACCGCGGTTGAGATAGTTAGGGCTGCGCAGCCACTGCTGAAAAGCGCGCTCCTGATCAAGAGTGAAGATCCACGTCAGTGACCATGTCACTTTCAGGTCATCAGTAAGGTTCTGGAAGATAGCCGGGCCGACCGCTGGCTGATCGGTCTGGAACCCGGTATCAAGCGTCATGTTTTTGCTGGCCTTCTGCGCCAGCGGCAGCCAGTCGGGATAGTCGATAATTGGCATCAGCCCTGCCCCCTTGGCGTGCGCTTAACGTTCAAATTGCTGGTAATAGCCTGGCTTGCTGGTCCACCATTATTCATGTCCGCGATGAATGCATCGATAGTCCAGGTGCCGTCACTGCCCTGCGTAGCCTGTGCATCGACCGAAGCTGAAGAGTAATTGTTGATATTCAAAATCACCCCGCCACCGCCGCCTGCATTCATTTCCTTGTTGCTGATCACCTTGCCGTTGTCTCCCGGTATCATGTACTGCTTACCGGTGCTAGCCTGGTAAATCTCTGGCATGCCGCCTTCGCCGACCTGGTACATTCCGCCAGCACTCACCGGGCCGCCATTCTTGCGCTTTCCAGACAACGCCAGGATGCCAGCCATAGCTCCTATGCCGATCGCCACCGCACCACCGAATGATGCGATAGATGACATGATTGCCGCTGGCGTCCATGCTGCCGTTGTGGCCGCGGCCGCCGCGGTAGATGTCGCCGTCGTGGTGGCAATGCCCGCCGCCTGTGCAGTAGTGGATGCTGCAACCGCCGCGGTAGTGGCCGTCTGACCCATGATGGCCGATTTCACCCACTCAACCCCCATCTGCACGAAGGTGTTAATAAGGCTGTTCAGGACGGTATTGCCGATCGAGCGCAGAGCATCGGAAGCTGACATGCTCCCGGTGATGATGCCGGTTAAAGCATTGGACGCATTACCGGCCAGTGCATCAAAGGACGCCGCTAGTGCTTCATTGCCTGCACTCTGGTTACGGAATATCTCCCACTGTGCAGCGATGCGTGCCTGCTCGTACTCTCTGTCAGCAGTAGCGCGAAGCATAAGAGCGTTCTGGTGAGTGATAATCCCCTGCTGCTCGTAGGCCTGAATAAGCGCGAGTTTACGGGCATTTTCATTCGCCAGTTGCTGCACTGGGTCCACGCCGCCAGCAACTGCCTGCTGTGGGCTTACAACCTGATCGGAACGGATTTTCGCAAGGTTGGCCTGGTGAGTTGCTTCCAGTCGCTCAGATGTCTGATTGAATTGCTCCTGACTGATTTTCTTCGCAGCCAGAGCAGTATTCAGGTCCTCAACATCCTGCTTATAGCTGGCGTTCTCGCGCGCTTCTGGCAGGAGCTTCTCGGCTGCAGCCTGGGCCTTAATGGCGTTGGCCGTGTCCCATTTTTTTGCCGCATACTGGCCGGCAAGAGCTATCTGCTCTTTGGTTGCGCCTTTCCCAAGCGACTGCTGCGCAGCCAGGATGGCCTGTTCGCGGCTCAGCTTGTTCGTTGAGTCCGCTGCCAGTTCTGATTGTTGCTTGAGGTTCGCCAGTTTCTGGGCGATGGTGTCTGCCTGGGAGGCCCCCTTCTTCTGCTCAGACTGAAGCGTCTTCTGTGCCTGCGTATTTTTGTACGTAGCGGCAGCATCATCTTCCATCTGCTTGGCGTGCGGATCGTCCTTCGCAAACCCAGCATCTTCGGCGGCGTATTGCGCCTGCAGCCGCGCGCGGGCCTCGCCCTGTAGTTTCGACAGAGCAAGGTTTCGCTCAGACTGCTTGATGAGGTTCTTCTGCCCGGCAGTTAGGTTGTCGGTGGACTTGTTCAGGCTGTCGACGTTTATCTTCGCGTTGGCCGCCTCTCTCGCCAGATCGACAAGCTTACCAGCCAGTTCAGCAATGGCTGACTGCCCATCTTTGGATGAGGACTGCATTTCTTGGAGTTTTTTCGCCAGTTCCTGAAGTGCTTCCGGCGACGGGTTGTTGCTCAGGTCTGATAACTCTCTTGCCAGATCAAACGCTGATTGTTTGCTGATTCCAAGGCGTGATGAAAGTGTGCTCACCGTTGAGGACAGCGAGTTCACAATACCAGAGGCATATTGCCCCTGACTATTGGCCTGTTGAATGGCCTGACTCCAGTCTGTGGTGGTAACGCCAAGCGCAGAAAGCTCATCGTTGAATTTCTTGATGCTTGGAGACGCGCCGCCAACCGCCGCCAGTGCGCGATCGCCTAACGTAATGAAAGCATCAGACGCGTCACTAATGGCTTTAGGAATCTTTGAGATGGCCTGGTTATACTCGAGCAGCGCCTGATTTCGCAGCAAAGTAGCCACGTCGGCATTTACGCGCGCCAGGGCAGCATACTTGTCGGAAAGCGCGGCCACGCCTTGCGAGGAAATGGTGATCACCTTATCCATCGCTTCAGCTGCGTCTTTCAGCGCATCCATGGCGTTTTTACCGCCATTGAGCGAAGTAATCAGCACGCCAGCCAGTACCGAGCCAAGGGCGATTATGGCGCCAACGACTGCACCGCCAGGACCGAATGCGCCAGCTAGTTGCGATCCCTGCTGAGCGAACGCCACCAGCGCAGACTGCCCGCCCTGCACCTGTACGATGAAGTCCTGTACCTGGTACCCGGCCTGCTGCATACTGGTCTTCCAGTTGCCAGTGCCCTTTGCGCCATTTTCAACGCCAGTCTTCATGTCATACAGCCGACCAGTAAGCTCGCCGATCTTCTGTTTCTCTTCATCTGTCGCTTTTGACCCGGCACGCAACTGCGCAGCCAGAACTGCGGCACTACGTGCGCCATTCTCCTGCGCTTCGTCCAGCACAGCCAGCTGGTTACCCAGCGCCTCGATGATGGATTCTGCACGGCTGAATTCGCTGCTCGCACCGCCGGTACCGCTGCGGGCCTCTTCCATAGCGCGGGCAATGCCGCTCACGTTGGTGTTCAGCTTGCGCAGTTGGTTGTCCATGGAGTTGGCATAACCGGCCAGTTCAGTAAACGCGGATCCAGTTTGAGACGTGCTCTGGTCGAGGTTATCCATTCCCTTGCCGGACTGCTGGGCTGCAGCATCCAGTTTGTCCAGAGCATCAATGGCCTGTTTCCCGCCCTGCAGCAGCGGCTCAACGTCAGCGCTGATTTCATAAACGATGCTACCGGCGTTCTTCTCACCTGCCATGTCATTCTCCGGTTATTGCTTTGCTTTTGCCCTGCGTGCGGCCTGTTTAGCCAGGTACTCATCGGCGATGCTGTCGTACTCTTCGCGTGTGAAGCCTTTCTGATCCGGGTATTTCGCCGCCAGCAGCATTTGAAATTCGGTCATCGTTAACTGAGAGGCTTCTGCACGGTTTATGCCGAAGTGGCTACGTGCTGCGCTGATGTAGTCGAAGGCTTTGAACTCAGTAGTTCGCTCGCCTGTTTCGTGGCGCTGCAGCTGGCGAACCTTTGCCTTTCCGACGATACCGTGCTGCATCAGGTGTTGTGCCAGCACAATGATGTCATTCTTTGGCATCTGGCCCGGGCGGTAGATGACGCAGTGCCGCCACCCTTTCCACTCGCCGATCATTGGCGTCAGGTCGTCATCGCAGCATGCCTGCAGCACCAGCATGCACGTTGATAACAGCTTCTCAGCGGCGCGATTGAAGGATGGGTGTAGCCAGGTAGGGAAGCGCCCCAACGTGCCAGCGCACACCTCAATCAACTGAGCGACATCATTGCCGTGGATGGTGGCGTACGCCTGCACAATCTCTTCGGGAGTGCCGATCCTGGTCATGGCCTCAAATGACGGTCGCAACAGGTAATCTTTCCCGCCTTCGCGGCTGTCGCTGATAGAGATTTCGCCAATATCGGTTAAAGCGGTCATAGGCCTTCCAGTAAACGGTCATTATCAAGGGCAGCACGCCGCCCTTTGGAATGTCCGTTAGGTAACGGTAACCGTATGTACGGCCACAAAGTTGCCGTCTTCGGTGTTGATGATGATCTGCGCGCTGCCGGTGGCAACACGCGTCACGGTAACGGTGTTGCCGGAGGCGGTGGCCGTTGCTTTGGTCGCGTCGGTAGTCGCTACAGTGAACTCTTTGTTGGTGGCGCCGGTTGGTGCGATATTCACCGTGAAGGTGCTGGTGCCGCCCGCCGTGCCGGTGCTGGTCGCCGGAGTTACCGTTACGCCAGTCACTGCTACAGCAGTCAGCTCGTTCACTTCAATGGTGGTTGCATCGCCGACTTTGAACTCGGTAGAGAACGTGACAATGTCGTTGGTACCACCGTCAGAACTCAGCGCCGTGATGTTCATGTAGCCGATGAATTCGACCGGGCCGTAGTCCATGCGCACCCAGATCCCAGGCTGGCGCTTGGCCTTCAGCTCGTCAGCGAAATACTTGATGAACTTGCCGACACCGTACTGATCCAGCTTGTCCTTCTTGCGCACCTCACCTTCAAAGCTCAGGGTGAAGTCACTGTTGGTGATGATGGTTTCGACATAGCCGCCGCCGTCATCCGCATCAGAGGTAACCGAGTTCGGGTTGAAGTCGAAGCCTTTCGACGTACCAGCAGCCAGCGCCTTCCACTCACTCTCCAGTGGTTTGACGTCCGGGCAGCCATCGGCGACTTCCAGCACGACCGCACCGCCGAACAGGCGCTCGTTCGAGTTCTGGCAATTAGCCATGTGAAACTCCTCTTTGACGTATAAAAGAAAACCCGCCGGAGCGGGTTATTTGGTTGGGAATGGCTAGTCGCCAAACGTGCAGGCAAATTGCAATCGGAAGACTATTCGCCCTTCTTCTGTGAGCACCGGCGCGGGAATTGCGCCCATGTTCTGGATGTAGCCAACGCACTCGTCAGCCATGGGGTTAGCCTTGACGTAATCGACGATGCGGTTAGCTGCCTCCAGCGCCGCTTTGCGCTTATCTTTCGCACCGACGACATCGACAAGGACGTGGTATTCGGATCCGAGATCGGTACGGATGTCAGATCCGCCGTTTGGCCTGAATACCATGATCGCCTTCGACAGATCGCCCGGGTCGTCGTACATCAGCTGCTGCACTGTGAATCCGGTAGTTAGCCCGGCGTCGCCGAACATGTTGCGCACCCTCTCGTGCATCATGGGTGTCATAGCGAAAGCTCCTTGCGCATCACCGCATCAACGTTATCGCGCTCGTCATTTGCGCCTTTGGTCAGGAATTGCGGCTCACCATGCGGATCCCAGTAGTTGCCCTTTCCTGTCCCGCCACCGAATTCTTTCGGTTTCTGCGGGCCGAACTCAGAGCGGTTACTGGTTATTCCGAAGTGCGCTCGAGGCTGACCTTTCAGTTTGCCTGACGCCTCATGCACGTAAGCAGCATAGTTGGCTGAGTACCCGACGCGCCCGGTGATGAGCACGCCACCAGCGTCGATTTCCCGAAACTGGCTGTTAATCAGCGTGGAGCTGTCGATCGGAGTGTAATAGGCCGCCCGGGTGCCGATAAGCATCATCGCCGACTGTAACGCGCGGATTACCTTGCGCCCCTTCACATCGTTGATGACATCGTTCAGGTGCTTCTTCGCCTGGCTGATGCCTTTCACTTTGATGCCCATAGTTTTCTCCAGGCAATAAAAAACCCCGCCTGAGCGAGGTTTGGTGTCATTTAATGGTGAATCAAAAAGGGAGCAGTGCGCGGATTTCAGTGTACCAACGATGAAAGGCAGGTAGGTCATCTAAAAACCAGAAGCCTAAACCAAGCACTGCAGCACTCATCATCATTTGAGCAATAACGCTGAACCAGAATTCAATAGGTTTAGTGTCTTTGCGGATATACTCCTTCCGCATCGTCCCCTTAAAGGTTTTGGTGTAGACACCTCGTCGCAAAAAGATTATCGACTGAACAAACATAATGGGGCATGTCAGAAAAATTGCGCACACCGTGAACCAAAATTGAAAGCCCATCACCTGTCATTCCTTTTAATGTTTTGGGTCATTATTGCACAGGTTTATCAGACTCCTGTAAGGATGGCGTAATCATCTGTCAGACGATCGAACGTGTCGGCGTAACGGATTACCTGCCGCACCTCGTCGGCACCGGCTACAACCGGGTCGGCTTCGGTAGAAACGCCAATCAGCAGATAATCACCTGCGGCCGCCAGCGCGAACTCCGTCCAGACGGTGTTCTTCACGACGATTTCAGCGCCCAGGCTGGCTAACTTCTTGCTGAGCCCGCCCTCGTAATCGCAGAGGATTTGCTCTGGTTCGGCATAACCAAGCGGATCGCCTATCTCATCGTTGCCACCTACCTTGCGCCAGATGGTCGCTGTGGCGGTATAGCTCCAGTTCGCTACCGATGACATCAGCCCTCCTTCCAGCGCAGCACCTTCGCGCCAGTCGCCCGGATGCGCGAGCAGTTGATGAACCACTCCCCGTCCGACTTAACGTAGCCGGTCGTCTCCCGCCCAGTGTCGGTCATCACCCATACGCGGGTGAAAGAGCGCGGCAGTCCGTGCTTAACTGATTTGTACGTCATCAGCAGCCCCCGACAACCATGAACAGGCCGACGCCGTTACCAGCGCTAATTGGCAGCTCACCAGTGCAGCCGCTGGTGTCGAGCCGGGCCAGCGAGTCGCGCAGCCAAGTGATGCTGTCAGCACCGTAATCGAACGAACGGGAGGCTCCAGACGGCGCCCCCTGCGATTTGATGCGGCGCGCACCGGACGACGTAGCCATGAGCGCCGCGGCATACATCAGGATCAGCTTCGCGGTGCACTCGTCATAGCCCGCGCCATCGAGGCACGGGATAATCTTGTTCACCACGCAGAGGATCGGCTCCAGCAGCGCGCCCGGGATGGAGTAACCCAATTCACCGAGGAACGCCTGCACGTCTGCCGCTGTGATTGGGTCAGCCATGGTTATTTAGCCTTCTTGATTGCTTCTGCCTGTGCCGCCTCTGCTTCGTCAGCTCGTTTAGTTTCAGCGTCCAACTTAATGGCACTTTCCCGCTTCAGTTGCTCAATCACTTCGGAATGCTCTTTATCCTTAGCATCAATTTCAGACCGGGCCTGTTCCAGTTGAGCCAACGCCTCATTGAGTTTTGACTGCAAATCTGATGCACCGATTGCCACGGGCGCAGACGGTGTCGCCACTTCAAAGACGAGCTTCTCACCCTTCTTGTCAGTTGATTTTTCCGCCTTACCCTGCTCGATCCACTTTTCAGCGATCGAGTCATCGACGTCATAAACCTGTCCAGCCTCCAGCTTTTGAAGGCTGGCACCGGCAAAGAGGTTTGCTACCAATACCTTTACGAGTGCCATATTGTTTCCTTAGCTCGAAGCGTGAATAACAGAGTAGTGACCGTTGATGTCCTGCTTGACCATCAGGCCAGCAGCACCCCAGGTACGCCAAACGTAATCTGAGTTGTAGAACTGACGCGGATCAGCGACGGTACCGAACGCCTGGCCGACGATAGGAGCAATCACGCCAGCCTGCAGCGGCACGATTACGATTTCGTTGCCGGTCAGCTCAGCATCTTCTTTGATTGCCGCGATGCCTGACAGTTTGGAGATCTCTTCCAGCACGGTGCGGAGAGAGTTCACATCGAAGTACTGTTCCCAGTTGGACATGATTTCGCTGGAGACGTACCACGTCTGCTGGCCGTACTGCATGTTTTGCAGCTTGAGGACGTCACGCAGGGCGATCGCCGCGGCACGCATGGCTTTCGGGTCGGTACTGGTTGCGAAGTTAACGGTCAGCGTTACCTGCGCCACACGCTCATCGTGACGCAGTCCCTTCCAGGTCTTGTCATCGAATTTGATGTAGTTACCGGCTGCATCGCGGAAGCCTTCCCAGATATAGTCGACATACTGGCGACGCACATCATCCACAGAACCGGCCTGAGCATCCGCCAGGGATGAAAGCGCAGATCCTTTATTGAATACCGGGTCACGCCAGTTAAATTTAAAACCGCTGTCGTGGATCGGCACCATGGTGCCATCGAAGGTGTAAGACTTCGCATCCAGCGCAGCACCGATCTGACCGGACATGGAAGTATGCGCCCAGCCACGGCCGCCGGTACGAGCGTACTCATACACAGACTCTTCCAGACGAACGGATCGAGACAACGGCATCAGGTCGTTCAGCAGCGTGAATTCGGTGTTCGGCTCGAATTGCTTCAGCACGGTCTGGTCATAGGCCTTGTACAGACGGCGGATATCGTCGACTGCGTTTACCGCGTCCAGTACCGGGGCATTTGCCGCTTCACCGCGAACGCGGGTACGAGCAATAAAGTCTGCCACGGCCTGAGCGCTGGAATTACGAGCGAACGTCAGTTCATTGAACTGAGCCATGTTGGCTTCGAGGTTCCCGGTTTCGGTCGCCTGCTTAGTAGAGAATACAAACATTCAGGTGCTCCTTATTTGATGACAACTCGCAGGAGCTGGCCTGCTGTCGAGATGGTGTATGAGCGGTCTTCTTCTACGTAGCAGCGGACCGATTCATCAGTGCCGACAGCTTTAACTCGACCATTGGCAACAGAGAGCGGCTGCCCTTTTGTGTAAGTGCCTGCTGCAGCTGGTACGTTGAAGAAAACGCCTGGGGTTGGGTGGAAAGCAACAACCCAGTCGCCAGCCTTGATGACGTCGTCTACGGTTTTGCAACGCAGGTAGTCATAGTTGGCTACGTAGAGGATCGCAGCTTCATTACCATCCACGGAGGCGGTGAATTTCTTCGTGGTGTTGTCGAAGAAACCAATCGTACCGGGTTGAGTATCAGCAGCTGTAGCACCTTCACGGTGAAGCTGTGGGTTGGCGAAGATACCGCCCGCGTGAATTACGTGTTTTCCGTCTTTAGCCATTTTTTACTCCGGCATTTCGCTGACTGATTGGGTGTTGGTTGCCTGGTGGCGGAATGCACCGTTCAGACCGAAAGATGTCTGGCACTTGGCGTACATCGCGTCGAGCGCCTTACCGTCCAGATCCGCGACTTCTTCATCGCTCATGTTCATCGCCAGCTTCACAGCTGCGCGCTTTTCGCCCTTCTCTTTGTCAGAGTTGGCATTGATCTGGCTGTTAAGTGCGGTGACCTGCTCAGTAAGGACTTTCGCCCACGCTGGCATCTCTTCGCTGTTGGTGGTCTGCTCTTTAGCCTTCTTGTCATCCGCTTCTTTCTTCTCACGTGCGGCCTTCTCTTCAGGCGTTTCTTCTTTGCTGTCGGCGTTTTCTGCCAGCATCTGGTTGTACGCGTCCATCAGCTCGGCATCGGTTTTACCGTCAACCGATTTACCTTTGGCCTTCAGCGCATTAACGATGAGCTCTTTCATCGGGTCTGTTTCCTTCTGGGTTGAATCGCTGTTGGCGCTGAAAAACGCCTTTAGCTGGTTGAAAAATGTTTTGAATGAGGCATCTTGCGGGTCTGGAACGTCAGCATCAGCGAGGTTCACTACTTCAATTTCAAGCTCGTCGCCTTCAGCATTTACGAAAATGCCGACTCCTTCTTCTGGCGTTCCGGCGCCGGGTTCATCGAGCAGCACCGCCACATGGTCAAACATCATGTTTGTGGCGATCTCGTTGTACTTCTTGCCCTTCGACTCGCCGTTGGCGGCGATACCGGAATACAGCAGGCCGGTGGAGATGTGGATCGGGTCTGAGTTGGTACCGGCCAGCATCTCATCCAGGCGATTAATCAGGCGCTTGCCCTTGTCGCTCGACTCGGCGTACTGGCGGTTAACGTACATGTCGCCCGTAACCTTCCCGTCTTTGTGGTTGACGTTCTGTAACCAGCCCCCGACGTGGTACTCGTTCACCGCCCGGACATCGCGCGCTGACACATGCTTGCCGTCCACTTTCGGGTGGCCCAGCGGCATCGGGTTACGCTCGAGCGTGTTGTAGGCCTTTTCGATTTCTGCTGCCGGGTACAACTTCCGGTTCATCACGATATCGTCCACGACAGGCGTGATGCCGCGAACCACGATATGTGGCTTGCCGTCAATGGTTTCAGTGGTGATGTTTGAAGCGGAGTTGACGACGGTCAGCACATTAACGCGGTTGCGTTTCATGCTGGATCCTCGTTAAGTTATGTTTATTCAAACAAAAGGGGTGAGATGATGATTAAAAAGGCCATGCTAATTGGCGCCATTGGTTTGTTCGGTGCGCAGGAAGCGCAGGCAAATTTTTATACAGGGAATCAGCTTTTTGCTTGGGGCGAATCCTTGATGAGAGTCAGAGAAAACAGAATAATGGGTTCTGATATCAGCGACGCAAATATGTATTATGGATACGTATCAGGAGTTTACGATCTAGGTAGCGGTGTACTTTTTTGTGCCAGCAATCAACTTAATCTGAACCAGATTTCTGATGTCGTATATCAATACTTGAAGCAAAACCCTAAACGCCGGGCTGAAAACGCTTCTGATTTAGCAGTTGACGCTCTTAGTGAGGCGTTCCCTTGTAAGAAATAGTTCCGACAAGCGCCTTCGTTTAGATTTTTCGTAACATAGGCGCTCTACAGCACCATGGGAAATAGTCCAGCGCAGTTACGCACTGATAGCGCACGATTCGACCGCACCCGCAGCACCAATAGACTGACATGCTGAGTCCTCATTGGTGGATTTGAGGCAATAAAAAAGGCCGCCGTGGCGACCTTGTTTAAAGTATTTCTTGGAATTTACTGGGATATTCAACTCGCTCCCATATGGATGAAAAGTAATCTCGATACTCTTCGTCATCACGAGCATCACCACTACCGCCCCAGTAGTAGGCTGAGTTTTCACTTATGATGTTAATAACATCAGTTTCAAGTTTTGAAGCAAAGGACTCGTCTGGGACTATAACATTGATGGCGTCTAAAAGGTCTAGAGCACCCGTGCGCAAACGCCATTCTCTCTCCCATGTGTAGTCCAAGCCAAACGGCCAGCCAGGTTTAATATCCATGGGTAAATGCGGAGCGAAGCGCCATTTTAAACTTGGCGGTAATTCCTTCTTATCTTCATATGACCCGTAGATTACCGGTCGACCTCCATACTCATAAATTCTTTTTTTTACGAATTTGAAACCAAACGGCTGATATCTAGATTGATCCCACTCACTAAAATACTCTGGAGATTCAGTAAAACAGATAGATTCAACGTCAGCTGTCATCTTCGCACTTCCCGGCTTGAGAAATCCATCACGAAGAATTTTTAGAAATGTTTTATATGCAACATCGTAATTGATCTCCTTCTCGCCTTTTATATAGGGATTTGCTCTAACCCAATGATAAAGATACCCGGAACTGTCTATTCGTTTACTTCGCATAGCTCACCCAAACGAGTTGTTTGGATGTAATTTATAACACTGACATCCTTATTTCTATGCACGGAATTTAAACTTCTTTCCACTGCTTTCTTTCTATCGCCAGCTTATCCGCCAGCCCCTCGTTGAAGATGCTGCCGTCGTCATTGAGCAGCACCAGTATCTGGCTGCAATAGCAGTTGTACCGGTTGCCGTTCTCAGCGTAGAAGTCCCGCACCTCTTCGGTGGTGTAGACCTTGCCATGACGACTGGCGTGCCAGGTGCGCGTCGTCGGCTTGAGCGCTGATAGCCACAGCAATCCGGTGTTCAGCCCCAACCTGCCAGCCGCCCAGTCCGTCTCGTTCCATTGCGCCTGCCGCAGCGCGCCGACCTGCTCAGTCTGAGCGATGGTTTTGGCCTTCGACATCGATACGTCAAGACGCTTGCTGATGACGCTGGCCGTCTCGCGTGGATTCACGCCGCGCGCTACCGCGTCGGTGATGATATTGGTCAGATCGCCGCGGGCTGTGTCGCTGATGACCTTCCAGTCACTGAACGTTGTCAGCCTGGCCGCCGATATCTGGTTAAGATAACCGGGACTGCTCAAAAGCTGCTGTAGCGTCGCCTGACTCGCGTAAACCTGCGACTGCACCGAAAGGTTGGTGAAGGCGTTTAGAGTGCCGCGCTCATACTCTGCAATGACATAGTCCATCGCCCATAAGTTCTGGCTTCCGCCATCAAGAAGCTCATCATCCAGAATCGACTGCACTACCTGCAGCAGATCGGCCAGTTCAGCAGCGGTCATGTCGTAGATGAACTTACCTGCATTGACCTGATACAGCGAAGGCTCTGCGCCCTCGTTGTTGCACATCATCCAGGACTGCTGTGCGTTCGCCTCACGCTGCTGCCCGGTCAGCCGCAGATCAAACAGAGCCTTAAGCCTGCGCTTGATGTTCAGATACCGATCTTCGATATCATTGAACATCCTGCTGACCTGCCGCGATGATTGCGTCGGGTCAGCTTTATTGCGCGGTACGATTGGCGTCCCGATTCTGGTTTGCGCTGTCATCATCATCTGTCAGCGGATCCTTATCGGTTTGCTTTACATCAGGGTTTGGTGGCTGCACGACCTTGCGAGGCTCCAGTTCACCGACTGCGCGAATTTCGTTTTCATCTACCGCCGGTGTGCCGTAAGCCTGCTGGGTATCTTTCGCCACGACAGCCATTGCCTGCATGTTGGCAATCTTCTCTTTTTCGCTCGGCGCGAGCAGATCAGACCATGCCAGCGTGACCTCTCCGGATGATGGCGGGTCAATGACGCCTACGGTCCAGAAGCGCTCAAGCACGCTCTCTACAATCGTCGACTGGAATCCCCAGCGGCGACCATTACAGCGCTTAGCCCAGTCTGTTTTGTCCTCATCGGAGGCAAGTCGCCCTGTCTGCTGTCCAAACAGGATGGTGAACGGGCACTGAATAGAAGATGAAAACTCGTTGGCGGCCACTGTCCAAGTCGGGGATGGGTCTGCCGCCGCAACGGAGAGAACAGACGGCGTGCCCGCCTGCATAACCAGGGCCGCATCCGTGCCACGGTTCATCTTGGCGACTTTGTCGTTAAGCGCCTCGCCCAGGTCTTTGTAGCCAGATTCTGTGGCTTGCTTTGACAGGTTCGCAATGTTGGTTTCTTTGTCGAACGCAATCCCGAGCTGGCGACTTGCATTCTTCAGGAACCCCTCGGCACTACCGCCAGATACCTTTTCGAGGTCGAGCAGTTTGTTATACCCAGCGCGCAGGAATGGCACTCCAGACAGCATGTTTTCGTCTTCTGAGCCTTCGCAGAGGATGATGATTCGCTCGGGGTGTACGGTAACGCCGCGCACCGGGCCGTACGCACCATCATCACCAACTGGCTGCTCGTTGAAATTGTACGAAACTGGCTGGCCGTACGTTTCTGAAAGCGTGTCAGTATCGAAGTTGCCTGGCTTGATCTGCGATTCCCACGCGGGGATCAGCTTAACGATGGGGCCGTTACCGATATTACTCAGAGATTTAACCTTCGCTCGGTCTACCGGCTCGTGCCATTCCCTGCCATCCCGGAACTGAATGAGCAATGCCGAGTACCGGCCAACGAGATTACGACGATCCGCATCCTTAATTTTCGGCCAGTGCTTCTTCAGAAGCTTAGTCGCTGACTTCTCCCAGTCCGTTGTCTCGGTTGACTCCTTTCCGTCGTCGCCGTCGATGATAGTCGGGTTATCAACCCAGCACGAATCGAGAAGCTTATGGACTGCGGCAAACGCCACCGCGTTGCGCTCGTAGGCCCGGTAGTAGCGGTCGAACTCGAGACTGTTTGGATAGCCGAACTCATCCCACAACTTCGTGCGTTTGGTGTTTCCCGGCTGGCCTGCGTACAGCATGCGCTGCCGCCCGATAGCATCAGCAAGGGCATTAACGAGGAATGAAACCTCGCTTTGTTGTTCACTCACTGATGAGCTCCTCAGAAGAATACTGCGCCGACCTGCTTGTGGTTGTTCTTCGCTACTGCAAAGTAACGGAAGCTGTCAGCACCGTGTGATGTGAAGTCATGAAGCGGTTTATCTTTCCAGCACCCGCGCTTGTCGTCCCACTCCTTGCGGTAGCCTTCGAGGTGAGATATGCCCTCGGCACATTTCTCCTCATCGAAGACGCAGGACGGGAGAATTTCACGCACCGACTCAATGCCGGTATCGACACCAGTTTTCGGAACAACATTGAAGGTCATCGAGTACACCTGGCCGTCTATTTCATAGCCTTCCTGTGCAAGTTCTTTGCGCGATTTTGCATCGGCACCGAATTCGCGGTTCTCGATGTCGTGCGGCCCCCAGTGCTCGCCGTACTCATAGCCGCGGTCTTTCAGCACCTTCATGTAGTGCCTCAGCCCCTCGCCAGAGTTTTCGTAGTAGTCGATGATATGGAATTCATTGCCTACCTCGCGAACGAACCATATCGCCGTGGAGTCTCCCACGCCGATATCCCAGAACGTGTGCACCGGGAGGTGAGAGTTATCCGGTAATTGGCCAATCCGCTTGTTGGTGTAGAGCCAGCGGAACTGTTTGGCGTAATACGCGCCCTCGACCGACTGCTGGAACGCCTCGGCCGGAATGGTCGGGTATTCGCGCTTCATGTCGTCGCCGAGCGTTTTCTCTTTGGCGTAGTACCAGGCTTTCTGGCGCTCATTGACGACTACGCCGTGCTTCGCCTCCATTTCAGCGAAATACTCAAGCAGTCGCACCGGCAACGATTCCACCGGGTCGATGGCGTACTGCGGATTCTTCCACCAGGAGAAGAAGAAAAACTTCCAGTCCAGAGCAGATAACGGTTTGCCCTGCATTAGCGCTTTCTCTGCCGTCTGGCAGTAATCGAAGAAGTAACCCGCCCGGCCCTCTGCGGTGCTCTCGATAGTAGCGAAGCATCCTGTCGATACCGCCTCAAACGCACCAGTGACGATTTCACGGGCTTTATCGGGATACTTAGCGCATATCTTTCCGAACTCGGAGACGTGCAGGTAACGCAGCGTGCCGCCACGAAATGAGGTGCTGACGTATAGCGAGCCGCCCTTCTTGAAGACGAGCTCGCCGGAAGAGTCGTTACTGGCCGGGTTGGCCGCCTTTATCTCTGGTGGCAACTTGTCGTATGCATACTTCACCTTTTCGCGGAACAGGCGCTTTGCGTCATTCAGCGTGTGGGCAATCAGCGCGCACTTCGCTGACTCGAACAGGGCCGCGTCGAGCTGGATTATGCACACCTCAGTTGTGAAACCGAGCTGGCGAGCCTTAAGGATGATGTTGCGGGTGTGGATCCCCTCGAAGTATTCCCGCTGCTCAGGTGTCATCCTGAACCGCGTAGGCTTTCCCTCTTTGTCGGTGATCCAGTAAAGGTTATTCAGCCGCCAGTCTTTGTCGGCCAGCAGCTTGATGTGCTCAGGTTTCATTACGCCCCCTGAGACAGAGAATCCATCAGGTCAGACAGTTGCTTAACAGAGTTGTCGCCTTCCGGCCCGTCGATGTCGTAGGCCTGGCGCTCAAGCCCGATCAGATTCTTCAGCGCGTCGCTCAGTGCCTTAACCGACTTAACGCGCTCCGGCATGCTGATGACCTTGTGGTAAATCTCGTTGAGCTTGTCCTGGCCTTTGTCGTCCGGGTCGAACATCAGCTCTCCAAGCTTCTCGAGTGCGGCAACGTCTGCGCACTCTGCGCCCAACTCATCAAACAGTGCATTGGTTATCTGCCGAGCGCGCTTAATGTCGCCGCGATGCTCCATGCGGACGTTGGCAATTACCTCAGCTGTCGCCTCGATGAGTACGCGTTCGTTAAAAGTGACTTCACTGCGTACCTGTTTGCGTACCTCTGCTTTGCGTACCAGATCGTCCGCTCGTTCTTTCACCTTCGCATTCAGGTCGCGCGACCAGTCGTCACGCTTGGCACGCTTACGGATAGCGCCTTCGCTGATACCGTGTTGTGATGCTATTTCTCGGAGGGACATCACTCCGGCCCGGTACGCCGTCTCGATGGCCTCCCAGTCCGGCTTGCACATTCGTTACTCCGTTGCTTGTTCTGCTGGTTGTTCTGTCTGCTCTTCCGGTACTGGCGTGAACTCCACGCGCTTCACATCGGCAGGAGCGAAATACAGCCACTGCCCAGTTTCCGTCGCCAGCGGCACAAAGCCGTTAACCAGCTCAGGCTGACGTCGTGACATCTTGCCCGTGAAGGTTTCGCCTGTTTGTGTGGTTAGCGTGATTTGGTAGATGTCGGACATTGAGAGCCTCTTTATCCGCTTATGGGGATAATGCCATTACGATGAGGCTACTCATGGTGATGGCAATAAAAAACCACCCGAGGGTGGTTAGATTTATAAAACCTTTAGTTTTACATTTAGTGATTCGAGAATGCCTGCAAGGCGATTGGTATCGCCGCCCCTCATTATGTAATCTCGAAACTCACCTCGAAACTTATTCCATAAGACTTCGATCTCTGTTTCAGAGAAGAGATGTTCACACATGATCCATGCTTTGGTTGAGCCACTAAATGCATCCTTGAGAGCCATTTTATTGATGTATATCTGGGCAGGGTCAGCAACTCTATTTGCAACCTCAGGCGATGCTTGTAACCTTGCCCGAGCTAAATTGATCTGATGATAAGACCAATTTCTTGGCATAGAGTCCATAGCATAAATTAATTCAAGAATAGACCTCTTGAATTCCATCTTCAGCTTTAACATCTCTTGCTGACGCCAAGTATCCAAGGCGCTGAAAGCCATACCTAGAGTACCCAAGGAAATCAGAACACTGAATATAGTCGCAGCCATTGTCCACCACGTCCAATGTGCAGAGTCCTTAGCTGCCAACATAGCCTCTAATGCAATTTGTTTTTCGTCCATAATCACCCCTAATTTATCAAGGTGATTTTACTTGATTCAATCAATTTAAGCACTGCTCTTTGATGTATTCCTGCAAATAGCCGACCTGCTTCGTCACTGTGACGATTCGCTCTCTGAGGGTGAAATAATCCCGTTCAGCAGGGTCAGTAAGTCGGGGGCCGGGAGCATCGCCCAGGCTGCCGGTACTGGTCGCTCCGTTCGCGGGACATTTTGCGTTGAGCTGCAACCGACGCTTGCCAGAAGCAACATCGCGCTCAAGCTGATCGATAGTAGCCTTGGCATCTTCCATTTCTCCGGTGTATTTGGCATCCAGTGCCGCGACATCACGCTGACGCACCTGCATGTCTTTGATGGTGGCGTTCGCCAGGCTGAGTTTCTCAGTGGCTTTATCGCGCTGGTCTTTGTAGGTGATGGCGTTGTCGCGGTAGTGGTTAATCGCCCAGGCCATGGTAACGAGCAGGAAGATAACGACAGCACAGATGATTGCGGTTAATCGGCTCATTTCACACCGTCCTGGCAGAGCGCCTCTTCTTTCCCGGCACGAGTAACCAGACCAGGCAGAACCCTGCCGCCACCCCATACCCAGCGAGGGAACTGGTGGCATGCCGCTGTGATGTCCCCACTTCTGAGAAGAGAGAACATCGTGGAGGTGCGCATGTTCCCGCAGCCAGCTCGAAACGTTACCGATACAGCTGCCGAGAAAGTATTGTCAGACAGCTTGCGTCCATTTCCGTAGCGGTTAACGCAGGACTCAGCATCAAGGATGTTGCGCTCCCACTCGGCTGCGATCTGCTGGTCAGACTTAACGGTGCCGAGCTTTACGCCATGCGTATTACCCATTCCGTCAGTAAGCACACCTGCCGGGCACACATACGGATCACGTCGGCAAGATTCAGCGTTGCCGATTAACTCCAGCCCGCGCTCGTTAGTCCTGACATGGCCCGCATTCATCACGATTGCGATAATTGTAGCCACTGAACAAACGATCCCGGCCGCGCCACTCTTCTTACTCAGCTTCAAGTTCGCCACTGGACATTCTCCGCATTGCCTCCGTTACAACCTCGGCAGATGCCGGACGTTCGGAGTGGGGTTTCTCGCTTACCTCAGCAAGGTATTTAGCCAGTAACTGTGTACGTTTCTTTTCTTCTTCCAGCCGTTCACGCTCTTCTTTCCGTTTCGCGTAATAGGTCTTAATCGTGAAGTATGCAGAGACCAGCGCGCCGAGAATAAAGACGTAGTCCTGTAAACTGAGAACGGAAAATAACCCCAGAAGAGTTGACCACCAGTAAGGCAGATTGTGTCCATCTGTTGGGTTCATACGTTGCATTCCACACCTCCGGTTCCGGGGTGCTGTGTGGTAGTAGGGGAAAGGCCGTCAGACACGTTAGCTACGTGGCATCTGGAATTGATTGTCTGCGGCCTGGAATAAAAAACCTGGCGACAAGCCAGGAAGATGAGGGTAAGGCAATGTCGGCTCTCTGGCCGAAGGGTCCCAGGTAGTGGGTTCTGTGTGCGGCGTACCGCAAATAAAAAAGCCCCGCACGATGGCGAGGCTTGGCATTCATTCATGTCACACACAACAACGGCAACATATACGATTTATTCTGCTCATTTGTTCATTGAAAAGCAAGCGCGTTATGAGGATTTTTTGCAATTTTCCTCACATTTTCGCGATTGTTAAACGCATTTTGCAGCGGTTGGTACAAACAGAACAGTGAGGCATTGATGATTTGCTTCACCTCTCTACGGATTGTCGAGATGCTTGGGTGTTTATACTGATTTCCGCCACGCGTCTTCATCAGGCGAGGCTTACTTACTGCATGCTGCCATGATGCAATTCGGATCTCGCTGGAGTTACAAACGTAGTAGGCGAAGACAACCCGCCAGGCATTTTCATCCACATTCTTCAGATAGTGACGAATGACAGCATCAATGAGCATCCCGTCATCATCACTACATACCGGTCGTGATGCTTGCTGGGGCTCGACGGTAGCCATGAATCTGGCAATCATGTTGATCATCGCTTTATCAATCTTGCCGGTCTGGCACCATGCGCCCCACAACTGGAGCCACTGGTCTACCCATTGATGCTGGTCGTTGGTTAATTCCAGTTTCATTATGCGGCTTCCTTCTGAGGCTGGTTGGTTTTGGTCTGGCTGTGCTTTGCTACTGGCGGCATGCTGGCGCGCTTAACGCTTTCTGCCTGGTAACGGAGGAAATCGGCTTGGTTCATGCGGCCTCCCACTGTTTCAGTGCTTTGAGCTTGGCGCGGTATTCATCGCGGATCCGAATGAAGTCTTCACGGCGGTAGTTGGTCATTTCGTGGGGGCCGTTGAGCCAGTCCACGTACTCCTGCCCGTAACGAGCGACCAGACCAGCTTCGTATTGCTGCGCTACCGTCGCCTCTTTGGCGGTATATTTGCCCGCTCCGGCATTACAGGATTTGCACTGCTTATGGGCATTGCGCTCTTCAAAGCGCAGTTCAGGGTTAGCGCCGACCGTTTTGAAGTGGCCGCAGTCCCATTGGCCGCCATGCAGATCTGGCGGGTTGGTCTCTCCGCAGCTGATGCATGGCAAATCAGCATCGCGCGCACGGATGTAGGCGTTGAATGCCTGCTGAGCCTGCGCTTTGTAGTAACCTGCTGGGCGTAGCTCTGCCAGCCTCTCCTTGCGGCGTTTGCGCCCGGCCTTCTCTGCCTCCTTCTGCTCCTTAATGCGCTTAGCAGCGACTTTCACCTTCTCCTTTTGACGTTCTTCCATCGCGAGGATTGCGCCGTGCTCCGGGCTGCACCAGCGGATCCGGATATCGTGGAATTTCGGCACGAAGTATTCCCCGCATACTTCGCACTTACGGCGGGATGGTTTACGCATGTTCACCGCCTTGCACCTTTACCACCGTGAGGTTTCCGCAGAACACGGCGCCGGTGTCGATGTACATCTGGTTGGCATACTTCAGGGGCTGGCGCGCTGGGGTGTGGCCGAAGATAAACAGATCAGCACCGGCTATCGTCGATACAATGCCGTCCTGTGCGTCGCTAACCCTCTCACGATTCCAGATGACCATATCTTTCGGGATGGGCTTATCGAACGCATATTCGTTATGCGGGTAGTCAGCGTGGCAGATAACGATTTTACGCTCAGCGGTAACCAGCTCGATGACGAGTGGCAGCTCAGCTGCTTTGTGAACCAGAGCCTTAGCCAGCACTTCTTTGTCATAGTCGAGATTGAAGAACCAGCCGCCACCATTTGCCAACCAGTGATTGACGTTCCCATACTCCGATAGCCCATCAATCATCATCTGCTCATGGTTTCCTCGCACAGCCCGGAACCAAGGCATAGTAATCAGCTCCAGGCACTCGACGTTTTCCGCGCCGCGGTCAACAAGGTCTCCAACCGAAATCAGCAAATCACACGCAGGGTCGAACGAAACTTTTCCGAGCTCATTCATCAGCAGCGTGTAGCACCCATGCAGATCGCCGACGACGAAAATATTGCGCCAGTCAGCGCCATTAATGCGTTGATACATGCTCATGCAGATTTTCTCCTCGCCGCGAGTCGCAGCCATTTCTGATCCACCAGGCGGGCGGTGTAGCCCTTCAGGGTCGGGATGTCGGACGGCTTAACCGCTGGCTTACGCTGGCGGCGCGCCGGAACGCGGAAGATTTCATTGGTGATGACGCGTGCGAGAGGACTACCCACGGGAAGCCCTCCACTCTTGCGCCCAGGCGATGCGCTTACTGGATGCTTCGGAGAACTTCACTCCGCGGTCGGTTCCGAACCAGTAAATCGCCTCGATGACGTCTACCATGTAGCGCTTGCTGGATTTGGATGTGCGGACGCCGAAATAAACGCGTCCGCCGTTGATGCCCGGCGCGGATTTCTGCTCCTGGTTATGGGTCTGATTCACCAGAACGGTGATGAGGTCCTTCCACTCTTCGCGAGTCAGCTTTTCGCCGTGCCAGACAACCTGGTCAGACAGGTCTTTCAGCAACGGCCACATCAGACGGTTCTGCTTGTCTGTTCGGGTTTCTTCCCGGGCCTCGACCACCATCGGCGCGCGAGGGTTTACCGGTATGGTGCGAATGAATGCTATGAGGTTGTCTTTAACGGTGTCGTTAACGATGCAGTAGTACTGCTTCATGCGCCACCTCCGAGAGGTAACGCAGAATGCAGAAAATCGCAGGTGCATTTCTGCATCTGTGGCAAGGTGAGGAGTTCAGATTGTGGTCGCATTTAAGTCCCCTTAAATGCGCAGAAGTCTTACCGTCGGGCGTTCAATTCCGACGACGGTTAAATTATGGCTGGTTGATTATGGAAAATCAACATAAGAGAAAGGCCTTCGAAGAGGCCATTGGTGTCTTGATGCTGGTTTATAAATCTCTACCCGCCGGGATGATTCACAAAATACATTTGCAATTAGTACTTCAGGGAAGGCTGGATTTGATCTAGCTTGTTAAACAATCCGTAGATTATGATATCGGGATAAAAAACAGAAGGGATGGCCTGGTTATGAATAATGGGGTGTTTACTACCGTCATTACTGGTGTTTCAGTGTTTGTGTTGGGTCAGATATTTGTAAAATCCATGCTTGATCCTTACATTTCATTCAAGGAACATTTGGGGATGGTTTCGGCCATTCTCCTGCGTGAGCAAAATAAAATCCTTAGCATCAATGCGAAAAGCGAAGTAATAAACGAAATCAAACAGGCGTCAGCTTTGCTGTTGTCAAAATCTAATGCCATACCCTTGTATGGAATGTTGGCTACTTTACGTCTCCTTCCTCGATACAAAGATGTCCTTAAGGCCTCGTGGAATCTGAATCTTATTGCGTCTATTTTAGAAGAAGGAAGAAACACCACCCCCAAAGAAACCTATACAACTATTTCTAATTCTCTCAATGCGGTAGGCAGTAAGTTAGGGGTGGTTGTTACATACAGACCATCTTAGATCAGCAAATAATATCTTCCTGCTGCGGCGCTGCCGGCAGCGGCATCCAGTGGGTTGGGCTCCATGATGCTCCTGGTATAATCCAGCCATCTATATCTGCATCCGGATGCCTAGGGCAATTTGTTGCCCACTTCATTGCATAGCCGCCAGGAGCTGATTGCCATGGCGCAGCAACTATCACACCTGTTGATGGGCTTGGCATCCGCTTACTGCAAGCCACCCAACCGTCTGTCAACTCATCACGATTACTTACAGGTTCGGCACCATGAAGCATGGCGGCGCGGCAGGCGTTCCAGCCACCTCGGAAAGTGTCATCAAAAGAGTCATCTTCCATGAACCGACGCTTGTACTCTTCGCGGGTTAGCTCATCAGGCACAGATACCGGTGCTGGCTGCCACATTCCTGCCAACACGGTTTCAATCTGGTCAAACACAGCCTGCATGTCAGAAACATCAGTTATGACAGCGGGCGTGAAGATGTGGCGCATGGTGGCGTCACCTATCTTGTAGAATTCCGGCGCTGGCGGTGCGGTGTAGAGCGAGCCAGGCTTGATATCATGACGACGCATACGGATATCACAGGTTCGCTCTTCGTTTGGCGAAGACCATGCGACAACATCAGCCACAGCCTCCGCTTCGAGCGATGCCAGCGCGATACGCGCCAACTCGTTCAGGATTGCCACATCAGCGTGACCGAGGGTGTAACCAGCTTTCAAATCGGCAATTGCTTGGACGGCATGTTTGTCGATGTTGCTCATTGGAACCTCACATGATTCTTCCAGCGATTCTGTGCTGCGCTGTTTTTGAATTGATGCCCTTCACGGCTAACACCACCGAGCGTGAAGAGAACCATGCGTCGATTGCTTACATTCAGCCATTGGCGCGGGTAGCAGTTTTTCAGAGCGCGAAGAACGATGATTTTGGCTTTACGGTTTTTCATGACTGTACTCCTTTGCGAAGCTGGGCGGCGAAGTCATTGAGCTCGTCGAATACGTATCCGCTACCCCAGCGCTCTGATGCAGCATGTTCAATAGCACTGGCCCGCACTTCAGCCAGGAAAGCGTCGGTGGCCGGGGTTTCCACTGACAGTGATTTAGCCCGGTAGTCGTTCCAGCCTCTTGCGTAGATTGGATTAACTGACATGCCATCTTTTACGCAATACGCCTGGCCGCCGCGGTTGATGACCTCAATTTCTTCCAATGCCGCAGACTTCACAGCCTGAACTTCCGCAGCCAGCGCCGCGCATATGGCTTCAAGTTCCGCACTTCGCTTTTCTGCTTCTTTCATTTTGTCGCCAACCAATTTCAGGCAATACTCGAGAGCAGCCACCCGTGGCGAGTTCTCTTCCATCTGCTGCATTAATTCAGCCATTTTTTCTACTGCGCTTACGTTTGTCATACCCCTACCCTCCCCCAAACCATCAATACTCGCTTCATCGCCGGACTGTTCCGGCACTCCTGAAATATTCCGTTGGTGCAGCTGCGCGCGGTGCCGTCCTGCTCTTCCGGGGTCGCCAGGCGATAAGTCACCGTTCGCCAGACCTTGCTCACCCGGACAATCTTGCGGGCCCGCTCCAGATCGATAGCGTTCTTCGTGATGCAGTTGATGGTCATGCCGCACTCTGTGGCCACATTCTTCGCGGTGAAGGTTCGGTGCGTTTCGAGATAACGCAGAATTGCCTGTTTGCCTTTCATGCTGCCCCCTTGGAGCGGTAAGAATCCCAGGTGAATGAGAGCGTGCATCCGCCGCCGTCGCTCATGCGATCAAGAACGCGTTCGCCGATGAATGCAGACAACTCCTCCCTGGTCTGGTTGCTGATCAGGATGGTTGGCTTCATCCGCTCATATCGGGTGTTGATGATTTCGAACATGATCAACTTCTCGGCGTCGCTTCCGAACTGCACGCCGACCTCGTCGATAATCAGCAGATCAGGTTTCGTGAAGTAACGGATCACCTCATCCTCAGTGCGGCTTGAACCTTTCGACCAGGTTGACTTGTACTCACGGGCAATTTTCAGCGCCGTGGTAAACACTGCAGAACTCTGGTGTTCTGTGATCGCATGCCGTGCGATAGCCAGTGCCAGGTGATTCTTTCCGGTACCTGGTTTGCCGCACATCACAAGACCGCCACCCTTCTGCAAACGCTCTGGCCAACGGCTTGCATATGCCTGGCACACCTTAAGTGCGCGTTTTGCGTCGTCGTTCACTGGCTCATAGTTCTGCAGCGTGCAGTTTTCGAAGCGCGCCGGGATGTTCAGTCCGTCCAGCAGGCGCTCGATGTTTCTTTTGCGGGCTGCTTCGTTGATGCTAATTCTTTCCGCCTGCAAGCGGCCTAACTCCTCTTTGAGGCATTCAGGGCAGCAGCTTGGGCGCGGGGGAATTTTCACGACAGAGTTTAAGAAATGCCTGGTCCTGCATTCAAAGGGGCCATGCGTTTCGCAGTTCTCGGTGCTGATAGTTAGCTCGATATCTTCATGCTGAACTGGCGGCTGGCTCAGCTCAGCAATGCGTTTCTCAAGTTGATTGATTTTTTCATCCAGCGTCATGATTAGTCCCTCGCCCATGCAGGAATTTCAGTCTTGCCGTAGTCTTTGCCAGCAAAGTTCTCAGATACGCGAGACGGAGCGCGGGAAGGCTGCTTAGCGCCTTTCGGCTCAAACAATCCCTGCCAGCCGTTAGCAATGCTCTGGTTGATAATTTCTTCAGGCTGGTATCCGCTGCACTTGCAACGCTCAAGCAGATTGATGGCCTGGGTAACCGTCTGCTGAGACTTAATCGGTTTCTTCAGGTCGCGACGATAATCGACCCATGATTTCCAGACTGAAACTGACAGCCATTCAGGAAGGTCAACACCAGCCGGATCGAACGAGGCCGGTTTGGGGGATTTAGGGGGTTTATTAATATTGTCTTTATTGTCTTTTGTAATAGTGTCTTTTGTGTGTCCCCATTTTGGTGACAGGGTTGTCACTGTTTTGGTGACACTTTTTGTCACTACCGTAGGGACATTGTCACTACTATGGTGACAGTCACTACTATGGTGACATTTTGGCGCAGGCTTAGTGCCCGGAATTACCCATTCACTTAGGTTTTTGTTGGGCCCGATCAGCATGCCGTCGGACACCAAAACATTCATCGCAATGAGTTCGTTTTTGGCAGCGTTAACCTTCTGGCGAGGTAGTCTGGTCAGCTCAGAAAGTTGTGAGTCTGCTATGCGGTCCATCTTCTTGTTGAACCCATAGGTTTTGCGGCAAACAGCATGAGCTACCTTGGCCTGATTTTTGGTCAGGTTCGCGCCGATAAGCTCCTCATACAACTCGTTTGCCAGACGGGTGTACCCATCGTCTGTATCGGCCACGCGTTGCTCCTGTATTCCCGAAACTACAGCGGGAAAGTTGAGAATTTCTGCGGTGTTTGACATACTTACTCCCGTTACTTGGCGTAACACAGTGTTTGGAAGGCCTTTGAAGTTACCGCTTCAAGGGCTTTTTCTTTTCTGGTGACTCTCACATAACCCCCAGCATCGACGTGACCATCGTCATCAGTGGGCCTACCTGCTCCGGCATGAGGCGAAACAGCGACGCTATACCCTCGCTCACCTCTTTCAGCTTCTGATGCTCTGGAGCGTCCAGAAGCACTGCCTGCTTAGCTTCGGCACACTCTTTCATCGCAGAGGCGATCAGAGACATCGTGTCGTTCTGCGGCGCCAGGCGGTTTCGATACTCCAGCGGCAGCACGGCCATGATTGCCGGGGCCAGCTGGCGAATGTTGTTGGTCGCATATTCGGTGTCGCCGTCGATCCAGCGAAACACCTTCTGCATCTGGCGGTGCGAGTCAGTCGGGATATCCAGACCGGTTCCGCCGGTTGACCGCCACTCTTCAACAATCAGCGCTGCGACAAATTCACGGCTGCGGCAATCAGCTGCCCAGGCGCGAACAGCTGCACGGATCCCATCGATGTTTAACGCCGAGGAATCAGGTTCCCGGCGATTCTGGTAAATCATCGCCGTTGGCGAAAATTTGTTACCTTGTTGATACGCAAGTGAATGCATTGCTTTCCCTTTCGTGGTTAGGCCGCAGTATCACGCGGCGATGCGAATACCAGGCTTTCTTTTAGGACCGGAGCCTGGCGGTGAAAATTCTTCGTGCCTTTCTCGATAGCAGATGCCATTTCTGGAGATGCCCGGCGATTTCCGTAGGCTATCTGGTCCAGGTAACCTGGCGTCGTGTTAGCCAACTTTGCGAGCTGCGCCCATTCGTCGGTAGTGGCGGCCTTGCGCCAGCGGTGTAGTTCAGTGCTCATTGGTGTCTCCGGGTGAGTCGTTTGATTTGGAGTTTAGCGTTATGCTAAATACTACGCAAGCATCATTTAGCAATTTGCACATTTATCATTTTGCTAAAAGCAGTAACAATGCAGGTATGGAAAATAAAGAAATCAGAAAAGCCAACCTGGAAGCGCTGTACGAGAAGCGTCAGCACGAGTCTGGAATGACTAAGGCGCAGTTTGCCGAGCTCATCGAGACAAGTCCTGCTGCGCTTAGCCAGCTACTGGGACCAAATCCTCATCGCAATATCGGCGATAAGATGGCTCGCAAAATTGAAACTGCGCTTGATCTGCCTTTTGGCTGGATGGATGTTTTACACGCCAGTGAAGAACCTTCGAACGTTGCATTTCGAGGACTGAACGAGACAAAAGGAAGTTATCCTGTAATCAGCTGGGTAAGCGCGGGGCAATGGATGGAAGCTGTAGAACCTTATCACCGAAGAGCGATAGATCGCTGGTATGACACGACTGTTGACTGCTCAGAATATTCATTCTGGCTGGACGTTAAAGGGGATTCTATGACCTCCCCGGCCGGGCTAAGCATACCCGAGGGGGCGGCGATACTTGTTGATCCTGAAGTCGAGCCGCGCAACGGAAAGCTGGTTGTCGCGAAGCTAGAAGGCGATAACGAAGCGACCTTTAAGAAGCTTGTAATCGATGCCGGCAGACGCTTCCTAAAGCCCCTTAACCCCGCATATCCAATGCTAGAGGTTAATGGAAACTGCAAAATCATCGGCGTTGTGGTTGATGCCAAGATACTAAACATCCCATAACCTCACGCAAAACCCCTCAAGCCCGCCATCGCGCGGGCTTTTTTACGTCCCGAATTCCTTCGCTGTAAATTTTTAATCGCTTATTAATCAATACGCTAAATAAAACCATTCAATAATTTAGCATTTTGCTATTGCGCATAATTTAGCATCACGCTAAATTTACCCCATCAAAACGAAACATCGACAGCTGAGCGAAGTTAGCCAGCGGCGAAGTGGAGATTCGGTCAGTCGAACGGCGCGACAGTAAACCATGCGTCGGACCATAGGCGGGCTCAGGAAGAGCGGCAATTATGGCTAAACGATTTACCAGCAGCTCTTTGCGAGGGGCTGACGGTAAACAATCAGAGGGGTGTATATGTCAGATAAAAAAATGGCGCCACTACTGCTCAATGTAGACGCCAGCGAAGTGCTTACCCAGACCGGGGAGCTTTTAAAGTTACTTGAACTTCCAGCCAGCTCCTTTCAGGGAATTCCTGAGCATGTCGTCGATCTGTTTTTTGACCGTGTCCGTGGCCTGATTGACAACATCGTCCTTAGTGATTTCGCGACCACAGTCAGCACAACTGACGCCGGTGAAATTTGTCTCAAAGTCAAAATCATCGGGCTGGTTGAACATCTCACTTCCGCAGTCAGGGCACACGGTCCGCATGGTTTGCATGAACATATCCTTTCTACTGTTGGGGAGCTTAAAGAGTAAGCGATTTCTTGCTGTTGGGGAATAGCGGGAAAGCGCGCGCCGGGCGCGGATAAATACCCCGGCAATAACTGGAATGTTTTGTAGTGCAGTGAATTGCAGCTGCATCGACGGCAACCGGAAGATAAGCACCCGGCGCTGCACCACAAAGCATTTCTCCCGCATCAGCGGATAACGACAGAGGGTAAGAGCATGCGTAAACCTAAAGCTACAAGCGAAACAGTGGTTCATTTCACCATGATGCGCCGACCTGATTGTGCAAAGCATGGTGATCAGCGCGGCAGAGTGTGGCGACATAAGTATCAATTCCTTGATAGCGCATTTTGCAGGGCTGCAAGCCAAATATCTCCCCGCTCATTTAATTTCAATCAATAGCCGCCTAACCAGCGGCTTTTTTCATACCTCAGTCGCTTCACCGAGGCGGCTTAGTTATGACAACCGGCGGCCATCCACCGCCCATTAGCGTAGAAGTCTTGTATTAACCGTTCCGTTCGCCGCGATAAGGCTAAGAGGTAATCATGGTAAATCAGCAGCAGATCAGAGAGGCCCAACGGCTCGCGTCGTTCGCGGTACCCCATCGCAATGCTCCGGCGTGGGAAGAAGCAAAACGCCTTTACGCCGTCGCCATCGGGAGGACTCTTCACTGATGGAAACTTTATTCGCACTCGTCCTGACCGTGGCAATGACCAACGGTGATTATCAGGACGTCATTCTCGGTATTTACGACAGCCAGCAGCAATGCGGCCAGGCAGCTACAGAACAGAAAGTAACAGCTGAATGCTGGCCGGTAGAAAGCATCCTCCGCAACGGCGAGTTCCCGGCGAAATCCATCGCGCAGCAGTAACCACCCTATTCAACCGATTGGCCTGGCATTACGCGGGCGGGATCTGCACATCCAAATTTCAGGAGTTCAGCCATGAACGCATACCTCACTTACGACCGAATCGAAGATCGGCGGTGGGTTGAGCAGCAGCTCACCGACGAGAAGGAGAAGTGGATCGACGACCGGGCGCAACAAATCATCGACATGATGCCAAAAGAGCCGTCCGGCCTCTTCCACTTCATGGTCCCGATTGACTCCAGCCCATACGAAGGACTTCGCAGCGATAAAGCTGGCGAGGTCTACAACGATTTCATTTCGGCAGTTGCTTACGCCCAGGCGGAATACGACTGGGAACACCGTACCGGCTGCCCGTTTTAATTTTTGAGGGGATTAACGATGGCAAACGAATTAACAATCACAGCGAAGTCGCTTCAGGAGATAGGCGTCGACGTCTCCACCTGGAGTGCACTGAAGAACAGCATCTACCCTGGCGCCAAAGACGAATCGGTAATGATGGCGCTTGACTACTGCCGCGCCCGCCAGCTGGATCCGTTGCTCAAACCTGTCCACCTCGTTCCGATGTACGTCAAAGACTCGAAAACAGGTAAAGGTGACTGGCGCGACGTGGTCATGCCAGGAATCGGGCTTTACCGCATTCAGGCAGACCGCTCTGGCGATTATGCCGGGGCACGGGAGCCTGAGTTCGGGCCCGATGTAACTCAGACGCTTACTGGTGTCGAGGTGACCTTCCCTCAGTGGTGCAAATACACCGTTTTCAAGCGCATGCCCAGCGGCGAGATCGTCGAGTTCAGCGCCAAAGAATACTGGATTGAAAACTATGCCACCGGCGGCCGCGAAACAACGGCGCCGAATGCGATGTGGAAAAAGCGCCCATACGGACAGCTGGCGAAATGCGCGGAAGCTCAGGCGTTGCGTAAGGCATGGCCTGAGATTGGACAGCAGCCTACCGCCGAAGAAATGGAAGGCAAATCACTGGACGTTGATATCCGTGACGTCACGCCGCGCAGCACCACAGAAGCACTTCCACCAGCAGCAAGCGAAGAAACGCTTCAGGCGATCACCGATCTCTTAACATCGCTGAATAAAGACTGGGAGGAAGACTTCCTCCCAGTGTGCAGCGACATCTTCAAACGGCCAATTCTTGAGGCGTCCGACCTCACTGAAGAAGAGGCACAGAAAGGGTTCAACTTCCTTCAGAAAAAAGCTAAGGCGGCAGCATGACACCCTCCCTGCTTTCACTGTTGCGAAGCGGAAAGCACAGCATTCGCGACATGGCAAAGATTTTAGGCATTTCAAGGTCTCGCGTTTCATGGTTCATCGCCGAGCTTGAGCGGCGTAAATGGATAGAAGTCACCAGGTGCGCAATATGGTTTCACGATGGCACCCGTTCAAATAAGCAGAACGTATACAGGGTAAAACTATGACACCGAAAATTATCCTAGCTCGGACCGGCATTGACGTAACCACTATCCAACAGGGCGATGAGGCGTGGCACCGGCTGCGCCTCGGTGTCATTACTGCCTCAGAAGTACACAACGTCATATCCAAGCCAAGATCGGGGAAGAAGTGGACAGATATGAAAATGTCCTACTTCCACACGCTGCTCGCCGAGGTATGCACAGGCGTAGCGCCAGAGGTTAACGCCAAGGCGCTGGCATGGGGCAAACAGTACGAGGAAGACGCCCGCACCCTCTTCGAGTTCACCACCGACGTGAAAGTCACGGAGTCTCCGATCCTTTTCCGTGACGAGAGCATGCGCACTGCGTGCTCTCCTGACGGCCTGTGCAGTAACGGATTCGGCCTCGAATTGAAATGTCCGTTCACCTCCCGCGACTTCATGAAATTCCGCCTTGGCGGTTTCGAAGCCATTAAGTCTGCATACATGGCCCAGGTGCAGTACAGCATGTGGGTTACCGGAAAAGACGCCTGGTTCTTTGCCAACTACGACCCGCGCATGAAGCGCGAAGGCATTCACCACGTCGTCGTTGAACGGGATTCGCAGTACATGACCGATTTCAACGAAATGGTGCCGGAGTTTATCGAGAAGATGGACGAGGCGCTGGCGGAGATCGGCTTCACGTTTGGCGAACAGTGGAGGTAACAATGGGAGCAAATCACTGGCAACCATGGGAAAACCTGTTCCTGCATGAAGTTGCCGGACAGATGCCCGTCTCATTGATTGCCGAAAAACTGGAGAGAAGTGAGCGCGCCGTTTACACAGGCTGCTCGCCTCGATGTGAAATTCCCAGCCAACACCAACCTCAGGAAGTGGACCAAAGCAGAGTTGTTTCTGTTTGGCCGGTTCTCTCCCGAGGAAATCGCCGCGGCAACCGGCCGATCTATCTACTCCGTGCGCAGCAAGCGCAACTCACTTGCCCGATCGTCAGGAGGTAAAGTCATGCCTGAATGGACTACCGAAGAGCTTGCGCTGCTGTGGCGACACTCAAACGCTGAAGTCGCTGAGATTACCGGCCGCTGCATTGAAGAGGTAGGAGATAAGCGGCTGCAAACCAATATTGAGCGCAATGGCTGGGATGTTAAGGATCCTGAGCGGGAGGATGCATGAGCAAAGTAGGCGATTATTTCTTTGAGTTCCCTGCGTCGCGCGGCATGCAGGGTAGCACGGCGACTTACATGATCACGGCGCCTGCTCGCGCGCTAACGCGTATACTTGCGTCCGACAATCACGGCAGCACGCTCGAGCGCTCTCAACGCGAAATTAACCAGGCGCGCGTGAAGAAGTTTTACCAGTACCTCGTCAATGCCTACCAAAATAAAGAGCCCTTCATCATCCCGCCACTGGTCGGCAACTGCGACGCGGATATTGAGTTTGAAGAGTTCGGCAATACGAATGTGGGCGTCGCTCGCTTCCCTATGGATGCAGTGATCAAGCTGTTCGACGGCCAGCACCGCGCCGCCGGGTTAGCTGAGTTCTGCCGGACTTACGGAGAGCCAATCAGCATCCCGCTGATGCTGACCCATAATCTCCCACTGAAGGCACGCCAGCAGTTCTTCTCCGATATCAATAACAACGTCTCGAAACCTTCCGCTGCGATCAACATGGCCTATGACGGGCGTAATGAGGTGGCCCAGGGGATGGTGTCGTTCCTGTCTCAGCACGACACCTTCTCAGAGGTTACAGACTTCGAGCACAACGTCGTTCCGGCGAAAAGTAAGTTATGGGTGAGCTTCAAGGCGCTTAGCGACGCGACGGCCAAGTTTGCCAATGCGGGCAGTAAGCCGCTGGAAATGGGTGACATCGAATCCATCTGGGAGGTCTGGTTGTCCCTGACGCAGATCGAAGCGATTCGCCATGGCACCAGCCAGGCAGACTACAAGCGCGACTACATTCAGTTCCACGCAGTGATGATTAACGCCTTCGGCTATGCAGTTCAGCGGCTGATGGCTGACCACTCAATAGTCGATATCGTCCAGATGATTGAGGATCTGGCAAGCAATGCGGGCGCCTCTGAGATGGAAGACTTCTTCCTGCTTGCTCGGTGGGGTGGCGTCTGCGTTAACGCCGAAAAAGACCGCCCAACGATAATTGCCTCCGTTCCGGCGCAAAAATCAGCTGCTGAGCGGCTCGTCAAAGTTATCCTGGCGCAAAGCCTCGGGGAATAGTTATGACAATGCAGATGCACTCAATGCCCTGGCCTGAATCTCAGGCCATTTTTTTGTCGAAAACTTATCTGTACATGGATATGGATGATCTGTGCGCAACGTTACAGCGCACCAAAGCGTCTATCCAGATGAAAGCCAGCAGCATGGGCCTTTATCGTTGTGGGAAATTAACAATCGACGATCTGCAACTGATTGAAGCCCTGCTTGATGCCGGTCTTGAGCATGCGGCTATCGCCAGAAAGTTCGAACTCACCGAGCCTCAGCTAATGAGGGTTCTGGAAACAGAATCCTTTCATTGCGATATCTGCGCCACGTTCTCCGCGTCTATGCGTTCCTCTTACTGGAAATTCGACGGAGAGCCGCAAAGGACTTATAGCTGCTGTCCGGCGTGTTGCCGCGCGATGGTTGAAAGCTTTCACGCAGGACACGATGGGCCGTTGCTGGCACGCAGACGGGAGGCGGCATGACTGATTACACCGGGAGCAACACGCCATCGGATCAGCGCGACCTCTGGCGCACTCCACCAGCCCTCTTCGCTTCCCTTGATGCTGAGTTCTGCTTCCAGCTGGATGCAGCCGCAGCGCGGCATAATGCGCTATGCAGGAAGTTCATCACCGCCGAGCAGAACACGCTGGAAATGACCTGGGCTGATTACCTGAACGTACCCGGCTACGTCTGGCTGAATCCGCCATACAGCGACATCATGCCGTTCGTTAAGAAGGCCGCTGCCGAGAGCGCCAATCAGATCGGCACGGTCATGCTGGTTCCGGCAGACACTTCGGTTGGCTGGTTTAGGGAGGCAATCCAGACCGCCAGCGAGATTCGCTTTATCACCGCCGGGCGGCTGGCATTTATCAACCCGGTCACCGGTAAGCCAGTCAGCGGCAATAACAAAGGGTCGATGCTCATCATCTGGCGACCGTATCCGCGTACACACTGCCACTTCGCTACTGTGGACCGGGACGAGCTGATGGCTTTCGGGGCGAAACTTCTCGCCCGCCGGGAGGCCGCATGACGCCAGAAACAGACAACGCAATTCGCGCCGCCTGCCGCCGCTGCACCGAGGAAATCCAGCAGGCCATGCGCAAGAAGCCTAAGCCTAACTGGAACGATACGGTGCCTCCCATCATCAACAAGCATCACAAGAAAATTGAAGCTCTGGGAGTTAGCCTCCTGGAGTTCGTCGTATACACAGGGCGGCTTAATCGCCGCTTCGGAGTTGATTCGTGAAGGTTGAAAAAAGCGATGTTCTGGCGTTTACCATTTCAGATGTTGAACGCCTCGACCCTGTCAGGGTGATGATTGAAAACTATGAGCCAGGTAAAGGTCGCATCACCATCACCTGTTTCGGTAAGGCCTGGACCGGTTCCTGGTTTGCTATGGGCGGTGACACTGTTCAGGACTTCATTAAGCGCGTCAGCAATGATTACCTAATTGGCTATTTTGATCCACAACTGCAAAGCACAGTGGACGATGATAATGACGCCAACCTCGATTTCGTTAAGGGTGAGATTATCCGGCTGCGTCGTGAGCAGGAAATTGACGGCAATGAAGCCCGATCAATGTGGGATGAGGCTGAAGATGCTGAAGATGTAAAGGCGAGTTGCTGCAATTATCTCGTCGGCGACACGCTGCTTAACCTGCTAGGCGATGATCCATGGTACGCAAAATGGCCGTCTGTGCCGAATCATCACTATCAGTACCTCGAGCGCATCATCGACGCGGTGCGCGGCGGGCTCGCCGAGCTGGAGCGTGCTGCATGAACAGAGCCTCACCAGTTGATTTAAGGAAGAGCCTCGAAATCGCCAACCACCTAGCACACATCGGGATTCGCTTTGTGCCGATCCCGGTGACGACCGAGGAAGAATTCCAGACGTTGGCCGCCGAGCTATCTCGACGGCTTGAGCAGATGGTGGTCGAAGCCGAGAAGAATGAAGGAGGTGCAGCATGAAGTCGCTAATCATCAGGTCGCTAAAGCGGCCTATTTTATTGCTGGCGTTCACCTTCAACCGAATTAACCGATAGTTCAGGGAGCATTGAAAATGGCCGATATCATCGATACCGCAGCAGAGATTGAAGAGCTTCAGCGTAACGCAGTCCTTTCCGCTCACCGCATCGACCACAACGCCGTATCAGCTAAGAATTGCGCGGAATGTGGTGAGGATATCCCGGCGCAGCGGCGCGCTGCCGTTCCCGGCTGCCAGACGTGCGCCAGTTGCCAGTCTGATTTAGAGCTTATTCGTAAGCAAAGGGGGTTGTGATGTGTGATATGCCTGCTGTCTTTGGTCAGGAGCAGCGAAAGGCCCGCAAAGAGCATAAGTGCTGCGAGTGTGGAGTCATAGTTAAGCCTGGCGAGCATTATACGTATTCGCACGGCGTCTGGAATGGAAGCGGACAGAGTTTCAAACAATGCCTCGACTGTGCAGAGGTATCGAGCGCCGCAGCCGCATCTGTCGATGACCCGGAAGATGGCCCTGCATTTACCGGTTTGCGCGAATGGTTCATGGGTTATTCATGTCGCGAATTTAACGGTGATGAACTGGTTAAAAGTTTCGCATCCGACCTGAATGTTGACGAAAACAAAATCCGCAAAGTTTTGCGAATGGGGTCAGCCAATGTTCAGGATAATCCAGCCTAAAACCTGGTACGCCGATCCACACGGCGCGCCCTGCAAAATCCTCCGCACTACCCACGAAGTCATCCACTACATCCGAAACGGTCGAACCTGCATCGCCAGCATGGGCCGCTTTCAACATGAATTCGAGCCGCTGACCAAAGCGCAGGCTGAGCGGATCGCAGAAGAAATCGAAACAGCAGAGCACATCGAAAAATTAAGGAGCATGAGACGTGATCGGAATACTCAAGCCGGTACCGGAATCGCAATGGCCGGTACGATGCCACGACCCCAAGCGGAGCAACGTGTGGGCTAACTCTTACTTTCTTGTTCAGGAGTTTCAGGAAGAGAACGGTGTTATTCGCCTGACGGTGAACACCACCAGCATTGGCAGCTCTGGCCGGTGGAAGGATGGCATCAGTTGGGATGCATTGCAGGAGATAAAGTCAGCCGTTGGCTATGGGGATCGGGATGCCGTGGAGATTTACCCGCGGGATTATGATGTGGTGAACGTGGCGAACATGCGCCACCTGTGGATTACGCCGGAGCCAATTAGCTTCGCCTGGCGGAAGTAAACAGCATCAGCGCATCGCCGTGTGGCGGGTGACATCCCGCCAAATAACGACGATCAACTGAACATCAACACATTATATGTACATACGACCATGAACATTCAGATCAAAATACTATCTGTCCGAATTAAAGACAAGCACGCAGCCGTTTTGCGGCAGATGGCCTTTGAGGTCAATCAGATCTTTAATCTGGCAAACGAGATAACCAGCGCAGCATACGGCAACGCTGGCTTTTTTGGCGCGCAAAAACCGCAATGGCTATCGGCGTTTGATGTTCAGAAACCGCTCCTTAAAGAGCGAAAAGAGCGCGGGTATACCATCCCCAGCCATACCGTACAGGAAATCGCAGCAATTCACGGCAAGGCACGGAAGCAATTTAAACGCTCTCGCTTACGCTGGCGAGTCAGTGGGGGATCTCGCCGTTCGTTGGGTTGGGTGCCGTTTAAAATAGGCAGCGCTGTCTGGAAAAATGGCGCGGTGCGGTTCGCTGGCAGGATTTTTAATGTCTGGGATAGCTACGGCTTGGGAGGATTTAAATTCCGTGCTGGAAGCTTTTCAGAAGACAGCCGTGGACGCTGGTACTTCAATGTTTGCGTAGAGGTCGAAACTGTCCCATCAACGGCCACTTCCGCCGTGGGTATCGATTTAGGGCTGAAAGACTACGCCACCCCGTCAGAAGGTGATCCGCTGATTGCCGGTAGATTCTATCGAGATCTGGAGCCTGCATTAGGAAAGGCACAGCGTGCAAACAAAAAAGCCCGTGTACGCGCCATACACGCCAAAATTAAGAACCGCCGCAAAGATGCCCTGCACAAGTACAGCACGGCGCTGGTTAACAGCCATGCGGCAATATTCGTAGGCGACGCGAGCAGTAAGAAACTGGTTAAAACCAAAATGGCAAAAAGCATTTTGGACGCTGGCTGGTTCATGCTCAAAACACAACTGGAATATAAAGCGATTGCGCGGTCAGTGATGTTTGAAGTGGTCAACGAAAGTTATTCCACCCAAGCTTGTTCGTGTTGCGGGGCTATCTCCGCCAACAGTCCGAAAGGTAGAGCAGGCCTGCGAATAAGAGAATGGACTTGTTGTGAGTGCGGAACCACTCATGACCGCGACGTGAACGCCGCAAAGAACATTCTCGCGGCGGGGCATCGCCGTCTAGCTGTAGGAATCCCCTTCCTTTAGGACGGGGAGGATGTCAAGCAACTGATAGCCAGTTATGAGCTGGCTATTGGGTGCGAAAGCACTGCTCAGTTATCCCCCATTTTGCCCGGCGCCGCGCCGGGCTTCTTTTTGCCTGGAGAACACAGATGAATGACGGCATCCTGGTTACAAGCGAAATCCTTGCCCGTTACAAAATTTCCCGCAGCACGCTCTATTTCTGGAGCACACCAGAACGCATGCCATCCTGCTTTTCTTGCCCGTTCCCGAAACCAACCATACCAGGGAACCCTAAGCGGTGGCGCGAATCGGAAATTAAGTCATGGGAGGATAAAGTCAATTTCACTAAAGGGGATATCCAATAATCTCCTGCAGGTGCTTCTGCCAGATATCCAGCCATTCATGCTGATCGTCCATATAGTCATGAAGGTTGTATCTGGCCATAACCCCTCCCATCTGATGTCCGAGCAGTTTTTCTATAACGTGTGGCGGAGCGCCTAGCTCGGACAGGCGCGTGGCCACCGTTCGCCTCAAGTCATGCAAAGACCACTCCTTCATCCCGTTCCGGCGTACAACCTGCATAGCGTACGTCGAGACTAAGGTCTGGCCCGGCGGCACATCCTCTTTATCTCGGAATTGGGCAGGTGTTAAAACGTGTTTAGTTATTGATCCGCGCTGGTGCTCCTGCAGAAGTCGTATCGCCGTATCTGGCAGCGCGCGACGGATAGTTTTTCCGGTCTTATAATCCTCTGCTGGCACTGTCCAGGTCCTTTCTTTGAAATCGAACCAGTCCCATCGAGATTTTCTAATTTCTGCAGCACGGCAGCCTGTCAGGATCATGAACCTGATAACCAGTTGTTGTGAGGGTGGAAGAGAAAAAAGAGTATCCCATACCTGCTTTAACTCACTGTCTGATAGCTTCCTTTCCTTCATTTTGGCAGCGATCCCAACATCTGACCGCCGCAGCGATTCAAGAGGGTTGTTTTTGATAACCCCCCTGTTGTGACAGAACCGGAAAGCACGCTTGGTCAGGGACAGCATCTCGCCTGATATAACACTTCTTCCCATCGCATCAAAAACTTCAAGCCAGTTGGCCTTCACTGTCTGGTCGACGATAGCCTTTCCGATACGGGGGCTGATGTGCTTCCTGAAACTCTTGCCATTAGCATCAATTTTGATGAGCCCCTCCGGGATGCAGTAATGCTTCACCCAATATTCATAAGCCTCATCAACTGTCAGCGCTTCTATTCTTTCAGCTTTCTCTACCAACACTTTCTGCCGAGGATCATACCCCTCACTCAACCACGCCCTGAACTGCTGCCTTCTGTCTCGTGCTTGCGACAAAGAAATGGTTGGATATTCTCCGATGCTTAACTGCACAGGCTTTCCCTGCCAGCGATACCGATAGAAGAATGTGATCGAACCGGTTATGCTTAGACGCACGTTAAGGCCGTTTGAGTCCGAGATAACCTCCACCTTCTCTCTGCGCTTTCCCAGCAACTTTCGTAACTTAGTATCTGTGAGCATCGTGTACACTCCCTGGTGATGTACGCAGAAGTGTACACAAATCATTTAAATTGCATCCATTCAAATTAAAACACGTCAAATCACTATAAACAGGAAAGTCAGGCGAGGTGCAGCTTAGCTGGCTTTAGATTAAATCATAATAAAGCGCACTAAATTGCAAACAGACAAGAAAGTATTCCTCAGGAAGATAAATCCTAACCAGACTGCCAGTCCTTCGGGGCTGGCGCTGTATCTCCTCTGTTCTCCTCAGGAAAATCATAGTAGCATCGCGCCTGTGATTTTCCTTTTAAGTCGGTTTTACCATGTCTACAACACATAACGTCCCTCAGGGCGATCTTGTTTTACGTACTTTAGCCATGCCCGCCGATACCAATGCCAATGGTGACATCTTTGGTGGTTGGTTAATGTCACAAATGGATATTGGCGGCGCTATTCTGGCAAAAGAAATTGCCCACGGTCGCGTAGTGACTGTGCGGGTTGAAGGAATGACTTTCTTACGGCCGGTTGCGGTCGGCGATGTGGTGTGCTGCTATGCACGCTGTGTCCAGAAAGGGACGACATCGGTCAGCATTAATATTGAAGTGTGGGTGAAAAAAGTAGCGTCTGAACCAATCGGGCAACGCTATAAAGCGACAGAAGCATTATTTAAGTATGTCGCGGTTGATCCTGAAGGAAAACCTCGCGCCTTACCTGTTGAGTAATAGTCAAAAGCCTCCGGTCGGAGGCTTTTGACTTTCTGCTTACTGAATTTCGGTGGTGCCGTTAATTTTAAACAGGATATTCACCACAATCCCACTGCCTGGCTTACCCGGCTCATAACGCCATCTGCGCATCGCATTTTTCACCTCACGCTCAAACATGTTCGCAGGCTTGGCTGAGAGGATTTGTACGTTATCCACGCGACCATCCGGCGTGACGTCAAATTTAACTTTAACCTGCCCTTCAATGCGCAATGCCTGTGCTCGTGCCGGATACTGCGGCTGATTACGGCTTAATGCGCGTGGTCCTGAAGCCACACTGGTAACCGGCTTGCTGGTTGCAGCCGTTGCCGTACTTGATGTCAGGCGTGCGGGTGCCGTATTTTCAAACGGTGATGCCGGACGCGACTCTACGGGTTTGACATCGCGTTTTGGCTGCTCCTGTACCTTTTTCACCGGCTTCGGTTTTGGCTTAGGTTTCGGCTTCGGCTTTTCAATGAACGCCGGTGCTTCTTTTGGTGGTTCGGGGATCGGCTCAGGTTCCGGTTCTGGCTCTACCACCGGCTCCGGTGGCGGCTGAACGGCTTGTGGCGGTTCGAGATCAGCAGGCGCAACCATCGTGACAGAAATTGGCTGCGCAGGCGCAGGTAGTTCAATAACCTGATGTACCGAGGTATAGAGCAGACCCGCCACAACAGCACCATGAATGCAGACCGAAAGTAACGTCGGCCAGGGGAAGCGGCGAGGTAAATCAAGGGTCATTGAAGTCATAATCATTTCAGTAGAAAAACCAGGTCTCGATTTTAAATGCAAATAGCAATCATATTCAATAAGGCAAGACGATCAGGATCAGTGAAAATGTCATTTTTGGCGTAATTGACCTTACTTTATGCATGGTCTTAACAAAGACATCATCTTTCCGTTGCAGATCTTCGCCCTTTCAAATAACGTACTTTACAACTTTCCCGAACAAGGAGTTGTGCCCGTGTTGTATGTTATTTACGCTCAAGACAAAGCTGATAGCCTCGAAAAACGCCTTTCCGTTCGTCCGGCACATTTAGCACGTTTACAGTTACTGCATGATGAAGGTCGTTTGTTGACAGCTGGTCCAATGCCAGCGGTAGACAGTAACGATCCAGGGGCTGCGGGATTTACTGGCTCAACCGTTATTGCTGAATTTGAATCGCTGGAAGCAGCTCAGGCCTGGGCCGATGCTGACCCGTACGTAGCGGCAGGTGTCTATGAACACGTTTCAGTGAAACCATTTAAGAAAGTGTTCTGAATAGAGATTCAATATTTAAGGGCACGGTTTTTGCAACCGTGTTCTTGTTTGGCCTTTCCTTATAGCCGGTCAGTGCATTCACTACCACAAGCAGATAATAACTTTATCTGTATTTCTTTATATGATGTGAACATATTCAGGAAAATGCCCTTTCCTGACGCAGAGTTGCTCGCTCAAAACCTTTGATTACTGCCGATAAAGTCATCTACTATTGTTTAACACATTCACGCGCTGCATGTATGTTCAGAAAATGTGCACGCTAAGATAATTAAACAAAATTGTGGTTACAGAGGTATCAGTGAGTCACTGGGCTACATTCAAACAAACAGCAACAAATTTATGGGTGACCCTACGGCACGACATTCTCGCGCTGGCCGTCTTTTTAAATGGATTGCTTATTTTTAAAACAATCTATGGTATGTCGGTCAATTTGCTTGATATTTTCCATATCAAAGCATTTTCAGAGTTGGATCTCTCCTTGCTGGCAAACGCCCCACTATTTATGCTCGGCGTCTTTCTTGTCCTGAACTCCATTGGCTTACTGTTCCGGGCAAAGCTCGCATGGGCAATCAGTATCATTTTGTTGTTGATAGCGCTAATTTACACCCTGCATTTTTATCCCTGGCTGAAATTTAGTATTGGATTTTGCATTTTTACGCTGGTGTTTTTGCTGATACTGCGCAAAGACTTCTCCCACAGTAGCGCCGCAGCCGGGACAATTTTTGCATTTATTAGTTTCACGACATTACTGTTTTACTCAACCTACGGTGCGCTTTATTTAAGCGAAGGTTTTAATCCGCGAATAGAAAGTTTGATGACCGCGTTCTATTTTTCGATAGAAACCATGTCAACCGTCGGCTATGGCGATATTGTCCCTGTTTCTGAATCAGCACGATTGTTCACTATTTCGGTCATTATTTCCGGCATTACCGTTTTTGCCACATCTATGACCTCAATTTTTGGTCCGCTTATCCGCGGGGGATTCAACAAACTTGTAAAAGGAAACAATCATACAATGCATCGTAAAGATCATTTTATTGTTTGCGGACATTCGATTCTCGCCATCAATACGATCCTGCAACTGAATCAACGCGGACAAAACGTAACGGTTATCAGCAACTTGCCTGAAGATGATATCAAGCAACTTGAGCAACGCTTAGGCGATAACGCTGATGTTATCCCCGGTGACAGTAATGACAGTTCAGTATTAAAGAAAGCGGGAATCGATCGTTGCCGGGCCATTCTGGCGCTGAGTGATAACGATGCAGATAACGCGTTTGTTGTACTCTCGGCAAAAGATATGAGCAGTGATGTCAAAACAGTTCTCGCCGTCAGTGATAGCAAAAACCTGAATAAGATTAAGATGGTACATCCGGATATCATTCTCTCACCGCAACTGTTTGGCAGCGAAATTCTGGCGCGAGTTTTAAATGGTGAAGAGATTAATAATGATATGCTCGTTTCAATGTTGTTGAACTCCGGTCATGGCATTTTCAGCGATAACGATGAACAAGAAACGAAAGCTGACAGTAAAGAATCAGTGCAAAAATAGAGTTTAAAGACGAAAGAGTAAACTTATTGGGCACCGCAATGGTGCCCAGTATATTTAGATATTGTAGATCGCAAACAATAACGAGTTACGCTGTTTGTTTAGAATGCACTTCCTGATGCTGTGGATACGCATATTTCGGCGCGATTGCCCCTCAAGCCAACGCGATTTACGTCGGCTAGCCTGACGCTGCATGCGCCAGCGCCCCACTTCCGTTCTACTCCGCTTCATGTTAACTACTCTATGCAATAACAGAATGGTCATTATACCCCCACCCCCGACGCTGACCAGTGCTTTTCCCGCGTTTTTATTTGCCAGATGAATCCATATGCGTAAACTCATAACAATGCGCTTTCAAAAGGATTTCTAATCTATGACAACCGTTTATACGTTGGTGAGTTGGTTGGCCATTCTGGGATACTGGTTGCTCATTGCAGGCGTAACTTTACGCATTCTAATGAAACGACGCGCAGTTCCCTCCGCGATGGCCTGGCTGTTGATTATTTACATTCTGCCGTTAGTCGGAATTATTGCCTATCTTGCCGTTGGCGAGCTCCATTTAGGCAAACGCCGCGCTGAGCGCGCCAGAGCGATGTGGCCTTCCACCGCAAAATGGCTTAACGACCTTAAAGCCTGTAAGCATATCTTCGCCGAAGAAAATAGCAGTGTCGCTGCGCCATTATTCAAGCTTTGCGAGCGTCGTCAGGGGATCGCTGGGGTCAAAGGGAATCAGCTACAACTGATGACCGAGTCAGATGATGTGATGCAGGCGTTAATCCGCGACATCCAGCTCGCGCGCCATAATATTGAGATGGTGTTTTATATCTGGCAGCCCGGCGGCATGGCGGACCAGGTGGCTGAATCATTAATGGCGGCTGCACGGCGTGGTATTCATTGCCGATTGATGCTCGACTCCGCCGGGAGTGTGGCTTTTTTCCGCAGCCCGTGGCCCGAGCTAATGCGTAATGCCGGTATTGAAGTGGTCGAAGCCTTAAAGGTCAATCTGATGCGTGTGTTTTTACGCCGTATGGACCTGCGCCAACATCGCAAGATGATCATGATCGATAATTACATCGCGTACACCGGCAGCATGAATATGGTCGATCCTCGCTACTTCAAACAAGATGCGGGCGTAGGGCAATGGATTGATCTGATGGCGCGTATGGAAGGCCCCATCGCCACCGCGATGGGGATTATTTATTCCTGCGACTGGGAGATTGAAACCGGAAAACGTATTCTGCCGCCACCACCAGATGTCAATATTATGCCGTTTGAACAGGCCAGCGGTCACACCATTCACACAATTGCTTCTGGCCCCGGCTTTCCGGAAGATCTCATTCACCAGGCATTATTGACTGCGGCTTATTCGGCGCGTGAATATTTGATCATGACCACGCCCTACTTTGTGCCAAGCGATGATTTACTTCATGCGATTTGCACGGCGGCGCAGCGCGGGGTGGATGTCAGTATTATCCTTCCGCGAAAAAATGACTCGATGCTGGTCGGCTGGGCCAGTCGCGCATTCTTTACGGAACTTCTTGCTGCTGGGGTTAAAATTTATCAGTTTGAAGGCGGGTTACTGCATACCAAGAGCGTGCTGGTCGATGGCGAACTAAGTCTGGTTGGCACCGTTAACCTTGATATGCGTAGTCTGTGGCTGAATTTCGAGATTACCCTGGCAATCGACGATAAAGGTTTTGGTGCAGACCTTGCCGCCGTTCAGGACGATTATATTTCGCGTTCACGTCTGCTCGATGCCCGTTTATGGCTAAAACGTCCATTATGGCAACGTGTCGCCGAGCGACTGTTTTACTTCTTCAGTCCGTTGCTGTAAAACGTCGCCAACAGAGGTTAAACAGGTAGTGACTATGGATATGGATCTAAACAATCGCCTGACTGAAGATGAAACGCTTGAGCAGGCCTACGATATTTTTCTCGAACTGGCTGCCGACAATCTCGATCCAGCTGATGTTCTGCTGTTCAATCTTCAGTTTGAAGAGCGCGGCGGCGCGGAGTTATTCGATCCGGCGGAAGACTGGCAGGAACATGTTGATTTCGATTTGAACCCAGACTTTTTTGCCGAAGTGGTGATTGGTCTGGCGGACAGTGAAGATGGTGAAATCAACGATGTTTTCGCCCGCATTCTGTTATGCCGCGAAAAAGATCACAAACTTTGCCATATCATCTGGCGGGAATAAATAATCGCTTTTAGCGTGAAAAAGGGCTGACAACTGTCAGCCCTTATTGTGTTTAAAGCGGATCGACTTTCAGGCAAGAAACGGCGTGTCTGAAACTCCCCTCCAGAACAGGACGTGTTTTGGCGCACTCCGGACCGGCAATCGGGCAACGGGTACGGAAAACACAACCGGAAGGCGGGTTGATCGGCGACGGTAATTCCCCTTCCAGTAACTGGATGGTTTTGTTCTTCTCCAGATCCGGATCAGGTATGGGGACTGCCGACATCAATGCCCTGGTGTAAGGATGTAGTGGATTGTGGTAGACCTCATCATAGGTCCCCAGTTCTACCGCATGGCCGAGATACATCACCAACACACGATCGGAAATGTGTTTTACCACGGCCAGGTCATGAGCGATAAAAATTAATGACAATCCCATCTCACGTTGCAGCTGCTGGAGCAGGTTGACCACCTGCGCCTGAATTGACACGTCCAGCGCCGAAACCGGCTCATCGCAGATAATCAGCTTCGGTTCAAGAATAAGAGCACGAGCAATCCCGATACGCTGGCACTGCCCACCGGAGAACTCATGCGGATAGCGGTTAATCAGGTTAGGCAATAACCCGACTTTCAGCATCATCGCCTTCACGCGCTCGCGAACTTCCTGGCGTGACATTTTCGGATGATAAGTACGCAGTGGTTCAGCGATGATCTCGCCGATGGTCATACGCGGGTTTAGCGATGCCAACGGATCCTGGAAAATCATCTGAATATCACTGCGAACGGCACGCCATTCATCGGGCTTCATGCCCAGCAACTCTTTATCTAACCAGGCAACATGACCGTCGGTCGCCTTGACCAAACCGATGATGGCGCGAGCAAAGGTGGACTTACCGCATCCCGATTCCCCTACCACACCTAATGTTTCCCCTTCATACAGGCGAAGAGTGACACCATCGACGGCTTTGAGCGTTTTCGGCGGTTGCCAGAACCACTGTTTGCCATCTTTGATTTCAAAGTGCACTTTAAGATCGGCGATTTCAAGGAGGACTTTTCTTCCTTCAGTTACAGCATTCATAACAGTTCCTCCACCGGTTTAAAGCAAGCACGCAGACGGCCAGGCGTAAACTCTTCCAGCGGCGGTGCGCTACTACAAATTTCCATCGCATGTGGACAACGTGGCTGGAACGGGCAACCTTTCGGTAATCGCAGCAAGTTTGGCGGATTACCCGGGATGGTCAACATTGTTTCACCTTCCGCATCAAGACGCGGCACCGCGTTGAGCAAACCGATAGAATAAGGATGAACGGGTTGATAAAAGACATCGCGCGCATTGCCATATTCCATCGTGCGCCCGGCGTACATTACCAGCACTTTGTCACAGATCCCCGCCACCACGCCAAGATCGTGGGTGATCATAATGATGGCGGTATTAAATTCCCGCTTCAGTTCATTTAATAGCGTCATGATCTGCGCCTGTACGGTGACGTCCAGCGCAGTAGTGGGTTCATCCGCAATCAGTAGCTTAGGTCGACATAGCAATGCCATCGCAATCATGACTCGCTGACGCATGCCGCCAGAAAATTCGTGCGGGTACATTTTCATGCGTTTACGCGCTTCCGGCATTTTTACCGCATCGAGCATCCGCACCGACTCTTCAAACGCCTCAGCTTTGCTCATGTTCTTATGCAGCATCAGCACTTCCATTAACTGCTCACCGACGCGCATATAGGGATTCAACGAAGTCATTGGGTCCTGAAAAATCATTGAGATTTGTTCAGCGCGCAGTTTATTGAGTTCATGCTCTGGCAAATTGAGGATTTCACGCCCATTGAAGGTTGCCGATCCGCCAATACGTCCGTTGGCAGCCAACAGGCCCATCAACGCAAATGCAGTTTGCGATTTACCCGAACCAGACTCACCTACAATACCCAGCGTTTCTCCGGCACGTAGGGAAAAATTCAAATCATTGACCGCCGTGACGTCGCCGTCCGGGGTACTAAAGGTGACACGCAAATCTTTCACGTTCAGCAGTGCGTCAGCCTGTTGTTGTGCGAGCGGCACAGTTGCAGTTTCAATTACGCTCATGGCTGCACTCCTTAACGATCTTTCGGGTCGAGGGCATCACGCAAGCCATCGCCGATAAAGTTGAAACAAAACAGCGTCACCACGAGGAATCCCGCTGGGAACAACAATAACCATGGAGAGACTTCCATCGAGTTCGCGCCATCACTCAGCAATGCACCCCAGCTGCTTAACGGCTCTTGCGTACCCAACCCCAGGAAGCTAAGGAAAGATTCAAAGAGGATCATGCTGGGCACCAGAAGTGATGCGTAGACCACCACCACACCGAGTACATTCGGCACAATGTGGCGAATAACAATGCCCGATGTCGATACACCGCCAACTTGTGCCGCCTCAATAAACTCTTTGCGCTTCAGACTCAGGGTTTGCCCACGCACAATACGAGCCATATCCAGCCAGGAAACCATGCCTATCGCCACGAAAATCAGCAGGATGTTTTGACCGAAAAAGGTCACCAGCAAAATGACGAAGAACATGAATGGGAAGGAGTTGAGGATTTCCAGCAGACGCATCATTACCGAATCCACTTTACCGCCCAGATAACCGGAAAGCGAACCATAAAGTGTCCCGACGACCACAGCCACCAGTGCCGCAGCAACACCGACCATGAGTGAGATACGCCCGCCAATCGCAACGCGCACAAGCAGGTCGCGACCGGATGAGTCAGTACCAAAGTAGTGACCGGACTCCATATCCGGGGCGCTGGACATCATCGCCCAGTCAGTATCGTCATAGGCAAACTGGGAAAGCATCGGTGCCAGGATTACAAATAACGCGATCAGCACCAGCACTATCAGACTGGCAACCGCCGCACGGTTATGCATAAAACGTCGACGTGCGTCCTGCCACAAGCTGCGCCCTTCGACCTCCAGCTTTTCACTGAAATTTTCCAGCGTCTCGCTGTTTTTCTTACTTAACATCATCGCGAGCTCCAGTATCAGTAACGGATTTTCGGGTCGATAACCGCATATAGCACATCGACAATGGCATTAAACAAAATGGTTAAAGCACCAACCAGGATGGTCAGGCTTAACACTAAGGAATAGTCACGGTTCAATGCGCCATTAACGAACAGTTGTCCAATCCCCGGCAAACCATAAATGGTTTCGATAACCATAGAACCGGTAATAATGCCGACAAATGCGGGGCCCATATAAGAGAGCACGGGTAACAGAGCAGGTTTTAATGCGTGACGTAAAATGATCCGCCGCATAGGTAACCCTTTCGCCCGGGCAGTACGAATAAAATTGGAGTGTAATACTTCAATCATAGAGCCACGGGTAATACGCGCAATACTGGCGATATAAGCGAGTGACAACGCCACCATCGGCAATATCATGAATTTAAGCGCCCCACCATTCCAGCCACCGCCCGGCAGCCAATGCAAAATGATCGCAAATATCATGACTAATAATGGTGCAACCACAAAACTGGGGATAACAACCCCGGTCATTGCCAGCCCCATCACGGTATAGTCCCATTTGGTGTTTTGTTTTAATGCGGCAATAACGCCAGCACTAACACCCAGTATTACCGCAAGGAAAAATGCTGCGGCTCCCAGTTTGGCAGAAACGGGAAAACTGGATGCAACCAAGTCATTGACCGAATAATCTTTATATTTAAACGATGGACCGAAATCACCGTGCGCCAGTTGTTTCAGGTAGCTGAAATACTGTGTCATGATCGGATCATTAAGATGATATTTCGCTTCGATATTGGCCATCACTTCTGGCGGTAAAGTACGTTCGCCGGTAAAAGGGCTTCCCGGCGCGAGGCGCATCATAAAGAACGAAATAGTAATAAGAATAAATAGCGTCGGAATCGCTTCCAGACAGCGACGTAGAATAAATTTTAACATTGCCCTACCTTCTGGCCTGTGCCTTCTGTAATGCGATAAAAATCAGACACCGTGGAGCAGGACACTCCTGCCCCACGTATTGCCATTAGTGCTTCACAATGTACATATTCCGGGTATAGGTATTATCCAGCGGATCTTTGCCGGTATAGCCACCAACCCACGGTTTCACCAGACGCGCATTCACGTAGTAATAAACAGGAACAATGGCCGAATCCTTATCCAGCTGTTGTTCTGCTTTAGTGTACAGAGCTGTGCGCTGCGCCTCGTCAGTCACTTTCAGCGTTTCCGCCATAATGCTGTCAAAGGCCGGGCTCTTATAATGCGCGGTATTCATCGAGCTGTTCGAAAGCATGGTGTTCAGGAAGGAAGTTGGTTCGTTGTAGTCAGCACACCAGCCTGCACGGGCCACATCAAAAGTACCCTGGTGACGGGTGTCGAGGAACGTTTTCCACTCCTGGTTAACCAGTTTGACGTTTACACCAATGTTTTTCTTCCACAATGAAGAGGCAGCAATCGCCAGCTTTTTATGCAGATCGGAGGTGTTATACAACAGGTTGATGGTCAACGGTTTGTCTGCGGTATAACCCGCTTCAGCCAGCAGTTTTTTCGCTTCTTCGTTACGTTTTTCCTGGCTCCAGCCAAACCATTCCGGCTGAGTCAATTTTGCGCCATCAGTATACGGTGGAGTGTAACCATAGGCGGGCATGTCGCCCTGCGCTTTCACTTTATTAACAATGATATCGCGGTCCATACCTAGTTTCAGTGCGGTACGCACACGCACATCGTTGAATGGCGGTTTCTGGTTGTTAATTTCGTAATAGTAAGTGCACAGGTATGGATCAACGTGAACTTCGTCCGGGATCTCTTTTTTCAGCTTCTGGAACAATTCGATCGGCATGTTGTTATAAGTCATGTCGATTTCACCACTACGGTAGCGGTTGACATCGGTAACTTCAGAAGCAATAGGCAAATAGGTTACCTGGTTAATAACGGTTTTCGCGTTGTTCCAGTAGGTCGGGCTGCGTTCAAGAACGATTCGTTCGTTTACGACCCAATCTTTTAAGGTATAGGCACCGTTGGTGACGATATTACCAGGCTGGGTCCATTTTTCGCCGAATTTCTCGATAGCGGCTTTTGGCACCGGTGAAGTTGATGGGTGAACAAGTAATTTATAGAAGTACGGAACGGGTTCACTTAAGGTGACTTCTAATGTGTGATCATCAATAGCTTTCACGCCGAGATCGGTAATCGGTTTTTTCCCTTCAAGAATTTCATCAATACCGGCGATATGCCCATATTGCAGATAACTGGCATACGGAGAAGCAGTGTTCGGATCAACAGAACGTTGCCAGCTATACACAAAGTCTTGTGCTGTGACTGGCGTGCCATCAGACCATTTCGCATCTTTACGCAAATGGAAGGTCCAGACTTTCGCGTCTTTATTATCCCAGGATTCAGCGACGCCAGGTGCTGGATGACCGTCAAGATCGCTGACCAGTAAGCCTTCAAACAGGTCTCGGCTGATATTAGACTCCGGAACACCTTCAATTTTGTGCGGATCTAATGACTGAACTTCTGAACCATTGTTACGTACCAGTGTTTGTTTTTCCGCCAGTGTGACGCCTGCGGGTACATCAGCTGCCAGCGCGACATTCCCTGCCATTAGCGCAGCCAGAACGCCAGCTGCTACTAAACTTCTCTTGGTGATGTTGGTCATTGTTTTTTGGACTCCCTCATTATAATTACTGGTATTAACCAGCATGTGTAATCCCGGATTGGGACCCTGCACAGGCTCGGAGACTTTCTGCTGTCAGGTTACTTTATCGTTACGTATTACTATCACCGACTTTATTTATTCTGGTGATTCAGACGATCACCTTATGTCGATTCGTACTGTGTCTCCCCTGTCGAGACACATTATTCTTTCGCGACGCTCTTTAATTGTTAATTATTCTCATTACCAATAAAGAATCGTCTGGCGGTTGCCCGGAAAGTACCAAATGCGGTTCTTACTCGCCAATACATTTTGCAAAATTGTTAAGCAATTCTCTTTTATTGACCGTATCAGAATCTATAGCTTGCATCCATGCTTTAACAAACATCTTTCAATTCAATCAAATAGAGATTGGCTAAGCATGTCTATCTTTTCTGATTACAGTTCCAGTAGTGAAATGCACAATAATTTAACAATTGATTATTATTTAGCACTTTCCTCTACCAAAGGCAGTGGAATTACTAATATCATTTCAATTATTCTTCAGCAAGCCCAGGATTATGATGTGGCGAAAATAACATGATGGTGAGGAGAAGCAGTTAAGGAAATCCTTATAACTAACTGTAATTTGAGAAGAATATTTTTACCTATTCCTTTTGCTTTTGATAACTGCGCGGGAACAAAGTAAAAATAATGACGAAGTAAACGGAGCATGGCAGCTCCGTTTCATTTGAAAGGAATTAATTAAGCAGGCCGGGGAAAATCCCCTTAATACCAGTAACGATAAATTCAATCCCCAATGCCATCAGCAATAGCCCCATAATACGCGTAATCACGTTGATGCCGGTCTGGCGTAAAACCCGTACCAGCCACGGTGCCATGCGGAACAATCCCCAGCAACATAAAGCGAACAATGCAATAGCCACAAAGAAACCAAACAGATAGCTAATGCTGTGATAACGCGTACCCCAGACGATGGTAGAACTGATCGCCCCTGGCCCCGCCATCAACGGCAACGCCAATGGCACCACACCAATGCTTTCACGTACCGCGGTTTCTGATTTTTCTTGCTTGTTCTGTTTATCCTCGCCAAGCTTGCCGCTGATCATCGACATCGCTATCGTCACCACCAGGATGCCCCCGGCGATACGGAACGAATCAATTGATATACCAAAAAGTTGCAGAATCGTGTCGCCGAGAAAAAGCGAGATCCACAAGATAATGGCCACAGACAGGTTGGCTGTAAGGTTAGTTTTGTTTCGCGCTGCCGCTGTCTGATAACTGGTCATGCTGATAAAGACGGGAAGAATCCCTACCGGGTTGACCAGCGCAAATAACCCGATGAAAAATTTGAAGTAAACGGGAAAATCAAAAAAGGTCTGAATCACGGTTAGCTCCGAAGCAAAAGCCGGATAATGTTAGCCATAAATAAGGTTGAAAAGACGCGCTGACAATACGCCTTTTGACAGCATTTTTCACCTCCTAACTACTTAAAATTGCTATCATTCGTTATTGTTATCTAGTTGTGCAAAACATGCTAATGTAGCCACCAAATCATACTACAATTTATTAACTGTTAGCTATAATGGCGAAAAGCGATGCTGAAAGGTGTCAGCTTTGCAAAAATTTGATTTGGATCACGTAATCAGTACCCAGAAGTGAGTAATCTTGCTTACGCCACCTGGAAGTGACGCATTAGAGATAATAACTCTAATGTTTAAACTCTTTTAGTAAATCACAGTGAGTGTGAGCGCGAGTAAGCTTTTGATTTTCATAGGTTAAGCAAATCATCACCGCACTGACTATACTCTCGTATTCGAGCAGATGATTTACTAAAAAAGTTTAACATTATCAGGAGAGCATTATGGCTGTTACTAATGTCGCTGAACTTAACGCACTCGTAGAGCGTGTAAAAAAAGCCCAGCGTGAATATGCCAGTTTCACTCAAGAGCAAGTAGACAAAATCTTCCGCGCCGCCGCTCTGGCTGCTGCAGATGCTCGAATCCCACTCGCGAAAATGGCCGTTGCCGAATCCGGCATGGGTATCGTCGAAGATAAAGTGATCAAAAACCACTTTGCTTCTGAATATATCTACAACGCCTATAAAGATGAAAAAACCTGTGGTGTTCTGTCTGAAGACGACACTTTTGGTACCATCACTATCGCTGAACCAATCGGTATTATTTGCGGTATCGTTCCGACCACTAACCCGACTTCAACTGCTATCTTCAAATCGCTGATCAGTCTGAAGACCCGTAACGCCATTATCTTCTCCCCGCACCCGCGTGCAAAAGATGCCACCAACAAAGCGGCTGATATCGTTCTGCAGGCTGCTATCGCTGCCGGTGCTCCGAAAGATCTGATCGGCTGGATCGATCAACCTTCTGTTGAACTGTCTAACGCACTGATGCACCACCCAGACATCAACCTGATCCTCGCGACTGGTGGTCCGGGCATGGTTAAAGCCGCATACAGCTCCGGTAAACCAGCTATCGGTGTAGGCGCGGGCAACACTCCAGTTGTTATCGATGAAACTGCTGATATCAAACGTGCAGTTGCATCTGTACTGATGTCCAAAACCTTCGACAACGGCGTAATCTGTGCTTCTGAACAGTCTGTTGTTGTTGTTGACTCTGTTTATGACGCTGTACGTGAACGTTTTGCAACCCACGGCGGCTATCTGTTGCAGGGTAAAGAGCTGAAAGCTGTTCAGGATGTTATCCTGAAAAACGGTGCGCTGAACGCGGCTATCGTTGGTCAGCCAGCCTATAAAATTGCTGAACTGGCAGGCTTCTCTGTACCAGAAAACACCAAGATTCTGATCGGTGAAGTGACCGTTGTTGATGAAAGCGAACCGTTCGCACATGAAAAACTGTCCCCGACTCTGGCAATGTACCGCGCTAAAGATTTCGAAGACGCGGTAGAAAAAGCAGAGAAACTGGTTGCTATGGGCGGTATCGGTCATACCTCTTGCCTGTACACTGACCAGGATAACCAACCGGCTCGCGTTTCTTACTTCGGTCAGAAAATGAAAACGGCTCGTATCCTGATTAACACCCCAGCGTCTCAGGGTGGTATCGGTGACCTGTATAACTTCAAACTCGCACCTTCCCTGACTCTGGGTTGTGGTTCTTGGGGTGGTAACTCCATCTCTGAAAACGTTGGTCCGAAACACCTGATCAACAAGAAAACCGTTGCTAAGCGAGCTGAAAACATGTTGTGGCACAAACTTCCGAAATCTATCTACTTCCGCCGTGGCTCCCTGCCAATCGCGCTGGATGAAGTGATTACTGATGGCCACAAACGTGCGCTCATCGTGACTGACCGCTTCCTGTTCAACAATGGTTATGCTGATCAGATCACTTCCGTACTGAAAGCAGCAGGCGTTGAAACTGAAGTCTTCTTCGAAGTAGAAGCGGACCCGACCCTGAGCATCGTTCGTAAAGGTGCAGAACTGGCAAACTCCTTCAAACCAGACGTGATTATCGCGCTGGGTGGTGGTTCCCCGATGGACGCCGCGAAGATCATGTGGGTTATGTACGAACATCCGGAAACTCACTTCGAAGAGCTGGCGCTGCGCTTTATGGATATCCGTAAACGTATCTACAAGTTCCCGAAAATGGGCGTGAAAGCGAAAATGATCGCTGTCACCACCACTTCTGGTACAGGTTCTGAAGTCACTCCGTTTGCGGTTGTAACTGACGACGCTACTGGTCAGAAATATCCGCTGGCAGACTATGCGCTGACTCCGGATATGGCGATTGTCGACGCCAACCTGGTTATGGACATGCCGAAGTCCCTGTGTGCTTTCGGTGGTCTGGACGCAGTAACTCACGCCATGGAAGCTTATGTTTCTGTACTGGCATCTGAGTTCTCTGATGGTCAGGCTCTGCAGGCACTGAAACTGCTGAAAGAATATCTGCCAGCGTCCTACCACGAAGGGTCTAAAAATCCGGTAGCGCGTGAACGTGTTCACAGTGCAGCGACTATCGCGGGTATCGCGTTTGCGAACGCCTTCCTGGGTGTATGTCACTCAATGGCGCACAAACTGGGTTCCCAGTTCCATATTCCGCACGGTCTGGCAAACGCCCTGCTGATTTGTAACGTTATTCGCTACAATGCGAACGACAACCCGACCAAGCAGACTGCATTCAGCCAGTATGACCGTCCGCAGGCTCGCCGTCGTTATGCTGAAATTGCCGACCACCTGGGTCTGAGCGCACCGGGCGACCGTACTGCTGCTAAGATCGAGAAACTGCTGGCATGGCTGGAAACGCTGAAAGCTGAACTGGGTATTCCGAAATCTATCCGTGAAGCTGGCGTTCAGGAAGCAGACTTCCTGGCGAACGTGGATAAACTGTCTGAAGATGCGTTCGATGACCAGTGCACCGGCGCTAACCCGCGTTACCCGCTGATCTCCGAGCTGAAACAGATCCTGCTGGATACCTACTACGGTCGTGATTATGTAGAAGGTGAAACTGCAGCGAAAAAAGAAGCCGCTCCGGCTAAAGCTGAGAAAAAAGCGAAAAAATCCGCTTAATCACTAGCGCTGTCTGGCAATATAAACGGCCCCTTCTGGGGCCGTATTTTTTGTTTACCCAAAGCAACTTTTCCATAAACCGACAGCATTAGCCTTCATCATATTTGCGACGATGTATAACGCCTAAACACAGGGATATTGTACTTTACAGGTCACAAGTCAACGTCGGTGCTTAAGAGCCCTGTGAGGCGTATAGCGGCGTTAAAAAACTGCCGAGAAGGGTATATAGCCCGGAAGAAGTGCGTAAAACGAACTGACAGGATAAAAGTGCCCTGCTCACCCTGTCAGTAAAGAAATTCTTATTAATCGTGGCGATGCCTTTCCTGAATAGCCGTTAATGAGCCGACTTGTAACGCCTCTTTATAGTGTTTACGGCATACAGAAACGTATCGTTCATTACCACCAATTACCACCTGCTCACCTTCGTTATAAGGTCTGCCTGCTTGATCAAGACGCAGCACCATGCTTGCTTTACGGCCACAAAAACAGATGGTTTTTAATTCAACCAGTTTGTCGGACCATGCCAGTAAGTATTGGCTGCCAATAAATAATTCACCTCGAAAATCGGTACGTAAACCATAACAAAGTACGGGTATATCGAGTTGATCGACAACCTCCGATAATTCATATACTTGTTGTCTGGTTAAAAACTGGCATTCATCAACCAGTACGCAATGAATTGCCTGCTGTTCATGTTCCGCACGAATCTCATCAAATAATGATGAATTTTGGTTAAATAATTTTGCAGGCGATGACAAACCTATACGCGAACTGACTTTCCCGGCACCAAAGCGATCATCAATTTCTGCCGTATATACGACAGTGCGCATGCCGCGTTCCTGGTAATTGTATGAAGATTGCAACAATGCTGTAGACTTACCCGCATTCATTGCGGAATAGTAGAAATATAGCTGTGCCATCAGCCACAGGCCCTCAATGATATGAAATAAAGTTGGCTGGAGTTTATCATAATTCGTCAGTTTTTCAGCTCAACAGTATGCACAGAAGTGGGTATATGCGTTCTCCCTTACGAAGCCTTGCATAATCCTTCTGAGCTATCATTACAACTGCCTCGCTTGTTATAAGCGGGTAAATGACTGCTGGTAACTATTCACAATCTTTAACCTGTTGCGCAAGTAATAGCCCTCTGTTGACCTCCAGGAGATAGTGCAATACTAAGTCCATGCTCTTATTGCGACTGTTCTACTTTTCATCATTCGCTTAATAGGGAATTCTCGTAAACACAACTAATACAGAAGACTGAAAGGTCGTCAGCCTACGATAATCTCCCCATAAAATGTGACATGAATCAGGAAGTTTTAACCTCACGTGCTGCGAAATCATCGGTGTAAATAGGGCTATATGCCGCGTCTTTTCTGGCTAATTTTATGAAAAGATATTTATTGGCGGCACAAAATAAAGAACAATTTTGAATTCCTTACATTCCTGGCTATTGCACAACTGAATTTAAGGCTCTATTATTACCTCAACAAACCACCCCAATATAAGTTTGAGATTACTACAATGAGCGAAGCACTTAAAATTCTGAACAACATCCGTACTCTTCGTGCGCAGGCAAGAGAATGTACACTTGAAACGCTGGAAGAAATGCTGGAAAAATTAGAAGTTGTTGTTAACGAACGTCGCGAAGAAGAAAGCGCGGCTGCTGCTGAAGTTGAAGAGCGCACTCGTAAACTGCAGCAATATCGCGAAATGCTGATCGCTGACGGTATTGACCCGAACGAACTGCTGAATAGCCTTGCTGCCGTTAAATCTGGCACCAAAGCTAAACGTGCTCAGCGTCCGGCAAAATATAGCTACGTTGACGAAAACGGCGAAACTAAAACCTGGACTGGCCAAGGCCGTACTCCAGCTGTAATCAAAAAAGCAATGGATGAGCAAGGTAAATCCCTCGACGATTTCCTGATCAAGCAATAATCTTTTGTAGATTGCACTTGCTTAAAATCCCGCCAGCGGCGGGATTTTTTATTGTCCGGTTTAAGACAATTTAATAAGAATAAGCTATAAAAAAACGGCGTCGATTGCTCAACGCCGTTTCGTGGATAACACCGATACGGATGTTACTTCTTAATGCCCATCTCTTCTTCAAGCCAGGCTTTAAATTCCGTGCCAAGGGTGTTATGACGAATACCGTATTCAACGAAGGCCTGCATGTAACCTAATTTATTACCGCAGTCATGGCTCTTCCCTTTCATATGATAGGCTTCCACCGTTTCTTTTTCGATCAGCATATCAATTGCGTCGGTGAGCTGAATTTCATCACCAGCTCCCGGAGGGGTTTTTGCCAGCAACGGCCAAATATCCGCGCTAAGTACGTAACGACCCACAATAGCGAGATTAGACGGCGCAACATCCGCTTTCGGTTTTTCTACCACACCAACCATCGGTACGCTTTCACCCGGCGCTAATTCAACGCCTTTGCAATCCACAACGCCATATGCGGTCACATCAGCAACCGGTTCAACCATGATCTGGCTATGACCCGTTTCATCAAAGCGGCGGATCATCTCTGCCAGGTTATCCTGTGACAAATCGGATTCATATTCATCCAGAATAACATCAGGCAAAATAACAGCTACCGGTTCATCACCCACTACCGGGTGAGCACACAATACCGCGTGTCCCAGGCCTTTCGCCAGACCCTGACGAACTTGCATAATAGTTACGTGCGGCGGACAAATAGACTGCACTTCATCAAGCAGTTGACGTTTTACACGTTTTTCCAGCATTGCTTCCAGTTCAAAACTGGTATCAAAGTGGTTTTCAATAGAGTTTTTAGATGAGTGTGTAACCAGCACAATTTCAGTAATGCCAGCCGCAATACATTCATTCACGACGTATTGAATTAATGGCTTATCGACAAGTGGCAGCATCTCTTTCGGGATGGCTTTCGTCGCCGGCAACATCCTGGTTCCTAATCCCGCAACGGGGATAACGGCTTTTTTGACTTTCGTATTAATGGCAGCCATTTAAATTCTCCTGGACTGTTCGTGTTTTGAACGTGTTCATATTTCTGTATCGCATCCCAGTATATCAGCACCCCGAAGGGGCTAAGTTCTGAAAAGGAGGCGAGTTAGCATAATTAAGACAATTACTTATACGAATGGCGACGATAGTACCACCAGCCGACATTAGCAGGTAATGCAAATTTAGCCCGCGTTATCGTTTGCTCATTCTGCAGACAACATCAAGCGCAGTCGACCACCGGTTCCCCATATTTGGCATTGCCAGGCATCGCATCGCTGGCTCAATTGATTCAAATAAGCGTTACCTAAAGTGCCTAACGGAACACCATTACTGATTTGCACCTGGTGTTCGCCGGTATTTAACGTCGCATTCAGACCCGCAGAAACCAGAATGAGATTTTTCAGTTCGCGATGATAATAGCCAACTAATAGCGGAAACTGCCCCGGCAGATTGGCCTGACGAAGTAAATGGTTTACCTGCTTCAATAACGCGCCCAACTCTGGCAACCGTTGATTTTGGTGTGCAAGCTGTTCCTGTAATAATCCGTTAAACAATGCGCGTAATAACAAGGCAGCAAGTACGCCATTATGTCCAGCTCGGGTGACATCAAGGCAATAAAATGCCAGATCGTTTTCCGAAAGTGCGGCAATATCAAGCACCAGGCCGGGTTTGTCCGCGGCAACCAATTGACGATAATTAACCCGGCAATGGGAAATCACCTGCTGAACCGGCGGTTGTAGTTCCTGTAATAATTTCGCCGCTGCGGCAGGGTTATCAACCATTGCATCCCAGTCGCGAAAAAGCCTTTCCTCTTCCTCAACGCGCGAATTAAACATGCTGGGATAGAGACAGGCAAAAACCATCTCGCGCAAGCGATTCAGATCTTTAACTGGTTTCAGCAAAACATCTTCAACGCCCAGACGTAACGCTTTGGCAATATCTGCCATATTTTCGGTGGCAGATATCACCAGAACCGGTGTCTGGTCACCTCTGTTGCGTATATGTTCCAGCAGTTTAAGCCCGTTCATTCGTGGCATCGCGATATCACATATCATCAGGTCTGGAGTGAAACCTCCCAGCAACTCAAGGGCATCCACCCCATCAGCCGCCAGTACCGTTGTCGCTCCCAATGAGGAAAACCACGAATCCAGAAGCGAGCGAAATACCGGCTCATCTTCAACAATGAGAATCTGTTTTCCGACCAATGGCTGCGTCATGTTCTCTCCCCTGACTGGCTTTACTCAATAGTGGCATGCTATTGCCACCTGCGCCTGTCAGAATTAACTTAAGTGTAGATAAAAATTCTGGTCAAATGTTGGTGCGTACCAACGGCAAAAGTTCGTCCATTTTCTTTTCCACTGCCAGCTGTCCGGCCGCAATGGCAGCGTGCGCGCGATGGAAATCAAGCGTAGATATTTGCGGGCAAACAGGTTGAATCAGAATATCGGGCGGATCACCTGCCATGCGGTTCCTTTTAAGGCGGTTCTCCAGCACCTGGATAGAAGTGGTCATAATCTCTGTTGCCGTTGGCGCTGTCACCGCCCGACGTGTCGTTATGCTGCCTAACCTTTCTTTCAGACGCGCATGCCACGGCAGAGAATCACCATTCTCGCTATTTTCTTCACTGACATTAAAGGAGAGCAAATCTTGTTGCATCAAATGAGCATCGTGCTGCAGGTCAACCGCTATCACAATATCAGCCCCCAATGCACGCGTGAGGGAAATAGGAATTGGGTTAACGACTGCTCCATCAACCAGCCAGTAGCCGTTATGTGCAACAGGTGCCATGAGTCCTGGAATACTGCATGATGCGCGAATAGCAAGATGGAGATCGCCTTCAGTAAACCATAATTCACGTCCCGTACTTAAATTGGTGGCAACAGCCGCAAAGCGACGGGAACAATTTTCGATCTCTGTTTCCGGCATTATTTCGCGGTATTGATTGAAGACACGCTCGCCGCGCAGTAACCCACCGCGCTGCCAGGAGAGATCCATCAGGCGTAAAACATCCCAATAACTGAAAGAGGTCACCCAATCTTCCAGCGCAGATAATCGATCGCATGCATAGGCAGCGCCCACCAGCGAACCAATTGAACATCCTGCAACGATATCAATTTCAATACCCACTTTTTTTAGCGCATTAATAACGCCAATATGCGACCAACCTCTCGCCGCGCCAGATCCCAGCGCCAGCCCTATTTTTATCTTTCTCATTATTCCCGCAAGATTCCCCTGGAATGCAATCGTAGCCACATCGCTACTGCTCGGTTAACATAGTGCTACTCAGGCGGTTAATACGCCGTTATTGTTTCCAGGGAGATTATTTGTGTCTCAGCTTTGTCCCTGTGGTAGTGCTGTCGAGTATAGCCTATGTTGCCACCCTTATGTGTCTGGTGAAAAGGTTGCACCTGATCCAGAACATCTCATGCGTTCGCGTTACTGCGCTTTTGTGATGCAAGACGCAGATTATTTAATAAAGACCTGGCATCCCTCTTGTGGAGCAGCGGCGTTACGTGCCGAATTGATGGCCGGATTTGCGCATACTGAATGGTTGGGATTGACCGTATTTGAACATTGTTGGCAGGACGCCGACAATATCGGATTTGTCAGTTTTGTTGCTCGATTTACCGAAGGTGGTAAAACAGGTGCAATAATTGAACGTTCGCGATTTTTGAAAGAAAACGGTCAATGGTACTATATTGACGGTACACGTCCGCAGTTTGGTCGCAACGATCCCTGCCCTTGTGGTTCAGGTAAAAAATTTAAAAAGTGCTGCGGCCAATAATGGTTGACGGTACGGTTTAGCAAACACTCTCAACAAGGTTTTTCCAGCAATGCATTCACTCCAACGTAAAGTTCTGCGTACTATTTGTCCGGACCAAAAAGGTCTGATCGCACGTATTACCAATATTTGCTACAAGCACGAGTTAAATATCGTACAGAACAATGAATTTGTTGATCACCGTACCGGGCGCTTTTTTATGCGCACGGAACTGGAAGGGATTTTTAATGATTCCACCCTGCTGGCGGATCTCGATAGCGCATTGCCAGAAGGCTCCGTGCGTGAGCTGAATCCTGCCGGTCGTCGCCGGATAGTGATTCTGGTCACTAAAGAAGCGCATTGCCTTGGCGATTTGTTGATGAAAGCCAATTACGGCGGCCTGGATGTCGAAATCGCGGCAGTTATTGGTAACCACGATACTTTACGTTCTCTGGTTGAGCGTTTTGATATTCCGTTTGAGCTGGTAAGCCATGAAGGGTTAAGCCGCAACGAGCACGATCAAAAGATGGCGGACGCCATTGATGCTTATCAACCTGACTATGTGGTGCTGGCGAAGTATATGCGGGTATTAACGCCGGAATTTGTGGCACGCTTCCCGAATAAAATCATCAATATTCACCATTCATTCCTGCCTGCGTTTATCGGCGCACGTCCTTATCACCAGGCCTATGAACGTGGTGTGAAGATTATTGGCGCAACCGCTCACTATGTGAATGACAATCTGGACGAAGGCCCAATCATCATGCAGGACGTTATTCATGTCGATCATACCTACACAGCTGAAGATATGATGCGCGCAGGTCGTGACGTCGAGAAAAACGTCTTAAGTCGTGCGCTATACAAAGTACTGGCACAGCGCGTCTTTGTTTACGGTAATCGGACGATTATTCTTTAATCGCCAGCAAAAATAACTGGTTACCTTTAATCCGTTACGGATGAAAATTACGCAACCAGTTCATTTTTCTCAACGTAACACTTTACAGCGGCGCGTCATTTGATATGATGCGCCCCGCTTCCCGATAAGGGAGCAGGCCAGTAAAAAGCATTACCCCGTGGTGGGGTTCCCGAGCGGCCAAAGGGAGCAGACTGTAAATCTGCCGTCATCGACTTCGAAGGTTCGAATCCTTCCCCCACCACCATCTCAAGTATTACCTCAAAATTTGAATTACCCCTGGTGGGGTTCCCGAGCGGCCAAAGGGAGCAGACTGTAAATCTGCCGTCATCGACTTCGAAGGTTCGAATCCTTCCCCCACCACCATCACTTTCAAAAGTCCGTGAACTCTCAAACGAATCCGCGATTAAATATTCTGCCCATGCGGGGAAGGATGAGAAGCCTCGACCAAGGTTCGACTCGAGCGCCAGCGAGAGAGCGTTGCCGCAGGCAACGACCCGAAGGGCGAAGCGCGCAGCGTTGAGTAATCCTTCCCCCACCACCATCACTTCCTTAAATAATCAAAACCTGTTACTCCGAGCTAATTTTGCCCGATGGCACCACGTTTACCGGGCCTTGTATTATCCCTCCAGTGCAGAGAAAATCGGCCAGTTTTCTCTGCCTG
>ERZ1035014.15-NODE-15-length-128763-cov-23.092302_pt1 | contig 128763 bp, 165 predicted proteins | sample MGYA00520620_ERZ1035014 | MGnify/ENA primary metagenome ERZ1035014 (study PRJEB33766, sample SAMN09781744) | gut metagenome | biome: gut microbiome | host: Homo sapiens | place: Madagascar | study: EMG produced TPA metagenomics assembly of the PRJNA485056 data...
TAACAGATGCACAATTACGTAATGCTGCAACAGAATTAGGTATTCCAGAAGGAATGTATGTATCAATTGAGCAATCCACGCCAGAATATTGGGATGGTGGGGGAATGTGGATTACCTATATAACTGTTTATTTTGAAGGTTCTCAAATTGCATCCTGTGGGGCTGATTCTTACACCGGTGCACCACAAACCAGTATTCAGACCTATACACCATGTTATGATGCAGGTTTATGGTTTGATGGAAAGGATCCAAAGGAAACTACAATACCAAATATTCAAGAATCTATTGTGCAATGCCCTGATTGTGGATTTAGCTGGTCAGCTATTGTCACATATGAGTCTTCAATTACATGCCCATCCTGTAATTACTGTTGGTTTCCATAATAATTAAAATCAAATTTCAGAAAGCCACTGTTACATGCAAAATTTGTATGTAACAGTGGCTTTTCTTATTTATGATGCCGATGTCAAAGAAAAATCTCTTTTATATAATTCATAATCTTCAATGTTTCCAGTATCGGAATCAACTTCAGCTCTATAATAATCACAACAATCAATTGCAACTGAATCTCCTAGATTATAAAAATTATAAAATAGTTCATCGTAATAAGTATGGTTGATGCCCTTATAAGTTACAGTAGATTCAAATTTTAATTCATAGTTAAACATGTTATGCCGAATAAGATTGACTGACTTATGTGAAATTATTCCAAAATCTTGATAATGAACTTCTTTGTACGAATATTCGATCCCAATATTACATCCACATAGTGCAACAATAACTGCAAGTGTAATTATTCCACTAAAAAAATACTTAAAGTACCTCAATTAATTCACCTACTTATGATGATTTTTGATTAAATCCGGTCAATTTGGTTCTAAGTTTATCATAATATAGTTATACATCAATTGAGTTCTTCTGATAATCTTTGAATCAGATGTTCCTGACCAGCCGGAGTAATATAAAGTTTGAGAACATTTGGATTTGAAGGTGTTCGTTTAAGTTCAAAATATTTAAGTTTTAAATACTTGTAAGTTGGCTTATTCCAGGAATCCGGTTTACTAGACACATAGTTATGATATCTAAGCCATGCAAATAGAGAAGTTCTACCTAAAAAAAATCCAAACTTTTTTATGTTTCTTGAAAATTCCAATACATCAACAGATCTATTAGAGCATGTACAATCATCAGAAATTAAGAACATTGTGTCATCTACAATAGAATCAATTTTTAAACATTCATGGATTCCTAGCTTACTACAAACTTGACTTAACATGCTCTGATACTGGTTAAATTTTACCTCTAAAGCGTTCAATGCACTTAAAACTGACTGAATATTATCTTGTGTAACACTTCCAGTCAGTGTGTATGAACCAGTTTTACGAATAGATGGCAATACCTCAGAAGTTACCCATTGTTTAAATTTCTTTGCACTTGGCATCTTGCTAGAAAGAATCAAACTGTACAATCCGGACTCATTAATGATGATCATACCTTGTGCACCTCCAGGGGTGTCACGTTTCGTTACTCCCTTATCATCGCTACTAACGTGATCAAGAACAGCTTTTCTAGGATTTGTATATCCAAGTGCACTAGCAATATCAGTTCCAATAAACCATGGTTCATCTCTAATTTCAATCATACGAATATCGAATCGTTCAAATTTCCATGTTGTCAGCTTACCCATTTTAAATTTTTCCTCTTCTTTCTTGATTTGAATTCTGTAATATAGATTTTGATATTTCAATTTTACTTCGTAGTTATGCGATATTTTATGATTTGAACTACATTTGATTCACCTCAAATCTTTGTTGTATTTGTTCCTACAGTATATATAACGAGAGTCCTGAAAAGTATTCTTTCCAATCTAATCCGTTATGAAAACCATTCTGCTAGTTTCAAAAATTCTATGCCTGATAGAATTATTAGACCATGTAGATTCCCAATATCTGTAAATTTTGAATTTGCATGAAACGTGCAAATTGATACTCTGAATTTGTAGAAAACGTGCAAATTCGAGGTTTCAAAGAGGCAAAATTTCAATTCTGAATTTGTAGAAAACGTGCAAATTCAAACCGCTGAATTTGCATGAAACGTGCAAATTCGAGCTATATACTATTATAAGGAAATATAATGAAATAAGGAAATACAATAAAATCTTTCAAGGAAATAAGGAAATTTGAGAAGAGCAAATAGAGTGAATCAATTTACTGGTAAAAAAGCCCTAATTATTAACTGATCAGATTCCACTCGTTGTGTATAGTGTAAGCACTAAAACAGCCTGTGGAGTGAAGTCAAATGCAGAGAATTGAAAACATCGAGACAAGTGCAAGAAGGATTTTACAATATGCAAAAGATCAGAAATCAAAAGACGGAATCATGTATGCTAAAACACGAACCAAATTGGAATCAATCATCCGAATGTGCAATGAATCTGCACAGCTGCTTTCAGAACTATTGAACACACAGGATATGGTTTCCACCAAAGTATCTGGTTCAACCAAACCATCAAAACCATCATTTGCAAAAATCAATTACATGTATGCAGATACATTGCACAAACTGACACAAAAAAATTGGAACAATATTCCGGCAATACAGAATTGCATTTCAGTTCTTGATACGTGGTTTCAACAACGTGTGATCAAGCGATATACTAACTCTGTAAAGATTCATTGTCAGTATTATCGTAATTTGATTCCATCGCTTATCATCATGTACGGTTATTACTTGGAAACAAATCAGATTGATGTGTTTTATAAAGCTTTCAACCAGTTTATTCAAAATATCGGAACAGATCCAGTTACAACTCATGAGTATGTTTTGCCCTATGTTGGATTTCAAATTGCTAAGCATGGTGCAAAAAGCTACGCAAATTTGTCAGCGCAAATCATATTTGATTATCTCTGGACAAACGGTCTTGATGTTTTATCATTTAGCAAGGAAGAATATGCAGATTTAAGGATAGGAGGATTACGGTCTGATGTAATTACTGAAAAACTGATAAATTCCGAATTAGATGTGCTAAATGGATATGATGGGGTTCCACTTCACTATCATGATTATTTAAATCAATTTACAATCTACGGAGGTGTAGTATGATTAAATTTTCGCAGCTTATTGATAAATTTCAATATCCGCCTAGAATTCGTGCAAAGCTCTCTACAATGCACGCTTCAGTCATTACTTATGCAATTGCGCATTTTCAAAATACGTTGAAATTTAAAACCACCATTGTGTATGTGCTGAATTTATCGACATACTACTGCATTTCTGGGGATACAATCCCAAAATCCTGGGATTTTAACAATCCTTTGGATAATGTTCCTGATGTAGATCCAGATATCATGTATAATCGCATTGGCAATAGATATTTGAGTTTACGTGATATTGATTGGGATGTTTCAGAGTGTGATGATAAGCATGTGATTTCGGTTCAAACCTCACGACCTACAAAAAATCTTATCGATCAGGCATCTGGATCAACTACAAACTTACCGACACCTAAAGAAGACTTGTACATTCGACCACCAGTAATTCCACAATTTGATGTGAAAAAGCCATGGCTTCATGAGTATGTAAACGGTCAAGAGTACATGATATACACATCACTGCCATTGATCCCAGAGAATCAAAGTCAAATTTCAGTTACTACTGATATATCCAGATTGAAACCGTCTGATTTTCTAAACCTATTTCCAAATCATTGTATTCATACAAGATCTCCCGCAATGTATGAACCCTATGGTGATTTGGAATATGATCCTGTACTAGGGGTAATATTCCCGATATCTGGATTTACTTTAGCAGATGTAAAAGATAACATTTTGAGATATCCACATATCTATAAATTGCTTAGATATCTAGATGACAAATATGTAAGTTTCTATCAATATATTGAACTTGATGGGGAAATTCATAAGGTTCTAGACGTTTGGAATGACATTCCTGATAGTAGATATATTCCAAAATCGTCTGAGTACGTCAAGGAATACGTTGTACGGCGTTTTCTGCTTGAACGTGACAAATTACACTTGAATCATAAAAGTCGCTTATACGGGACGCTAGAACCATTTCTGACACTATTTATGCCAGCATGTGATTATGTACAGTATGGATATTCTGATGCATTAGATCTTGCCACACAATGTGTTCAATCTAGAATATCTTACAAGCAGTCACGAAATCCTATTTTGCAAATGATTAAGGCGGTGAACCAAGCTATATGAAATCTTGTATTTTCAGCGCACACTGTACAGAGCCGATTTGTGATCTAGCTTGTCCGTCACTTGTAGAAACCACATATTTGCTAGAACGAAATGGATTAGATTTATTAAATTCTGTATTTAATTCATCCAGTAAGCAACGAACTGAAATTTGCAATTTACTTGATAAATTAGATGGAAAACTGACTGTGATAGAGTCTTCAGACACTATAAATTTAAGCAATTTAATTACATACTGTGCAATTTGTAAGCATTGGAAGGGTAATAGATTGCATTGTAATATTTATCATTTGAAATTTTCAAATCATTTGGATGCTATACAGCAAAGTTGGAATACAAAGGATATCCCAGAAAATTTGGAGTATGAGCAAATTTGGTCTAGTACAGCAAAAATCTTAGTGATTTCGAATATTGATTATGTACAATTCAAGGAATTTCAATCTCAGACTTTGCTAAATCTGATTCACAATCGATTGACCAATAATTTGAGTACCATTATTGTGTCACCAAAATTAAATACACTTATTGGAACCGGAATGTTTTTCAATAAGCTGCAGTCTATGCTTAGAGGGGCGGTGGTATCATTATGACTGGATCTATTGAATTACAAATGATTTCTAAGATTTTGACAAGTACATCTGAGTCAGAAATAGATGCCCTGTGTGATTTTGATGCGTCTTATTATTCAATTTTTAAAAAGCATATTCAATTTATTTTAAAGCATAGAGAAAAGTACGGAGATGTTCCAGATCTTTTTACGTTTCAAGCAGAATTTCCAGATATTGAACTTGTAAAAGTTACAGAACCAATAGAGTATTTAACGCAATCTATCAATAAGAATAAACAGCATATACTGCTTGTAGAGACCTTTAATAAGCTGAAAGAATTAGGTTCTGGGGATGTATCTGAAGCTTGGAAATACCTTGAAAAACAATGTGAGCGTGTTAGCATGCTGGATTCATCTCAACCATTAGACATTGTAAAAGATACAGATAAGCGTAGCGCTCAGGTATTAGAATTTAGTCAACAACAAAGAATTCCGACTGGATTTGATGAAATAGATAAGTGCATGTATGGTGGACTTTCTACTGTTGAAGAACTTGTTATTTTAGTTGCACGAACTAATACGGGTAAATCATGGGTTGGGACAAGGATGATGGAATCTGCACAAAAAAACGGATTTCCAGTTTTATATTACTCTCCTGAAATGCAAGCAAGTTTTCTTGGAACTAGATTTGATACATGGCGTGGTAATTTTCAAAATAATTTACTGTTTCAAGGGCAATACACAGAGCAATATTATAATTATCTGAAAGATTTGTCGAAGCAGGATACTAGTGCATTTATTTTGGAAGATAAGGATGCTCCAGATGAAGTTGTAAATGTACCATTTTTGAAAAAGCTTGTAAAAAAACACGGTATAAAATTGCTTGTGATTGACGGATTATCTTATATGTCAGACACAGAAAAAACTGATAAGGATTATACAAAATACAAGAACCTGTGTGCGGATTTATTTCGATTGAGCAAACAGTGTGGATGTGCCGTAGTTGTTATGATGCAGGCAAATAGAGAATCTCGAAATAACAAGGATGACAAGGGAGAAGTGTTCCCAAATATTTACAATATCGAGGGCTCAGATCATCCGGCTAGAATTGCTACACAAGTGTTTGCAATGCGTCAGATATTTGATAAGCATGTTTTAGATATTCGACTAGAAAAAGCAAGAAATGCAAATAATCAAAAACCTGAATTTTCATATGCATGGGACATTAACACTGGTAATATGAAATACATTCCAGGAACCGATACTGTTGGATCTGCTGCGACAATTGCGCCTAAGATTGATTTAGGAAATACAATTAGTATTAATACACCAGATGATAGTATTGTTTTGGAAGATTCTGAAGATGTTGAATTTTAAGGAGATATAAATGATTGATATTATATCCATTTTAGATAAACTTGAAAGTATGAATCTGATTCGAACTCATAGAAAAACGGGAAATTATATGCAAATATACTGCCCATTTCATTCAGATGGCAATGAGAAGAAACCATCTTGTGGTGTGCTGCTTAATGACGAATACCGAAATGGACAGCAGTATCCAGCTGGTTTTTGTCACTGTTTTGCTTGTCAATATGCAAAGCCATTGGATGCAATGATTACAGACCTTTTGAAAATTCACAACATCTCAAAATCAGGATTGGATTGGCTACGAGAAAACATTCCTGATTTTGATGAAAATCAAGTGAATTATGATTATTTGTTAGACTTAAATACGATTGCATCACTTGTAAATAAATATGCACTGAACTATATAAAATCATACTCTGATAAACATCAAGATTATGTATCTGAGTCTGAACTTGCTAGTTATCGATATACAGTTCCATATATGTATGATCGAAAGCTTACAGATGAAATTATAGAGAAATTCGATGTTGGGTATGATGCGAATTGGATTGCACCTGGTAGAAAGAAACCAACTCCATGTATTACATTTCCTGTTCGAAATAAATCAGGACAAACCTTGTTTTTGTGCAGACGATCTATTGTTGGGAAATTCTTTAATTATCCAACAGGCGTTACAAAACCTGTATATGGGTTGTATGAACTTCCTGATAATTGTAAATCTGTTATTGTGTGTGAAAGTTGTTTCAATGCTTTAACATGTTGGGTTTATGGAAAACCTGCAGTAGCTTTACTAGGTACTGGAAATGCATATCAGCTACAACAATTGAAGGAATTGGGGGTGAATGAGTTTATCTTAGCATTTGATCCAGATGACGCTGGTAAGCGTGCTACCGAAAAATTAAAGCATGCACTTCATAGCGTTGCAATTGTATGGTCCTATGCTAATATCCCAGATGGTAAGGACATAAATGACCTTACAAAAGAGGAATTTGATTCTTTGTATTTGATATGAGTTTCTACATGCAACAGTAATTTTTTTGAACACTCGTTATATATAGTAGAGGTGATTATAATGTGATATATTACAAGATTTGATATCAAAATAAACTCAATATTATTATAATCGGAGGAATTAAAATGGGTTTTAAGACTGCAAATCAATATGAAGAAGAAAAGTATAATGGAAAGTTTAGACTTGCAAATGACGGAGATACTGCAGATGTTATTATGCTTTATCGAGATAAAAATGATGTTTTGATTGCAGATGTTCATTACATCAAGAGTAATTCTTATAATGGTTACGTGCACTGTACAGGCTATGGTTGTCCTGCCTGTGCCAATAATATTCGAAAGCAGACAAAGTTGTTCATTCCAATGTATAACTTGGATTCTGCTGAAATTCAATTCTGGGATAGAACTCAGAAGTTTCTTCCGCAGATTCATTCTGATGTTTTTGCAAATGGTAATTATCCAAATCCATCTGAATTTGTTTATCGTATTACACGACATGGTGCAGCTGGCGATATGGCTACAAGATACCAGATTAGTGCAATTGCAAAGAACACTACAATTAGCTTTGATGAAATTATGGCAAAGTTTAATGCAACATTTCCTGAATATTATAGTGTAATTTGCAAAGATGCCGATAATGCAACTATTGCATCATGGCTAAATTCAAGTGCATCTGGATCATCTAACACTTCTGATATGCCAGAGTATGTTCCAGTTCCTAGAGTTTCAACGCAGTCATTGCAATCTTCTAATACAAGTGCTACATCGGTTCTTTCAGATATGCCAGAGTCTGCATTTGATGCAGAAGAGTTAGATACAGATGATGCTGTTTTCTAATTTGAAATTATAAAACATTTCATTTGTATATTATCAACCCTAAGAGTTTTTCTTAGGGTTGTATTGTTAAGGAGCTATGTTTATGGGATTTGGACTTTTTAATACAGCACAAATGGAACAAATAAAAAAGGCTGCAATAAAAAGCAATCAAGCCTTGCAAGTACAGCCTAAACCTGTAATGTCTAAAAGCATTATATCTGAATTAGAAATCATTTCACAGAAAGTCTTAGCATATTTTAAGGATTCTAAAGCAATTTTGATTACGAGTAAACAGCAATTGCATGATTATGTAACTAAAGTAATTGAAAGTGGTTATGCTGGAATCGATACAGAAACAACCGGACTTGATCGATTAAATGATACAATTGTTGGTGCATCTTTGTATTTTCCAGATGGAACCGAGTGTTATATACCTAGTAAGCACATTGTGCCTATTTTTGATGAACCTTACAAAAATCAACTTTCTTATGAGGAAATTAGAGTAGAGTTTCAAAGAATTGCAGATAGTAATGTAAAATTGATATTTGCAAATGCAGATTTTGACCTTGCTATGATTTATAAGGATATCAAAGTAGACTTTATTAAGAATTTCTACTACGATGTTCAGATTGCTTGGAGATGTATAAAAGAAAATGAAAAAAGCAACGCACTGAAAGATCTATACTGCAAGTATGTGCTTAATGGTAAGGGAGATCCTATGAAATTTCGTGATTTCTTTTCTCCTAAGCTATTTCCGTATTGCAAGCCTGAAATTGCAAAACTTTATGCAGCAAATGATGCCAGAATCACATATGAACTATTTTTGTGGCAGTTACCATATCTTTTAAAAAATAATCCCAAATGCAAGTCACATGGGTTTGAAGCAATCGCAGACTTAGTATGGAATGTTGAATTCCCTATGGTTGCCGTTTGTCAAAATATGCATCGAAGAGGAATATACCTTGAAAAGTCGATGGCTAAAATGCTTTATAATAAGTATATCCCTGAATTGGATAGAGAAAAAGAAAAGTTAGCAAATATGGTTCAGGAATTATTAGATGATCCAAAATACCAGACATCATCACGTTGTCCTTTTCATTCCAGTAAAGATTTTAATCCGAATTCTGTACCACATGTAAAATGGCTGTGCTATGATCTTTTAAAGCTGGATGGAGGAAAAAGTGGTGGTACTGGAAAAGAGATTTTGAGCACATTTAATATTCCAGTTACCACACAAATTTTAAAATGTCGGAGTCTGGTTACTTTGATCGGAACATTTGTAGAAAAACTCCCAAATACTACATCTGATGATAGTAGAATACATTGTCAATTTAAGCAAATTGGAGCTGATACAGGACGTATGTCATCTTCAGATCCAAATATGCAGAACATTCCAAGTAAGCACAGCGATATTCGACATATGTTTCGAGCAACCCCAGGTTATATTCTTTTGTCGTCAGATTTTTCACAACAAGAACCAAAATTGACAGCATTTATAAGTCAAGACGAAAACATGATTCGATCTTTCCAAGAGAACAAGGACATTTACAGTTTTATTGCGTCAATTGCGTTTAATATGAAATACGAAGATTGTCTTGAACTTAATCCAATTACAAAAGCAAATCAACCAGAAGGAAAAGCTAGACGGTCTGAAGCAAAAAGTATTGTACTTGGAATTTTATACGGACGATCTATCAATACAATTGCAGATCAGTTATATAGTCATACAGACTGGTCTGATACAAAAAAACAAAAGCAAGCACAGCATGTTTATGATTCTGTTCTGAATGCATTTCCTGCTTTACGAAAACTTATGATAAATGCACAGAAATGTGCTACTGAGAAAGGATACGTAGAAACTATTCTAGGTCGCCGTAGACACATTCCTGATATGCAGTTACCTATGTTTGAATTTAAGCCATTAGAAGGGTATGTAAACCCAGATGTTGATCCACTTGATATTTCAACATTAGGTGTTAGTAATGATATTCCGGAAAGAATTAAGCAACAGCTTGATGCAGAACTTAAATCTTATAAATACTTTGGACAAGTAGCGAAACGCATTCGTGAACTTGCAGAAGTGGATCATATTCGAGTTATCAATAATAAGTTTAAGATTTCAGAAGCATCTAGACAATGTGTAAATTCAATCATTCAAGGAAGTGCAGCAGATCTTACAAAGCTTGCAATGCTAAAAGTAGAAAACAATCCAGAATGGAATGCAATTGGAGGGCGAGTTTTGGTTCCAATTCATGATGAATTAATTGCTGAGGTTCCAATTGATAAGTGGAAAGAAGGCGGTGAAATTTTAAGTAAATCTATGTGTGAAGCTGCTAATTTTCTACCATTCTCGATTCATTGTGATGTTACAACAACATATCATTGGTATGGTTTAGAGTATCCTTGTAAATATACCAGACCAGATACTTTGCATCCTACAGAACCAGATCAGATTGCCTGGATTCAATATTATTTATTTGAAGTCGGATATGAATTGCCAGTATATAAGTCTGAAGATGGTAAAAAACTAGAGGGCGATAAAGCTCTTGGAGTCAATGGTATTTGGTCTGAAGAAATTGAATCTAAAATAAAAGATTATTGCACTCGTTATACTATAGTAGAAGATGATTTTTTAAATCACATCTATACAAAAGTGCATACTGGATATGCAATTGGAGAAAAACATATATAAATCGGAGGCTAATAATATGAAATTTACGGTTAGTGCAAAACCATTAATCAATGGTGTTAATCTTGCAATTGTTGACACAAATATTACTCGGTACTATCCAAAGAGCAGCGTGGTATATATTACTGCATCTGACAATTCATTGATTGTACATCATGATGGTGAGTGGGTGTCAACTAGTATTGCATTTAAGGGTTCATGTGATGGTTCTAATGCTTCAATTTATGTGGATGCGTCATTGTTTAAAAAACTTGTATCTACCCTAACAACTTCTAATCAAGTTACTTTTGAATTTACAAGTGATTGTTTGATCTTGCATAGTGGTACATCAAAATACAAGCTTCAACAGGCAGCATCTACCGCAGATTTTATTCCGAATGTTATTGAATCACTTAGTGCAGATGAACTTGACCATGGAACTTCTATTGATGCATCTGATTGGAAATTTATTAAATCCAATCAAATCTATATTAAACCTACTAATGCAGATAATGTATTGCACACACTTGTATATGTTTCTGATACTGGAGATGCCCTGGTGTGTGATCTTAGTAATAGTTTATTCTCTCATAGCTCCATTTCAGGAATTGGAGAAACTTGCATGTTACAGGACACAATTGTAAATGTGCTTGCTAGTGCAGATCATGCAACCTTAGTAAAACGTGATGATAAATTTATTGTAGCATCTATTACAGATGCATATGAATGTCTATCTAGTTTTACACCTGTATATGAATCTGATGATACTGGAAACTATCGTGCAGATTTGTTTATCAACCTAATTCAGGAAAACAATGATTCTGCATTTTTAGCTAAGGTTCCTGATTTGAAGAAAGCAATGAATCAGGCTACATTGTTGTCTGGATCTAGACCATATGCAATTACTTGCGATTTCTTAAATGATCATATTGATTTTTGTACTGATACCATGGAGTGTCAAATTCCAATTGTAAATGGTCCATCAAATTCTTATACACTGAATTTCAATCCGGATTTGTTAGGTAAAGTTGTTAATCATATCCCAGAAACAGATGTGAACATTAGACCTACATATAATGGAGATGAAATTGTAGGTCTTATCTTTGAATGTGGTTATCTTACTGTAGTTTTAGGAGCTTGTGAGTAATGGGATTTCAAGCTGTAAATATGGATTCTATTGCTAGGTTTAATTCTGCCAATAGTAGTGATTTTTTATCTGCATATACATCTTATATATCTGATAAAATTCGAACTAATTTGAATAGACCAAAATCTCGTATATTAGCACCATCTAGTCTTAGATGTGCTAGAAAATGCTGGTTTCGCTTACGTGGTTCAGAGCCTGATGTTATACAAGCACCAAATACCTGCTTACAATATACGGCTGATATCGGTACATCCAGACATCAAGCAATCCAGACAAACTTATCAAATATGCTTGGAGACCAATGGTTGAGTGTAGATGATTATCTATCTATGTTGGACGATTATCCATATGATTATTCTATTAGAAAATACGGAATGGAGTATCAGATTTCTATTGAATATCCTCCAATTCGATTTGCATGCGATGGTATTATTGTATGGAATGACAAGATATTTTTGCTTGAAATAAAAACAACAGATTATAGTAGTTGGAATTCTTTGACTGAACCAAAGTCTGTGCATATGGATCAGATTAAATGCTATTGTACATTGCTGAAAATACATGATGCTCTAGTATTATATGAAGATAGACAATATGGTGAATATAAATGCTATGAATTACACTTTACACAAAACGACTTTTCTTATATCAAAGACAGAATTGATTACATTATGGAAATGACAGATCATAATCTTGCACCAGAAAAATTACCACAATCCGATTATATGTGTAAAAACTGTGAGTATCAAAAGAAATGCTTAGAATGGGGATAATATAGTATGTCACTTGCAAATAAATATCGTCCTAAGAATTGGGATGACGTTGTGGCACAGCCATTAGTGGTTGATATGCTTCAAAACATGTGTAAATCTGAGTTATCTAATCGAAATTTTCTTTTGATTGGACCAGCTGGAACTGGAAAAACAACAATTGCACGTATTATAGGATCTACATTAAATGATGGTATTTGTAATCCAATTGAATTAGATGCAGCATCTAATAATGGTGTTGATGTCATTCGAGATTTGATACAGCAAGCTAAGATGTATCCGATTGGATGCAAATACAAAGTGTTTATTATAGACGAATGTCATAGCTTATCCTCTCAAAGCTGGCAGGCACTGCTTAAAACCATTGAAGAGTCTCCAGCTAGAAGTGTATTTATTTTTTGTACAACAAATCCAGAAAAGATTCCTGATACAATTCTGTCCAGAATTCAGACGTTTCAGCTTTCTAAACTAAACGTTCAAGATATTACAAATCGATTAGCATATGTATTGGATCAAGAAAAGCTGGTATATTCGGACATAACATATGATTTATCAAGTATTGAATATATTGCAAAACTTGCAAATGGCGGTATGCGTGATGCACTTACATTATTGGATAAAGCATTGATGTATAATCATGTGATTACTTCTGAGTCGTTGATATCCGCTCTTGGATTACCTAGTTATTCTGATTATTTTGATCTATTAGCTTCCTATGCAAGTCATGATAATGCTAAGATTATTAAGCTTGTGGATTCTATATATAACAGTGGTCAGAATTTTGTAAAGTGGTTTGAGTCATTTCACTCATTTATCATTCAAGTTGTAAAGTATATATTTACACAAGATATTACGATGACTTTAATTCCAGTTCACTATGCAGATAAGTTATCAAAGTATACAACTGCTCACGCAAATGTGTGTTTACGATTTTCAAATATTCTACTAAAAATGATACGAGAATTAAGATCCACACCATATCAACAGGATGTTGCTTTATCCTATCTTTGTTCAATTGTTAAGAAGTAGGTGGTTATAATGATTGATTTAAATTCAATTGTTTCAGAGAATTTTGAAGATACAAATGCAGTTGTATCCTGGTGCAGTGAAATTTATGATGAAAAGTTTGCTGAATTCTTTTTAGACGCACGTGTGCTATTTGAAAAGCTGCAATCTAAATCACATCCGATTACAGATGATGATCTTAGTCAAATACTAATGGATATTCCAATGAAATTATTTGATGTTTCTGAGGTTTTGAATCAATTTAGATTGAACTATGAGGTTATAAAACTGAAGAATAAACAAAAAGAATCAAATCTCATAAAATCATCTTCTGAATCAACTGCTTCTAAGCGTAAAAACGATGCCGAATTAAAAATGATTTCAGATAAAATTCTTGTACTTGCATTTGATTCTGTGATTACACGTGTTGAAAATGAAATTTCGTTTTGTCGTGAATTGATTATGAGTGCTAAAAAACTTTGGGATGCTAGAAGAAAATATGAACAGTCTAATCCTGTAAGTGAAATAACTGAATTACCTGAAATAACTGAATTACCTGAGTATCATGCTACATCTTATATCAAGGGGTGAGTTGAATGAGTTTTGCAGACATTATTAAAAAGAAAAAGAAAGATTGGAATTGTGATTCATTAATGGACGGTGCGCATGCATCTAGAGGAAAGAAATTGCCGTTTTCATCACCTCTTATGAATTGGTGCACATACGGTGGTATACCTAGAGATAAGATTACAGAATTTTTTGGTGAGCCAAATGGCGGAAAAACCACAACTGCAGTTGACATCTGTAAGAACTCAATTGATATATTTCGACATGAGTATGATGATCAAGTAACATTACTGCAAAGTCGTATTACATCTGGTGACAAATCAGCGTATTCTGAATTAGAAGATTTAGAAACTTACGGTCCTAAAAAAGTCTTGTATGTAGATCTTGAACATACGTTTGATGATGATTGGGCAAAAACACTTGGAATTTCAGAATCTGATATTAACATCATGCAGCCACCTGATGTTACTGCAGAAGATCTTTTACAAACGCTTGAAGAACTGATTGATACAGGTGAAGTTGGCTTGATGGTGCTAGACTCAATTCCATCATTGGTTACTAAAAATGAATTAGACAAGAAATATGGAGAGCGTACTGTGGCATCATTAGCAGGACTTTTGACAGTTTTTTTTCGCAAAATTGTATCTAAGTTATCTAGATATCATTGTACGTTACTTACAATCAATCAGGTTCGGGATAATTTTGACAATCCATATGTTGTAAACACACCTGGTGGGAAAGCACCGAAATTTTATGCTGGATTGCGTGTGCAATTTCGAATTGGATCTCCAGTAGATTTTCTTGGAAATGAATTGCCTGTAAAGACAGAAAATCCGGCAGGATATATTATCAATGCAAAAATTGCAAAACAAAAAACAGCTCCGTATGACAGAAAACAGGGAAGTTACTTTTTGATGTGTCAATCTGGTATTCGTCCAGATTTTGATTATGCCTCACTTGCAATTAAACGATACGGTATTATTCACAAGGCTGGTGCATGGTTTACAATCTGTGATCCATATACAGGTGAAATTTTAGAATCAGATGACGGAAAGCCAATTAAATTGAATGGTCTATCTAAAGTATATGATTATTTAGCAGAAAACAGTATGTATTATGAGCGACTAAAAAAATTTATTACAGATGATATCAATGGAATTTCCGCAGATGAAGAAGTAGGAACTATAAATGAATCAGAATGCAACTAAATTTTATAGCAGTAAACAAGAGCATGCAATCGCAAATTACTTAGACTGGAAAGTAGTCCCTGGCAGTGGGGCACGAGATTTTCACCCAGGAGATATTGTATCTGATGTATATTTAGGAGAATGTAAGACACATACAGATGTAACTAACTCAATTAAATTCTACACTTCTGTATGGACTAAAATTCAGAAGGAATCAGAATCTCAAATGAAATGTCCAATTTTATTTGTAGATAATGGAACTCAAACGATTGAGAATACATGGTGCATGATGCCAAAACGAAATTTGAATATACTGCCATTGGAATGTGTGGTTGAACCTATTATTAAATACAATAAATCCGGTATTTGCATTCAACACGATTATTTAAAATCCGTTCTGCATTACTCATTTATTATTGTACTAGATGATTTTCCAAATGTTCCATATTCATTGGTATTGATGTCAGTGCCTACTTTAAAAGGAATTTTAGATGGTGAATTATCATGACAATTCAGGATGCTGGAAAACAAATATTATCTGGAAATCCACAAAGTTTCTATGTGTTTTGTGGATCTGACTATGGCGTAAAGCAAAAGTATCTTAGACTAATATATCAAAAGTATGGGGAATACGTAGAATGCGATACAGTGGATGCTATTTTAAATCGATTTAAGGCAAAAGCTTTATTTCCTGAAAAGGATCGATTGTATATTGTACGATATGACACATCATTTTTATCTACTGTTTCGGATACTACACAGCAATTTATAGCGAACTTAGATATACATGGAACGATTGTTTGTATATATCAAGATTCAAATGCAACTAGTACCTGTATGAAATTCCTAGATTCTTATGCAGTAGAATTTAATCCTGTGCATTCTTTATTAATTCAAAAATATTTAAATTCGGATTTTCCGAATTTAGATGATTCTATCATTAAGAATGTTACAGAATCCGCATCTGGATATAGTAATGCATATATTATATGTCAGTGTATAGGTCAATGCTCAAAACAGGATGCTTTTGATAGTTCAACCATTAAGCAAGTATTTGGTTGCAAATCAACATCTGATGATCATAATATACGAATTGGTTTGGCATCTAAAAATTTTGCATTTACAATGCAAAATATCGATTCTTATGATGGCGATTTACATTCAATTTTATATACCATTTTGAGTACAATGCTAGAATTAGATAGGATTTTATGTAATCGATTTTATAAATCAGAGTATCGTAAGTTTGCAAATAACTGGACAAAATATGATATATATAATATGTTTTCCCAGACATATCAAAAGATTCTAGATTCTAGAGATTATAATCTGAACATATACGATACACTTGTATATTTGATTTCAATGATTCAATTTCAAGCTATTCCAGACGTAAAATATTTCGAATGTGAGGTATAAGGACATGAATAAACGTGATTTAAGAGAGCTACGTAAACATTTTTCTGTTGACGATGATAGATTTGTAATTAACTATGTAACTACGGCTTTAATAGACAATCAGCAAGATGTCCATTGTGTTGAAACTAGAAATTTTATAGAAATTGAAAACGAAGAGATTCCATATATTATTGATACCGTAAAGCACGTGCTTTCTGGGAAACTTGGAAAGTATCTTTATGAGTGCAATTTTACTGATTTTTCAGCTGGAACCGCTGCTACATTATTAAGAAATGTTGTAAATGTGAGAATCTCGGACTCAAATTTAATTTCTAATTTGATTTCCCATATTGCGAATACATCAATCTTAGAAACCGCTTATGCAATCATTGCTACTCATTGTACGTATACGGTGTTTCATAAAACAAAGGACAATGTGGATAATGAATTTGATTCTACTGATTTTAATTTTATTGTAGTTGCGTATTGTCCAATTGATATTCAGGATATTGGATTGATTTACAATGATAAAGAAAACCGGATTGTGAAGAAACTGAATCATGATATTTTAATCTCTCAGAAGCCTTCTGATGGTTTTATGTATCCAGTATTTACAGACCGAAATCCAGATGTCAATCATGTTTTATACTCTACGAAAAATCAAATGGAGCTGAACACATCAATTGTTGAAGATACATTGCAATGTGACGTTGAGATTTCTAGTGAAAAACAAAAATCATTATTTTTTACAATGCTTAGTGTATTGTTTAATGATGAAATGTCGTATACCACATTGATTGATATCAATCAGTCCCTACAAAATATTGTAGAAGATCATATGTATGATTCTGAACCATGTGTACTTGATGTATCTATGATAAAATCCATTTTTCATAAGATTGGTGTGGATGATTCTGTTATACAGAATGTAAGTTCTGTATTTCATGAAGTTGTTGGAAATTTGAAACTTACAGTTTCGAACTTGGTAGATTCTAAAATGCTTGTTAAATTTAATGATTTTCAAATATCTACAAAGTTTGATTTAGCAGATTCAATTCATACATGCGTTCGAGATGGAAGAACTTATATCTTAATCAATACGGATTCACATACTGTAAACGTGAATGGATGTACTGTTTTAATGTGAGGTGATATCATTGAATTTTGACTGTCAAGCTGATGCACTGTTATTGCTACGAAATCTAGCCGATTCAGATGCACATAGTATCATATTATGTGGTATGCTTAGTTGTGGTAAAACTCATTTAGCTTGGCGATATTCTGATTTTGTTCATACTGACAATTTTATATCTGTCCCATCTAAAATGACCGATATAAAATCTATAGTTGATGATTGTAGCAGTTTAAATACATCGGTTACTATATGCTTCGAAAATATCGATACTGGTGTGCTTGGTGTATCTAATGCACTGTTAAAGTTACTAGAGGAACCTCCTAAGAATGTATATATTGTTATTACATGCAAAAACATATCCAATGTATTAAGTACTGTTGTTAGCAGATGTATTGTTGTTTCTGTAATGAATCCTACCCAAAAAGATTTGCTGAATTATGCTAGTAAAATACACTTTAGTATGAATACAGATTCTGACATATGGAATAGTCTATATGATTTTTCAGATATAGATATAATTTCAAAACTTACACAAGATCAGATATTGTATTTCGAATCTTGCCTAAAAACTGTGTATTCTAAAGATCCTATTATAGTAAAGCTTTGGAAAATTCAAAAATTCCCAGACGGTAATCCAGTTCCAACAAAGCTTCTGATTCAATACATTATGCATATGTCGAAATCCTCAGTGGTTTCAGGCTGTGGCAGATCATGTATACATGATATTATGTCCGGAAAAATTGCGAGTCATGCTGCGCTAGCTAAATTTCTACTAGATTGTTCAATGATTTAATTGAATACTTAATCATAGATCTCAGTCCGCATTTAGACTGAGATCTTTGTTTTTATAACCTTATATATAATGGATAATTGTAATGGAGGTGTATTGAATGATTGCGTCTAAAGATCTAAGTACTTTGATACCCGCATCAGAGTTATTACAACACGCAAAATCATCAAAATTAGAACATCTAGAATCTGCTGTAGCTCGACAACTAAATTATGCTGCAAATACTAGCGATAATGGATATGTAAAGATTGATTGGGATCAGCCCTTACCAAAAGAACTTATTAATAAACTGAGTTCTTTTGGATACACGGTAGAACCTAAAAAAGACTTGTATGGTTCAGATGTTAAAAACTATTATATCATTACAGCAAAAGGATGATAGATTTGAATCCAGGTATCAACTTTGATTTATACTCATATTATGACGCATTGTCTAATTCTATTGTTTTAAATAAATCGAATTTAGAATCATACATTTGGTTTAAAATACCGGACAATATTCAAAAGAGACCAATGTCATTATATCAAATTACTGATTTTAATGCTGAAAATGGTCCGGCTGATATTGGATTTACTACTGAAACTGTGATGCGAGAACATCATAGACCATGGATTCGAGTTAATAGTGATATACTCAATTTAAAAGTAGGTTTTCATGTATTACGATTCCATTTTGTTGATATAAGTTGGGATGATTCTGCATCTTTGTATTTTTCTTACACCATACAAGATGACAATCCTCAAAAATCCTATGTATACATGTCCAGAAACGAGGCGAATTAATACTGTGAAATCTATTTATGCATCAAAATTATTTCGAAGTAGCAGACGACAAAATAAAATTTTAGCTGCTATGGAAAATCCTATAAATACTGAGCTGATTAAACAATTAGAAGATTATTTAGATGATGAATATAAGCAATTGGATGAATCTTTATTAAACTCTGATGCAAATTCCGATTCGAGTTTAGAATCTGATGATTCAAATTTTATCACAGAGAATAATCCTAAACCTAATTTTTCTGGTGTTCCGGTTTCAACCCCACAGGATACTATATCAGACAAATATGATGATGATCTAGATGAAGAAACTGAGGAACCTGGAGAATCAGATACTGCCAATGAAACTTCTAATGTCTCACAACAAACGAATGCATCTATACATGTGTCAAAAACAAGTGTTGCTGGTAGTGTAACATTGCAAAATCCATTAGTTGTAACTCAGAACATGTACAGCAGTTTAGTTGGAGAAATTAAAGGAACCTTAAATGCAAGAAATACGACATGTGGTGTTTCACGTGTACATATCAAAAATGATGAACTATGGATTTATTACAATGATGATATCAATCTAAATACTGTCATGCAGAATACGATTGAATTATTAAATGCAGCTAGCTATCATTATCTAGTATTTAATCGCCTTGCACGAACTGATAATGCGATTGTATTTGATATTACAGATACTGATACTTCTAATGTATTAGGGGATGGTTCTACTGAAAACTAAATTACCAATTTCAGAAGAATTGGATTTTCACTATTTACTTAGTCTTATGCCCCCATTACATGCTGTTCCAGAATTTTCCGCATTACCAGAATTGTTTTCAATTATAGGTGTAGATGCGCTTATTCTATTGTGTAAATATGCTGGTGGAGAAACACTAAAGATTCCAACCATAGAACAATTAGATTTAAGCATTATGAGCTTACAATATTTTTATGATTGTGATATCAAAAAATCAATACAAAACAGAAGCATCCCAAAAGCATATAGATCACTTGTGCAGAAGATACGGAGTATTTATGCGACTAAGTAATATTCAAAACTTGATATCATCTATAAAATATGATTCGTTTCCAGAGTACTTTATGCATTACATTATGCAAGTACAAGATAAAAATATTGATTTGGAATTAAAACACTTGATATCAAGGAATCAACTTAATGTAAATTCTATGATTCAATTAGTAAATTACACAGTATCTGGAGGTGACAAATTATGATTTCTGCAAATCAGATTCAATTAAATTACAATAAGCTTTATGCATGTATGAGAAATTATATTTGGGATTTTCGAACAGTTGAGGTGCTAGCTAATTTAGAAGTTGATACTTATAAACGATTCCCTAATATAGACGATATTGCAAAAGATACAAATCAATTGAAACGACTTATTTCAACCACGGATGTGTTTCAGGACGATTTGGAACTTCAAAAATCATTTAATCGGTTTGAAGATCTTTTATCTGACATTGATACTGTGTATGCTGATTTACAAACATTTAGAAAGGTAGTTGTTGTATGAGTATAAAGGTAAAAAAGACAAAACGTCAAATCCAATCTTCTAGCGTTACAGCGTCTCGTAAATCATCTAATTATGTTGACGCAAAAGAATCTATTACAGCTGCAATTCATTCACTTGGAGATGCTGCAAAATCTGGGGATTCTCTTGCACGTGAATCTATTGCAAATTTAAGTGTAGTTTTATTCGATTTACAGTAATTTTTGGTGGTGATACCTGTGGACATCAAAACTGTTGATGGAACTCCAGCACTAAATCCAATATATTGTAGACAAAAAGAGGATGTGGCAAAAATGCGCACGTCCTTATTGGCATGCAATGAAGATACTGGTGTTTCAACTAGACATGCAATTCAAAACATTACAACCATGCGTGTATATCATCAATTAATGAGAATTATTCGATATACAGAACTTATGGATAAACTAGAGGATAAATTATATTCTTGCATTGATCATGCAATCGATTCTGCTAGTACTGCTGATCCTACAACTTGGATGTCACTTTTAACTATTCAAGAACGGTTACAGAAAAGTATGATAGAATCACATAAATTATTGCAACCATATTTGGATGTAAAGGAATTTACAGTTGTGGAACTGGCATCGGATGATGTTTCTACAAAACAATCTCCGACAGCTTTAACTCCAGAAGTTCGGGATAGCGTTCGATCTAAGGCACAATCTTTAATACTAGAGTTAGAGAATTCTGAAAATTTAGGTGAACTACATGGTTGATACATCTTATAATGATCTTGTTGATCGTATTCGAGGTATTTATTCTAGTTCTACAGATGTTGAAAAATCTTATTTGAAAAAAATTTTATATGAATTGTCGGAATTTGGAGCTTCTGAAACCTATGAAAAAATATGGTTAGATGATTTTAAGGAAATTCCTGTTACTATTGATAAATTCATTGAATCTGAAACTTATCTAGGAAAAACAAACCGATGTGGTGCTGCAGTATATCCATTTTGGAAACAAGAACTTCGTAAGATGTTTAATGCTGGAAATAAATATCACGAATGGATTTTAACTGGTGCAACACGTATTGGTAAGTCTTCAACAGCAATTACAGCTACTGCTTACATGCTATATCGATTGATGTGTCTTAAAAATCCACAACAATTTTTTGGAAAGAAAGATATATCTAAGTTTTCAATTTTATTTTTTAATGTTACAAAAGATCTTGCAAAAGGTGTTGCATTTCGAGAGTTTAATGATACTCTTAAAGCCAGTCCATGGTTTAATGCTCATGGTACATTTTCTAAGAGTGATAGAGATTTCTATTATATCCCAGAAGGCGGAAACATTATTATAGATTATGGTTCTGATGCATCTCATGGCTTAGGTCAACAGGTTTTTGTTGGCTTTATGGATGAATGTAATTTTAGTAAGGCTGGAATTAAGGATGTAAATAAGGCAAAAACCCATATGAAAGAAACTTACAATACAATTTCAGCACGTGTAAAAGGTACATTTAAACATGGGGGCGAGGTTTTCGGAAAACTATTCGCTGTTAGTTCTAAGCGAAGTGATAGTGATTTTATGGAGGCATATGTTCATGAGCAATTGGATGCTGGAGCCGGTGAACATATGCTAATCACAGATGCACCTCAATGGGAGGTTCTTCCACCGGATACTTTTGCAAAAGAAAAATTTTATATTGCAGTTGGTGATCGACATCATAGAGGTTTTGTGATTTCTGATAATCAATGTTTTCCAGAAGCTTTAGAAGAACTTAGACAACAAGGCTATAAGATTTTAACACCACCTGTAGATATGAAATCCGATTTTTTAGCAGATTTTGAAATTGCACTTAGAGATCTAGCTGGTATTGCAAATATCGGTGCTTTATCATTCATTACACAGGAATCTTTGACAAATTGTATTGATATAAATCGTAGAAATCCATTTTATACTGATGTTCTACAGATTGGTGTTCATGATGCATATTCTATCGAAGAATTTTTTCATGATGAAGTTATTCCATTAGAATTGAAACAGGTTCAAATTTATATTCATTTGGATCTATCCTTGTCTGGTGATAGAACTGGTATATCTGGTTGTGGGATTACTGGTAGAAAAGATGTAGACAGTAAAGATGGTAATACAGTATCGTTACCATGCATTACACACATGTTTTCTGTTGCAATTCAAGCACCAAGAGGGGACAAGATATCATATAGTAAGATTTTAGCATTTATTTGTTGGCTTAGAAATAAGGGCTACGATATTGAAGTTGTATCACGAGATCAGTATCAAAGTGAATATATTGGACAACAGCTGGAGCAGGAGGGATTTAGTTCTCCGAAGATTTCATTGGATAGAACTCCAGATGGATATATTGCACTTAGAGATATCTTGCAGGACAATAGAATTTCAATGTTGGATAATCGTTTATTACAGGATGAATTAGTACATTTGCAGAGAGATAGTGTTACTGGAAAAGTAGATCATCCAGTTGGTGGAAGCAAAGATATTGCGGATAGTTTTGCAGGATGCGTTTGGGATGCGATACTTAGCAATCCTGGAATACATGTACCTGTTAAATCACTTGGAACAATTATATCATCCGTAAACACTGGTAGATCTATACGTAATACAAATTCTGTTTCTAGCGCACTACTTAATCTATATAATAGAAAGGCTTGATTTATATGTATAAGAGAAACCTTCTCAATCCTGGGGATTATGTGCTTGCAGTTCCTGTAGGCGTTCACTTAACGCTTGAATATAATACATCTGGGAATCTTGCAAGAGTTTATACAGGATTTGAATTTAATCGAGTTGATGAAACTAAAAAGTTGATGATTCCACTTATTCAAAACGACACAGTTCCATCTAAGATTCATGTTGTAAATGGAAAAACATGGATTGCAGGCGTTTTATATACTGGAAAAGTGCTATCAAATCCAGGAACTCTTCCTGATTCAGTAATTGATGATTATGTCAAATTATATTTATCAAATCCAGAGCATTTTAATTTCTTTGCAGGTACAATTGAAAGTACTGCAGTTCCGTATAAAGGCGCAAATCAGATGACACAGGCTTTGACCATTGATAAATTTCATTTATTACCTGGTCGAATCGTTCCAGCAAACATTTCAGAAACGGTATTTAATGAATGGCTCTCTAGTGATCGATTTCCATTTGTAAATTCAGTTATTTCAGATTGCATTATATTTCGAAAAGACTCTATTTTGTATAAGTCACTCGAACTATCTCAATTTGTTGTAGATCATGTAGAACGATTTGTAGATGATAATGGATTTATTAAGGGTAGAGTTTACAACACTTATAATAATACACCTATTATATATGATTATTCTGATATTGTACGCATGCGTATATGTTCGAATACATTATTGATTTTAGATGCAGATAATCAGCCCGTACATGCAAAATATATTGGTTCTAAAAAACATAATTCACTTTCAAATCAGTTGACTTGTAGATTCTGTGGTAAGTCATTCGTGATTCCCAATACAGGTCTTGTACAATGCCCGAATTTGCACTGTACATCTAGATTGTTTTCAAAAGTCATTCAGTTTTTAAGTGCCTTAAATTTAGAAATTCCAGATAAATCGGTTATTTTAAAATGGATTTCGTCTAAAGCTATTATATGTATTCCTGATATACTAGTTTTAGAGGATTACAAACGAATTAAAATCAATACAACTATTGCGGATATACTTAGAGCTTTAGTTTCTGTAAAGCTGATCCCTAATCCGGAAATTTTTACACTATTTGCGAATGCTTGTAATAATGCTGTGGATTCCGTTCGATATTATGCTCAGAATCCAGATGGAATTAGTATTGATTTGAATTTGCATCATCCTGACACAAATAAATTACGTACATGGTTAAGTGATGCTTGTAATGTATCAGATTTGATTACAGTATTGGATAGTCCACAACTTGTTTTGCATAAATCTAATCGAAAATTTAATGGCGCTCCAATTTTTAGAGATAAATTGATATGCATTACAGGTGATTTTATTCATGGATCCATATCTGATATACTTGCAATTCTTTCAAGTTATTCTGCCAATGTAACAACTGTATATCAATCTACAGTAGATTGTGTATTAGTTGGAGGAAAACAAGAAAATGTAAATGGAAAATTTATTGCTTCTGCTCATGCTGAAAATATTCCGGTTATGGATGAATCCGAATTTTTTGCTGCTTATGATATAGATACTGATTTGAAGAATAATTTTCTTCTATCATAAGATTTGAGGTGATGTTTAGGTATGAGTACACGACTTGTTGATAAATTAAAATCTAGCGTAAAACCTAAGAAATCAGAATCATGGCTTAGGTCTTGGATTTCAGGATCTATATTTAGAACAACAGATACACGTGGCAATACGGATTTAAATGATATAAAATCTAAAATTGATACTATGCGTGGTTTAGCAAGAGATTCTCAGATTGCAACTGCATTATCTTATTACGCTACAGATGCAACAACTACAAATACCGCTGGTCAAATTATATGGGGAACTTCAGATGTAAAAGACCTAGCTGATATTATCAATGGTTTATTCAAACGCTGGAACGTAAATGCATACGCACGAGATCATATTTTAGAACTTGCTACAATTGGAAATTTATATATCCCGACTACAGATATGTATCGAGATATCACATATCATACAAAAGAATCTGGAATCATGCTGGATAATAATACAATTCCAAATTCAGACTATGATATTATTCCATCTTCTAAGCTGTTACCAGAAGATGTGTTACATGTTTGGTATCATGGTTCTCCATGTGGTTATATCTATCAACCACAATCAGATTCAGATGATTGTATACGTTGTCCAGAATCTGCAATTATTCATTTTTCATTAGGTGGTTTATTGGGAGAATATACCATTGATACATCACAGCCAGATGGTTCTACAAAGACTTGGGATATTTTATTTGCAGAACCTCTTATGAGTAATGCGGTATCTCCTACACAAACATTGAATTTATTAGAAGATGCCGTATTACTTTCATCTTTGACTAGAGTTGTAAAGTTTGTAAATGTTGATTGTGGAAAATGTAATGATGAAGATGCAGTTCGTAGTTATTTACAACAAATGAAAGACATGATAGAACAAAATATGTCGATTAACACCAGTAGTGGAGATACTCAAAGTTTTGTAAATCCACAGTCACCAAGTAACTTGATTTTCTTGCCTAAGATCAATGGTGCTAATGCAGTCGATATTACAGACTTGAATATGGCTGATTTTACTGAAGCTGATAATAACTTATTAGATTACTATCAGAACAAAAAACTTTCTGTTCTTGGTGTACCAAAAGAAGCTCTGAACTTTTCTTCCAATGAAGGTCTTGGTGGTGCTGGTGCAGTAATGTCACAACGATCCGCATTGTATGCAAATATATTAAATAGAATTGAAACTGCATATAAGGCTGGATGGACAGACGCATTGAATAAATATTTTCTAGCTAGAAATATGAGTAACTACGTAGACAAGTTCGAATTACACATGAATCCAATTATTACAACTCAATCCACGGTACAATTCGAAAAACGTGATTCTGCGTTGTCACAAGCAACAACTTTGTCACAGCTTATGAAAGAACTTGGAATTAATGATACTAAGGCTTATAAATCTGCCTTGTCAGAAATTCTTACTGAAGCTTTCCCACAGATCGGTTCTGATGCTACTTCTTGGGATATTGATTTAGATGACGGGGAGGCAAGTCCAGATGAATATTGATGTTAGTAAGGTATCATATTTATTTTTTCACGATTTAAAATCTTACAATAATACGAATTTTAGGACTCTATATAAATCTGATTTGTCAAATGTGACTCCAGATGTGATAAAGGCATTTAGTAGTGTTATCACTCGATATTTTATTTTTTGCGAAAAACATCCTGAATTATCTGATCTGGAACTTAGAATGCTATATTTTCAATTAAAGCTCGATATGATTGGAAGATATTTTTCAAATTATCCAAATACAAACAATGATGATTTAATAGCATTTCAAACCGAACTAAAGTACTATATATCAGATACAAAGGAAGATTTAAATGAATGAACCATTACGATATAATATCTCTGATTGGCACCAACTTACATCTTGTCAATCTAATACTTGTCGGGATTTGAGAATTTTAATTTCAGACTTTATTCAAGATGATAGATTATCTGGTGTTAGAATTCAAATCTATCATGATAATTATGGAGTTATATTTTCTTACATTACAAATGCATCCGGAACTATGTTATCATGTCATCCAGATTGTAATATGCATTCTGAATTTTCAACTTCTTTGATCTTATCAGAGCTTGCAAAGTACGGATTCTTTGTTACATTTAATCCTAAACCTTATTTATCTGGAGATCTACTTCAGTATTTGATGTCTATTAAATCATTTGGATTTGATAAACTTCGTATATTGTCAGTATATACAATAGAAAATCATATACAAAAATACAAATCTTATGTAGTAGCATTTAATGTGGATTTAAATCCAAAGTGGCTAGATACAATGTATTGTGCATCTAATGATGAATTTTTAAAGTCTATAGCAAATGCATCTGCATTAAATATATCTGCTTTATCTCAGACCAGAAAATGGAATTGGTCATGGTTAGATTACATTGCAGATATTAATGATATTTTGGAGGATAATGCATAATGGATAGTAGAGCAATTGCACTTGTAACTGAGTATGTAAAATCACATTTAGATGCAACGGATATCAATCCCGAATTTGAAGTGTATACTGTTTGGAAAGTTAAAGTGCTTCAAAATTGGAAGTATCTTATTTCTACTACATTGTTTGACGGTATGTATTATGAGCTAACATACAATGGTGACAAACATGAATGGTATCTTGACGCTTACAAGAAGTTTGAGAACAAAGTGATTTCAGAGTGATAAGGAGTTAATTATGAAAAAATTATTCATTTCCCAGCCTATGAAAGATAAGACAGATGAACAGATTATATCTGAAAGACGGATTGCACTACAAACTGCAATGCAATATTTGAATGAAGAAGTAGAAGTTATCGATAGTGTTTTTCGTGATATTCCAAAGGATGTAAATCCACTTTGGTGTCTAGGACAGGCTTTAAAATTGATGTCCACTGCCGATGTAGTATATTTCGCTGACGGATGGCAAAATTATAGAGGTTGTAAAATTGAACACGATTGTGCAGAAGCTTATGGGCTTCGAATTTTATAATTAGGTACTACGGTTATGCTTAATAATCTTATTGGATCAGATATACAATTAATGCGAAATCGATATGATGAAGCGTTAACACTACAGGGGATTCCATGTAAATATCAATATCCACTATTTGCAGATTCCAACGCACAAGGGGAACCTGTAATTGATAGTTATTCCGATATGATAGAAACTCAAATATTCTTTGATGGAAACCCAAAAGTAAAAACTTATAAGCGGTTTGGTTGGGTTGTTGAAAATGATAAAGACCTTCCATTTTTAGTACATTGCAGTTTTAATTTACAACATCTACAGAAAGATTGTTTGTTTCATTTATCTGGTCAATATACTGGAATGCAAGACCGAATATTTCGAATTACCGAACTGACATGTGATTTGCAAGCACCTGATCATATGATTGCACAAGTTGTTCCTGTATATGATAAAAACCCTGTAGGATCAACACCAAAAGAAACATCTCATAAATTTACGAAATCTAATTATTTTCTTCAAGATCAGGTGGATTATCGTGGAATGCCAAGAACTGAACTTCCAGGAGATGCATAATAGGTGATATATGTATGCTATACTGTTATGATAATGCAATTGTAGATGACTTAATTCAAAGTTTCAACCCAAATTCTGTACAGAATCCAGTAGTTAAGGTGATTTCTCCAGATAAAATACTTGGACTTGCTGCACAAATTCAGGGTGATAAAATATCATTTCCAATTGTAGCATTAAATCGAGATGAATCTACTAGCATTGATTTAGATCGAATGAATTTTACACGAATGCACTTTGGTATTCAGTCTGTTTTAGACACTGAAACAAATGAATTATATTATGAGAAATCAATCCCGATAAAATTATCCTATGATTTAACAGTTCTTACTACAAATACCGCTGATAGAGATGAACTTCTAAAAGAACTTCTGTTCAAATATGGAAATATGTATTTTTTAACGATTCAACTTCCGTATTACTGTAAGCGTAAAATACGATTTGGAATTACATTGAATACTGAGTCCGAAATACGTCATTCCTCTGGAAATTTTGAGTATTTGGAAAATGGACAGTTATATCAAACAATTATTCCATTACGATGTGAAGGATGTGTATTGGTCAGCTATACACCAGCAAAATTAAAGCGAACAGTATATGAAATTGAATCTGATTTGAAATAACCTTGTATATTATAAATTACTTAGGTGGTGATTTATGTGACGTACAAAAATCTATCGAATACCACAAAGACTTTTTATGGTGTAACATTTAAGCCTGGGGAATCTCATGATGTTCCAGGATTTATTACAAATTTAGATTTTATTATCGTTGATACAACAGAATCCGAATTAAAGTCAACAGAAAAGAAATCTACAACACGATTAGCAAAGGTGGGATCTACAGATGGCGGAGATAATAATTAATGAAATATCTCAAAATTATACCTACAATATAGGTACAACAACTTATGCGACTGTTGCGATGCCGATTACCGCAATGTGGGGACCTGCATATATGGATCCAACTAGTTTACTTGGTGATGACGCTACTGTCGATGACGTATTAGAACAAACTGAGTTTAAGCATTTTCCAGCAACTCAGACCGGATTAGAATCATTTGTTTCTACATATCGTGGACCTGAGTCGAACTATCGAAGAGCTGAGGATTATTCGTATCAAATGGCAGTTACGCTTTTAACTGCTGGTTATGATGTCTTAGTATGCAGAGTTTGCCCAGGTGCAAAGGCATATGGAAATCTTAAAACATATGAGATTGGAAAAGAAGATCACAGTATTACATTTACTGCAAAATATCCAGGATCATTCGGAAATAATATTCAGATTGCTTTGACAAAGCATCATTCTGGTGCATCTACCAGTGCTGCAAAGTATTGGAATTTAATTATCTATGTAATTGATTCCTCTGGAACTAAATCTGCAGTTGAAAATCATATTTTTGTATTTGATCGAGACAAGTCTACAGATTCTATTCCACACATTAGTGAATTAGAATCAAACTTTATCACGATATCTACGACAATCGCTTTAGATACTTACATCTTTGATCCTAAGAGTGACACTGCATATTGTACTTTGACAAAGGGTTCTGATACCTATCAGTCAAAAAAATCATCTGCATCTGACAAGTGGACAGAAGCATGTGAAATTGCAAAATCTAGATATACATTGGCTGGATATGCATCTGTAGATGCTTGTAAATACATTTCAGCTTTTACATCTGCTAGTAATTCTGTAGATTCTATTATTGCAGATGTTCAATTGCATAAAGAATGGGTTTATACCGCAGCTTATCATGTATACGACCTGCTCCAAGACAAGCTTAATTATAATCCACAGCGTATCATTAGTCCAGGATGGGATGATCAGGATATTTGTTCTGTTACGAACTCTTCTGATTTAGTTGAGATTACAGATATTTCTCCATTACACAAAAAGATTATGGAAACTGCTTATAAAAGTCGATGTGCTACTGGATTTATTGATATTCCTGTATCCGAAAAACGTAGTGATGTTTATAATGAAACTAGTGAAAATGGTGGTTATGCACAAAAGCTTGCAAGATCATCATCCATTGGTGGGTTAGACTCTAGTGCATCTCTGTTTTCTACACATTCAGCATTGTTTGGACCATGGGGAACTTATAAGTATGTTGGTACCAGCAAGCAGTATTTAGCATCACCATCATTCTTAGCACTAATGCTACAACGTTCTATGATTTTGAATCAATCATTACAGTATGAATGGGCACTACCAACAAACCGTAAACATACATTGCGAATTGGCAAAATGCAATATAAAGTTCCTAAAAAAATTTTGGATAATTGGCAAAAACTTGAAGGTGTTGGAGTCAATGTAATCACTGAGATTCCGGAACTAGGTTTGAATGTATGGGGAAACTCTACATTATTTGAAGTTCCTCCAGCAACATATCAGGCTTTGGCAAACCTTTCAACTAGATTCCTTGTAAATGCTGTAAAAGATATCGTGTATAAATGCGGGATTTCTATTACGTTCCAGTATAACAACGAACAAGCATATAATAAATTTTATGCCGGTGTAACACCAACTTTGGATACTATGAAAAATGTTGGTGCTATTTCAGATTATTATGTAGTGATGTCCGCAGATATCAATGGATTAGATCAAGTAAATGCTAATACGGTAATCGGTAAGGTATATCTTGTAATTAATGGTGTTGTGAATGATATCAAAGTAGATCTAATTGCATTACCACCTGGGACAGATCTTACACAATATAGATCATAAATAGGAGGATATTATTATGTTTACACCTCTATATATGGGTACAAATCATATGCTTGGACTTGACAATTTTGTCCCCCTTACATCAAATAATTTCGAAGTGCGAATCTATAATATGGACGGTTCAACTCCAACGGAAAATGCTGATCTTTTAACATTGTCTACAGATGAAGTAGGTTCTATTCAAGAGGAACAAGATAGTATTGTTGTTCATTATGGTAACGGATTGATTAAGTTTCCGAGTAAAGTTACATTCTCAGATGTAGATTGGACATTAAACTGTTATTGTGAACCAAATGTTCTAGAAGCTTTGAGAAGCTGGAGAAGACAAGTATATGATCCTGACACTGAAAAAATGGGTTTACCATCTGAGTATATGAAACAAGTTTTCTTCATTAAATATGATGGACAAGGAAACGCACGTGATGTAATCCGTTGTCCAGGTACATGGATTGGTGCACTCGATAATGGTGCTATGAATCAGACAGGTGGAGATATTGTAAAGGTTAAAGTTCCATTTGTTATATCTCGTGCTATTTATATGAAACCTAGTGACTTTAGATAATCGAAATAAACCTTAAACTTTAAGGAGCGTTGTTTATGCTGTCAGAAAAAATTGAATTGCTTGGTAAGAATCTATATACAGATATTCCGAAAGTACTTACATTACACAGTATTCCAACTGCATCTGAACTTGAATATGTTGGTAGTGAGGATTTTAATGCTGTAATGCTTGATAAGATACTACCAGATGCAATCGAAGAAAAGATTGATTTTCGAAATCTTTTGGAAATTGATTATTACTGGATTTGTAGATGCTTACGAATTTTAAATTTTGGACCATACTATACAACTAACACAGTGTATTGTACTTCATGTGGTAAAACTTCTTATGGAGATTATCGTGTAAACTTGAATACTATTAACTGTGTTCCAATTCCAGATGAATTTGTAAACGATGTAGTAGTTTCTAAGGATGAATTCCTAGATTTTAAGGATGATGTACATTTGCACCTTCCAACAATTCAGCAGATTTTAAATAGTCAAAAGGACAAAGCATTTCAACAGTCTGATGGTAGTTCCAATTCTGAATTAGCACGAATCTGCTATATGGTATCATCTATTGGCAATCGAAAGAATCTAAATCCATTTGAAATTAAAATGATTATTCAAAATGAAATCAGTTCTGCAGATTATATCATTTTAAAGAATCTTGTATATGATATGTGTGATTTTGGATTGAGAATTGCAGGTACTACGCAATGCCCAAAATGTCATAGTATGGATGCACAGTTTGTAGCATTTACAAATGATAAATTTTTTCGTCCGACCTTGGGAGATCTCAGGGAATGGAAGCACAATAGAAGTGCAGGGAAAACAACGGACATATCAGGAACTTCGTCAACAACTGTATGAAAATATTATTGATGAAGCATTATTTATTGCAAGAGCTTCGGAAGGTGCAGTATCTGCTGAGTGGATTATGGAACAGCCGATTTTTGTTCGAAAAAAGTATGTAAAGCAGTTTACCGCTGAACTGCAAGAACGTGAAAGACGTTTACAAACCAATAAGAAGAAATGATTTGTTGGAGGGTGGAATGAATTTTCATCCTCCAATTTTTATAGGATGGTGATAATATGCCTACAAATTCTAGTGATATATTTTCTGAGCTGTCAAATGATACAAATAATCAAAATTCTAGTGATCCTATAGAGCTTCAACTTTTGCGTTCTATTGATAATACAGTAAAAGATATTTTGAAATTAGGATCTTCTGTATCGCAGGCGAATGCATCTAGTTTTATGGCTGGTTCTACAGGAAATCCTACATTTGGTTCAAAGCCTGCTAGTTTTCGTGGATCTGTGAAAAGTACAATATCTAATTTTTCTGATGAATTTAAGCGTGAATTTAAAAAATCTATTTTTGATGCTTTAGTTGGATCTGATTTCAAAAATCAGATGCAAAGTATTTTTACTGATCTTGCGGATGCAATTGGTGTATCACTAAGTGATTTACCAGGAACTTTAGGATCTCAACTTGGTAAGGGATTAATAGATCTATTTAAAAATTCAAGTGCTGGAAAAACCGCATCAACTTATATGGATGCAGCAAAAAAGAAATTATTTGGATCTATCCAATCTGCATATACAAATACACGTGGTGCATATATCCAATATCAAGATAAAAAGACTGGAGGTGCATACAGTCGTACTGTTGCATCTGATTTAAGTCATAGATCTGCTGCATCTACTAAATCTGGAACATCTACTACAAAATCTATTTTTACCTCAAAGCAAAGCACTGCACCTGATTTATCTCACTATGGAATGAGTAGTTTAATAATTAACGCACAGCATGTTATGCTAAATACGTCTGAAAAATCAATACCATTAGGTGGTGGATCAGATTTAGGACAAGTAAAAAGTATGCTTTCAGAGAAATTTGGATCTGAAATCGTAGATAATGTTGAAGATGAAGCGATGTCTAAGATTTTATCAGCAGCAAAATCATCAAACAAATTAGAATTAACCAAATTGCTAGGGGATACATTCGGAACTTTTGCAAAATCTAAAGGGGTTGATATTGGAAATCTTGCTGAATCTATATTCAGTACATTTGGAAGCACAGGTGCTGCAAGTGCTGCAGGAACAACCGCTGCTGCAAGTGCTGGAACTGCAACCGCTGCTACAACAACATCTGCAACTGCTGCTACTGGTGCAGCAGTTGCTGGGGTAGATGCTGCCGGAGCTGCATCAATTGCTGGATTAGTAGGTGCACTAGGTACTGTAATTCTGCCAATTCTAGCAGTCAGTATGGCTATGTGGGCATTATCCCCAGCAATTGAAGCAGTTACAAAGGCTGCAAAAGATGCAAAGAAAGCAGCTGATCGATATAATAATAGCCGTGAAAAATCTATTGAATATTATAAAGATCGATTGTCTGCAGATATTCAAACTATGGTAGAAGAACCATTTAATATCTTGAAATCCGCAGCAAATGAACTTTATGATGCTTGGGATAATCAAATTCGAAAGATTAATGGAACTCAGGGCTATAGTAAAGATGATTTACAAACATTAATTGGAAATTTTGCGGAACGACTTAGAGAAGAAGGACTTACTAAAGTTGTAAGTGCTAGTTCTATTACCGAAAATCTAGCAAAAGTTTTAGATTCTGGATTAAGTGGAAAAGTTGCTGAAGAATTTGCATATTTAGCTACAAAATTAAATGCGGCAATCCCAACTCAGGATTTCTTTTCCTATGCTAGTACGTATTCTTCTATTGCCGCTAATGCAATTCGACAGGGCAAATCTCAATCAGATGCAATTACAGAAGCAAATGAACAATTAGAAGGATTTGCAAATAACATTTTGTATGCAAGTAGAGAAGTTGCAGGTGGATTTACAACTGGATTGAAAGATGCTGAAAATCTATTTACTCAGTCTGTACAAATTGCACAGGCAAGCAAAAGTGGAAATGCTACTGAAATTTCAGCAGTTATGACAGCAGTATCTGCTGTTACTGGCGCAATAGCTCCAGACTTAGCACAATCTATGACAGATGCCATATATAAGGCTGCCACTGGCGGTAATAGCTCTGAGATTGTTGCTTTACGATCTTTAGCAGGCATCAATGCATCTAATACAGAATTCTTGAAACAATTGGCAAATGATCCAAAATCCGTATTTGCAAATTTATTTTCAGAGCTTGCAAAACGTCAAAATATGTCACAAGATGCATATATGGAAGTAGCAGAAGGTCTATCATCTATTTTTGGTGTATCTGCAGATGCATTTGCCAGAGTTGATTTTAATTATTTAGCGAATGCAATATCATCTATGGACTCTAATAGTGATGCATTACTAGATAATATGAATCTACTTGCATCTGGTCAAACAACAACTACTGCTGAACAACTTAAAATGCAGCAAATTAATGAATACATGCTAGATGAAGGTCTATCTTATGTATTAGATAATGCTGCTGCTAGATCTATACAAGAAAATATGTGGGCAGAACAACGTGCACAAAAGCTTATGGAAGCAACTTATGCAGTAGAACTAAAAGGATCTGCACTGGAATTCTTAGAAGGAATTCGAAAGACTATTGATAACATTCAAATGTTTGTAAATCCAGTTGGAATCGTGTCAAAGGTTGCATCTGGTATTAATAACTTAATTAGTACTGCAAAAGAAACTCATGCGCAAAATGTAGATACGAAACGATTACTTGAACTTGGAAAAGTCGGAAATGGTAATTCCACATCTTTATATCAACTGACAACACGTGGAGTAGATTTAAATATTACGGATGACATTGTTACCTTAATGGGTGGAACTTCTGCATTTCAATCAGAAGAATCAAAGCGTAAGGGAAATTTAACTGCTTATGCACCATGGAATGCTGCCTACGATGCTATAACTTCTGGATTTAGTAGATTATCAAATCGAATTTATGCAGCATTTACAACTTTTGGATCATCTGATAAATCTATATCATCTGCATACAGTTGGGGAACTATTGGAAAAAGTGCTGCTGCATATAATTCTACTGAATCTGGTAATGAAGTTGCTGGTATATCCCTTCTGAAAGCAAGTCAATCAGAACAGGCAAATGCAAAAGCATCTATCAAAGCTGAAAATAATAATGTTCAAAAGTTTCTTGGTACCATGGAATCATTTTTATCAGAAACAAATGGGGAAGGAAGCTATGAAGATTGGATTAAAACTGCAACTCGATTCCAGATTTCTGATTTTAATGCTGCACTAGAAGATGTAGGCTTAACTAACGAAGCTGTAAAAGGTCAGTTTGAATCATATCAAACAGAACAAGGGGTTAAACTCAAACAGGAAAGAGAACAAAGAGAAGACCAGTTTTGGATTGATAATATTACACAGTTAACCACTGCAAATACATGGCTAGAAACAATATATAATAAGCAGTGTGAGTTCTTTGATGATTTTATATTATATCATGCTGATTTTCTTGCTTATGGCGGTGAATCTGGTAGCTTCAATGCATATCAAAAAGCATTTGATGCGTATTGTGCAAATTGGTCAGATTATTATATAAAACATACTGCTTATAAATCAGCTGTAGGCTATAATAGTTCTAGCTGGGATAAGGTTAAGAATGCAGAAAATTCAAAGTCTAGAGATGCTGTATATGCATTGGCTGCTGCGCTTACAAAAAATAGTGTTGATCTATTAGATCCAACTGTACAAACTAATGTTTTACTGTCTGAAATACTTCAGATTGTAAATGCTATTTTACAGCAGGGGATCAATTCTTCTGATGGACAATCATTAGTTAATTCATTATCTGCAATGGCAATAGGTGTAAATCATCTAAAGTAAATACAACCTTGTATAATTATAATGCATTTGTACGTAATGGAGGATTAGATATATGGATTTTATTACATTTCCAGTTGCAGCTACGAATATATTTCCGTGTGCAAACACAACAAATGGAGGTCAGCTTGTAACTGAATTCAATTTGAGGTCTAGAGAAAGTATTTCCACTTCTCAATCTGTTTCATATATGATTGGACCATCCTATGTTCATAGTGAACGAGATTTTTATGTAAGTATTGGTTCTTCAAGTTCAGATATATTTTCAGATGAATCTGATTTATCAAATCCTGCAACAATTAGAATTAGTGAAGGATCAGGTGTTATTAATGGTCATTTTGTTCAAACTTTAGTTCCAATGATTGTTGATATTGCACCTTATGCAAGTCAATTATCTGGGCATCTTAGCATCGGTTTTCGAATTATGTATAGTACTGAGATGACAATGGCAGGCGCAATTTTAGCAGAGAATCAAGATAATTATTATGAAGGTGTTCAGGTAGTTATATTGCCAACATCTGATTTCAAACTGCCTGAAGATGTACCGGATGATCAATCCTTAGTTACAGCTCATATTCTACTTGCTACATTTGATTATTATAATGGTTCTATAACCAATATGAAACAGAATTATCCTAATAAATGTGTAATTCTTGATGCAGATCGAATTGCTAATGTAGATAAGCTTTTAACTGATGACTATCTGCATAAATCCGGTTTGAATTATAAAAAATTCTATACGTTTGCTGGAAAAGGTAAAGATCCAAAAACTCAGTTAGACACTTGGTGTGATACAACAGATGCTCTTATGATTTGGGATACTAAACCAGAACCTCTAACACCAACTGAATTTATTGAGAACGCAAAGGATCAAGGACTGTCAATTCAAACTAATGTATCTGCATATACATCTATGAGAAATCTTCTTGCAAGATATCCAGAAGCACTGTTTGATTCACTTCCTACAGATGAAGTTGCACTTGTTGTACCACATAAAGAATTAGATTACCCAATTCACACATCTAATGGAACACAACAAATGTATCCTATTAAGGTATATAAGTTACCAGTAGCAGATTTCATTAGTAATACGTCTGGAACTGTAGATAGAGCTTATACGATGCATGTGAAGGACATCACTCAAAAAATCAATGATTTATATCATTTGACATCTGGCAAACAACGTTGCTATATTCCTATTTTAAATAGTCGAGATGATTTACCAGACGTAAATCAGCAGTGGAATACTGGAGATTATATATTAGTCGGGCAAGATAATACAATTGATATTACAGATACAGATTATACACAAGCACCTGCTTCTATTTATGTTGTAATCCCTGGAATCGTAAAAGCTATTAAATATCGTGGATGTGGCGAAAATTTAACATCTGAAACGGTTAACCTTCCGTCTGGTGGTGGTACATTACCTCCAGACGGTGTACTGATTCAATCTATTAAGCAATCAGAGGTTCCGGATATACAAGATCCAGCAATTTATAATCCTTATTTTCATCTTACTGAAAATGAATATCGTGGAACTATAAATACAGATTATTTTGCAATCGATGTTCCTGTTATTGATTCATCTACCCAAGAACAAAAGTTAGATCCAATTAGTAAGTTGCCATTGTTTGATCGATATTTTTATACCGTATCAGATTCTGGTAAAAAAACATATACAGATCCTCCGATTTGGCTTACAGATGAAATCCCATTAGCACAAACAGATCGAATTGGTGGATTTTTAAATGTTGAAGATACCGCAACCGATGCAGGATATATTATACGTGATGATGAAGGTCATCTTAGACTTATCGATTATGCATTATTGCGCTCTGGTACTTTAGCATATCAATTAGGAGAAGATTTTGAAACTTCATCTGGATTATCTATCTCTGAAATTCAAGCACAATTAGATGAATATGTCAATGAAAGAGTTGCGTTTCCGAATTCTCGACAGATGAATAAAGCAATCACAAATAGTGATACTTATATTCCGGATGAAATCAATATTATAATTCATTTGTCTGCAGCTACTGAAGATGAAATTTCTGCAAAGTCTACAACTTTGACAATACATTCTATTGATTCTAGATTTAATACCCATATCAATTTGAAAATTCAAGGGACTGCAGATTCTAATACAATTATCAATATTGTTGACTGTGAAAAAGTTCGAATTGATAGCATTTCAGGGACTCCAACTGTAAATATCTACAGATCTTGCTTGTATTATGATTATAATATTCTAAATTATTTGGCACTTGGAACAATTTCAGATCTTAGACTTTGGTATGCAAAACGGTTAGAAACAGATCCAGAGTTACTTGTGGATTATATGACAGTACGAGAATTTGATACACCAATCAATGCTACATCAACGGATTTTTATGCAGACTCAATTCCAAACGATAATCATTTTCTATATGGGTTACAAAGTCTTACATTTTCTAGTGATGGAACAATTGTTGGATGTTCAATTTTAGTACGAAATGATTCTACATCGAACATTAAAGAGGGAAAATTTATTATTGGTGGTGATTTTTCTATTCCACAAGGTGGATCTTTAATGTATCCAACTAAGCTGTTGCGAAAACAACTGAAAATTACAGGGCAATTTGTATCCGCATATCATTTAACAACTCCGGATACTTGGATGGTTCAGAATACAAGTTTTACAGCATTAAGTCAAGTAGATAATTATTCTGCTACTGGTCAGCATAATACTATTTCTGGTTCAATTACATTTTTAGTAGATGCATTTTATGTAGATAATGCTCAAATTCTAATTGGTACTGGATCATCTAGTGTAGATAGTATTGATGGCTGGGATCCATCTAAGTATCATATATTCTACGGTGGAACATTATCGTGAAGTAGGTGTGATGCATTTTGTTTGTACATGACGTTATAAAGATAAAATATGTATCTAGCGGTTATTTGCAAAATTATCCGTATCATTTAATTTCTGATAAAGAAATGATGCATGCTTTTTTAGATACATCTACTGCATCTGGATATTTTTATGATCAATATCCGTGTATCAATTTAAAATACAAATCGGAGTATGATACCCTAGTAAATGCAATTCAATATCATACTAATATGTATTTGTCATCCCATTCTTATACAATTCCAGATTGGGTGTATTCTTATATGCTTGGAACTACAGTTGGTATCCATAGTGATAGTATGGATATTCATGATTTGCTGGTATTATTAGATGCTGATAATATTGATGATGAATTTTCAAGTAGTGCATTTGAATTGTGCTATAAAGAAAGCAACCGATGGATTACAAGACAATCTGGATTATCTGCATCTGATAGGTATGTGATAATTGACAATGATAAAATAGATACACGTCCACCAACATTTTTTGGCGAACCACATGTTATAAAAAGTCTAAGATTGAAATCAGCTTCTCCGTTTACTTAATCTTTGAAAGGATGGTATAAATGCAGTTTTTAATAATCAATGTTCCATCCACAGACGGATCAACTAGTACTACATTGTCAGATATTTCAGATCAAGTAGGTTCTAGAAATGTAGACGCTGTTTTGGCATTAAATAATATCAGTAGAACAAAGGATATTGGTTTAGAGCTATCTAAGCTATATGCATCCTTAAACTTGTCTGAAGTATCAGAAGTTGATTATTCTAAGAAGCTAGCTATATTAAATACATATACAGAAGATTCTGATGTATTTGAATATGCAGCCTTGCAGTCTGAATATGATTGGAAAGTACTTGCTTTAACAGGCAGTTTTCGGAATACCTTGAAGATACCTGAAACTTTTACAATTCCATCTGCTTCTAATGTTATTGGTAATGGTGATCCGATTAGTCAAGAGATATATAATAAATCTGTTACAATGTTACAGTCTGATGCATATAATCATTCAATTGATCCGATTCTGTTTAATTCTTATGATTGCAGAAATGCATCTCAAATTGGTGGATACTCTATATCAAATGTAAATCCAATACAATGGTTTAAGCTTCCATGGGGACAAATATCTTTATATTCTTCACTTGGAAATGAATCTATAGATTTCCCAGTATATCCAGAAGAATTAAAGGATTCTAGACAAGCAAATTATGAGACCATGCCAGATTTAATTTATCAGTATGAACCATTTCAAGTATACAAGAGTTCTGGTCCAAGAACCAATACATTTACATTTAAAATGCATCGTGATATGTGGACTGGAAATCATTTGGATGGTAATTGCAATAAACTGATTCGATTCTGTGAAGCAAACTGTTTTCCTGAATATAATGGAGCTTCGGTTCAGATTTCTACAGTTTCACTTTATATTGCAGGTTATAAATACATCTCTGGAATTTTGACAAATGTAGATAAATCATGGGATGGTCCGATTGGTCAAGATGGATTTTATTTGAATTGTCAGTTAGAACTTACAATCATAGAAGTATCAGAATCTGCATTAAATTATACCTCTGTAAAAAATAAAGGATTGATCTCATGAACACTTATGAAAAACCAATTTATTATGATACTGTAATTCCATATAAAACTTTAGATAACGGTGGTATACAGTATACAGTATGCAGAGAATTTAATCATATCAGTCGATATCGATGTTTAAGACAAATTATACATTGTCCAAATGAAGATTCTAGATATATCTCATTAGAAAGTATAGGTACAATTTTGTCAGATGCAGATTTTCAGTATTATGATGTTCCACTTACTGAAGAAAATCGATTAGATTTAATTGCATATCGTTTTTTTGGTTCTGCACAATATAGCTGGATTCTTAGTTATTTCAATAATATTGAAGATGGATACACGGTACATGCAGGACAAAAATTACGTATTTTAAAGAATTTGACTTCACTATTCAACAATGGAGAGCTATTAGCACCAGTGTCTGCAATGCAATTGAATCTTGGTACAGAGTAACAAATTGTAGATGCTATTTTTGTTCAATTTGCATATTGACTTTTTGATTTGATAACGATAGAATGTAAGTAGAAATATGGAAGAATCCGATAGACTGCATTAACACAGCAGAATCTATCAAACTTGATTCAGACACATATGATGATTCAAACGACATATATAATACGTACTATGTTTTTGGTAATGTAGATGATATGTTGATGTGGTTAAATCGTGAAAAATATTGTGTTATCTGTGCTCATAATAGCGATAGAAACGGTAGTAAATCCTGCTACTTTGTTCTCTGTAAAGGTGACGAATACGAAAAACTGGCAGTAAAATTCATTCTAAACTTGTGAATTTCAGATCATAGACTTTACAAACACAAAAATAACAATAAAAACTGGGATAGATTCAAGGCGATAGAATACTACTATGCAAGGGAACTTGAAACTATCGAGAACTGAATGAGGATAATCCGGACGATTTGTCATACGATAATTTGGAGATTATTGTGAGTGATCAGAAATTTCATACATTTCGACAAGCATTAAGCCATGTGATGCATCGTGTAAAATTGGCATTTAGCAACAAGTGATTTAGAATTGGAGTTGATTTTTGTGAAACGGTATTTGCATAGATCTATGTACAAAGATATGAATGCAACTAAAATTCAATCTTCAAAATTTATCGATACTGATACTGATATTGATCTTGATACCTATGATGTTGAAAACGATCCAGATGGCATTTTCGATGTAGATTCAATGGATGATGATACAAGCCTTTTATTTTCATCTTATGATGAGTATAAAAAATATATTGCGATATTTGATGCGAGGTAATCTGTATGCGATCTATAGAATCAAGTTCTAAGTATTTGAGGGGTAGAAAACGATGTAAGAAACGTGGATTAGACCTAAACATATTAGATTCTGTAATTAATATACTTGCAACTAGATCATTTACCGATTCTGAGATCATAACATACAAAGTACATAATCTTTCTGGGAAGCTTCGAGGTTATCAAGAATTACATGTAGACGGTAGATCTGGTAATTGGCTTTTAGTATATAAAATTGTGGGAAATCACGTCAAATTTGAAGATACCTGTGTTGTCCTGGAAAATACCGGAACACATGATGAGTGCTTGGGTAGTAGTGATATTAATCTGTTTGATCTGATTTTTGTTTGACTAGATTACATCTTATTCCTTATAACCTTAAATAATAGCGATAGCTTTACAATAGCTATCGCTATTATTTTATTGTATTGGGGTGAACCTGTTGAAAAAACAACCATTTTGTAATTTTACATTAGCTGGTGTAAGTATTACAGATTTTGGACTAAAGGTACCATCCCCATTTGCATCATTAGAATTAAGTAATAGTGAAATACAATCCATGACATCTTGGACTTTAAATTGTACAGTAACTGGTGATGCATCAAAGAGTATAAATATTGCTGCATTTGAAGCTTTGTTATATAGTTCTGCACAGGCTGCATCTCAGTATTCTAATTCTAGTGGTATTCCGGTATCATTTGTATTTGGATGGCTTGATGATTTTGGAAATGTATCAGAATGTCTTTCTTATCAAGGATTTACAATCAAATTTAGTGTATCTACAACTGGATTATATATGAATTATAAGATTACTGGATACGCATCATTAGCGATTCAAACAAGTATGCCAGTTTTACGTATTCCGGCAATTAGTGGCTTTGTACAACCATCTGCGGTATTAGAAGCACTTGCAGAGTCTATAAAGGCAACATCTTATTATCAGCTGGATATTGACCATAATGATGCTCCTACATTAGTAAGTCATGGTCCACTTACAACTAGTTTCAATCAATATGTACGTGGGGAATTTTCCGGTGTTGATGACTATTCTACATTTCCTGGTTTGCTACCATTATCTAAATCCTATAATAGTTCCCGTGAAGCTGGTGGTCTTGTTCGTGATGTACGAAAACTTAGTCAAGTTATGAATGCTGTCGATGCATCTAATGTATCAAATTATTTAAAAATCAGCAATACGGATACCGCTCCACAATGTTCCTCATTTTCATATTGGGTGGACGAACCGACAATGACACATCCTGGAACAATTCACTATAAAAGCAACGCTGGTATGATGACATCTCATAGTAATGATGTATTGGAATATGGAACTAGTAATGGAAATGTTATATCTATCAATGGTTCCTATGATGGTGTTGCTTATAATATGACTGATATGAATTTTACCCAAATTGGATTCTCTGTAGATGGTAGTGGTAACATGATTGTTCAAGATGCACAAGTAGTAAATAGCTGGAGTAGTTCATTAGCAGATGCATTTCAAACTGTAAATATTGTAAATGATATAAATGCATTAGCATCTCAGTTCAGTGGTGATTTTACAATACAGATACCTGGAACTGTAAACACTTATAATGTTGCTCAACCAGTTACTTTAATTGTTATGTCAGGAAATACACTTTCACCTATTACAGGAATATATAATGTGGTATCTGTATCGCATACAATCAGTAATACATTTATCACAACCTTAAAAATACAACGACTTGTAATTAGTAATGCTAATAAGGTTGCAGCATCTCAGGGAATTTATATATCTGGAAGCAATAATTACGCTAATAATTCCTATGAAACTACAAGTAATGTAATTTCTCCATATAAAGTAGAATTAGGGGATCTATATCCTAATTTTGAACATATGTATACGGTGTGATTAAACATGAGTTATAAGACTTATCAAACGTGTTATATTACAAAGTCAACTGGAAACATACTTGTTCCCTGGATTTCTTCTGAAAAATCTGAATGGTATCAAATACATCATGGATTTCATACAGGATTAGACATTGAAGCCAATGAAATCTATAGCTGGGAATCTGGAGTTGTAACACAGATTGGACAATCTGAAAATAATCTATATAGCGTAACAGTTCAGTATTCTGGACAAATTTCATTGAGATATATGCATCTAAAGTCAGTCTACGTTAATACTAGTGATGTTTTATTTGCAGGATCATTTATTGGAATTGCTGATAAACACGTGCATTTTGAACTGCTTATAAATGATCCGAATTCATCAAATTGGCCTGTCAGGATTGGTACCATTACATACTATAAACATGATCCGGAAGATTTGTTTACTGGTAAAATATTACTGAATGCAAATGATAACGCTCAGTGCTATTCTGCAAATTACCAAGAATCCTCATTGTTTCAGTTTGACAAATTTACTGGTTCTGAATTTTCAAATAATCGTGGGTGATCCTCATGTCGAATTCTAGATTAGTATCATATTCAGATACTCGTACACAAAACTATAATGATCGAAAAGGTCCAATCTCAAAAATTACAATTCATCATGCAGCTGGAAAACTCACGTTGTCACAATTTTCAGACATTTTAAATTCCGGAAGAGAAGTTAGTTGGAACTATGCAATCTCGTATGATGGTGAAATTGGATTGTATGTTCCAGAACAATATCGGGCATGGACATCTTCTAGTGAAGCTAATGATACAATTGCGGTTACAATTGAAGTTTCCAATTCAAGTGTAGGAGGAAATTGGCCTGTTTCTGATAAATCCTATGAAGCTTTAATAAATCTCTGTGAGGATATATGCAGAAGAAATGGAATTAAATCATTAAATTATACTGGAAACGCTTCTGGAAATCTGACAATGCATAAATTTTTTTCTAGCACAGATTGTCCAGGACCTTATTTAAGTAGTAAGTTTCCGGATATCGTAAGTAAAGTGAATACTAGACTTGGATCTCCTAGCAAACTAACATACATTACAAATTCAAACACTTCTGAATCTACTTCTGCTGGATATGCTATGACTGGATCTACAGATTCAGCGGATTTGTTTATTGATTACACATCATTTACGCCATATTTGGCTACGATCCCAAGAAGCTTGAAATCCGTGAATTTTAATCAATTGAAATCTTCTAGTGTAATTGGTGTATTACTAGAATCTGGAGTATACTATGATACGATACATATGCCAAAATCTGTTTATCGTAATCCAAATTTAGATACTCAGATTTCCGGTGCAATTAAGTCTGGATTATCATTTGGATTTTATACACCAGTTCGGTCTCGTAGCACAAATGACGCAATTCTTGAATTAGATGCATTACAGCTATGCATACAAAAATATAATCCTACATTGGGAGTTTGGTTACAATTACAATTTACGAATTCAATTAGTCAGAATGATGCCATTTTAGACATCTATAAAAAACGACTTACAATATTAGGACTAAAAGGAAAAATTGGGCTATATTGTTCTCGATCCCAGTTAAAACGAATTAGCTGGAAATCAAAATGTAATGATTGGCTTTTATGGCTAGATGATCATGTATCAAACATTAATGAAATTGAGTGTGTTTTGACACCTGAATTTTTTATGCTAGATTCATAAGGGGTGAGACTGTTGTCAATTTCAAAAATTGAATATGCTGTTCAATGGGCAATATCGATTGCAAATGATGATAGTCATGGATATGATCAAGGAAATAGATGGGGACCAGATTACGACTGTTCATCTTTAATTATAACCGCTTATGAGAAAGCTGGTGTTCCAGTAAAATCTAATGGCGCTACCTACACTGGAAATATGAGATCTGTATTTAAAAAATGCGGATTTGTAGAAGTATCATCCTGGGACAAGCGTACCACATCTGTATTGCAACGTGGTGACGTAATTTTAAATGAAGCAAACCATGTAGAAATGTATATTGGAAACGGTCAAATGGTAAAGGCTTCAGAGAATGAGTTCCATGGTGCACATGGTGGTAAAACTGGAGATCAGACTGGTCAAGAAATAAAAGTTGGTGGATTCTATATCTATCCTAGTGGATGGGATTGTGCACTTCGTTATACTGGTGGTGGAACTACAAATGCATCAATCAGTTCAAGTGATAGTAAAATTTCCAAATTTATTCAAACCGCAAAATCTCATGTAGGGGATAATGGTCAATGGACTTGGACAACATTGGGGTGGAAAGGTGAGTGGTGTTGTGCATTTATCATGGCTTGTGCAAGTACAGTAGGTGGATTGCTGGATATTATTATTCCAAAAACTTATTCATGTACGAATTTAGCTCAATGCGGAGGCAAAAATAAATTTGGAAGTAAATTTATTTCAGGTCCAAAGCATAATGCTTACGTAAAGCCATCTCCTGGAGATCTTGTATTGTTTAATACAGGTTCTGCTTCGGATCTTTATACTAGTACACATGTTGGGATTGTATATGATGTATCAGGAGATGTCATCTATACAATTGAAGGAAATACAGGTTCTACGGATATGAATGCTAGTAGAGTATCCACAAAAGAGTGGAATTATCGGAATTCATCAATTAATGGATATTTTAGACCAAATTGGAATGCAGTTGGATCATCTGTTTCAGATTTATCTATTTCAATGATAAATGGTTCTTTGTTTTCTACTCAAAATACAAAGTATGATGCATCTATTCGAGAAGTTGGATATATTTCTAATGGAAAACCAACTACAAAATCTTCTGAAATTAAACTATCTGTTGTGAACTATACAACTGTTCTTAGTAGTATGTTTTCAGGTTATTCTATCGGTAGTGACTCTTGTGATGTCATTGTAGATGGAATTGAAGACGGCAATGCAAGAACCATAATATCATATTTATTGACAAAGAATTTAAATGCTGCATGTGCCTGCGGAATATGTGGAAATATTTATCGTGAAAGTGGATATAGACCAGACGCTGTAAATCCAATTAGTGGAGCATCTGGAATTTGTCAATGGTACCAATCTCGAAAAACTTCTATGATTAAATTTGTTGGATCTGATTGGAAAAGTAATATGACTGGACAATTAGATTATTTATGGAGTGAATTGAATGGCTCTTACTATTCTAATATATTAGAATACTTTAAAACTGTTTCAAATACAGAATCCGGTGCAAAATCTTCTGCAGATTATTTTTTAAGACATTTTGAATCTCCAGAAGGTATGGATGCGGAGTCTAAAATACGACAAGCAAAAGCATCTGAACTATATGGAAAATTAGTAATTCAACAAAAATCATCAAATTTAGCTTTTTCCTCTGGAACTATGACATCTCAAACAGGAGTTCCAGTTGCAGGTGGTACAGAAATTGTGATACCGTCTTATGTAAAGCAAGCTGGAATTTCTGATATTTATACGAATTATTCATATTTTTATCCAAAATGGGCACGTAGCAGTAATCAATATCAAATTGCTCAAATTTGGGGAAAACTCGGAAAAAAGAGTAATCGAAATATTGCTACAATAAACAATTATTACTTAATAGCGGTAAAGCCCATATTTGGAAAAGTTGGCGATGTTTTAACTGTAGTATTAAATGATGGAACTTCATTTAATGCAATCATGGCAGATGCAAAAGGAACTGAAAATGGAACAAGTGGATATGCATTATATGGTCATGGATCTAATGGAAATGTAAATATTATTGAATGGGAAGCTGTTGGATCTGAGACATCCGTATATACAGGAAATACACATCAAAGGGATTTATCTGGATGGTCTGGTAAAACTGTATCTAAAATTATAAATAGGGGAACGTGGTTGAAGTGATTACTTATGGATACGTAAAACAATACAAGTATACCGGAGATGGAATTTTACAAATTCAAGTAAGAATCCCATCTGTTCATGGTCCATATAGACTTCGTGATTATCAAGGAAAATCCATTCGAAATTATACACAAGATAAAGATTTACCATGGTATGATTCTTTATTGTTACCACATTTGCCACAAGAAGGAGAAGTAGCAGCTGTTGCATCTTTAGATACTGGAAATAATACATTTATTGTAATTGGATTAACTGGTGGATCATATCAATCTGGCATTACAAACCTAGGAGGCTAAATAACATGACAAATTCAGTTTCATTCCCAGTTATGTTTGATATTGCACGAAATAGAGTAGGTGTACTATCAAATCAAATATCGATTGCAAATCGATGCAGACTTTTATTTTTATCAAACCCGACAGAATTATATAATTATCCTGATTTTGGGGTTGGTTTGAAAAAGTATTTATGGCAATACAATAGTGAGAATACAAAAGCTATCATTCGAGATAGAATAATTGCCCAATTAAGAACATTTGAACCAGATTGTGATGCAGATAAAACATCTTTTGCTGATGGGCTTTTAATTTCAGATAATGATGCAAACTTATCAGAGCAGGAGTATAATACATTAAAAATGACCGTTGGGATTTGGACAGTATTAGAAACAAATGTGGAGGTAACAGTAGAATGAGTATTACAAAGGTTCCAAATGGTATCGTAAAATATACATCCAGAGATTTTAATTCGATTATGCAAGATTTTTGGGATATGGTTCCAAAATTATCAGAGTTATGGGATCCAAAAGTATATGATCAAGACGGTAATTGGAAACCAGAATCTATCGCAGATCCAGGTGTTGTTTTAGGCATATTTTTAGCAAGTGTAGCTGATATGCTTGGTGTAAATACAGATTTACTTGCAAATGAATTGTTTGCATCGTCTGTATCTCAAAGAAAGAATGCAGAAAAATTATTTGGACTTATGGGCTATACGTTAGGATGGTATACTGCAGCAAGAACAGAAGTTACATTTACAAATAATACAGATAGAAATATCTCTTTAGATTTTGGATTTAATGGTTCAAATTTTTGTACTGTAAATGCATATACCGATATTACACAACAGCCAAGAGTCATCACATATAACATATTGCCTAGAACAAGCACATATGGAGCACAAGAAACTAGAAGCAATCGACAAATCACAACAGAAGATTCCGATGTTTTTGTTACATCTGATGTTGTACAGTTAGCTCCTATGGAATCCTGTACAAGAGTTGCAATTGAAGGATCTCTTAGATATATTACCAAATCAGTATCAGAAATCAAACAGAATAAATATATTGTAAAATTGCCATCTCAGCATATAGATACTACAGCAGTTTGGGTACGTGCAAAATCCGGATTACATTCAGATGCATATTTGACAACCCAATGGCATCAAGTCAGCTCTTCTGCAGAATTTGTAACACCTGAACCAAGATTTGCGGTAACTTATGATAATTATGGAAATGCTCAACTGCAAGTGTCTGATTATTTAAATCAGCTGGAAAATTACGATAATAACTATTTGATTATCTATTGGATTGATTGTTCTGGTGTTATTGGCTCTGTTAATAAAGATGTATTGCAAAATTTTCTTCCAGCCAAACCAAATGCTGAAAATAACAGTACTGTTACTTCTGAATCTGGAGATCTTGGAATTTCTAATTTAGCAAATACTGATGAAGCTCCACATACTAATACAATTACTGGAAAAAGCCCCGAAACTGCAAAAGATGCATATCGAAATAGCCGTAATTATATCAATACATGGGATAGTCTTATTACACTCCCAGATTTTACAAGATTTTTAAATCGTGAACCTGGAATTGATTGTGGTACAGTTGTAGATTGTCAAAAAGCATTAGAAATCAATTTAGCGATTTACAATAATACTGAACTAACAGATGCTCAAAAAAGTAAGATGTATATCACATATCATGATTTTCCAGAAGCTACGGATGCATATAAGAAATTTAACTGGGAAAACATTTTGAATATTGGATTTGATCCAACGGATCCAACAAAGTTTTTATTTGCAGCGAATTTTAAAACCTACACTGCAATGTGTTTTGCAGTGTACAATGATTTTAATACTGCGGAATATCCAGATACAACTTATACTCCGGTGAAATTCAATGATAATATCACTAAAAAATATGCTGGATCATCTGGTTACGATTATGCATTTATTGGTTATAAACCACCACAGAATATCATCTCTAATGTGATTGCAGATTATAAGCCACTTCAAGCAATGTCTGTAGAACTGCAATTTGGATTTGTTCGTGTATTTCCATGGTATGTAGTTGGTGAAATATATCCTAAAACACCTGTTACAAAAGACAATGCAGCAAATATTGTTTCAAAAGTAAAAGAAAAACTTGCATTGTATTTTTCACCTGCAAATCGAACACTTGGTCAAAAACCAACTATTATGGAAATTGTAGATGTGATTGAAAGTGCAGATTCAAATATTCGATACTTTGATTCTGGAAGCTTAAAACATCCAGTAATCAATTGGGGAGAACTAAGCATTACTGGAACAAGCGAACATATTGATACCTATGACATTGAATATTTCAATCCGATCTCATTTGCAAAATATCAGGATTTAGGTGCAAATTTAGGTGTGTCAAGAAATAATATTAGAGTTGCTCCAGAATGGGTGCATGATTGATGGTGATTAGATGAATATAAAGAATATTTCAATTCCTGAAATCTATAGAGAAAGCTCAGATTTTCGATTTTTTATTGATTGGTTTGCAACTGCATTATCTAAGATACAATTCGATATTGAAAACATATATGATTTATATGATCCATTGAAGTGCAAGGAAGAATTGCTTTGGATGCTGGCAGACACGATCGGATTTAAGTATGATGATAGAGTTCCTACTGCAATGAATCGACTTATTTTAATATATTTTATGAGTATGATTTATAATCGTGGTTGTAGAGATGGTGTAACATTAGCTGCTGAAATTAACTTAGCACAGTTTCGAATATCAGAATCTGGAAAGTCAGATGATATTTTATACAATCGATTAGAAGACACTTCGATCCCAGTAAATTCTGCATATGTTACACCACATACAGAAGATGGATATATTGATGTAGTGTATTTTTCTACGAAGATTCCAATTGATGCATGTATTGAATATGTTAGACCTGTTGGTATGTTTTTATTTCAACATGCTGGTGTTCGATATGATGCTAGAACTAAGATTCACATCGATGCTAGATTGACAAATACAGAGGACATTGGAATGTCTTTTGGACCTACATTTGTTGGTCATTACAGACGTGAAGATTATACTAGACTGCAAAAAACAATAAATTCTAAATCAAATGAATCACACACTCGACAAAATGTATGGAGTCGGAACAGCACTTATGAAGATATAAAAAATGGAGATGGTACATATGGAAGTGGTACACAAGATTCAGATGTAATAAATCCAGGATATCGTGCGTTATCCTCTTTACAACTTTCCAATAATGAAGAAATCGTTAAATCCTTGATTGATCCGATATTCAGTATTGGGTATGGACCACAAGATGTATCCGTATCATATCCAGATGATTATATTACAAATCTTCGAGATATACCAGAATTGAATTTACGTTATGATCGAGATTTAGACGAACATCATACATTGAGAATTGATAGCACTCACTTTGGAATCATGACATTGGATCCAGAACGAACTACTGATATTATGCATCCAAATCCGGCTGTAAATCCAGTTATGTCTCAGCTTGGAGATTCGATATCATTGAACCCTGAAAATACTAAGTATACAAACAATTAAATACTTTAAGGTAAGCCATGTTAATTTCATTTAGCATGGCTTACAACCTTATATAGAGGTTGATAGGTGGTGATTTCATTGACAGATTTTATAAAATTAGGTCAAGGACCATCAAAATTAGCAGATGCTGAAGATATTATTCGAGACAACAATGGGTATACAAATCCAAATTTGCACAGGAGAATTTATACAAATATACCTATTCTTGAAAATACAAAATATAGTTTTGGAATCTACGGTGTTGATTCTTATCGCACAGTAGAAACTGTAACACATAATGAAGAATCTACAACTTCAGAGATTCCATAAGTAGGTGAGTGATTTTTGTTTGGTGCAAAAAAAGATTTTGGTATTCAGCACAATGTAATGTTCCGTGTCATTGATTTATCTACAAATCAAGTTGTATCTCAGCATGTCGGACACAATCAAGCAACTAATACAATCCTACTTGGAGTTGGACATTATTTAAAAGGTGATGGTGTCTTAAATCAAGGTGGATCTATACTAAGTAGCTATATTCCAAGATACATATCTTTGGGAACAATGGGATTGATTAATCAAAAAGCAGATGCAAATGGATTGCCATTGGGCATTGGTGTAGTAGATGGTGTTGAAGAGAAACGATTTAAAGATTACATGGATCAAACACCTGGATATGGTGCAGATGGATATGATAAGAATTTAAATCATAATCGTGCATACTTGGGATTAGGTCCAAAGTTTTCAGATCGAGATACAAAAAATGATGAAAATCCAAAAACCGTTCGATGTGAATTGATATCAGATTCTTTTCCAAGAGCTGATATTACATATCGAGAACTGATACCTGAAAACCGATCTGAACTTTCAGAAACAATTGATATTGTATATAGCGCAATGATATCAACCGGTGCATTAGCACAGTTTCGAGAACCTGGAAATCCCTATGTATTTATTACAGAAGCCGGACTCTGGTCGAAAAAAGATGCAGATATCATGGATCCAAATCATAAATCTGGATATAGTCACAATAATGGACTATTAGCTGGATATCGAATTGTACCTCCAAATATTTCAAACTGGGATATGGTTCCCACATCGACAACATCTATTGAACAAGCAAAAGCAAATAGAGAACTACTTAGATCTGAAATTTTAAGAGTTGGCGTAAATCAAGTTGTACAAGTTATTTGGAAAATACAAATTGGATCTATGGATCAGCTTACTAGTACAATTCCATCCCAAGAAATAGAAAGCATTACAAATACAGAAATTGATGAATGCTTTAGAGAATACATGTATGGAGAACCATGTCACCATAAGTTTTAATACGAGGTACACATATGGATGAACTTGTTTTTACACCTGTTGCTGTATTAGATTTTCTATCACAAATTACAGAATTACAGGATTATGATATCATATTAACCGAATCAAATAATGGTTTACTGCAAATTACAATTGGATCTTCTGTATATACGATTGATACATCCCATGCGGATTCCGTTTTCATAAATTCGGATGCTTTATCAGATGTGAAGACCGCAAATCATTTTGACGAACCATATATTGATAACAATGCCGAATATCCTATGGGCTCTGTACAATCTGGTATGATCCGTGAGATAGCAAAAACATTATTTGTTGGAGGATTGGTTCGCTTGACCAATAAAATTTTAAAGAAGAAATGAGTGATACAATATGAAATCCAAAAAGCAAAGAGTATCAGCAAGTTCTATTGGATCTACTAGTGTACTTGGTACATACTCTGGAGAAGTGCTTGATTCTAACATCACAAATAAAAATGGCTTAGATATTACTGCTGAAGTCATGCAGAATGTATTAGAATCAGAAGATTATAAAGACGGAATTAAATATGGATGGTTTATTGGATTTTTAGGACATCCTGAAGATCCAAATTGTATGGACTTTAAAGACGGATGTATTGTTATGACTGGAATGTCTATCGATGATAACGGAAAAGTCCATGGTGAATTTAATTTGATCGATACACCTGTTGGAAGAATTGTAAAAGCATTTCAAGATGCTGGTGTGACATTTGGAATTTCCATTCGTGGAGCAGGCGATATTATAGGAAATTCTGTAGATCCAGATACATTTGTATTTAGAGGATATGATCTAGTATCATTTCCAGCCTATCCAGAATCCATTCCGACATTTACAGATATTGCAGCATCTACAAATTTATCGGATCAGAAAAAATATAAGATTGTATGTGATACGGTAAGACGGAATCTGTCTGACATTAACTCTTGTACTACAATCGATACGATCCAATCCCAGTTTGCAAAGCAATCTGAACCATATAAGCTTTTGCAAGAACACAAATCTGAAATTACGTCTACTACTGAAATCGATTTAGAATCTGAAAAGATTGAAGCTATGACAGATTTGTATTTAAATCTGTTATCACAATCTAAGAACCTTGCATTACAAGTAGAACATCTTAAACGACAAAATGCATCTGATGTGGTTAGTTCTACAAAGAAAATTAAGTCTATGCGTAGAATTATGGGAAGTCAAATGTCTGATGTTATGTCACAGCTTAGATCTGAACAAAGCAGCTATTCTAGATTAAAATCTGCATGTGATCATCTTAAAGACCAAGTATCTGATTTAAGACAAAAAAACCTTATATATAAGCAGAAGATAGAATCAAGCACTGATATTTTGGCAGAGAAAGATTCGGTTATTACAGATTTGAGAGCTAGACTTCGTAAAACCATTACAGCAAGTTCAAGCTTACAAGAATCTCAGTCAAACCTTGACGAAGAAACCCGTAAACTTAAATCTGATCTTCGTGCTTGTCAGCAAACTTTGCGATCTTATCAAAATGCATACGCTGAATTGTATGCATCCGCTCTCGGTGTAAATCCAGATAATTTATCTATTACTGCAACTACAACTGTACAAGAATTAAAAGATATGATTCATAGTGCAACAAATACAGCTGGTATGGTATCAGCTGATATGATTGATCCATATTGCATTGTAGATGACACAGATTCTGAATTTGATTCCGATATTGTAACATTATAATTCCAAATAGGAGTGAGATAAATCATGAAACGTACACATCGTACTATGCCTTCTGCCGGTCGTAGAATTACCGCTGGTACAAGCATTACTGCAAATGCAAGAAATCGTCAAACTACCAGTATTTCTAGAGCATATGCATCTTTGAATCCACAGCAGAGAGCATTTGCAAATCAAATTAAGGCTAACTGTGCAAGAATGGGAAGACAGTCCATTATGGGTGCAACCAATACTGCGAATATTGCAGCAAGACCTGACTTTATGGAACTGCTTCCGATGTTTGTACAGCAGCTGCTGATCCTTGATGTATTTGGTTCAGTCGCAATGAAATCACGTCAACAGCTTATCCCGTATTTTAAGTTTGTAGCAGAGTCTACTAAGGGTGAAACTACACGTGGTACAATTTTATCATCTCCGTTTGTTAACAATCAGGGTATTGACTATAACTTTACTGGTCGTGTTGTAAAGAATGAGATTGTAGAGTCTGCAACTGGATCCTTTACAACTGGTCATTTGGCATATCTTCCTGCTCTGCCGAACTCTGTTACAGTTGCAACTAATCTTGCTGGTGTAACCACTGAGTATACTGATGATGGTGCAGGAACTATTCTGGATAATACTGGTGCATCTGTAGGTACAATTGATTACAGTACTGGTGTTGTTAAATTCACCACTCCGGTTACTCTAGCAGAGGGAGATACAGTTAAGGCAACTTATCAGTATGACAATGAAACTGTTGGTCCGAATGCAAATAATGAATATGGTGCACAAATGGCTAAAGGCTATTTAGACCTAGATGAAATCAATCTTGTGGCAGAAGCTCATGAGTTAGCTTGCTACTGGTCAATCTATTCTGCATTTGCAGCACAACAGGAATACGGTGCATCTGTAGCTGATATGGCAAAGGATGCAGCATTTGCTGAACTGACTGCTGAAATCAATACTGCTGGTTTCAGAAAACTGAAGAATGCAGCTACATTTAATCCTGCATATAACTGGGACGCATCTCCTGTTATGTCTGGTGCAGTGGTTCCGTCTGATTACATCAATATGTTTAAGATGAAACTAGAGCAGGCATCTAATGGTGTATATCAGGCTACACACCTTGCACGTCCAAACCGAATGATTATGGGTACTAATGTAGCTACTTATATTAAGATGGTAAATGGATTCTCTGCTGCATCTTACGATGAATCTGTAGGTCCATACAAACTTGGTAAGCTAGACCAGTTTGAAATCTATGTAGATCCGACATTTGATCCGAATGAGTGGGTAATGTGCTGCAAGTCCAATGACATTCGCAGAAACTCTGCGTTGTTTGGTGAGTACATGCCATTTACAAACACTGATCCGATTGGTCTTGCAAATGCTTCTGTACAGCAGGGATACGCTACAATGTACGCTATGGAAGTTGTAAATCCGGCAACTGTTGTATCTGGTAAGATTGTAGGTACATTCTAATCATAAGAAAAGAACAGGAGTTGAAACATTATGGCATATACAATTACAATTACGTACACTGGTCCTGCTAATCCAGAGAACATTTCATTTGTATCTCCAATTTGTCCGATCTTTGTACCATCAAACTCATATATTGACACACCTGCATATAAGGGTACAGTATATGATACTCATACAAAGGGCTATGGATCTATCAATCTGATGGAACCATATGCTTCTACTTCATTCCCATTCCCTGTACCGCTTACACAGTTTAAGCTTGCAATTGTCGGTGAAGATGATGGTAATGGTGGAAAGAAAGTTACTTTTGATGTAGATTCTTATCAGGAAGCATTCTGGTATACCGAAGCAGGGGTTGCTCTTGCAGGTCAGGGATTTACAGTAGAGGTAAAAACCAAAGCGTAATTCTTTTCTAGGAGGTGTTTCTAAATGACCATGCAGGAAATTGTTTCTCAGGTGTCATTTATGTTAGGACTTCCTTCTAACAAAAACGTAGAGGAATTACAAGTAGAACAAGCTGTACAAATTGCATTTCGTGAGTTACAGCGATATATGAAAACATCCGTTGAAAAAACAGTCCCATATACTCCTAGAATTGATCTAGTGAAAGTAGGAATTGAAACCGTTCGTGTTTTAAATGTACAGGCAGCATTTCCTAGATTAGGACTTAATCTAACATCTATCGAAAGCGGCAACGTGTTTCAGGTAGGTGCTGCTGTCAATGTATATAATCCTGTTGGTCAAGGTAATATCATTAACATTGATCCAATTATGAGAGAAGCAGGATTAGCACAAGTGCGTAATTGTCTTGCTACTGATTTTCAATGGCATTATGATTTACACAATCAAGTTGTATACTGCACTCACAAAGATCCGGTGCCGAGTGCAGTTACAATTCGATATGTTCCGGTTTTACATGATGTATCTGAAATTAAAAGCCAAACATGGATTGATTACTTAATTCGATTAAGTGAGGCAAACATGAAAAAGGCATTAGGTCGAACAAGATCTAAATATAGAATTGAAGGTTCTAATGTTACACTGGATGGTGAAACCCTGCTCAATGAAGCAAACACAGAATTGGAAATGATCCGAAATGAACTTAGAGAAATCAGCAGTAATTTGGTGATTGTAAATTAAATATTTGGAGGATTAAATATGCAGATTACAGGAAAAAGCAGATATAATCGTACACGTGGTCGTAGAGTTATTGCAGATACCGATGTAGCACCGGAAGCCACAGAACTGCTGTTTGAAGCAGAGGACGTAGCAGATCTAGTTGCAGAGGTAACTGGTGAGGATGTAGATGTAACTGCTGACGATACCACAGTTACGTTTGACATTGGTGATGAATCTTATACTGTAGAAGCAGATGGTGACGAAGAGGCTGTTGAGTCTTCTGTACGTATTTCAAGACGTAAGCGTACCGTATCTGCATCTACACGTAGACCTGGTAGAACTGTAAAACGTGTAGCACGTAGACGGTAAATAAATAATATCTACCTTATATAATATCAAATAGGCACCTGAGCAGGATGTGTACCTGTTTAGGTGCCTTTTTTGGTTTATATAGTAAATTGATACCATGGAGGGATTTGTATGAGCGAACCAATTAACGCTGGAATGTTATCTGATGTCACCAATTTTTTGAAGCAGTTATCCGATACCCTATTTAAAGCCATTGATAAATTGTGCAGCATTGGTCTTATGTCAGATGTAAAGAAGAATGAACACGGTGGTGTAGATGCAAAATTACACATCAATGGGGAAGTTGCAGAGATTACAACAAAACAAAATGATAAAAATCCGGATGCTTGGGATGTGACAATTACTGCAAAAGGCAAGAAAACCATATCTCTGAAAAACATTCCAAAGAAAAACTTTCAGGATGAACTGCTTAAAATGCTACATCAAATCTATCCGGATGCAGAATTTAAAGATGTGAAATCTTCTAAAGTATTGAAAGTTCAGCTTCAAAAAGTGACATCATCCAGATCTATTGATATTCAGTGTACTGGTATTTATGCAAATTACTCTTATGTAGAGGCATTATCAGATCTGGATACTGTGTTAAATGATGATGCATTTATTGATATGATTTCAGAAGATCCAATTGCATTTGAGATTTCTGATACTGGTGATGATTATGATGTAGATAATACAGAATCATTTGATACCTCTGTAAATGTTTTAGATATTATGAATTATGCATATATTGCCATGACATCTGTATGCAATGCAATTTGGAATTCATCGAATTCAGATGCCTGCTCTTATTTGTGCTTGTATCGAGATAGATTGATTTCTGATTTAGATGAATTGTCAGCTTATGCAGATTCAGTATTTATTGATATGCCAGCATGCTCTGAAGATTATAGTTCCAAAATCATTGATTACATTGCATGCTTGTCTTATAATAGTAGCAACATAACATCCGAACTTCCAGAAGATTTACAATCTGCATTATCTAGTATTGCAGCCTATTGGGAATCCACAGATTTTTGGAAATCTACTGGATTGACTTCTCAATAATAGGTGATTTAGATGCCTCTTGAAAATGACTATGTATTTCGAAAGACTTTAGAAACCAGCACTGATATTTATACTACAATATCAAATCTTGCATCTAAAGCACGAAACTTAGCAGATGAAACAGATAATGAAATTCTGCATTCTGAAGCAATTACTTGTATACTGCATAATACAAAACCCAAAAAGACGAAATGGTCAAAAGGGGATGACGAATATGAGGCTATCATGATTCGTGATTTATTTTGTATGATTGAAGATAAGGAAATCTGTGATGCAGTCTATGATTCTTATTATGATAGTAAGGATGCAAATCACCTTATATATGTGTATAACCAAATATCTGATAAGTCAAAACAAGCTAGAGTTCGAATACTTACTCGAATGTTATGGTATCAGCTTGTGAAATTATAGAAAGGTGGCTATAACATATGGCTGAACATATTGAAAATTTAGAGAATTCTGTAGAGCAGGATACAGTAGTACCTACAAAATCAAAGCGTGGTAGAAAACGACAGACAGAACAATCTACAGATATTATATCGGATTTGAATGTTACTAACTCAGATCCAGAGCCTGCTCCTGTAGATACAAATTCTGCTGTATCTATTACACATCCAGAAGTGCCCGTATTACAATCAATGCTAAAATCTGGTGTGGTATATAAGAATCCAGATGGAATTCGTTTATATAAGTCTTGTGTTGCAACACATCCTGATTATCGATACATGGGTAAAATTGCTATCTGGTCAGATGATTGTATTAACCATCGTGTCAGAATTACAGATGCTAGCATTCATGCTGGTATTCATAGTAAATTGTTAGGATGGGTAAATATTGAAGAACTTGGTGGTGAGTAAAATGATTGAAACATCTAACCTAGACACATTAACAGAATCTAATGGACTTACCGAAATTTCAGATGATATTACAGATGCAATGAAATCTGAATTATCTAATGGAAAGGGTGATGAATAATGGGGTATACAAATAGTTCGTATGTTTCCAAGATACAATTGACCAATAAATGTAATCCACGAGTTTGTCCAATCTCAAAAATTACAATTCATCATGCAGCTGGATGTTCTCCAATGGAAGTCATTTTAAATTATCTTGCCACTACATCAAATGAAGTATCTGCAAACTATGTTTTAGGCGGTGGCAAAGTCGGATTAAATGTAGAGGAAAAGAATCGTGCATGGACATCATCAAGTTCTTGGAACGATCAGAGAGCTGTCACAATTGAAGTTGCGAATTCATCTGCTGGCGGTAATTGGCCAATCTCTAATGTGGATTTAGCGATGCTTATTAAGCTATGTGCAGATATCTGTAAGCGCAATGGTATTCCAAAGCTTTATTACGATGGAACAAAGAATGGAAGCCTTACCATTCATTCTATGTTTGCACAAACCAGTTGTCCAGGACCTTATATCAAATCTAAGCTTGATTATATTTGCAATGAAGTAAACAAGTTAATTTCTGGAAAACCTGCATCTACACCAAATCCTGCTCCAGTATCAAAGAATCAATATAAAGTAGTGAAATCTCTGTATGGTTATACAACTGCATCGGATGCAGAACATGATAAAAATAGAAAAGTTACAGTACAGGCTGGTACTTATTATGTATACAATGAAACTTCTGCTGCTGTAAATGTAACCTTAAAAGCTGGCATACCTGGCGCTTGGATCAATAAATCTAAGAATGTCAATACAACAACCAATTTGAAATATGATTGGAAAAAAGGACAGTGTGTACATTTGAAAAAGAAACGAACTGCTTTATTTGCAAATGATACATCAACTACACCAGCTGGATATTTAAAGCCTGGAACCTATTATATTTATGATGGTGTTTTATGCAAACAAGGCAGATTCAGAATTACAAGTAAATCCGAATATTGCGGAAAATCTCCAGCTGGAAATTATGTAACTGGATATGTATCTGTAGACAATTTCACCTGACATTTTCATTGCCTCCATATTTTTATAGATGTAGCTGCTGTACTTTGATATGGCAGCTACATTTCTATATACCCTCGTTATATATAGTGTAAGAGTATATTATGGAGGTATAATATGATACATGCGGTTCAAAATGACCTTGTTTATAACTTAGATTTCAAATATGATCCGAAGCTTATCAACATTGTAAAACAAGTTCCTGGTAGAAGATATATTGTAACTTCAAAGCAATGGGAGATACCAGCAGATAAACTTGGTTGGTTTTTAAATCTGATTAAAGGTACCCCATATGAATCACAGTTACAAATTCATTCCGCAGAAAACATTGATGTAAATGAATCTTTGGATCAAACCAATCAAATTCCAGATGTTGATATTTCGGATATTACTCAATATGTTAGAGCAGGATTTCATTTATATCCACATCAGGTTGATTTCTTAAAATATATGAAATCTAAAAACCGAAATGGATTCATTCTTGCAGATTCCCCTGGTTTAGGTAAAACACTAGAGGTTACGAATATGGCATTGTATCATAAGCAGATCTACCAGTATCAGCATTGCTTGATTATTTGTTGTGTAAATACATCAAAGTTTAGCTGGAAAGAAGACATTGAAACTCATACAAATAATATGGAGCAGGCATATATTTTAGGGACTCGAAAAAAACGAGGTGGGAGATTCTCCTATGGTGGTGGAGATGCAAAATTAGAAGACCTTGTATCTGGACATATGTATGGAGATACATCCTGCTCTAAGCTGCCATACTTTTTAATCCTAAATATAGAAGCTCTTAGAACTAAATCGGGAAAGAAATTTGTCATTACAAATCAAATCATTCAAATGATTCAGTCTGGTCAAATTGGTATGATTGCCATTGACGAAATTCATAAAAATGCATCCCCAAAATCCTTACAAGGTAAATGTCTACTAGAAATCAAGAAAAAGACCGGAGTTGGAGCGGAATGGATTCCGATGACTGGTACACCTATTGTTAATAAGCCTACAGATGTATATCTACCATTGAAATTGATTGATGGTCATCGATTTAAGGATTATTATAGTTGGTGCCGATACTTCTGTTTATTTGGAGGATACGGAGACCATGAAATTCTAGGATATCGTAATATTCCACAGTTAAAAACTTTGTTGCAGGCTAATATGCTACGTAGATTAAAAGAAGATGTTCTAGATCTACCAGAAAAAATAAGATTTACAGAATATGTTGAAAATACATCGGTACAATCAAAGCTTTATATAAAAGTTACAAATGACATTTTATCTGAAAGAGATGAGATTGTGCATTCTGCCAATCCACTTGTAAAGATGATTCGACTTAGACAAGTAAATGGTAGTCCAGAATTGGTTGATGATCAAATTAGTGTAACTGATAACTCTTATGTATCTAAAAATGCAAAGTTATCTAGAACTCTGGAATTAATCGATGATATTGTAGAACGTGGAGAAAAAGTTGTGGTATTCTCGAATTGGGTAGCACCATTAAAAACCTTATATAGATTTATAGCAGCAAAATATAAAGTATGCTGTTTTACTGGTACTATGGACGAAGTTGTTCGACAAAAACACAAACGTGTGTTTTTAAACAATCCAAATTATAAGGTTATGCTTGGTACCATTGGAGCACTAGGTGTAAATCACACACTGACATCTGCAAACAATGTCATATTCTATGATGATCCCTGGAATCCTGCAACAAAACAACAAGCAGAAGATCGAGTATACAGAATTGGTACTACAAGATCAGTTAACATCTACACATTGATTACAAAAGATACAATTGATGAAGTAGTAAACAATATTCTAAAGTCAAAACAGGATATTTCAAACTATATTGTAGATGATGATTTGAATATTCGAAACAATCCAGAATTGTTTGATAAACTACTTGGAAAATAATATGGTAGGTGATAACCATGAAATATTATATTAGAGCTGCAGATGAACCATCTGCTTTAGATGACTGTTTAGATAATTTAAAAGACGATTTTGATTATGTTATGGATGGCTTAGACAAGCTAAGCCGGACCGGTGGTGATTCTGCTAAGACTGCATTGTCTATTGCTCTAAGTCTTAGTGATACAATTGAAAATCATATAGAGCAGGTATCAAATGAAATTGTGAATACTTAATGATAGGGAGAATTTTATTATGAAACTATATAAAAAATCTAATTGCATTTCTTCATCACAAGAGATTTATGCAGATAATACCGAAATGCATGATTATTTAGAGGAACTAAAGGTTACATGTCCTAAAATTTCAAATAACATTGTTGATGTTGATTATTTTGATGATGATCTAAATTCCTATGTTGTGATTTATGATAGACCTGCACATAATAGTTCTGTCTGGAAACGAACAAGAAACCTTATCTCTGGTTTAGATAGATATGGAATACATGCTAAATATATAAGCAGCATGGAAAATTTTAAATTGATTGAGATTGCAATTATAGATGAATAATACTTATGGCGATGCATTGTGAAAATATATTCAACTACAAATAAATATCAGACTTATAGTATTTCTGATATCAAAAAAGAGCTTCTTGATCGCATTGGATCCAAAGTTGGTGCTGAACCAGCAGTGCTTATAAATTTAGGCACAGGCGAACAAGGTATAATTTTTGAAACTGATTATGGCGATATTGTATTAGATAATCTGACTACAAATAAATGCACATGGGATGCTCAGAATATTATTGAAGAAGTACTGTCATCATGGAATAAATCTATGGATTAAAACCATATCACATAGAACAGGAAATACTGAAGTTATATTTAAGCAATATATCATATAAATTGATATTTGCTATTGACACATATCAATTATAGTGATATAATAAGAATAGAGATATGCAAGTAATTGCTATCTACTATACCTATAACCAAAATAAAGGAGTAATACTTATGAAAATCTATAAGACTAAAAGATCAAGTCGTGTAAGCGCATCTACAAAACGTTCTGCATCACGCTGTATTTCGGCTTCTGTAGATCCAAAGTTTCTGTATAAGGTGTCCTGGAACTATGGATTCTCTGAAACTATAGCAATGGACGATGAAACATCTGACTATCAGGAAATCATCGATGTTTTAATTGATCAGCTGGAAGCAGAGGGATCTGAGGGATGTTTCATTTCTGATTCTGAATTAGACGAATATCCAGAGGATGAATATGTAATTGGTGGAAATCATGGTCGTGCTCTTGAAACTCATGGAATCCTAGATATTCAACCGATTGGCTGGGAAGATGTTCAAGCATCTACGAAACCTAGAAGAAATCGTACTATAAAAGCTTCTACAGATCTAGTTACTATGTAATCAATTACAGAATTGCGGTGGATGTCTTCGGACTACCCCTAAAGAAGTCAGATGCGTCTGGCTTCTTTTTTGTAGAAATAAGATTGCAATTCTGTTTGATTTGATGTATAATAGATATATATCATTTGGAGGTATGTTATGAAGATATATATTACAGCACAATCCATGCAGAAACGAGATATTGAAACTAAGCTATCAATTTCAATGACGCAGACTATAGAACATTTGCTAAAACTATATCTCATGCCGGATAGTCCAGCTAGAAATCATTGGCAAGGGGAAGTCTATGGTTTCATTCATACTGTAGAGAAGCTAAAACGTACAAACAAATATCCAACAACACAAAACATCTACAACTGGACATACGAAAAAGTTCAGGACCTTGTAACAGATGCTAGTTGGCTACAAATTCGTATTGAGGATATATGTGATCAGTATAATATAGATACAAATATTCCATTGAATCCAACAATGCATGAATTTGATGCTCTGTGTGTAAACTACTTTCAATGGCTTGCTGAAATGCTTAGCAAACGTGGAAGTGTAACAAATCGTGAAGTTTACACAAAGCTAGATTCACTTGTTTGACATTTGGAGGTAGTTGTGTACAAAAAGCAGCATCCAAGTAGATTTGAATAACATCTTTGATGATTATGGATACGAATATACTGATAGTCTAGACGATCTAATTTCTAAGCTACAAAATGTATGCTATGCTTACTTTTTGTAGCTAGCATAAAAATTATCAGAAGCGGGTGCAGTTTGTAACCAAGAAATTTATAAAAACTTGACATGCTTGTCTAACTAAAATTGAATAGTCTCAAAAGCGATAACAAGAGTAGCTGTTAAACATGCTCTTGTTATCGCTTTTTTTTGCATTGGAGAAAATTAATATGGATACTACATTACTTGGGAAAAAAGCTGAATCTAAAATCAAGGACTGGTTAGATAGACCACAAGAAGGGTATTGTTTAGATCGTATACCAGATCAAATGACTGGTTTCTATGGTTCCAAAAATATTTGTGATTTTACATTATTCAAATCACCATATATGTATTACATAGAATCCAAAGCTACTTGGGAAGATCGATTTGATTTTTCTATGCTTACAGAAACTCAACACACTGGGTTGACGAATAAATCAAAAATCTCTGAGGTATTTGGGGTGGTAGTTGTTTTATTTGCATCTTATAAAAGAGCATTTATTATAGATATTCGAGAAATCAATCGATACATTCAATTAGGAAAAAAATCTATCAATATCAAAAAAATTGATAGCCTAGATTTCAAATGTCATGAAATTCAAACGATCCCAAGTAGAAAAGAATTACTTGATTATACAGGGGATTTTATACTGTAACTAAAAAAGCATCCTACAAATGAACTATCCATTTGTAGGATGCTTTTTATTATGACTTTTTGCATAAGAGTCCATAATAGATTTCTTAATATCGGCTTCAGACATATGTGAATATGACATTTTTAATGCACGAATACAATTTGGATCATTGAGTTGTGCAATATTTGCATGATAATCTGCATTCATACATTTAGCAATCGTATCACGCATCAAAGGAATGCTGATTGTTTTATCGTTTGCAGGAATATAAAATGATATACTTTTAATTCTATTGTTATTTTTATCAAATGACATATCTTTTGTTGCAAATGCACTGAACGGAGTGCCACTTACAGACATGTACAATCCATCATACGGCATCTCTTCAAATGCCTCAATTGGTAATGATGCTGCACTGTCAAAGCTCTTGACAAGCTCTGTAGCGATGTCTGGGTTGAAATCATAAATCTGTTTATTATTACGCCATTCATATAATGCATGGATACATCCTGCAATCTTAGAAGCTTGTACAGTCGGGATTCCATATGCCTGCTCTAGTACATTTGTAATTACACCAGATGGAACAATACTATAATTTGAATCTTTTTGTATGGTTTCAACAGTTTTGAAAATACTTGGGAATTTTCGCATCATATTTGACAATATTGATGATGGTGCTAAAAAATCCATAGATTTATGCTTTCCCAAAATTACTACCTCCAATATATTTATCAGCTTGATATTGCTTCTGATCTTGCATCAAGTATCGATTTAAAGCTTTCTAATGTGCTTAATCTCTGCGACATTGGTAAATCTATCACTCTTTTTACAATGTCATCACTAAGCTTAGAAACCTGCTCTATCGTATTTATTCGTTCTAACTCGTTATTAGTAATGTAATCTATTGATTCTGGAGCAGGCAATTCTAATAAGTAATCTACAGATACTTGATAGAATTTTGCAATCCGAATTAAGATTTTCAAAGACGGTGTTACGCCATTTGTTTCCAGTTCGTATTTTTGATAAGAACTTGTACTGATATCCAAAGCTGCTGCAACTTGATATTGTTTTAGATTCCGTTCATTTCTCAATTTTTTTAGCACTTGATACATTGCCATATGGCAACACCTCCTTGTATTATATATAAGTATATCATATATATTGATAATCGTCAAGTACAAAGATTGATGATTGGTTTATATCATCCACTTGATTATCATATTTATTGATACTATACAAGTTTTAACACGAAACTTTGTGCAGTTTTATATCTTAAATATTGATATTTGCGCTTGACAATTATCAATATATATGATATAATAAGCATAAAGAAACATCAATGACATTGCTAATTGCAAATTATTTGGAGGTACACTATTATGAATGCTAATAGCAAAAACGTTAAGGATCATGTTCGTCTGTGGATTCTGAAGAATTACAATCCGGATGGCTACGAAGGTATGTACATGAAGGACAATGGAGACTATATCATGGAAGATTTTCCAGCAGTTGCAACATCCATTCTATATGTGTTCTACAGAGAAAAAGGTCATGATGAACTTTGTCGCAGAGGCATAGAAAATGCATTTGTTGATTGGATGGAAGGACTTCCAAGTATTATTGATGCATTTCCTCTATGTTGCGATGATTCTGCTGCAGATGAATTAGCAAGCTGGTTTGAGATGACAGATGACGAAATGATGATCTATAAGGAATCCTCCGGTTTAGACACAGTCGAAAAAGCTTTGCGTTTGGTGTATCAGAATGTGTTATCCGGTACTGTAGAATTGGCTAAGCGTGTTTGATATTGATTGGAGGTATGACATATGAAACAATTTGAAGTTGGTAAAACATATCAGATGTCCAGTGTTTGCAATACAAATTGCATTTGGGAGTATGTTGTAGTAAGCAGAACCCCAAAAACTATTACAATTCAGAATACCCACAACAGCACGATCAAGACATGCCGGATCAACGCATCGGAATCAAATGCATGCGATGCAGAAACCATTTTTCCACTTGGGAACTATGCAATGTGTCCTAAGTTAAGAGCAGATTCCCCAAAGGTTATCCATTCGGATTCAGATCAGTACAATCTGAATGCTGAGTATACAAACCTTCGTAAGGCGATCCTGCTCTTAGCAAAATCTATGTGTATCATGAAAATTGGAAGTACGAGAAGAATCAAAGCACAAGAAAAGCTAGATGCATTTAAGAAACGGCAAGAAGATCTGGAATCTAAAGGCGCACAATTGATTCTGTATGTATAATACTATGATGGAGGTAATTATTATGAGTAGAATGTATTTTACGATCAATGAATCTAATGCAAGAATTGCACATGAAATGCAGCATTTTGATGAATATACATCTGGTAGCATGACTGAATCCTATCAAAAGCAAGCAGATACTGCATATGATCTTGCTGATAAGATTGCAGAACGTCATCCAAATGATTCCGATTATGCGTACTATTTAGCAGAACGGTATTCTAAGAAGCTATGTGAATACTACAATCGTGAGATTAGTATTTCCATGATGTGCCCGTCTGTAATGATCAGTGGAAGAGGAAATTTTCCAGTAACTAGACACAAACGACAGATCGCTGCTATGGATCGAAACTATGAGTTTTATCAGAAAGTTCAGGGGATTTTGACAAAACTTCAGAAAATTTTGAATGGATCTAGTGTGATACGGTCGAATGATGAACATGCAATCGAGAAACTAGAAGCAAAACTTTCGGATCTTCAGGAATTTCAAGAACGCATGAAATCTGCAAATCGTGCGGTTCGACTGAAGGATACAGAGCATGGAAATGATCTTCTTAGAGAAATGGGGTATAGTGAAGAAGAAATTAAACTAATTCGTAAACCAGATTGTTTCGGTAAAATTGGATATCCAAGTTATATGCTTACAAATAACAATGCATCGATTCACCGTGTATTCGATCGACTGAAAGAATTGAAATCTGCAAAGGAACAAGAATATTCTGAACATGACTATGGTGCATTCTGTGTAGTGGAAAATACTGATATCATGCGGTATCAGATCATCTTTACGGAAAAACCAGATGAAAATGTTCGAGATATTTTGAAAAGCAATGGATTCCGGTGGGCACCATCACAGAATGCTTGGCAACGTCAAATCACATCGAATGGTAAGTATGCGTTTGATCGTGTAGTAGAACAGCTGATTCAAATCTTTGTATAATATGCACAAACACATCCGTGTCTGACAATGGTGCTGATTGTGCATTATGTAATAAACGTTTGACACTATCGTTATATGTAGTATAGGAGGTATGTTTTATGATTACTGATATTTCGTATGTATTTGAAGATTTGAAAATTTCTGCAAAAAGAGTAGGATATCATATGCATGTAACCAAGAGTCCGAATTCTAAGTATCCTAATCTGTCTATGAACCTTAGTGATCCTTCTGAATCTGCTATTATGCCAGAAATCAATATTGTGACAATTCTAGATCCTACTGGAAATTGGTGTTACTTCAAGCCAACTATTAAATTTCCCGTTCTTACTACAACAGCTGATGATTTTGCTGATAACATTGCTTATATAATCTCTGAGAAATGGGCAGAAATTGGGCGGTTCATTACAGAGCTTAATAACTTTGAATATTATGCTACGGAGGAATAGTCATGGACGATACTTTGATGCAAGATTCTAGGTGTGTCAAGTGTACAGATCATCTTGGAAACACCTATTCATCAATGACTGAAATGTGCAATGCCTATAACATTCAGCTTGATACATTCATGAAACGTATTAGTCGTGGTAGTTCTTTAGAACAGGCACTTACAAAACCAGTGCATCCACGAACTGTATACGAATCAATGAAAAAGCCTAAACTAAAGCAAAAACGATGTATTATTGATCCAGATGGAAATACATTTAACTCAATTACAGAAATGTGCTCTTATTGGGGTATTGGGGTTTCAACATATCGACAAAGAATTAAAAACAATGTTCCAATGAAAGTTGCATTAACTGCACCAACCACGCCACATCCAAATGGCTACACAGATCACATGGGTAATCATTTTGAGTCTATGGATGACATGTGTGCTTATTGGAGTGTTAATCCTATTACTTACAAATGTCGTATAAAATCAGGATTGTCTGTAAAAGATGCACTTACAAAGCCTAAATACTCCAGAAACATCATGAAGATACAGTGGTATATATATAAAATCTTGTATCTTGGACAAGCCTATTTGGTGTATGCAAGAAATTCGACTGAAGCATCTCAAAAATGGCACATTTATAAAGGATTTATGAATCAGCAACCTGGTATAACTGTAATTAAACTAGAGTCTGGGACAGAACTGCATGACTCATATATAGTTATTCAATGATAGAAAGGAAAGTTTATTATGTTTGATTTTGACGCTATTGCAAACGATATGAATCAGAAATTTTCATTTAGTGCAGATGCATATATGCCGGATGGTCAGTGGTATATTTTAAATGATGTTGATACGAAACTTGGATATTATCTTGAAGATTCGAATACCATTCATCCGTATGGTACACTGGACTCTGAAACACAGGAAGAAATCATGAATGCATTTAATAAATTTGTAGGGGGTCCGGTGTATGCAATGTACAAAGCAAATAAGCTTATTTATACCCTGATCTCAAATCCTACGTTTGATGTAACCTATGCATCTGATTTGTACAAGAATCTGATCATCGGATCTGCCATTGTACTATATGGAATTTCTGATGGAATCAAATATGCAAAGAAGTTTTTGACATGGCTAGACACAACAGATTTCTATCAGGCTCCTGCATCTGCAAAATATCATGATGCATACGATGGGGGATTGCTACGTCATTCTCTGACTGTTGTATATCACATCACTGAACTGCTTCACGTATCATCTTTCCATGAAGTAAATATTGCATCCGCAATTTTAGTTGCACTGGTGCATGACCTGTGCAAAATCAATCTGTACGAACCCTATATGAAAAACGTTAAGGACGATGTATCTCAGACATGGGTACAGGTTCAGGCATATAAGTATCGAGATGCAATGATTCCACTAGGTCATGGTGTATCATCTTTGTATATTGTTCAGAAGTTTTTTAAACTGGATCTGGAGCAGGCACTGGCTATTCGGTGGCATATGGGACGTTGGAATCTTTGTGATGGAGAATCCGCAGAGTACCATGCAGCTGTTAAATCATATCCGCTTGTATACATGCTGCAGTTTGCAGATCAGCTGTCAATTACATCCTATTAAAACTGCAACCTTTACATCCTATTAAAACTGCAACCTTATATAGAATCAATAGGGCTGATAATTATAGATATGCCCATATTCAACAATTTCATTTAATTTGAAAGGATGTTTCTATATGAAGAAATTTGTAACTAGAAATGTTATGGCTGCAGCATCTGGTCCGGTTGAAGAAGATACCGTATATGAGATTGCACTTTATATTGAGAATGATGGAAATCTTTATCGTCAAATGATTATTCCGACTATCAAGAATATGCAGCGTAAAATTAAATCTGGTAAGTACGATGATGCACAGGCAGTCAAGGCTTGGCAGTATGTAGCCGATGAAGGCGTGCGTAGATATGGCAAGGAATTCGGAGATGGTAAAAGCAGTGTTGCATGGGTAAATAAGAATACCAGAATTGCAATTGCAGAAGAGCTAAAGGATTTCTATGATGATCTGGTACAGGATCCAAATAGTATTTCGTCATCCACAAAGCTAAATGGCTCTAGAACAAAAAAATATGTTAAAGCATCTAGTGGTGATCCTTGTACAACAGATCTTTCTGAGTTTGGAAATAGACAATTATCAGAGCTACGAGATTTAATAGATGAAATGCTCAGTAGTGGATTGCCAGATGATTTTTATGATGATCAGGTTGTACCAACTTTTAATAAAAATTCTGGAATGGTATTTTTAACGAATTCCGACTATCAGACTGCTGCAATTAATCCTATGACTGGTAAGCTTGAATCCTGGTATTGTACTCCATACTCTGGATATGAAGGTTTCTTGAGTGATCTTGTTGACCAGTATCAGGATGATCCTGAATCTTGGGATGAAGAAGATATTGAATATTTGCGTGATTTAGGTGCAGATATTTAATTGCAAGTATAAATTAAATTGACGTTGGTGGTGATCTAGTTTGAAGATTAAAAAAAGACGCATATATGCAGCAGATGATGATATGGATACTATGTCAGATGATTATGATCCAGATGCTTCTTATGATTCTGTTGCAGACTCACTTGACAGCTTGTCTGATAGTGTAGATGATATGCAAGAATCCATTGAGGATGCAGAAGAAGATCCTGTTGACATCGAAATTGATAATAATATTTCAAATCATTACATTGCAGAATGCGATTCCTGTCATGGGGTATTCATTTCCGCTATGGTAGAAAGTGATCAGGAAATTGAAAAAATCACAGGTGTTTGTCCGCTATGTGATAAACCAACAGATCAATATCTAAAATGGATTATTAAAGATCTTGATAATTGAGGTGCTGCACGTGGATTGGACAATTATTATTGTTCCTGTTGCATCTCTATTATCAGCAGTATCTGTTGCCGTACTTAATAACTGGGATAAAATCAATCCGAATAAAAAGCGTGTAACTGACCTGCTCAAACTTGTAACTGCACTAAAAAAGTCCGCCGATGCTACACAGGGTGATGTAAAAAAGCTGGGAGATCAGCTTACAAACATATCCTCAGCAGAGCGGACTTTGTTGCAGACAAGTATATTAGATTTGTGTCATGGAATTCAAAAAGATATTGATACTGGTGAAATCGATTATTCCGAAAAGCTAAAACAATTGATTATCTTATATCGAGAATATCATGCATGTGGATTCAACAGTCAAGGCAAATTATACTTCAATGATACCATCAAAAAAGCATTAGAAGATAATAATGTCCTTGTACATGAACTTATGAATCAGTACTTTTCTGAATATCAACCATAATTGAGGAGAATTAACTATGTGGAATGAATTGATCAAGTATGTTATTGCATTTGTATTTACAGTTATGTGTGGAATTGCTACTACAATTGTAATTCCTGCTCTAGGAAGATGGCTACGTTCTAAGACAAATAGTGAAATCATCCAGTATGGAATCAATGAACTATCACAAACCGTTATTACAAGCGTAGACTATCTAGAACAAACTGTTGTATCCGAACTGAAAAACACAGAACAGTGGAATGCAGATTCTCAGAAATATGTTTTGAATATGGCGGTTAATACAGTCATCAATGGTCTGACAAAAGCAACTAAGAGTGTATTGGAGCAGGGTGATATTGATGCTACAGTAAAACGATATATTGAAGCATATATCCAGTCAAAAAAGAAATCCTAATATAAGCTTGACATTCACATTGAGAACTGGTATAATTCAAATATAATAATTAGGAGGTCCCTATGAAATTTTATATTAAATCTACAGAATCCATTTTAGCATCTAGCTTTAATCGTGCACGAGTTCATATGAATCGAGAATTATGTGCTTTCATTACAGCATTTCGAGATTCTGATGAATCCGGTAAACCATACTCATTGACAGAAAAGCGTCAGAGAAATAAAGAACTAGAAGCTGAAATTAAAGCATCTGGTCTAACTTATATTAAAGCAAAAGGTGGATTCATTGAAAATCGTGGAACCACAGATGAAAAGCGTGTATCTGAAGAAACATTCTGTGTTATCAATAACCGATATGCACCAGATGATTTTATTCGGCTTGCAATTCATTGGTGTGATATGTTCGATCAGGACGATGTACTAATTACAGAACCAAATCCGGTTCTGAGATCAGATGGGCATCCAAATGCAGGGAAGCCCATTGATATCATTGGACGGTATTACGACAAGCATGGTAATGTAGAGATGGAATTTCATAATGCATCAGTGAAAGATGCAGAAGAGTTCTTTACTAATATATGTGGTAAAGATTTTGTACTATCGTCTACGGATATTCATGCTACAGAAAATCGTCAAATTTACAGTGTTAGCGGAAGAGTAATGGCTGTACGAGACTTCAAATGCAAATACCCTGAACTAGCAGATATTGAGGAATAGTACTGTGAAACGATATATCAAGTGCTCTATAGAAACACCTAGAGCAGGAATCTTTTGGATTATTGACAATCAGATCGTGTCTATTTATGACGAAGTTAACACTTCTTATAATCCACTGGAGCAGGATGACCTGCTCCACAAAGAAGTTTGGAATACGCTAAAGCATAATTATAAGTATAATAACAAATTAGTCCCTTACGATTTTTACCCAAGAGGTAGAGTGATGATATATCCAGTAAGGAATACTTCTGGTGAATTCCAATACTATGATTGTTCGATTTACGGAGATTCTTGTATTTTGAATAATCCAGATTTACGAGATGCAATTATTGATGAATTTCGGTTATATTTAAAATCATGCAATGTTTCATTTAAGGGGAAATTTTCTGTTGACGGCACGCATTACACTTGTCATAATTGTCAGTGATATATATATCAATTAGGGGGTGATTATATGAAAATTACATCCATGGCAAAAGAGCTGTCAAGAGGTGTATTTTGGATTTTAGACGATACAATCTTAGCATTTCCATTTATGAATGACGGAATCGGTGTGGCAAAATCCGGTAACACCTATAATCACAAACGCCTCTGGAATGACATAAAACCACGGGGATGCAATAAGCCATATAATTACTATCCAAGAGGACGTGTTGATATTTCAAACAAAGGAAAAGCAATCATTTACATGAATCCGGATATTTCAGATGATTGGATTCCATACATTCGTCAAGAATTTGGGATTCGTGAAACACCGGTAATTCGATATGATTACAGCCAGCATTATAAATGCTACCTAGATGATGGATGGATCCCAGATTGACAAATAGCAAAATACACTCGTTATATATAGTGTAAGCAGTTATTGCTTACACTATATTTTTTATTTGTGGAGGTGTAGCATGACTAATTATAAGATATCGACTACTCGTGATGCTTGCGTATGTTGCCATAAACACATATGGTTCAAAAGAAATGCAGTTAATAAACTTGTTGTAATCGAAAATACGAGTTGTGGATCTAGACACCAAGTGATAGTGGATTATATGATGCACAAACGATGTGCTGAAACCAGATGGCTTGATTTCCTTGATGAACATCCGGAGGTGCGTGAGATCAATGATTAAAGCGAAGTACATATATCATCCTTTGTTTACGTATTCAATGCTAATCAGGAAAGACAAATATTCAATAGAAGATGCTTTCGAAACCGCTATTACATTTTTTCAAACTAAACATGTAGATTTCAAAGAAGTATATGTTCAATTAGATCTTGAGGACAATGTCAAATTAGTCACGGGTGATCTTTCACTTAGATATGAAGACAGTCTATTGTTTCCAGTATTCGCATTCAAACCAATATATGATATGCTAGATGATAATTCTAAACCTGCTGGTTCAAAATAAACCACATTTTAATACTAGAGGTGCGTAAAATTGGCAATTAAATCAGATTATCATTATTATCCAAAGGTACATCGATTGCTTATTCTTAAAGCCAAATCAACAAAAGAAGATGCAATCGAAACTGCTGTAACATTTTTCAAGTCTGGTGTTGAACTTCGAGAAGATGAATCTTCTTATATGTTCAGACCAGCGTCAGTGTCAGAAATATGCAACTATTTCTTTATGGAGGATGATAAATATGCTGAATAAAGAGCAGCAACAAGTAGTTAATTCAACTGCAAAACGAATATTGGTTCTTGCCGGAGCAGGTACTGGAAAAACAAAAGTCTTGATTGAGAGAATCATACATCTTGTAAATCAAGGTGTCGATCCTTCGTGCATCCTGTCTTTAACATTTACAAATGCAGCTGCAATTGAAATGCGTGAACGCTATAACAGCATGGTTTTTGAAGTTACAGATCCGACATTTGGGACATTCCATTCTTTTTGTTATGGGTTAATTATTCATGATTTTGAAGTGTGTTCTGCACTTGGATATTCTAGTATTCCGGAAATTGCAAAAGACGAAGATATCAAACGAATTGAAATGTCTATTAAAACACAATGTGGAATCAAACTATCACATGATATTCTGTTTCATGATTCAGCACCAAAAAGAGTATCAGATGTTACACCATATCGAATTTTCCGAAAGCAGTATGAGCAAACACTCCGAAAAGAAAATCTAATTACATTTGATATCATGTGTTATGGTGTTTGTAAGCTGTTTGCAAATAGCGAACCATGTATTCAAAAATATAAGGACAGGTATAAATATATCTTTGTGGATGAATTCCAGGATACCGATACAAAACAATGGGATTTTATAACTACATTTCAAGATGCAAATCTATTAGTAGTAGGTGATGCAAAGCAGAATCTGTACAGTTTCAGAGGAAGCACTAGTGCTATTATCAAAAGCTTATCAAATGATTCTGGATGGGAAACCATAAGATTAAGTCAAAACTATCGTTCTACGAAACAGATATGTGATTTTGCAAATGAGATTCATAGCTCATGGAAGGATGCTGCTTATAACCTAGAAATTCATAGTGATGTAAATGGTGATGCAGTTCAAACCCTTATTGATAATAGTGCTAGTGGCATTTTGTCTGCTTCAATGCTTGATACGATCTTACAATCAAAAGGCATTGGAGATACCATGGCAATCTTGTGCAGATCTAATGCAGAAGTAAAAAATGTTATTGCTACGTTCAACTTTGCAAACATTCCATTTGTAACAAAACAATCTGATACAATTTCTGAAAAAGAACATATCTTGTTCTGTGCTATAGATCCATTACATTTGATTTCTTGGTTTTCAAATAAGCTAACTACTACAGAATACGCTGATTATATTAAACTGTGTGCACTAAATCCAACATTTGTGAACAATGAGCAGGCGTTTATCAAAACATACTACAATCGATTTTCAGACTATTTTGATATTATACTTAACATTCGAAAAATATTATATACTAATTGTTTTGCCACTGGAAAAATTATTTCCATCTGTAGCATTTTAAGAATTAAAACTCCTGATAATGTTGCATATGGATCAATATCTAAAATCGATATTATAGCTAAGTGCATTGCTTATTTGCATGCCGACATTGCAAAGTCAAATGTACCAATCTATATTGGAACAATTCATTCTGTAAAGGGATTAGAATACGATATCGTACATTTAATTGGAGTTGGATCAAAATCATTTCCAATAACAAATGAGGAACAACGTAATATCTATTATGTAGGATGCACAAGAGCAAAAAAGAAACTTTATGTGTGGAAATCTTTATAAGGGAGAGGAATCTATATGTTTAAAAAGCAAGAACCCAAAGAACATATTTACAGAATTCAATATTCAGATGCAACTTACATTCGAGCAAACAGTCAAGAAGATGCAATATCAGCATTCATTAATGAAGTAGAATCATCAAATTTAACACCAAATTGTCCCAAAATCAACTGTGTTGAAACTTATGCAAATCTGCCTATACCATCTAATGTGTGGTTTATGCCTACTGCTAATTCTAAAGCCACGTTTATAACTGATTCAGGAGTATCATATACGTATGATCCAAATCAATAAATTTTATATAACATAGGAGGTTTATTTATGAATGAGAAAGACTTCGATATCGCCACTTATTGCGGATATCTAATTGATACAAAAAATAGGCGTTTAGTAAGATCATGCGGGACTATAGCAGACACATATCCGACTATTTATGTTTTACAAGATCTGGATACAGATGATTTCTATCTGGCAGATGATTCAAACCTAATCAAGTATGACAAATATTGGTTTGAAGATCATCCAGATACAAAATCAAATGATTAAACATATAAGATTTCAGAATCAAAATTAATAAAGGATGACTATTTATGAATGAGAAAAAATTCGGTATCGCCATTCGTTGTGGTGAACAAATCAGCACACAAAACAGACGTGCAGCAATACCATATAATACTGGATCTGATACAGATCCAACTGCTTATATTTTACAGGATCTAAAAATCACAAATGACATGTATCTTGCATCTGGTTTAAATTTGATTAATCAAAACAATTATTGGTTTGAAAGATCAAAATATAGAACTAGATAATATCAAACATATAAGATTCAGCATCCAAACTAATAGGAGGATGATACAGCTATGAAGAATAAAGTAGACACAGAACACTTATTGAGCTTGTGTGAACCTGGAGACTACGGAATTTTTGCACCACCTATGAAATCACAGGTTGCACTAAATGAGTTGTGCAGATATCTTTTAGGTGATGATTGGTACGATCCATCAGGTGCAACGAATCCAGAGCAGGTCAATACTGCGATTGTATATGAAATTGAAAGACACTATAAAAGGAACCCCTGGAGGGTACTATTATAAATTGAAACATACTTGTTAGGAAGTGATATCTATGTGTGATAATAAGTTTGATACAACAGAACCCGTATATCAGATTACAAAATCTCAATTATGTGAATTGCGTAAAAAGCTATTTTCATATTCCGATATGGTTTTAGGTGAATGTATGATTGAAGAGTATGCAGCATTTACATTATTTTGTGAAGCATTGAATGTGGATCCTGAAGAATTTTGAGGTGTTATACATGAATCTTAGTACAGCTTGCAATAACAATTCAATATCAACTATTGAATCATATGACTTATATATTTTGACACAAGCAATTAAGACGCTTAAAAAGACAGATTCTAATATCAATTTAAAACCAAGCACTGATGATACTCAGACAGTATCATTAAAACAACTAGAACATCGATTTGGTATTAAATATGATATCAATGATATTTTTATTGAATAACTAGAAGGATCTTGTATTATGACTATTGATGAAATTATGAAACAGCTTGAATCTTCTATCGAATCTGTCATTAAAACCACTGCAACATTGATACTGGATAATGTAGACAATGATGCAACATGTAAAGATCTTTGTAATTATGATTATGCAGATGCACATATTCATGCAACCATGCTACAGATAAAAGGCTGGTTTGATGGAATGATGCAATTGCTTACGTATAAACCAACTCTTGAAAATATTCTGAACATGGAAACTCCTAAAATAAACTATCAGGAATTTGAACAGCTGGCTGCAACTGTTACATGGAGTTTAGCAGTTATCACTAGCATGTGTGAGATTATTCAAAACTCAGATGCTCAGTAATTGAAAATATCATCGTTATATGTAGTAGAGATGATCAATTCATCTCTACTATTTTTATATATTAAATAAGCATGTTTTGAATATTGATATTTAATTACTTATAATGGAGATTTTAGTCCTCTCGTTATATATAGTGTAAGGATAAACAACATAAAACAAGAAAGAGGTACATCATATGAAAATTGAAGTAAATCATACGTATTTGGTAAAAGGAAATGTTCTGGAATCTGGTTGTATTATTAAGATTCTTGACAAGCAAGTTAGGCATGTAACTCCAATACACACCAACGAAGTATTTCAATATGAAGTTGTAAAAGGGAAAGATCCTGGTTGCTGCAATTGGTTTGAATCTGGTTCTTATTTTGAAAGATGTCTTACACCAGATAATATTTCTGATGAAAAAATCGTAATTCAGCGTACTGATAATGATGTAATTGCAACCAGATACAAGGGAGATACAGAGGTTAACTTTGCAATTGCAAAATGTCATCCTGATGATAAGTTTAACTTTGAGATTGGTGCAGATATTGCATTCAATAGATTGCAAAATAAGCTGTATACATGTAATTCTGATTTCGATTGGGTTGGATTCGAAAATGGTGAATTTGATGTATTTCTTACAAAAGAAACACAGTATAGTTTTTTATATTGTGCAGAAACACTAGGATTTAAATGGAGAACAGGTACAAATCCTACAAAATTTATGCCAAGTGCAGATATCTGGTATGCATCCAAAACCTATGGAGATGACAAAAAAGTATTTGGATTTTGGTATCCGGAATCTTATACCTCAGATAAGAAATTTGTAGTATGGAAACCAGAGTATGCGGAAATAAATGATGATGACAAAAAATTTTCTTGGAATGAATTCATCAATGGATCCATTGCTGTAAAAGTATCTCCAAATATGGTTCGAGAATTTATTGCATTAGCTGAATCAAACAACTGTACTTTGGAATATGCACAGGAAGATGAATCGAACAACTGTACTTATGGATATGCACAGGGATATGACAATGTATTGGAAAAAATCGTTTCTGATGCAACAGCACTTGATCTTGATATATATTTTTACACAAATGGAAATATCAATAATGAATTCACGTTTAGGTATTATAAACCTAAGCAAAAAGAACTAGTAACAATGCATAGCACTGTAGATATTCATTAAGAAGTAAAACGATAGTTATACGGAGGGTAATGTCTATGTCATTTAAAATTGGTGAATGCTATAGAATCATATCAAATGATAATGAATTCGGGAATATTATAAAAATTACAAATATTGATTCTGAACATGAAATTGTATTCTACAAAACTATCAAGAGTAATAATCCTATTCTGCCTGCTGGAGTTTTTAACTATAATTCAGAACTTGCAACTCAGCTAGTACACTTAGACGTGCCAGAAAATATTCATGCTCAGGAAGAAAAGATTGTTGTATCACGAGACGCTAATGAGATAACAGCCGTACATTATGTTAATAATCAGGAGATTAACACTGCTACTGTAAATTGGAATCCGTCAGATAATACTGATTTCAAATATACTGCAAAACTTGCAATAGAAAAATTGGTTGATACTAATGATGATGGTTTAGTTCATGAATTTGATTGGAGTGCATTTAAGCAATCGAAATTTTCAGTGCATTTAGAACCTTATAATTTGAGAATATTCATCGAACTTGCTAAACTTCATAATTGTATTTGGCGTTATAGCAAAGTTTATAATAGCATAGAACTAATAGCACATGTAGTTTCTACTAATAATAAATCATGCTATTTATATATTGATTCATCTGATGGTTTGCTTAAATTTGACTATACCAACCCAGAAATCATTGAAAAAAGTCTAAAATGGACACCTAGTTTTCTAGAAATTGGAGCTTTAAAAATCAATTGGTATAAATTTAAGACTGGATCTTTAGCGGTACAAGTTTCAAAATCAAATATATCCGGTTTTCTAAAAGTTGCTGAAAGTCTAAAAATCACATGGGAATATGGAGCACATGCAACTGATTTTAATCCATTTGAAATTAAATATTTTACTTCGATTAAATGCGATATGCTGTGGATAGCATGCCAATTTGATACGCTAAATCAGTCATTTTATATGATGCCATATATAAAAGTAGAAGATATTCATAGTCATAATATTATTAATTGGCATGACTGTATTGAAATTTAGGAGGTATTAAAATTGATAAACTGGTATGAAGTATCTTTTAATGGGGTTGCTTATATCTCTGCTGCATCTGCAAAACAAGCACAGGATTATTTTAATTATATCATAGAGCAGGCAAAAGATGATATATTTCAAGATTGCTTTGAAGATACAAATATAAATATATCAAGCACAAAGACCGTATCAGAAGATTTGATATAATGAATTCACAGAAAGAGGTAATGTCATATGATTAAATATACAGCCAAAGCAAATATTCATAATTATGAAATTCAATTTCGAACATCTAATAAAACTGATTATTTAGATGTCCTGGAGAGAATTCAAAGGTTGGTTGAGATTGATAATTGGCTCAATAGCCTTAATGATGATATGAATACTCAGCACACAAAATTGAATGAATGCACAAAATTGAATGAATCCACAAAATATCATTCATCGTTTTCTAATGCAGAAGATAGTACATTTCGTTTATTTTCTTATCATCAGTATCATTTGGATGCAGATGCTGTGTTAGATTATCTATATGACCAAAGAGATGGAAGACTGAGTATGCGTGATCTAATATACATATCAGATTGTAATCTTGGGGACATGATTGAAACTGATGAAGGAATTAAGATAGTTGGATATTTACGCACAAATGACAATATGACAATGATTCAACTAATGACACGTGAAGAATATCTGCATCTATTGGATTCAAATGACTCAGATTCACATGTATCTGTAGACCATAATGAATGTGTATACGTTCATTCACTTACTGTTGTAAAACGTGTTGGTAATGTATCATCAGATAAATTGGAGGCATTTAAATGATTGAGTATATTAAAAAATCAGATGCTATGAAATGTCTAGAGAACGTGATGCTTTATTATAGAGTATTTGGAGAATACTCTTACGAACATGGAGCTAAAGCTGCACAAAAAGCAATTGATTTTATACCCACTGTAAATTACAATGATAACTTAACAAACAATTGGATTCTATGTAAAGATCAAATGCCCCCAAATGATACAGAATTACTAGTGTCTGTAAGATATACAGAAACCAATGATGTTTTTGTGTGGTTTGGAACCCGTATATCACATGGGTGGAACATTGCAACTATTCAAGAAGTTCGAGAACTATATGATTCAGATACCACTGAATTTGAAGTTATTGCATGGATGTCTCTGCCTGCTCCATATAAGCCAAAAATCTAAGGCACAATCCACTGGTTTTATAATTGTGGAGATAATGAAATGTCAGACTACGAATTATGGTTAATTCATTTTACAAACTTGAAAATTAAAGTTTTGTTGCTTGAAAAGATTGGATCTACTAAATTACTTAGGGTATCAAATTCTGAATCTGTATGGTATCATGCTTGGGATACTAAAACCGGATGGAATTTAATTTGTGAAAATTATAATCAAGCATACGAGCATTATAAAGATCATGTAATAGCTTGAATATACGAAGTGGAGGAAATCAAAATGAAGATTGAAAAATTTATGTGTGACGTAACGAAAGCGCTGGTAAATGAAAAGCGTGTGCATTTCATGCACTGCGGAAATGATGTGTTCATTTCCACCGATGGATATTTCGGAATGATTCTACCAGAAAACCTCAACATTTTTAATCATGAGATAAGAGGAAATTTTGAAATTCCCAGAGATTGGGAAGAATATCGAATGAAGGCTCTACCGATGAGCGAATACCATGGGAAAAAGTTGTGCAGAGTGTTCCAACCTGTTTCCGGAAATTGGACAACGCTAATCGATGAAAAGTTTTTGAAATACTTTGATATGTGCGTCGCACAGTTCTACCAAACGAAAGAAAACGGATGCGTTTTTGTGAGAGAATCTGAGAATATCTGCGCAGTTGTCATGCCGATAAGAAACGTAGAGGTGAAGTAAATGTATTTATACAAAATTGTGTCTGATATGATTTGACATGAAAAGCTGTTACACACAATAATTACAGAAATGAGAAATGTATATATGAAATCATCAATTGAATGGGTATCTGCAAATACTGAATTACCTCCATGCGAATCCTATGTGCTAGTAACTACACATTCAAAACCATTTGATAAAACTTATGTGTATCCAGCAATAAGACTTACAGATAGGTGGATGATATGTGCAAAAGATTTTGTACAATTACTATACGATGGTGATAATACTGGAACAATAATTACATCCTGGGCATACTTTCCAGAGCCATATATAAATGGAGGAATCAAAAATGATGAATAATATTGTAGAACAATGGAACCCGATAAATGGAATGTTAAAGCATGACGAAAGTGGAGTTTATGTGTGGACAGATCCGGAAACTAGTGTGCAGTATCTAATCTGCACTGACACAAACTATCGTGGCATGGGAATTGGTATCACACCACGACTCAATCCAGATGATAGCCTACGAATGAAGAACCCAAAAGATTATAACCTTAAACCACAGGCAAAAAACCTAAGTGAAATAGCGCATTGTGATGAATTGATTTGCTCTAACTGTGGAATCAAATTAAGAAATTTTACAGAAGTTATCTATGATGAACACGCCAATGACACATCATACTACGCTTTTAACTGTCGCTTTTGCCCTAACTGTGGAGCAAAAATTGACAATAGTGAAGAAAGATGAAGGAGGATCTGCTTAAAATGAAATGGCTTAAATTGAATGGCAACGGAGGTTTGATTAACCTTGAAGAGGTATTTTTTGTTCGTGTAATGCGTAATCAGGTGTTTTATGTGTGCAAGTCGAGGACAAGCATAAAGTGTTTGATTGCATCACAAAAGCTCAGATTAGTTGGTAAGGTTGTAACCGAAACATTTTTGACGAATGATGAAGCACAATCAAGATTACAAGACGTTGAGAAAATGCTTGATGCTGTTACATTACCACCACATGCACATTGGGATAATGCTTTCAATGGTATTCAGTGTTCTGCATGTGGTAAATTCAATAGTACGACATATAGATCACAGTACTGTCCACATTGTGGTGCCAAGATGAAGGAAGGCAAAGATGAGCAAATTTGATTTTGATTTGTTTACTGGAGATTATCCAATTGCTGTAAACAAAAAACGTTACACCGAACAGCAGGCGGAAGAAATTGCAAAAGATGTACTTGGCGTAAGCGCTGTTGAAAAATACGGAGGGTTTGTACGCTATGGCTACGGTTGCGATGACGATGGCGAAGTATACAACGCTTGGTGGCTGGACTGGTATCCAAGCAAGCGCTCTTGCCCAGTGTGGGCATTTAAACCCAAAAAGAAGAAAACGTAAATGAAAAACAAGCTGTGGCTGAAACCTGCCTGAACTGCGTGGCGAGAATGAACCTGATGGAAACAGGTGAGGATCTTGAATCACTTATCTGGCGACAGAGATGGGAGAAAGAACAATGATTGATACAGAAACAAGACAACAGTTTGAGGATGAAGTATATCTCATTTGTGGTGATGACAAGAAAACAGCATCACGAATTATGATAGCATTTGACACGCTACGTGGGAAATATGGAATAATGATTACCGAGGAACAGCTGAAACATATTAAAAATGAATTTTGGAATGAAAGTGGAGAAGTCCTTGGAGATGACATGATTGAAATCCATGAAGCATATGGTATTGTGTTGCATTGCATCGGATATAAGGGGGGATTGAAATGAATGAAATTAAATTGAAACCCTGTCCGTTTTGTGGGGGTAGTGCAGTGATAATGGATGTAAGTGGCAACTACTATATAGTATGCACGACTTGTGCCACCACAATGCCAAAATTTGTCACATCGACCGCTGCTGCAAAGGCATGGAACAAGCGCATAGGACATGAGACATACAAAGAGTATTTAGATGATCATATCTCTTGGGATGCTTTCCCCAATGCAACTACACATGATATATGCAACTATATGTGCATCAGTCATTTTTTTGGAAATGATGCAAAAGCTGAAGATTGCGGAAATATTGATTGCAGTGACTGCTGGGACAGAGAAATGTCGTAGCATATATCAAAAAGCATTTGACATAATCAATTTCTATAGATAATCGTTATATATAATAGGAGAAACAATAAAGATTGACGTAGACATGCTTATTGATGCACTTGAAAGACTTCCTGATATCAAACAATGAAGAATCAAATATAAGATTAAAGTCAATCTGCAAACATATCGGCTTATGTGGTCATCATTACTAGCAGAAATCTGAATATATAATTGAATTGAATGATGAGAATCAAGAATTACAACATGAACTACTGAGGGGGAATTATAAATGTCCAGTCTTAAAGACTTTAAGCGTATGTGTAATAATATATCATGCGATGCTTGCAAAATTCGGATATGGTGTGAGGATGACGGTAGAATTTCTGAACTTCCCGATAACGTTGACGAAATCATTGACAAGTGGGTTCAGGAACAGCCTGTAAAAACATATGCACAAGATTTTTTTAGGCATTTTCCGAATGCAAAGAGAGCTTCTAACGGAACACCTGAAGTTTGCAGAGATAATCTTTACAATAATGGTTGTCCTGATGCTTCTTGTAAGGATTGTTGGAATCAGAGGATGAAATAAAATGACTTGTGTTATATGTGATAAATGTGGTAGACCTATTCCATATGTTAAGAAGACAATTTATTTCTAAAAATGAAGCTATCAGTATTGTAGGAGTCAAATAGAAATGATTGAAAAATTAAAACATCTATATGAGATGCTATTCAAATTACACTGTAACACCTGGTCAGAAGCCGAGAACGTCCAGTATCAGAAATGCTGTTGATGATGTTCCGGTCAGCAAATCGAGAAGGAGACAATTGCTATGACGTGTAAAAATTGCAAATATTTTGACCTGTCGTTTTATGATAATCCGTGTGATATATGCTGTTGTAATCAAAGTGTGCCTTGGTCTTTTTGTTCACGTATGAACTTTTTCACGCCTCTTCGAAAGCATAATTACCACAAACGTACTCTATATGAAAGTGAAGGTGTATTAAACATGAAAACAGATGTTATGAAATGGATGGAGCAGGCTATTCAAACAATCCAAAGTGGGATTGCTGATAAACTTACAAAGGATAATATCACAATTTACCGAGTAAAAAATATCATTCGTATTGACATCAAAGGTGAAGTACAAATTGCGAAGTAAAACAAAGGAGTGACAATTATGACATTTGAAGAAAGACTCGCAGATGCAATAAAAGAAACTATTATCCGTGACATTGACCGATACCATACTGTACAGTTCACTAGATTTGTGGTGCCTAATGATGTTATCGAAGATGTTTACAATAACATTGATATGGAAAAAATCAAGAAGTATATGGCGGAAAACATCGAACAACTAATTGCAAAGAAAATTGTGAACAGCATGATGACTGAGATTGCATCAGATGTAAGGCAAATCATTGCGACAAAGTCAATTAGAGAAGATATGCAGTACTATCTGCGTCAGAAGATGAAGCAGGCAATGCAAAGCGTAGCCGATGCAGAACCGCCTGTTGACATAGCGTCAGAAAGCTGAATAGGACACAATTATATATAGTAATTATGGTTATTCATTTACTTGTTTTGATGGTATACCATTTGAGGATGCAAGACTGAAATAGCCGATATAAAAAGAGGTGAATTAAAATAGAAGCACTATTAGATTCAGACTTATCTGAACTAGATAAGCACATATCAGATGCTATGCACAGAATTGAAAGACTGTACTATGAAACTGACGGAAAATGTTATCTATCGTTCAGCGGTGGGAAAGACAGCACAATTGTGCTTGCTGTTATAAAACTGTGTGAGGAAATCGGAACGATTCCGAAGAATGCAATTCCAGCTGTTTTCTGTGACACAAAGATAGAACTAACTGCTACAGTTGACTTCGTACACTGGGTAAAGGATAACTGGTATGATAATGTACAGATTATCAAGACAGAGAAATCATTTGCACAGGTTATCAAAGAGTTTGGAAAACCGTTTCGAAGTAAGATGAAATCAAAAGGATTACACTACTATATCACAAATCCGGCATATTTGACAGCCAGAGCATTGTATGATGATTCTGTATGTAAATCGTCTAAAATGAGACTATCAAATAAAGACTTTCATGTGCTGCACTCAAAGTTTTCAATTCAAATTTCGGACAAATGTTGTGATGTAATGAAAAAAATGCCATTTGCTAAGTATGGGAAAGATAATGGAATGATCGGATATTTTTCTGGCATGCGAATGTTTGAAGGTGGTAAACGTCAGATGGTCTTTATAAAACGGATAGAATCTGGTGACAAAAGACCGTGTACACACATTTCTTGTGGCATAACATCTGTATCACCTATATTTGATTGGACTGATGGCATCTCTGAAAAGTTTATTCAGAAGTACAACGTCCCGTTATCCAGGGCATACACGAAGTATGGAGAAGCAAGAACTGGGTGTTTTCTATGCCCATATAGTTTAGACCTAGGCGAAACACTTGAACGACTTCATACATATGAGCCACACCACTATAAGGCAGCACTATACTTTTTAAAGGATGTGTATATTGCACAAGGTGTAGAACTGCCATTTGACGATGACTACATGAAAGAGTACAAAGAAAAATGGATTGAGTACGAGCAGATGCGGTACGAAATGTTGAAGAAATACCGTCCAAATTGTATGATTTGTAAAAGGTATGAGGAAGAACATGGACAACCTGCTCAGAAGAAATTATTTTAGGAGTGAAAACAAAATGAAAAAATACGAGTTGACCACAAACGTGAAAACAGGATTTGGGCGAAAGTTGTTCCAGATCAAGGCACTTGTAAGCTTTGGTGATGTCACAGCTGGAGACTTGGGAGGCTATATCGAAAAAGAAGAAAACCTGTCACATGATGGCAATGCATGGGTTTATGACGATGCACGGGTTTACGGTGATGCATGGGTTTTCGGTGATGCACGGGTTTTCGGCGATGCAATGGTTTGCGGCAATGCACGGGTTTGCGGCAATGCATGGGTTTTTGGTGATGCACGGGTTTTCAGCAATGCACGGGTTTTTGACAATGCACTGGTTTTCGACGATGCACGGGTTTGCGGTGATGCACGTGTTTTCGGCGATGCACGGGTTTACGGTGATGCACTGGTTTACGGTGATGCACTGGTTTACGGTGATGCACTGGTTTGTGGCAATGCACTGGTTTGCGGTGATGCAGATTACATTTGCTTCAAGGGATTTGGCAGTGAGAACAGAAATACAACCATATTCAGAACCAAAAATGGAGATGTTTATGTGTGTTGTGGCTGCTTCAGAGGTAGTCTGAAAGAATTTTCGGAGAAGGTAAAAGAAACACACGGCAGCAGCAAATACGCAAAAGAGTATCTGGCGTGCGTAGAAGTTGCAAAAATTCATTTTGAGATTGAGGAGAAATGACAAGTGAATTTACAAGAACCGCCGTGCCGCAGCTGGTCAGTCATGAACTAATGCTTGTGATATATAATTAAACTTCCAGCACTAAAAATGCTATTTTTTGATTAGGAGTGATAAATCATGCTAGTTCCAGCAGTTCTGTATAAAGACGAAATTAAAAGAAAGATGCTACAGTATAAGTACACAGATGATATGATGTATTATTCTGGATGGATGGGGGATTCTATCCCAAGTATCATCGATGATGATGAAAATAATTGTAATATGCAGTATGCCATTGTTGACGATAATGCTAATCTAATTGGCTATTTTACTTATATGATGGACTGGTACACATCATGTGCAAGCTGCTTTGGTTTATTCTCTTTTGATAGAGGAAATAAGATCATCGGATTAGATGTCCGTAGGGAAATGGAAAAGATTATTCAAGAGTACAATGCACACAGAATCTCATGGCAGATGGTAGGTGGTAATCCTGTTGAACGTCACTATGACAAGTTCTGTAACAAATATGGTGGAAAAAAGTTTGTTCTTACAGATGCCATTAAGGATAGAGCAGGAAATTATCATACATCTGTTATTTATGAGATTATCTTAAACCATAGTACATCATGTAAAATTGATTAAAATTTATAGGAGGTAGTTATTATGATATCCATGTATCCAGCTTGCTTTTATAAAACTAAAGATGGATATTATGTAGTATTCCCAGTATTGGACATTGCCACATGCGGATATAATGAACAAGATGCAAAAATAATGGCGATGGACTGTTTAGCAAACTATCTTTACGATGCAAATGTCAATAATAAACATGTTCCACATGCTCCAGTGTTAGAGGATATTGACTTAAAATCTGTTGCAAATCATGATAATGTAGAATATGAAATCGCATTTATAATGCAAGTTTGTATTGATGTTGAGAAGTATGCAAAAAAGCATTTCAAACTATAATATATTTAATACTCGTTGTATATAGTAGAAGGTGATATAACATGATGACAAAATCACAAGCTGTAGGAATGATTAAAATTGCAATGGATATGCTGGATACCACAGAAATTGCAATTCATAATTATAAATCCTGCTCTGAAGCAAAAGAATTATATAATCTATCTGAACAATCAATGTTTCGTATGGCACAATTAGCAGAATGCATTATTTCAAATTGCAATGCTGCTAGAGATTGTATCGTAAATCAAGTTGGAATTATTGGTGAACGCAATGAATCGTAAATCGAATTATAGAAATATGGATAGATTCCGGATTACACGAAATAACCAAAAGAACAGATACTACGGAAAATCTGCAATTTATCCACGCAGTACTTGGACATTCGAGCAGGATAAGATGGTGTTAGAACATAGTAAATCAGATTCTGAGATATCTATGATAATTCAGCATTCTGTAAAAGCAATTCAAAATAGACGACATCGTTTAAAATTACAACAACAATTGGAGGATCAAAATGACCGAAATTTTAGAGTTTAACACATACCAAAAGAAAGCTATGAGAACTTGCGGCATTTCATCTGATAAAAAGTATGATATGCTCTTACATGCAGTATTTGGACTAACTAGTGAAGCAGGGGAGGTTGCAGGAATTTTGCAAAAGGTATACCAAGGTCATGACTTTGATCTGGATCATATCAAAAAAGAACTTGGGGATTGTTTATGGATGATTGCAGAAGCTTGTGAATCCTTGGATCTTCATATGTCGGATGTTGCAACTACAAATATTGAAAAACTGAAAGCAAGATTTCCAGATGGCTTTGATCCTGAAAAGTCTTTGCATAGAAGTCAATAACCCAGACCTGTAGAGGTAGGAGCTTGAATAAAGTTCCATGTTGACTACCCTAAGTTTTTTCGAAAACTACGTTATCCAAGAATGCCATAGTCACCTGCGGACGTACAGCCTAATCCGCAGCTCTGAGGTCAGTGGTTAAACAGTCCTGTGAGGGTAGGGGCAGTGCTGCTGGCAAAAAACCTTGTGATAACATTGGGGAAGGCTGATTACAGCGGTATGTGCTGTCTTACAGAGTAAAACATACAAATCATTAAAAGGTGGTGTCTTTCGTGGTATATGTGTTAAATATTGACGGACAACCGCTTATGCCGACTGAAAGGCATGGCAAAGTCAGAAGATTACTAAAGTCTGGAAAGACTAAGGTAGTCAAACGTTGTCCGTTTACGATTCAACTTTTGTATGAAACTACAAATTTTAAGCAACCTGTGACACTTGGAGTGGATGCAGGTAGCAAACATATAGGCTTGTCCGCTACAACAGAACAAAAAGTCTTGTATGAAGCAGATGTTGAGCTAAGGAACGATATTGTAGATTTGATGTCAACACGCAGAGAAGCAAGAAGATCCAGACGGAATCGAAAGACTCGTTATCGAAAAATAAGATTTGATAATCGAGCTAAGCCTAAAGGTTGGCTTGCACCGTCTGTGAATCAAAAAATTGAAACACACTTGACTGTTATCCGAAAGCTGCACAAAATATTGCCGATATCGAAAATCATAGTCGAGACTGCAAGCTTTGACATTCAAAAAATCAAGAATCCTGATATTTATGGTGAAAATTATCAACAGGGTGATCAACTTGGATTCTGGAACGTTCGAGAATATGTATTATTCAGAGACAACCACACTTGCCAATGCTGCAAGGGTGAATCGAAGGACAAAATTCTAAACATTCACCACATTGAAAGTCGAAAAGTCGGCGGAAACGCTCCAAACAACCTAATCACACTATGTGAAACTTGTCACAGCGGATACCATGATGGAACTGTTAAGCTCCCAAAAACAATCAAACGTGGAATGAAGTTCAATGATGCTGCATTCATGGGAATTATGCGCTGGACACTGTATGGCAAGCTGAAAACATTATATCCAAACGTTTCTATGACTTTTGGTTACATCACAAAAAACACTCGAATCCTGAGCAATCTGCCGAAAGATCATTATGTTGATGCCAGGTGTATCAGTGGAAATCCACTGGCAAAACCTTTAGGTTACTACTTCTATCAGAAAAAAGTCCGCTGTCATAATCGGAAAATTCACAAATTCAGCATCAGCAAAGGTGGAAATCGAAAGCGAAACCAAGCAGAATACGAAGTTCACGGATTCAGACTATTTGACAAAGTTGAATACCAAAATTCCGAATACTTCATTTTCGGCAGACGAAAAACAGGCTATTTCGACATTCGAGATTTACAAGGAAACAAGGTCAACAGAGGAAGTGTTTCATACAAAAAGCTAAATCTGATGGAAAAATCTAAATCTTACTTAACAGAGAGGAGGAAGGCGATTTTCTCTTCGACCTAAGAGGTCCGAGTATCCATCGCCAAATTTTGATGAATTATGAGGAATTCATTCATGCAAAAGCCTTGACAGTGGAGAATTCTGGATTTGATATTGATACGTCAGAATTAAATCCAAAGTTATTTGACTATCAGAAAGATATTGTTCGTTGGGCTTTGAAAAAAGGTCGTGCTGCAATATTTGCTGATTGTGGACTTGGAAAATCTGCTATGCAGCTGGAATGGGCAAAACAAGTTTCTATGCATACAAATGGAAAAGTGCTGATATTGGCTCCATTAGCTGTATCTGAACAAACATATCGAGAAGGTAAGAAATTTGGAATTGACATTACAGTTGTATCAGAGCAGGATCAAGTAACAAGTATTAGTATTACTAATTATGAAAAACTGGATCATTTTGTATCAAATGAATTTGTGGGTGTAGTATTAGACGAATCCAGCATTTTAAAAAGCTTTACTGGAAAAATTCGAAATGATATCATAAATAGATTCGCACATACACCATATAAATTAGCTTGTACAGCAACACCATCTCCAAATGATTATATGGAGCTTGGAAATCATTCTGAATTTTTAGGTGTTATGACAAGATCAGAAATGCTGTCAATGTTTTTTGTACATGATGGTGGTGAAACATCAAAATGGCGTTTAAAAGGACATGCACAATCAATATTCTGGAAGTGGATGGCATCCTGGTGTGTGTTTATTGGAAATCCAACGGATCTTGGATATCAAGAACATGGATTTGATTTACCAAAACTTACGATACATCAAATCATTGCAGATGGGATTAGACCTACAAATCGATCTCTTACATTATCAGAACGTAGAGATGCCAGACGAAGTAGCTTGCTAGAAAGATGCAGTGCTGCTGCAGACCTTGTAAACAACTCTGATGACATTTGGCTAGTATGGTGTGATTTAAACGATGAAAGCGCTATGTTATCTGATTTAATTCATGATTCTGTTGAAGTAAGAGGATCTGATAAACCAGAATATAAAACCAAATCCATGTTGGACTTTGCAAATGGCAATTTAAAATGCATGATTACAAAACCGAAGATTGCTGGATTGGGATTAAACTGGCAGGTATGTCATAAAATGATATTTGTTGGATTATCAGATAGCTATGAATCATATTATCAGGCAATTCGCAGATGTTGGAGATTTGGACAACATAATCCAGTAGATGTATATATCATTATATCTAAAAAAGAGGGTTGTGTACAAGCCAATATTGAAAAAAAACAACAGCAGGATGAAGTCCTAAAAAATAATATGATCTTATTGACAAAAGATATTACAAAGAAAGAATTACAGTCTACATGTAGAATCATAACACCATATAAGCCAACAGAACAAATGATTTTACCAAATTGGAAGGAGCTGCAATCAGATTGAACGTTATAAATCAGTGTGTAACAGATAACTATGCATTATATCATGGAGATAGTTGTGAGATCATCAAGGGTATTCCAGATAACAGTGTTCATTATACGATCTTTTCACCTCCGTTCTCCAGTCTTTACACGTACTCAAACAGTGATAGAGACATGGGTAATAGCCATTCTGATGATGAATTTTATAAGCATTTCAAATATTTAGCAATTGAATTATATCGAGTCACAATGCCTGGCAGACTTCTATCATTTCATTGTATGGATCTTCCCATGATGAAGGAACGAGATGGTGTGATTGGATTAAAAGATTTTCCTGCTCTAGTTCGTCAAATTTTTGAGGACTGTGGTTTTATTTATCATAGTAAAGTAACTATCTGGAAGAATCCTGTTACAGAAATGCAGAGAACAAAAGCAATCGGTTTGTTGTGGAAACAGATCAAAAAGGATAGTTCTATGAATCGACAAGGGTTGCCTGATTACATTATTACTATGCGTAAGCCAGGAGATAATCCAGAAGCGGTTACGCACACGGATAATACATTTCCATGTGATATATGGCAACAGTATGCATCGCCTGTGTGGATGGATATTAATCAGTCTGATACGCTACAAAGAGATTCTGCACGAGATGACAATGATGAACGACACATCTGTCCATTACAGCTTGAAGTGATACGTAGATGTATTGAATTGTGGACAAATCCAAATGATATCGTATATGATCCATTTGGTGGAATCGGATCTACACCTTATGTTGCAAGGAAATTACGTAGACGATCAATTGCATCCGAACTTAAAGAATCTTATTATAATCAAATGGTTCAAAATGTTCAAGGTGTAAAAATCCCGAAATTAGACTTGCTCCAGGTTGGATCGAAAACAATCAAATTATAATCGTATCATGGAGGTATAAAATATGAGTCATAAATATATAGACGACATCAAGGTACCTATAGAAGAGGATGAAATCCAAGGTGCAGGAATTATGTATTTTGCAGCGGGTACAACTGGTCCAAGAGGCGGAGATTCTGGACATGGGTGTAGAACTGTAATAGAATTAGATGATGATGGAAGTACAGATATGCGAATCGTACCGACACTATATCCTGCTAAACTATCACAGCTGATTAAAGCGTCAGGAGTGTTTGATAAAGATCTAGGGGAGTATGTGGTATCTGAAACTAACGTATCTAACTTACTTCGAGCTTTTCAAGATAATTATACTGGTGTGTCTATTCAGTTTGGCGGAGATTCTGAACTGTATGATTTAATCGAAGGATTACAATTTATGGTTGATACACTAAAACGTATGGCTCGAAAAGTATGCTCAGGGCAGATATGGAGACACTTCAAAGGCGGTCTTGTTAGGATTGTCACTGTAGCAAATCATTCTGAATCGTCAGAACCACTCGTTATATATAAATGTGAGAGTGGTACATATGCAAGACCTCTTGATATGTTTTTGTCAGAGGTGGATCATGATAAGTATCCAGACTCAGAACAACAATATCGATTTGAATTAGTTCCAAATTCGGAGGTAGACAATGAAGATTAAATCTGTCCATATTCAAGGAATGCACAATGTAGAAGATAAAACATATCATCTATCTAATGCTACATACTTCTATGGAGAAAACGGAGCAGGTAAATCAACTATATTACAGGCAATTCAACTTGCATTACTTGGATATATTCCAGGTTATAACAAAACCAAAGAAGGTATATTTCGTCATGCAAATTGTTCTAAGATGGTCGTAGAGTTGACACTGGACGATGATACAACCATTATGAGATCCTGGCAGAGAAAAGGCAAAGAAATCATAACAATGTCATCTGTAGATAATACATCAGAATTCCTTGGTGGTATTGAATTGCCAATCTTAAATTTCTCAGAATTTACAAACATGACTGCAAATAAACTGAAAGACTGGTTTATCAGTTTCTTGCCAGATGCAGACAAAGCTATAGATTGGTATGAATGTATGCACAGGGCTGTGACAGATATGAAGCTTACTGTAGATTCTAATAGCTATCTGAATGACATTGAAACTTATGCAAATACGCTTTCCGGATCTAGTGTTCAGATAGTTCGTGATCTGAACGCATACTTGAAAGAACAGGTATCATTCAAAAAAGGGGAACATTCAAGAATTCAAAGTACAATTCAGAGCTTAATTTTGTATTCTGACTGTGATAATTCTATTTCGATTGAAGATCTGAAACAAAGAAATCTTGATTTGCAAAAGCAACGTGATGCACTTATGAAATCTGTAGCAGAGTTAAAATCAAAATCGAAACAGATTGATGAATTGAAATCTGTAAATTCACGTATTGATCAGATACTGGACGGAATATCAAAAGAGGATATAGATTCTAAACTTACAGATATGATAAATGCAATTAAATCTTATGATACCCAGCTAACTATATTAAGCGTAGATCGCTTAACATTAATCGAAAAAGAAACTCAAATTAGCGAAATCATATCTGGTAATGGAGTATGTCCGTATACAAAAACTGTATGTAGTTCTATTCAGCAACAAATAGATAGCTACAAATTACAATTGAATGATATTACAGATCAGATTGATAATCTTGATAATACAACTCAAAAGATTTATGATGAAAAGAATTCTGTTACATGTGCTTATAGAGAATTGGATGCTAAAAGAACAACTATTGAGAAACTATTGAGTACACGTGATATACTGATTGCACAGATTGGAGATTTATATACTTCAGAAGTTACAGTTGATGTTCTTGGAACCATCGAACCGACAATTGATAAATTGAATAATCAAATGAGACATAATTCTGACTTGATTGCAAAACTTACTGCAAATCAACTGTATTATGCTACGATTGATAAAATTACAATCGAAAAATATCAAATTGAACAGGAACTTGAAATCCTAAAGAAACTTGTAAAATTAACAGATGTCAATGGACTACAATCAGAGCTTGCTATTGCACCATTCAAAGCATTTGCAGAATGTATTACAAAACACTTAAATGGTTTGTGTCATACAGAATCTATGGATGCTGAATTTTATATTACTGAAAAAGCAAACAGTTTTAGTTTTGGTATCAATCGATCTGGAATCTATATTCCGTATGAGCTACTGTCAAGCGGTGAAAAATGCATATTCGCACTTGCACTGCTGTTAGGTATTACAGAACTATCTAATGCAAAATTGCACATGCTTATGATTGATGATATGCTGGATCATTTAGACGATACAAAAGTATCAAATGTATTTGATTATCTAAGTCATCAAAATTCCGTACAAGTTATATTGGCTGGTGTAAAACCTTATATAGGAGAACACGCCAATAATATTGTTATTACAATTGCGTAGGAGATATATATGTTAGAATTAGGAAAATCATATCAAGTTAAAGTTGTAAAGATCTTAGATAAAGGTGCTATTGTATCAGTTCCAGGATCTGAATCAACTGAGTTCATTCATATTTCTAAGCTGTCATCTGCTTTTGTGTCAAAAGTTTCGGATGTCGTGTCTGTTGGGGATACACTCATGGCAAAATGCATTAAAAACACACAGCTTAATAAATTAGAGTTATCACCAAGGGATTTTTCAGAGCACTCGTTATATATAGTAGAGGATGATTCAAACAAAACATCCAATGCAAAACCAGATTCAAAAAGACTTGACACAATGATTCGAGCTGCAAATAAAGCCTTTCAAGAAAAGCAAAAAGCAACTGATTCTCGTGCAAGACGTAGATGCAAAAGGTAGGTTTATAATATGGTTAAACCAGTTGTATGGTACTCTGATATCACAAAAGAATTATATACTTCTGAAGAACAAGCAAGACAGGAAGATTCTTTGCTTGATTCTAAGAACGTAATGCCAAAACTACATGAATCATATCAAACATCAGCAATTAAATCATCTAATTTAGGTAAGTCAATTGTTGTAAGTGTACGAAAGATTCAAAGAAATAAATCTTGATTCTATATTTTCGAGAACACTCGTTATATATAGTGTAAGCAGTATAAATCTACTGTAATGAACGTTAATGGTACTAATACGTTCAGTCATCAAATTGATGATAATCTGTACAGGGAACTGGCAATGAGTCAGGTACTACCGTCTGTGGGTTGACGGTAGACGAACTGGATTATTAGTGCAATCCTGATATCCAGCACCAATATGTGTATCTTATGGTTTCAACACAAACAGAAACCAATATGTAACTTTAACTCAGTTGGTAGAGTATCACACTTTTAATGTGAGAGTCATGGGTTCAAATCCCATAAGTTACACCAAGCTGATTTAATAATCAGCATATGCAGATGTGGTGAAAGCGGAAGCCACCTAGATTGATTTCTAGCCTTTGTAGGATGCAGGTTCAAATCCTGCCATCTGCACTAGAGACACAAAGTAAAGTGAAAGTACTCGTGAAAAGATTACAAACACTGAGATAAAACCACGGAGCTACTTGACATTAAATTAAGTAGTGTAGAAGTGGGTGTATTAGTAGCTTTATCACCATAGTATGGTTAGAATGGCTGTTGCTAGGATGATATATTAAGCAACATATTCAGACTTGGTGAATGTTGTCCCAGCTATTCCTAGTGTTTGGGGGTATCTTAAAAGTACCTGATTAAATGTCGATATGTATCGACTAAACGTCAAAAGCTTTTCGTCTGGCTATTACGAAAAATAGCCATATGCGGATATGGTGAAATTGGCAGACACGTTAGATTTAGGTTCTAATGCAGAAATGCATGCAGGTTCAAGTCCTGTTATCCGCACCATATACTAAACATTTGGAGGTGAAATTAAAGTGGCACCAGATGAATTGTTCCATAAAAATAAAGCATTGGTTGGATACTGCTATAATAAATTTATTCGAAATCAATCATTGCAAGATAAAGAAGATATCATACAACAAGGAATGCTTGCTTTATGGATCGTAGCTAATAAATACGACAGTTCAAACGGCACCACCTTTACATCCTATGCAGTACCTTATATCAAAGGATATATGAAGTCTTATGTACATGATAAACTCAATACAATTAAGATCCCAAGAACTGCATTTGAATCCGGTGATATAGATCTGATTTATAATTTATCCAACATTGAATCCCTGGATGCACAAATTCAATTCGATAATGATTCTGAAGCATTTACATTGTTAGATACAATTTTAGCTCCTGCAGATGATTACCCAGGTTTAACAAAAGATCTGGTTGATCGGTTTTTAGCAACAATTGAAAATAATCGTGATAAATCTATCCTAAAATCATATTATTACGGAATTATTCAAAATAATATCCCAAACAAACGAAAGCTATCAGAGCTACATAGAATTTCATATCAAACTGTGCTGAACATTATATATAAGTACAATGAAAAATTTAAACACTATCTGAAAGACTGCATCGAATGATTTCGATGCTCTATGCTACTGTGATGAAATGGAATACATGGTAGACTCAAAATCTACTGTCAGAAATGACGTGTGGGTTCAAATCCCACCAGTAGCACCATCAAGGATTAATACTTTTTTGAACACTCGTTATATATAGTAGAGGGTTAAATTAAAAAAAAATCCTAAATATGCCGCTATGGTGGAATAGGCAGACACAAGGGACTTAAAATCCCTCGGAGTAAAATCCGTACCGGTTCAAGTCCGGTTAGCGGCACCAGTGCTGTTGATAGTTTAATGAGGTCATAAGTTCAAGTTAAACCCTGTGAATGAGGTTAGGGCTTATGTACCAATAGTCTGTGGAAACAAATTTCCGTGAGGTTGTATCAGATGTGTCTGATATGTAAAACTAGGTCGTGAGCAGCGGGATTGCTACCAAACCAGCAAGCAAGGTGGATAAGCCTTGCAAACTCAGCACAAAAGAGATATGTCAGTTCAATTCTGACTATTTGCTCTACCGGAGTGCAAGATTTGAGAATGCATCGCTCCAATGTATCGTAAGATATCAGCTAAAATCCAAGCGGTTAGAAGTAGTTTCTTGCAAAGATCTAACAGGTAATTGATATGCATATCCAGCATATTAAAGTCAAGTTTGGGTGATTTATATATCAAGAATCATTTCGACTTGATAGACACTGGATTGTCCAGATCCATCCATGAAAGTTGGACGTGCGGATTAGATTCAATTGGATTATGAATGCAATTCGCAGGATGTCACGATAAAGACATCATAAGGGCTATTAGCTTAATTGGTTAAAGCTGCCGGCTCATAACCGGTCGATTGTGGGTTCAAGTCCTACATAGCCCACCACTGGGTGAAAATCCCAGCGTTCCACCCATACGGTCTCTTCAGGCATTCTGGTCTCGTTATGGGCATGTGACTACCTCCTTTCGAGTACACCTTAATCTGATCAATTAAGGTGTACATATCACCAAACATTAATTGGAGTGACATGTAATTACATGGATCAGTTCAAGTCTGATTTTGGTGTTCAATTTGCAAGGTTGTGATAATTGGTAGTCGGACGGTCTTGAAAATCGTTGTTCAGTAATGAATTCAGGGTTCGAGTCCCTGACCTTGCGCCAGTAAGTATCTTGAAAATCGAATATTCTATTGTGTGTATATCAACTCAGTGCAAATTGTTTAACCAACATTCTGAGAGTTTGTCTGTAAAGCAAGTAGATGATGCTGATCCGATAGGATTAATATCATAATTGACACTATAGTAATATAGCGTTAAAGATTGAAAACAGTCTCTTGATGGCAAACGTGCTGATATTACTGTATACAAAATCATGGAATCTTATCCCTGTGGTAATAGATACTCATAAAATACTGTGAGTGGAATCCTAGTTAGGTATGAGCTGATTACTCATGCAAACCTAGGAAATATCAAAACACAGGTTTACTTGCACTGAATCCAAGAAATTGGAGTATAAGATGAGATTCTGGTTCGAGTAGCACAATGTGCAAGGAATACTATAGCATAAAAGAATTTCCTGAAGAATTTCGTTCTGTGAGTATCAATTTTCTGAATGGTTTGTGTGAAAGTTACAAGTAACCAATCTTGTATAGGTATAAGCATATGCTAGGATAAGAAGCTAAAGGTCGCTCCTAAACGCTCAGACTTATCTTCCTAGTGGATGAATATGTATGCGGTAAAACAGTCAGTATGATGAAGATCAGATGTATGCACAATAGAGTATTTGATTTCTATAAGATGCTTATATTGAGGTATAGCCAAGTGGTAAGGCAACGGACTTTGACTCCGTCATTCCGCTGGTTCGAATCCAGCTACTTCAACCAGCTGTAAAGGGTGCTTTTCTCAATTTCTAATTACCAGCCAATAAAGTAGGAGAAAATTGATGACAATCTGGAAAGACAGATACAGTTGCTTTGATAGCTCAGTCGGTAGAGCAGGGGACTGAAAATCCCCGTGTCATTGGTTCGATTCCAGTTCAAAGTACCAAATCCGGATGTAACTCAGTTTGGTAGAGTGCTTGCTTTGGGAGCAAGATGCCGCAGGTTCGAATCCTGTCATCCGGACCATGAAATGCAAGTAGGTTTATCAAAATCTACTTGCATTTCTTATATATTTATATTTGGTGGTGTCATTATGGATGTATTAAAACGGGATGGATCAGAAGTACAATTTGATTTGAATAAAATTATAAATGCATTGACAAATGCAAATGCTTCTGTACTAGCATCAGAAAGAATTTCAAATGCTACAATTTTTGAAATTGCACAATATGTAGAAACATGTGTAAAATCCAGCAAAAAGCTATTATCTGTAGAAGATATTCAAGATATTGTAGAAACTAAGCTTATGGAAACTGGAAAATATACACTTACAAAATCTTATATCACATATCGATATAAGCGCTCTTTAGTTCGAAAATCAAATTCTACAGATGATCAGATTTTAAGTTTGATTGATTGCAATAATGAAGAAATAAAGCAGGAGAACTCAAACAAGAATCCAATTATCAATAGTGTACAGCGTGATTATATGGCTGGAGAAGTAAGTAAAGACCTTACAAAACGATTTTTATTGCCTGCTGACATTATTAGCGCTCATGAACAAGGTATCATCCACTTCCATGATGCAGACTACTTCGCACAGCACATGCACAACTGCTGTCTGGTCAATCTAGAGGACATGCTGCAAAACGGTACGGTCATCAGTGAGACCATGATCGAAAAGCCCCACAGCTTCTCCACAGCGTGCAATGTAGCAACTCAAATTATTGCACAAATTGCAAGTTCTCAATATGGTGGACAGAGCATCACTCTCTCACATCTGGCACCATTCGTTCAAATTAGCAGAAATAAAATTCGAAAACTAGTTGAATCAGAATTTGAGCAGGCTGGTATACATTTAGATTCTGAAAAAATTAGTGAAATCACAGAGTCCCGTGTAATTGATGAAGTAAAACGTGGTGTACAGACTATTCAATATCAGGTTATTACATTGATGACAACCAACGGTCAGGCACCGTTCGTCACGGTTTTCATGTATCTGAATGAAGTGCCGGAGGGACAGACACGGAACGATCTGGCGCTGATTATCGAGGAGATGCTGCGCCAGCGGATTCAGGGCGTGAAGAACGAACGTGGCGTATATATTACACCTGCATTTCCTAAATTGATTTACGTATTGGAAGAAAATAATATTAGGGAAGGTACACCATACTTCTATCTGACAAAACTGGCAGCAGAATGCACTGCAAAACGCATGGTGCCGGACTATATTTCTGAAAAGAAAATGCTAGAATACAAGATAGATGATAATGGAAATGGTAACTGCTTTCCATGCATGGGATGTGTAGATGGTCAAGAAGTTATTACGTATAAAATTCATGATACCCTATATACAGAATCATTTGAACGTATGTGGCTTAGATTGAGTGATTATTTTCCTGTAGCATATCAGCAAAATCAATTAGATGTATATATGAAAACACCAGGTGTTCAAGTATATGATCACACTATTGGTTTTGTCGATAATTATGGTATCATAAAAAATCATACAACAAGCTGGCTTAGAATCACATTCGAAAATGGTAGAGTATTAACTTGTACCAAAGATCATCCATTTGAAACTCAAAATCGTGGTGTTGTTTTAGCCGAAAATCTAACCAAATCTGATGAACTCTTAATCGATATTGGACATAACAACTCAACTAGTAATATATATGATATGAATACAAATCGTGCATGGTTATATGGATTTATTCTATGTGATTCAACGTACTATAATTCAATTGTTGCATCAATTGCGGCAACTGGAGAACAGGAAATAGAAGATAATTTTAGAGATATTTTTAATAATGAATTCGGACTTGATATCATTGTATATAACCGAAACCGTGAAAATCATGGAAAATACAAAGATCTATATGTAGTTTCAAAATCAGACAATACTCTGCTTAATCTAAAAACTAAATTGATTTCATTGTTTGGTGGAAAGTCAAAGCGAAATCGACAGATTCCAAATGAAGTATTTTCATGGAGTACAGACGCACGTTTTGCATTTTTAGCTGGTATGATTGATGCAGATGGATATTTGTCTACTAGAAATAAACTAGCTAAAATTCAAATTGGATCTACAAATAAAGAATTAGCAATTCAGCAAGCTTTATTAGCTCAATCATTAGGAATGTTTGCACGTATTTCAATAAATCATTATAAGAAAAATGCAAAAGACAAAATTCGATATCGTGTTGAATTTGTTCCAAATTATCAATTATTACAGTATATAAAGTGTGAAAAAAAGCGAAATTTGAAGTCAACATCGATAGATTTTGATTCAAATAAACTTGCACGCACAACACATATGATTTCTGTAGAATCTATTGAACAAGATGGATACAGCTATGATGTAACAACTGCAAGTGAACATTTTACAGTATCCGGTTTGTATAGCCACAATTGCAGATCATTTTTAACACCATACTTAGATGATTTTGGATCTCCTAAATATTATGGCAGATTCAATCAAGGCGTGGTAACGCTGAATCTGGTGGACATCGCATGCTCCTCAGAACAGGATGAGAAGCGCTTCTGGGAGATCTTTGACGAGCGTCTGGAATTGTGCAAGCGTGCACTGATGTGCCGTCACAACCGCCTGAAAGGGACTCCTTCAGACGTGGCGCCGATTCTGTGGCAGTATGGCGCACTGGCACGGCTGAAAAAGGGCGAGACCATTGACAAGCTGCTGTACGGCGGTTACTCCACCCTCTCGCTGGGCTATGCAGGACTCTGTGAGTGCACACGTTACATGACCGGCAAATCCCACACTGATCCGGAGGCAACACCGTTTGCCCTGCAAGTGATGCGTCACATGAACGATACCTGCAAGCGCTGGGCAAAGGAAACCAACATTGATTTCAGCCTGTACGGAACGCCGCTGGAGTCCACCACTTATAAGTTTGCCAAGTGCTTACAAAAAAGATTTGGTAGCATTGATGGTGTAACAGATAAAAATTACATCACAAATAGCTATCATGTACACGTAACAGAGCATATTGATGCATTTCAGAAGTTGTCATTTGAATCCCAATTTCAAGAACTTTCACCTGGTGGTGCAATCAGCTATGTGGAAGTTCCAAACATGAAAACCAACATTCCGGCAGTCATCGCTGTAATGCAGCACATCTATGACAACATCATGTACGCTGAGCTGAACACCAAGAGCGATTATTGTCAGGTGTGCGGTTATGACGGAGAGATTCAGATTGTTGAGGATGACGGTAAGCTGATCTGGGAGTGCCCCAACTGTGGCAATCGGGATCAGGACAAGATGAATGTAGCACGCCGCACCTGCGGTTATATCGGAACACAGTTCTGGAATCAGGGACGCACACAGGAAATTCGTGACCGTGTGACACATTTATAAATAGTACTATACAAATAAACCACCACACTCTTGATAACAATCTTGAAGTGTGGTGGTATTTTTTTTACGTTTCAATTTTAGATTATAATTCGAAATTAGATGCTAAGTTTGAGTACGGTATGCTTTACAAAATCCATAATCTCTTCCATAATAGATTCGAAATCTCCACTAACAGAATAATCACTGTATCGAAAATATACATAGTACTCAGTTTCTTCACCGAAGTGAAGCTTTCCAAATTCTACAATTTCATCTCCAATGTAAAAACGTTTCAGCATCTCAACCATGGAAGAATCATCATCAGAGGCTTCTACAGATTCCATTAACTTATATGTCCATGCGCCTGCATACTGATTGTACCATGCTGTAATTTCATCATCATGCAAAGTACGAACGGTTTCCAACATAGTGATTTCCTTATTGATATGAGACTTGATAACATTTGTTTTCATGATAATACCTAACCTTTCATTGTTGGTTGTTTTGATTTCTGTAAGTTCAGTATATCATAAATATTGATATTTGTCAATAGCTATTATCAAAAATGATGTCTTAAATATCCATAAATTTTAGTGTGTATTTTTGTGCATATTCACTGTGACATAAAATCTAATTTAAAGAGTATTGAAATTCATACGATACTATGATATAATAAATATAAATTATAGGAAGGATTACTATGACTTAATGAGTATTATAAAATGCTACACATATACAAGAGTATCTACATCAATGCAAGTAGATGGATATAGTCTTAATGCACAGCGTGAAAAACTACATAAATATGCAGAATATCAAAATATGCGCATAGTCGAAGAATTTACAGATGAAGGTAAATCTGGAAAAAATGTTGTCGGTCGATTAGAATTTCAGCGAATGCTTGAAAAAATAAGATCTAGAACAGATAACGTATCATTTGTCCTTGTGTTCAAACTATCACGATTTGGGCGAAATGCTGCCGATGTACTCAACAGCTTACAGATAATGCAGGATAATGGAGTAAATCTGATTTGTGTTGAAGATAACATCGACAGTTCTAAGGATAGCGGTAAACTGATGATTTCTGTGCTCTCTGCTGTAGCAGAAATCGAAAGAGAAAATATCCTTGTACAAACTATGGAGGGACGAAAGCAGAAAGCTAGACAGGGTGAGTGGAACGGCGGATTTGCTCCGTTTGGATATCAGTTGATTGATAAAAAACTAGTTGTAAATGATCAAGAAGCAGAGATTGTACGTCTTATATTTGACAAGTTTACTACAACAACAATGGGAATGAATGCAATTGCATCTTATCTCAATCAGCATGGTTATCGCAAAGCAAAACGGCAAAATAACAAACTTGAAACTTTTGCAGCATCGTTTATCAAAGGTGTACTTGACAATCCGGTTTATGCTGGCAAGATTGCTTACGGACGTAGAAAAATTGAAAAAAAGCCAGGAACAAGAGGGGAGTACCATACCGTTAAACAAGCTGATTATATGCTTAACGATGGTGTCCACGAAGCCATTATCACATCTGACACGTGGGAAGCAGCACAGCGAAAACGTAAACAAAATGGCACATCAAATCCTAAAGCACACTCTCTGGAACATGAGCACATTTTATCAAGCATTCTGAGGTGTCCTATATGTGGTAGTCCGATGTACGGAAACGTCAATAGAAAGAAAAACAAAAACGGCAAATACTACCGTGATTACTTTTATTACGCTTGCAAGCACCGCAGGTTTAACGATGGTATTTACTGTGCATATAAAAAACAGTGGGGACAAGATGTAATAGATACCGCCGTTGAACAGTTTATCTCTCAATTGACCAAAAATCCAAAATTCAAAAGTGCACTTGATAAAAAAATCAGTTCTGAAATAGATGTTTCAGAAATCGAAAAGGAAATTGAATCTCTTGAAAAGCAGAGAAGACAACTTATTGGAGCAAAAAGCCGGTTAGGTTGTAGCATAGATAGCCTTGATATTGATGATAAATTTTATACACAGAAATACACTGATATGGAAGAACGTCTTAGTAGCCTTTACGTAGAGATAGAAAACGTGGAAAACAACATTGAGATGCTCAGACAACGTATCATTAACACCATGCAAGACAAGCTGTCATCCGAGAGTATATACCGCATTCTGGAGCACTTTGACAGATTTTATGATAAGTTTACTGATCAAGAAAAGAAACGGTTTATGGGGGCATTTATCGAACGAATAGACATCTTTCCAGAGCAACAAGACAATGGCAGAATCCTAAAAAGTATTAAGTTCAAATTTCCGGTATGGTATGGTGATAAATCCTATGTTGATTTCTGTTGGGACAAAAAGAGTCCCGTTGAGTGCGTAGTTCTTTTGTCCCAACTTCCGGATGAACATATCGACATTGAGATTGACCTCGATGAATTGGACTTGACATCTGCTGAATGTAAGGCAACTTACGCACAAATTAAGGCTTATGTTAAGGAACATACAGGTTTAACTGTATCATCTCTTAACATTGCACAGATAAAGCAGAAATGCGGTATCATTGAGCGTAGCAATTATCACAAGGCAAAGTCTGTGGATTCCAGACAACCTAATTGTACACCAGAAAAAGAACAAGCTATCATTGATGCGTTTCGGCACTTCAAAATGATTTAAGTTGGTCAACATACGAAGAAGAAAGGCTTGAATTGAAAATGACAAAGAAAGAAGTAAAAACTGATTTATGGGTTGCTTCTCAGTTAGATAAATGTAAAATTCAGTTTACTGCACAAGGAAGTGACGTGAAAGAGATTGATGCAGCTCTATCAACAGCTTCTAAGCGTGGAACTGGAAATGCTGGTTATCCTGAATATGTGGCAGTTGTAAATGATTTTGTAATTGTTATTGAAGATAAAGCAGATTTAGCTAAACATGAAAAACTGACTGATACAGCACTTATTGAAACAACAACAAAAGCAATCACGGATTATGCAGTGAATGGTGCATATTTTTATGCAAAGCATATTGCACAGAATAGCTCATTTAAGAAGGTGTTTGCTATTGGTGTGTCAGGTGATGAAAAACATCATAAAATTACGCCTCTGTATGTGGATGACAGAGAGGGATATATTGAACTGGAAGATGTTGAATCATTTACAATGTTCAACAGACTGAATATTTATGAGTATTACTTGAGAAATGTCCTGAAGGAAAAGACAGATGTTGAAAAGACAACGGAGCAGATTTTGAAAGATGCGTCCACCCTTCATGAATATCTTCGTACATACGGCTCATTGAAAGACCAAGATAAACCGTTGGTTGTATCTGGAATTTTGCTTGCATTGGATGAAATTGAAAGTGGTAGCTTTTCTATTGATTCATTGACAGGTGATAATCTTGATACAGATGGTGAGAAAATTTATAATGCTATTCAAAAGCGTTTGAAACGTTCTAATGTTGGACCAGATGTAAAGCGTGACAAACTTATGAGCGAGTTTGCAATTATTAAAACCAGTGCAAGATTGAATGAGGTTGACGATAAGCTGAAAAAGACACCATTGAAATATTATGCTGAGTTCTTGAAAGCTAACGTATTTGATAATATCAAGTATAAATCATCGGCGGAGGATTTTATAGGACGTTTCTATGGCGAGTTTATGAGTTATTCCGGTGGTGATGGACAGACACTTGGCATTGTTCTTACACCGGCTCATATTTGCGAGTTGTTTTGCGATTTGCTGAACGTGCAGTCTGATGATGTTGTTCTTGACCCAACGTGTGGAACTGCTGGATTTCTCGTAGCAGCAATGCACCATATGATTTCGGCTACTGATAATGAAACAAAGAGAAAGAATATCAAAAAAATGCAATTGCATGGATATGAATTACAGAGTAATATGTTTGCGATTGCCTGCACAAATATGATTATTCGTAATGATGGTAATAGCAATATTATGTGTCAGGATTTCTTGAAACAGAATCCAGCACAAGTGCAGTTAAAAGGTGCAACTGTTGGTATGATGAATCCACCATATAGTCAAGGAACGAAAGATGACCCGTCACAGTATGAACTTTCATTTGTGGAACATCTTCTTGATTCTCTAGTTGAGGGAGCAAGAGCTGCTGTGATTGTTCCGCAGTCGTCTATGACTGGAAAGACAAAAGCTGAGCAAGCATTTAAAGAAAATATCATGAAACATCATACACTGGAAGGCGTAATCACTTGCAATACAGATACTTTTTATGGGGTAGGTACAAATCCTGTAATTGCTGTATTTACAGCACATGAACCGCATCCAGAAGATAAAGTTTGCAAGTTTATTGATTTCAGGGAAGATGGCTATGAAGTAAGAGCACATATTGGATTGGTTGAAGGTGATAGTGCAAAAGATAAGAAACAGCATCTCCTTGATGTATGGAATGGACGTATTGAAGCACCATCAAAATTCTGTGTTGAATCAACTGTACAGCCAGATGATGAATGGTTACATAGCTTTTATTATTTCAACGATGAAATTCCGACAGAATCTGATTTTGAAAAAGCAATTGGGGATTATCTGAGTTTTGAATTTTCTATGGTAATGCAGAATCGAGAGTACCTGTTTACAGGGGGTGAATCAGATGAAACTGAGTGATAGAGAATGGAAGATTTTTATTATTGGAGATTTGTTTTCTGTCAAGCGACCAATAGCCAGAAATAAAGACCATTATGAAAATGGTAATGTTCCATTTGTTGCATCAGGAAGTGGGAATAATGGTGTCATGAAATGTTGTAAGCCTCATAAAAATGAAGAATTGGATAATGCTGGATGTATTACTGTTAGTCCTGTTGATGGAAGTGCATTTTATCAGCCGTATGATTTTTTGGGACGAGGTGGAGCAGGTTCATCAATTTTAATGTTGTATGCTGAAAATATAAATTTATACAATGGTCAGTTTATTGCAAAGATGATTGCAAATACTTGTGTATGTAAATATACATATGGACACATGGGAAATAAGGATAGTATTAAGCGTGAAAGAATTATGCTTCCTGTTGATGACAATGATGAACCAGACTATCAATTTATGGAAGATTACATGAAAGAATTGATGGCAGCAAAGCGTAAACAGTATCAGGAATATGTTGAACAACGTCTTGCGGAACTTGGTATTGATGATGTGAAAAATACCGAAGTGGGGGGGGGTATAATGTAAGCTTTGGTAAACGAGAGTGGAAAGATATTTCTATTACAGATATATTTAATAAGTTTATTCCTGGAAAAGGAAAGGGTTTGAATCATTTGAATCAGTTACAGGAAGGTTTGCCGTATATAGGGGCAACTAATAGAAACAACGGAGTTCTTTGTTTTGTAGAAAGTAATTGCATTTCTAATAAAATGATACAAAATGGAAATTGTATTGGTTTCATAAAAAATGGTGATGGTTCTGCTGGATATGCTATTTATAAACGTGGAAAATTTATATCAACAAGTGATGTAATCTATGGTTATGCTGATTGGTTAAATGAATATACTGGTTTGTTTTTTGTGGCAGCTCAAGATTTGATTAAGAGCAAATATAGTCATGGATATAAAAGAAATCTGCAGCATTTACGTAGTGATAAGGTTATGATTCCAGTTGATAATAACGGTAAACCAGACTATGATTTTATGGAAGATTGCGGACGAAAAATGATGGCAAAGAAATATGTTCAGTATTTGAATTTTCTTAAATCGTCAGAAAGAATGTAAGATAGTTGACAGAAAAAGCACCACTTAACTTTATAAGTTGAGTGGTGCTTTTTCTGTACTATTTATTTGCTTCTATTTCGCTTAAAACCTCTCTGCCGTATTTTTCAATTAGTTCAGCAAGAAGATCTATAAACTGCTCAAACTCTGCGTTATGTTCCATAATTTGACCTCTGAAATTTAAAGTGTTATGTTTATTCAGCATCAAGCACATCCGCAATTCCGCTCATTATATAATCTACACACGGGAGTGCTACACTGTTTCCAAGTGCTTTATATCTAGCGTTGTCAGATTCTCCAACAGTCCAGTTATCCGGAAATCCTTGTAGTCGTTCGCACTCCAATGGAGTTAATCTTCTGACAATAGATTTACAACCGGATGGATCTGATATAAGAGATTCACTACCACCACCATTAAATCCACCTTGTCTTGTCAAAGTGGCAAATGTACCATCTGGATCATTAAAATCTGCAAAACCAGATTGCGAAAACACTTCTTGTTGATCTAGTACATATGGAGTATTTCCTTCACCAGTTCCCATCCTGCTAGTCACTGTTTGACAAACATTTGATAGCTCAACTCTTGAATCTCCAGAATGATTATTAATTAGAACAGCAATATTTTGTCGTGATGTAAGAGTAGATGACATATCTTCATCATATGGAAGTGTTGCCATTGCAGCTGCTTGCTGATATTTAAATGTTGCAACATATGGTTTTGCATCGTATACAACTGCTGGTCTATCTATGGTGTTTAACGTATAGCATTGATTTTTTCTCCATCCACATCCGTTGCATCCAGCAGTATCTGCACGATCAATTCCATTTCCTTGCAAGCAATATACAGAATCTAATTCTTCAGATCCATGTTTTGCGTTATCTGAATCTGATATTCCAATGCAGCTTTCAGCTTTTCTGGAAGTTGTTTCCCACGGTTTTTCGCTCTTCGAATAACTCCTTCGCAGGCTTTCTTGCTCAAATAATATTTTTCCGGCACATTGTCCTCTAAGATCTGCAATAAGGAAGATTCTGCGTCTACGCTGGGGGACTCCCCAATATTGTGCGTCAAAAGTTCTCCATGCGATGGAACCGGATTTACCCAAAATCTCTCCGGATTTTGTCCATCTCTCAGGTCTAAGCGTAGAAATTCTTTCCGATATAAGTCCACAGAATTCCTGTAAGACACATTGGAAGTCATCTCCGTTGTTGCTTGAAATTGCTGCGCTGACGTTTTCCCAAACAATGATTTTTGGATACTCATAATTAGTTGCCTCCAGCATTTCTTTGATAACTCGAATCTGTTCTATAAATAATCCGCTGCGAGTAAGATCTAGATCAGTTTCACAGTCTGGACATGTTCGAATGCTGGAATTTGCACTAACTGATTTACCACAGTTTGGACACACCAGTTTGATTCCTGCCTGGGTTCCTGCAACCGATATATCGGTACATGGACTTCCGCCAGTTATAATATCAACGGGTTCAAGAGCATGTCCATCAAGCTTTGTAATATCTCCAACATGTTTCATGTTTGGAAAGTGTCGTTTTGTGATTCTTATTGGAGCAGCTTCGATTTCAGATGCCCATACAGGTTCAAAATTATACCAGCTTCCTGCAAGTTCAAATCCACCGATTCCACTAAATAAAGAACCTAATTTAATCTTGTCCATTGCATCACCTCAACATCAAGAAGCAATCGAATCACTTGAAATGTAATCCCACATCATTGACAATGCATGCTTTCGAATCAGTTCTTTGTCGATTTTAATCATATTGTGTGGCATAATAGGCATCCACTGTTTCAAAATCTCTTCTGCCGTATATCCTACATCATATCCAGCAGCAGGTCTTGTCTGCTTGGATTCTGTGTATTTCGGAAATGTTCCGCAATTTGAAATTTCCTTTGCAGAACCGAATACCTCCGGCAGGGCATCAGCATCGTTCAAAATGTAATTTACGCATGTCATTCTTTCCATAATTCAAGATCCTTTCGATATGTTTTGTTATTTGAGATTTCATCCTCTACTATCTTATAACGAGTGTTCAAAAAAGTTTCTTTTGCCTGAGTTTTGTACAATATGGTTTTATCATGGTTATCAATGATTCAAATTGAGATGCAAAGTCTAGCATTTGACCATATTTGTGTTCGGATCTGGCAAGCAGATATTTATATAGAGTTTCAAATTCGGATTTTCCGCAATATGTATCTACTAGATCAAACAGCTTCTTAGCATTACTACGATTGCATGGAAAAAACATATCCAGGTCTAATGTCATACATCCGCAGTCATATTGAATTGTAAACTGCATACATATCATCCTCTAATATAAATTCATTTGGACAGCGCTCTGCGCTGTCCTTTTTTATTCCTTTGTTTTAAGATATTTTGGCATCCAATGTGTTAAATCATATTTTTCAACGATGTCATTCCACATTTCCGGAATATCAGAATTCAACTGTAAAATCAATGGAACCATAATTTCTTTGATCTGTGAATGTGCATTTGGTGCACATCTCAAATCAAATACATGTCGCCACTCACGAACATTTCCAGTTGCAATGATTTCCGTTTTTGTTGCAAGCGGTAACACATCTCTAGCTTCTTCTGGTCTTAAAGCTGGTGTTCCGTCAAACTGGGATATAAAATAGTTATATGCATATTCAGCACTTAACAAATTAGACACGTATATCCAAGTGTTATGATTTACATACTTGTTTTTCAATCCATTTGTATGATTAATATCAGTATTCAATAATAACTTACGATCTTCACTTGGAATCCAGTCTGAAATAACAAATGTCAAACCACGTTTTGCATAATTAACGTATCTGGTAGATTCCTGCGCAAAGGAAAGAATTCGATGACGCACAAGTTCATTTGCAATAGCTCTATTACAAACGAATTGCACAGATAAATTTGGAGCATGCTCAATCATCGCAGTATGATTTCGCTGAATCAAACTAGTTACCATTCGTTCTGCGGATCCTTCACAAATCCTATCTTCGGATTTATAACATAGTCTGGCAGCTAATTCTATTCGGTTTAGTACGTTTTCACGTGTAAAATCTTCAGAAATAATCTTAAAACTTGGTTCTACAAAATACATAACAATAACACCTCACATCAAGTATTTATTCAATCTTACTTATAGAGCTTAATCAGGAATAACACAGTTCCCAATATGCAAAGCAAAAATCCAATGATTCCACAACACCATGATTTACTTGCAGATTGGCAATCCGCAGATTCCCATATACAAAGCACACCAATAATACAAAACATAAGTGAATATCCAAACATACAAACAGCTCCTAAACATTTTATCGCAGCATCTTTTGAACCCAATTATTTTCAAAATCATACATATTGTGATACGGAGTTACATCTGAAATTGTACTTATGGAATTATCATCTTCAATCTTAACATAAAGATCTGAAAGCATAATACGTTTTGAAAATCTGCAGAGCCATTGTACAAAAGATTGAAATACTGGTGTTTTATCAGCATTTCGGTATAATCCATACAATCCAATTACAAATCCAGTTGGATTTACAAACCATGTGCCACTTTTATATCCACGAGAATCTCTTCCAAGATTTGATCTATTTCCAAATTCATCTGTAGAACGAAATCCACCTGGATAATCAATTGCGTGCACATAGGTTTCAAATATCCGTTCACTTGTTACATAATTATCATGATCATAGACTTTTGGAAGATGTAAAAGCACTGTTTTTAATATGTACTCTGATTCTGCTGGATTGCGTCCAAGTGCAACTGTATTGATATATCCATGTATTCTTGTCCAATTACTCATTGATATCCTCCAAATTCAAACTGCTATCGTGTTGTTTATACTTTAAACTGTCTATTACGTCATGCAGTTTACAGGCACATGCAGAACACATATAACTTGCTGGTTCAATACACAGTTCAGATTCAAGAACCGTATCATACACATCAAATAAAATACGTGTTACATATTCTTGGTTGATTTTAGATCCACAAAAATCACATTCATATGATTTTACAATTTTAACCGGCATTATTATACCTCCATAGGTTTATTCCAGCAATCGTCACAGTCTTCATGACAACCAGCATCCTCACCATAAATATCCATTACACAGGCTGTAGGTAACTCATGATTATATCTTGAAATGCATTTTGGTGCATTTGGAAATTTTTCAAAGAAGTCCATACAATATGATTTTTCTGGATGTGTCTTCACCCATGCATCTACAAGTTCGTCTGCATCTCTTGTAAAATTGCAGAGTCTACAAGGGACTGCTAGTCTAAATGGACATTCTGTACAATCGATAGATGAACACATGCGTCTGAAATCTTTGATTGTAGCCATTATTTATAATCCTTTCTGCATTTTACACAAACCGCATTGAAGTCGGATCTTTTAGCTCATTGTAAGACATACCAACAATTCCAGCAGAGTCTTTAGATGATGTTGCTTTAAAAAATGCATCTGATTTCTGAGGATACATAAATTCAAACATGAGATAATTCATAGCATCTAGCAAGTACTCTGTATTTCCAGTTTCCTGATATTTTGCTACACAGAGATCATGACTCTTAATTGCATCCACTAGCTTATCACCAAAATTAACTTTAGCTGATCCATATTTATAAAACGATGTTTCAACTCGGTTATGCCTAAGTTCATCTGCTTTCTTACTATACTCAACTTCTTCTACAAATCGATCCATATTAAACCTCCGTAAGTATTTGATAAATTGCTCCACCTGCATATCCAATCACAAAACTTAATAATGCAAGCATAGTGTAAATTCCTATACGTTTCACGATATCAACTCCAATTCATGACATCATCTACTATATATAACGAGAGTCCTGAAAAGTACAACCTTATATATCACCAGTAAATGCTATTGAGGTGATGCAGCATGAATCAATGCATGTGCATTCCAATTCCTAATGCAGAAATCTGTATTAAACCAAATGATATCATCAAACTAGGTCGATTTGATCTGGAAATGTGGAAAGTACAATACGGATGGTACTCATGGGGTGGAAATCGTCCGGTTTGTGGATGGTATCTAGTGAGTACTCAATCTGATCAAAGAATCAAACCATTACAATTACCAGATATAGATGATATCTACATTATTGAATCAGGATGCTATAAGTGAGGTGATAAATAGTGGATTACATTACGATTCCAAATACTTGTAAGCATCTGTATCCAGGCAGTGTCGTTATGCTTGGTCGATTTCCAGGTACAAAATGGGTGTTGCAATTAGGGTGGTATATTCATGAGAATATGCAATTAAACGGATGGTATTTTTCTGCAATTCCATCTAGATCTACGATTCCGGTAGAAGAATCAGATTTGCAAGATTTAGTTCTAATTTCTGAGGGGACAAGCGGCTGTGATTGTGGCTGCCCATCACCAATTCCACCATATCCAAAGCCGCCAATGCCACCTGGCAGACCTCCAGTCAGACCAGTTGAAGTATACATTTCAGGTGTACAATACGTAAAAGGTCAGCTTATATGGTTAGAATCCGGAAAACTATATCAAACATCAAAAGATTTTGTATCATCCAGAAGTGAATCTACTGTATTTGATAATTTAAAGACTGATATAACACTTGGAAATCTTGTACCTGTGTCAACCGATGACATTTCAGGTGGTGCATGGGTATTTGCAATTAAATTTCAAGAAACCTTTAATACTGATGTCTTAACAAAAGACAAAACTGATGCATTTTTACGTGCACATGATCCAGAAATTACTCCAATGGTAGGAATTATGTTTATCAATATTGATTCTGAATCTGAAAGCTATTTGGATAGTTATCAATATTGCATCACAAAGCATGAATCTGGTCTGGATCAGTTAGTTTTACTCAAAGTGTTTACTATTTCAGAATCCATACCGATTTCTGAATTAGATAAAATCCTAATTTAATTTTTAAGGAGTTGTTTTTATGAAGCAGTATGTAAATCTAGCCGGTATCAAACATGTATGGGACAAGATTGTTGCTACATTTGTTAAGCAGGAAGCTGGCAAGGGACTGTCTACCAACGACTATACCACTGCAGAAAAAACCAAGTTATCAGGAATTGAAACCGGTGCAAATAAGTATGTCCATCCGACTACTGCAGGCAATAAGCACATTCCAGCCGGTGGTTCTGCTGGTCAGATCCTGAAGTACAGCTCTGCTGGTACCGCAGCATGGGCAGATCCGGATACGGTTACTGTTGATGATGCACTGTCCGAAACTTCTACAAATCCAGTTCAGAATAAGGTGATTGCAGGTAAAGTTAAGACCATTGAAACTGATTTATCTGCAGCTACTAAAAAGCTATCCGGCATCGCTGAAGGTGCAAATAAGACTGTAGTAGATGCAGCTCTGAGTGCGACATCTACGAATCCTGTACAGAATAAAGCTGTACAAGCTAAAGTAACTGAAATCGAAACCACTTTAGGCACTGCTACTACGAAATTAGATGGTATTGAAGAGGGTGCAAACAAAACTGTAGTGGATACAGCTCTGAATGCATCATCCACAAACCCTGTCCAAAACAAAGCAGTTAACACTGCGCTTGGTAAGAAAATCGATACCGCTAAGATGGGTGTTGCAAATGGTGTTGCAACTCTAGATGCTTCTGGTCTTATTCCATCAGATCAGCTTCCAAGTTATGTAGATGATGTCATCGAAGGCTATTATGTTGAAGCAGATAATAAATTCTATTCTGATGAAGCACACAAAACCGCAATTACTGGTGAGACTGGTAAAATCTATGTAGATTTGACTACAAACCTTTCATATCGTTATGGTGGTACTGCATATGTTCTGATTACTTCTACGGACATGACTCCATTATCTGATGACGAAATCGATGCAGTTCTAGTGTAATAATCTAACTTAATTTACATTCTATAACTATTCAGCTCTAATCAAGTATAGAATTCTATGCTTTATCTCAACACTAGAGCTGGATAGTTATAATTTTATATCAGGAAGGTGATACCTGTCATGAAACGATACGTAGATTTAAATGGAGTTCATCATTTTTGGGAATCCATTGTAAAATCCTTTGTAGCAAAAGAATCTGGAAAAGGCTTGTCATCCAATGATTTTACAACAGCATATAAAACCAAATTGGATGGTATCGAGAAAAATGCAAATAAAACTGTGACTGATACTACGTTATCTTCCACAAGCACAAATCCAGTACAAAATAAAGTGATCTATTCTACATTAGGTGGCTATGTAAAAACAGATGGTACCAGTACTATGACTGGACCACTTATCAGTAAAAGTAAGAATGTTCTTATTGATACAGTAAATGGTTATACTGTATGGGCTAAAAATGATGGTAGTTCATTCTATTTTCTAGTATCAGACAAAGACAGTACAACTTGGACAACACAACGTCCATTTATTTTGGATTTAAAAACTGGAGTACTTAATATTAACGGATCTGCATCAAAATTAGCTACACCTCGAAAAATCAATAATGTATCATTTGATGGATCCAAAGATATTACAATTCCTGTAGTTATTCCAGATTCTGTAACTGTATATGTTAACTCATCAACTGGTAATGATACAAATGATGGATTAACAGCTAGTACACCAGTAAAATCTCTAAATAACGTACTTACAGACTCTAGATTTATGAATTATTCAAGGATCTCAATTCAGTTAGCTGGAACTGCTGTACATACCATTACTTCCAAATCTTTAACTAAGAAGTCTATTGTATTTAACAATAAAGAGTCTACAGAAGCTACAATTCGAATTGATAGTGGTAGTTTATCATTTGTAAATTGTGACATTCTATTTTTAGGTAATACTGGAACTATTACGTTTATCAATTACGGAACATCTCAAAATATAATATCTTCTAATAGTAAAATCAATTTGAATAACTGTACATTGCAAAACGCCCATACAGACAAAACTGATTATTTGATATATGGTGCACGTGCAAGTGAATTTATACTTACATCAGTAAAATTTATAGGAGCAAAAACTAGCAGTGTTTATATCAAGGAAAACAGTAAAGCAACCTTGCTCAACTGCTACACGGAATCTGGAGTCTATAGTCCGGTCTATGTAAATAGTGGTTGCACATGTGATATATTCATGACAAGCTCTACATTAAATTGTGTTGGTGCTGAAGATATGAGTGGTAATAATTCTGCGATTATTCGATATAATGGATACCCATACACCAGAAAATATATAGCACTAACCGAAAAAACGATAAACTCTACAGATACGGCACTCATATATTCTAATGATTTAGGACATGCATTTAATGGCTATACAAGTAGTATTAATGGATATAACAGCATCTTTATAAAATTGTATATTCCAAAAATTAATTTAACATTGACACAAATGAAATCCTTAAAATCAAATATTACTTTAACAATAAAGGGATATGATTATACAAAAACTTTAAAAACAATAAAAATTCCGTTGGATGCAATTGCTCCAAGCGCAAGCGAAAATGAAGACAGCACATATGGAATGTTTGTATGTAAGCCTGATTCTACTACTCATGCATATCCAAATGGCTATCCATATGATACATCTGCAGAATTAGAAGTATCTATTGATAAAGGTTTCCTTAAAGTTCGATCCAGAGTGAAATTTAGATACTATGGTGCACCAGATACCGATATCTATTCAAATAGTACGAATAACTGTAGAGAAACTACATTATATCCAAATGCAGATTCTCCATATACAGCACTTCCAATGTTTCTGAAATCCATCAGTGCATATTCCTTAACACTTACTGGAACCGGAACAGGTCTTACAAAATATCCAAACGGTACCAAACTTGGAATCTATGTAGAACGCAAATACTAATGTGAGGTGAAAATTATGCAGATTAGCATCAATGATGAAGTACGTGATATGACACCAGAAGAAGAGGCTGAGTATAATCGAATTGCATTAGCATCAAAAGAATCTCGTGAATTGCAGGATAAAAAGAATGACAAAATTCGGTTAACCACATATCTCATAGATTCCGATACTGATATTATCCATTATATGGAACGATATATGATTGGATCACTGAAGTCTTCTGAATTTGCGGATATCACATATGCAAGATCGAAAGCTAGAAGTGAATTGGAATTGTTATCTTCTGAGGATCTTATGACCGATGAAACAAAACAGGAATTTCAATTGGAGCAAGCAAAAGAAAACAAAATCAATGAGATTTGTGCAAATTCACAAATCCTCATAACAAAGGGTGTATCTTACAATAATGCAAACTATAGCTTAAATACACATGATCAAATCAATCTTTTAAACCTGAGTTTTATTGCAAATCAAGGTGTAAATGTTCCGTATCATGCAGACGGTGAATTGTGCCGAATGTACACACCAGAGGAATTCAAGACAATTGTAAAACTTGCTACACAGCTTATCATGTATCATACAACTTATTGCAATCTATTAAAAAATCAAATTACAAAAATGACCTCAATTGAAGAAGTGAATTCTGTATCTTATGGAATGGATTTGGATGATGAACATAAATCAATTCTTGATTCAATTGTAAATTCAGATTCTAGTATGAGTGAAACATCATGATAAAACAAACTGCAAAGTATGCTTCTTTATTTTCAATTGGTGGTGTTTTATATTATTTCATTGAAATTATATGTCGTGGATTTTCACATTGGACGATGATCCTTGTAGGTGGAATCTGCTTTATTTTGATCGGTCTCATTAATGAAACCATTTTAACTCGAAATATGCCACTAATTGAACAAATGCTAATATCTTGTATGATGATTACGGGAGTTGAATTTATTGCTGGTGTAATTTTAAATCGAATATTAAATCTAAATATATGGGATTATTCAGACAGACCATTTAATATTCTAGGTCAAATCTGTTTGAAAAACTCAATATATTGGTTCTGGTTGAGTTTAGTCGGAATTGTATTAGATGATTATATTCGATATTTGTTTTTCCATGGTAGAAAACCAAATTATCATCTATTTATTACATGATTGGAGTGAGAATTGTGCCAAAACAAATCTATAATGAAGGTAGAGTTGTGGGGTATTCTGCATATGAAATGTATTTAAAACATGCACTAAGTACGGATCCAAATCATAAACCAGCCAGTGAAAAAGAATGGCTTGCATCTATGATGTCGATGGGATCCTCTATGCTTTTACATGTTGGTATTGATAAAACAAACAAAGAACACTACATTGATGTTCAGTTTCCATCTACTTCTAAACTTTGTGCAGCAAACACAATTATTGCATCTTTGTTTCTGGGTACAGGTCATACCTCTATCTCAGATACAGAAACTGGATGGGTTACAAAAGTGTCTGATTATGGTGTTTTAATCAATAACACAACAGCATCATCCCCAAATGGTGTAATATCTACAAATGGTTCAATTCCTCCAACAAACTCTAGTGAAGTATCACTATCAAAATATAAATCTGTCATATTGGAATATTTGAAAATTGCAGATGGTATTGTAATTCAACCTGGAACTTGGACAAAAAACACTGTATCACCTCCAGAAAAATCATTCACTCCAGATTTGACAAAACCACCTAGATTACGACTGGCAATATCTAAAGCAATTACACAGCCATTTTATCTGCTTCTAACTGGATTTACAAACCGAATGGTAGTAGATGGAGTATCAGGATTTTCTGATAGTACAAATTCAAAATCACCACAAGACGGAGATTTTTTAGGACCTTGGGAGTTCCCATGGTCAAATAAAATCATATTTACCATTCCATCTGCTTACATGCATTTATATGTATATCAAAAATATGCCAGATCATTTCCATTATCAAATCAATCAGTTGATGTGAAATCGGATCCTGTTATTGATATGAATTCCGGAGATCCAAGCACATTTTATGAATCCAACTATACATCTGCAAAATTACCTTTGAAAGTAACCAAGATTAATACAGTAGGTGATAGCGCATCTGTACTTGCTACATATCAGGTAAATAAAAATATTCCACCAGCATTATATGGTGCAGCAATTAGTTCTACAAGTGGTGTAGATGAATCTTGCATAAATGCAGATGGTACATTGTCAAATCTTATTGTACCACTAGATACAATTGTATATGAACAAGATGCAGGAGAATTTTCAGAACTAAATGTTGAATATAAAGAAAATCCATCCACTGGACAGCTATGGAAAACCGATGTGTATGGTGTATATAATGCAATTCTTGATAAATACGGCACAAATTCAATGGCTGCATATTTGGTTTACTTAAATTTTATGTCCTATGAGTTAGACGCAAAATTTAATCTGTTTGATTGGAGTAGTTTTCATCATGCAGGAGAATCCGGCTATACATCCGTGCAATCATGTATTGCACAATTTATACAAGATTATAATGCATACAAGGATTTGTGGAAAGCACCAAATAATCCGTTTTATAAATTAGACGGATCCAGTGCATCCGATGTCATAAAAGCCGATGTCATAGAAGTAAATGTAACAATACCAAAAGCATGGGCATCATCAAAACCGGCTACAGTATATGCATATACCAGCACTCAAATTCCATCCATCACGCATAATTATTATTGTCCAATTGACAGTGTGGCTCCTGGTAATATAAAATTGTACCATGGTAAACTTGATTTAAGTGGAGTAAATCCATCAAAAAGTCAAGATTCTGCACAAGCTTTGGAATCCAATGCACCTGGAACAACTGGTCTAATGCGAGATTCCGATGATTATATCATATATCAAACCAATGAAGCAAATGCAATCGTACCAATTGCAAAAGTTGATAATATTAATCTGCTTGGGGTTATCTCTGTACAAGAACTCATTGGACCATATATGGTTGTAGAAGGAACATATCAACGTTATGATGCTACAATTACAAAATTATCTGGATACTCAGAATCTAAATCAATCTGGGATCAGCCGGATAAATGGAAAGTCTCATATAATGGTGTAACCAATACTGGAACAGAGCTTGTAAAAGATCCAAAACTGAAACTTCAGTACAATGAACCATTTTTGGTGATCCCAAAACGTATTACAGGTAAATTATCTAAGAAAATACAAGACTTATGTGGTTATGAGTATGATCCAAAGACAAAGAAACTGATATCTGGTGGAAGATGGGATGGAGCAAATTTAAGTTTGATTGACCAGATTCCAGAATCAGAACGAAATGATTATTATTATTTAATGTTGGGACAACCGACTAGATCCTTAAATGATGTTGCATGGCCGATTAGAAAATCAGATCAAAATATTGATATCACTATGCGATATCGAATGCAAATCTATATTACAGATCCAAATACTAAAATTATGACAACATGGCATATTCCAAGTTTTTATAATGATGCCAGAAACACAAGATCTAGTAAGTATTTAGGAAGCTGGTGGGGGACTGGAGATCCGTCTATCTATAGTTCAGGATGGGCTTATATCGGAATACCTGGGGTATCACACCCACGACTTTTAGACAAATTGAACACCGCTGGTTCTGGAACTGGATTTGTATACAATCGTGACGCTATGCTGCCATTGGATGACTTGTATCAGAATATCTCTGCAAAAGATATCTTTGGCGCAAGTATTATGACGAAGTCTGGAATCCTAAAAGAATATCAATCATTAAGTCTGGACGAATTTTTTAAAACTGCACTAGTTACAGATATGGGTACAGGAGAAACTCTAGATCCAAAGCGCTGCTATGAAAATATTTGTCAGCCACTTGTAATTTATACAAATGGTTCAAGATATGATGAAGATACGAGATCTTATGTATTTGATCAACCTGAAATTCCTGCATGTTCTTTGACTATCAATAATACAAAAGCAAATTTGGGAATGACTCAAATTATAAGTATTCCAGATAAATATAAATCTGATAATACAACAGATGCTCAGGGTGCATTGATTACAACTGGAAATCGCCAACAGCTTGTATTATCTATGGCAGATCAAAATAATAATCCATATCCGATACATGGTGTATCTAAAACCATTTCAATGCCGGTACCAGGCAGATTATCGTGGGAATACATTTTAAGGGCATTGTCTGAAGATGCATCATTGGATATCATAGGAACACAGCTTATGCAGTTAGCAGTTGCATTGCAATCTTGTAAATCTGGAACATTTCAAATTTCTAAAGATTCAAATGGTAATATTACATTGACATCATAAAATTGATTGAGGTGACACATATGAAAATATTATGTGGTACTAAAACTCCACAGGTACCTCCGGCAAGTCAACTTGTAAATCGATTTGGAAAATATCTATACAAGCATTTTATGGGAGCTTATAAATATAAAAAATCGGGAAACATGTATGATATCTATTGTACGTTACTATACGAGTTACTACCTGAACATGGGGGTACTCCAAATGATGTACAGGAAATAACAATTAATATCAATCTTACAACATATCAAAATAAAATACGTGTCAACACAATTGAAGTTTCGCCAGAAGAACGCACATTAGGATGCGATGTATTTAAACCAGAAGCATTATTAAATCTGGAAAAAGCACGATTGAAAATAGAACAAACCGTCAGAACCAGAATTGAAACTGCTTACAAAGATTGCAAGGTTTTATATTAAGCAACAGCACTGAACTCAAAATTGGGTTCAGTGCTGTTATATAACCTTATATATTTGAAATGGTGGTGATTAGAAATGTGGTACAAGCAAAATAATTTTGGTATTTCAACCTGGAAATCAGACACGTGCCAAAATTATTCGATCATACAAATGCACTCTAAATTTTATGTTAGAGAAAAATCTATGCAAAATGACTGGAACTATGTAGCTTGTGCTAATGCATGTGATGGATTTCAATCTTTGATTGATGCAAAACAATGGATTTCAAAAAACAAATCCACATATCCAGAAATTTTATGCATGACATTCTCTAGCACTAAGAATCGTACACAAATATTAGCTGCAAATACAAAAGATTTAGCAGCAAATTTATCACGTGTTAGATCCTCAAATATCTGGTCCTATGGCTTTAATATGAAAGATCGACATGATAAAACAGGGGACATTGTAGTACAATTTAAGAATAAAAACGGTGGTCCAGGTGATGTGTATATTTATTATGATGTTCCGTTTGTTGTGTACAGACGATGGCAATCTGCTCCCAGCAAAGGTCATTATTTCTGGATTTATATCCGAAATATATTTAAATATAGCAAATTAACCGGAGATAAGCGTGGAAAACTAAAAAATGCAATATAAGGTGATGTACTATGAAAATTCGAAAAAACATAATGGCTGCAAGATATTCAGCACAAAGTGGAACTACTTTTTATGAAATTTCGTTAGATGATGCTATTTCAGTATTTCGTTCCAATAACAATAATGCTTGGATTTATAAATCATTATTAGAATATGGTTGGGACTGTATTGATTTTCAGCACAATCTATTTGGTTCTAAAGTCATTGATAATACATTATATTTATGTGTTACAGATGGTCAAGAAATTTTAGTACAGGATGATTTTGTAGATCCAGAAACTGCATTAAACTTATATGATTTATCAGAACTGGAAGATTATATTGAATCAGCAGATAGTGATATTATCACATACTATATTACAGAATATGAGATTGATGAACCTCAGTTTGATAAATGGGCTGAGTCACTTTTGAAATCTGGATATACGTTTACAAAACTTGTATCTGATTATGATTCATTCGATGTCTGATCATTCATTGCATTCGGATTTTAGTCGCTTATATAGGATATCCATAGCTTTTGGCAATGCAGCTTTTAATTCAATGTATTCTATAGAATATAACTCAGCTAATTCCATTAATCGCTTATCTGATATTTTTGATTCCGTTTCTACCATCTCCTGAATTAAAAGTTCCTCAATAGAATCATATTCTGTAGTTTGATAGTACTCAATCCCATGCTTATATTCAGGGGCTTCTAAAAACAATTCATAATCAGATAAATCTGCTGGATATGGAACCCCAAGTATAGATTTTAATGCAATCATGTCGGCTGCTGGTAATGTTACTTTTTCTAAATCATCGTAACATACTGCACTCCATTTTTTACCCAATTGCTTTGCAGCTTTCATGCATAGTTCTCGTTTTACAGAATATCCAACTTGTCCTAATGATCTTCGGATTTCTTCCGAAATCCGTGGCTTGAAAAATACAGCGAATGAAAGATCTGCTCTATATTTTGGAGTCCATTTATATTTCCACCACATACCTAAAAAAGAACATAATGCAGTTTGAAGCTTGTCCTCATATGTTGTATTATCTACATATGTAGTGGTTGCGACATATCCAAAGAAAGAATAATTCAACTGAATAATTTCATCTCGAACAGACAAACACTTTATACGTTCTTCTTTATCATGTGGTAATGAATCATATAATTCATTTGTACGTTTTTTCACATATGCTTGGTTGTATCCCATAATTATTCCTCCAAGATAGTATTTTAGTCGAATTGACTAATAATTCATATATTATGTATATAAGGTTGCAGAATTTGCGATTACATTCCGCTATACTGCAACCTTATTTCATGTACTATCTTACTTATAGGATTACAAAAACATATGTTGATTAGTACAACTGTACATCTAATACCTTGTAGGATTTTGCATCATTCATTGCAACCACATAATCCTGGGTTGCTCCAAAAAACACTACATAAGGCTTACCGAAGTGGTCAATAGTTTCTCCATAATATACTGCCTTGTTACCATCCGACATTTCTACAACTGCCGAATCAACCTTGTCATCTACGTTCAGAACATCTTCAAATGTCAAAGAGTCATTATTTATATACAATTGACGGTATTTTTTCAGAAGCATCTGCATTCTTTGAATGATCTGACGCTTTTGCTTGGAATATCCAGCCGGAATTCTTGACTTATTGATCAATGCATCTGCAACAACCTGAACATCATCACTTTGCTTCAAGAGTACATTCCAAAGTTCCCTTGCAAGACACACGTCCAATGTGTCAATTTCCGATTCATCAATTATGGTTTCAAAAATATCAGCAATCTGATTCTCGGTATCATCCATCTGGTATTGAGAAACTGAATTCTCGTACCAAAATTTTGTTTTTACATTTCTGCGTAAACACCCCAAACAATTATACGCAATCTTATAAATGTAAGAAGCCTCATACCGACTCTTAGAATTGCGGATCTTATCTACGTTTTTCTGCAAATACTGCATTACCGTAGACACCCCGTCTTCATCCGGTGTGAAATTTGCTTTTGCATGAAGCCATGCAAGCTTGATGTTCTGATAAAAATTCACATACAAAGCTGCTGCTTTCAGTTCATCCGGAATGTTCATCCAATCATCATATGTGATTTCTCTATCCAGAAGCACATATGACATAAGTGCTTCCATGAACATGATTTTTGTCTCTTCAAATGCGCTATTCATAATACTCTACTCCTTTTAAACATTGTTTTATAACATTTTATTAGTCTTTGTACTTAGCCAATTTTGCTTTCAGCAGATTGAACAAATGCTCTTTGCAAGATGCTGTTCCTTTAGGCATTCTGGTATTGCACAACAGATTCTCAATGAGATATCCAAATCTTTCATCTTCGGTTACAATTTGATCTAAGAGCCTCTCAATTTCATGATTCTGAATCAATTCCAACATATCTGAGTTATCTATCATAGCATCACGCAGTCTATAACTTAGATAAAATTCAGAACCCTCTGTGTCTACCGAAGATGCTTGAATTTCATCATACTCATAAAAGCTGTTTGTACGGTTATAGAAACAATTCGCACTTGATTTTACTAATCCCAAACTATAAATACATCTGTATACTACTTTGTAGATATAAGGTTTAGAAAACCGTTTCGGATGATCCAGAATTGTCATTACATTCTTTATGAGATACTGCATTACTGTAGATACAGCAAGTGATTCATCAATATATGGAAACATGCTGTAATTCTTTTTCCATGCAACCACGATTTCAGAATAGAATGTTACATACAATGCAGCTGCACGATATTCCTTATCCAACAAAACCCAGCCTACAAATGTATCATAGGGATGTTTGGTTGCGGCATCTACAGCAGATTTAAATCTACTGTAGGTATCTTTAAATTCATACATATTAACTACCTCCATATGAATTTTAATGAATTTAAATATCAATTGTATTTTTATGGCATTCAAAAGCGCATAAAATAATGCACGAATGCAAATGTATTTTATTTTTGAATTTTTATGAATATTTAAGGCGGTGGTCTAATTTTGAGATTCATGCATCTGTAATGATGAATTACAAAGCTATATGCTATAAATTTCATATGGTTCACCACTTTCTTTTATTGGTATCAGTTTTCATAGTATACTTGTCCAACGTGTCCATCCGGTTCATGCGGAGCTTCATAGTTTCTATGATTCTTATACGTTCTGCATTACTTCATCTTCCAGATCTCCAACATCGTCCCAGCTGAATCCATAGTGATTGACAAGATATTCTGCCTGTTCATTAATGATCTCTGCAATTGCATTCGTATGATTTTCAATATAAAACCGAATTGCAATTTTATAAGATGCAATCGCACATTCTTTCAGAAATTCATCAATATCGTCCTTGTCATCCTTACTGGGAAGAGTCACATGGTTAGTGTAGTACTGTACCATTTTGTTTACCTCCGTAACATCATCCTCGACTTATAGAAGTCGGAGCGTTCTTGTAAAACCTTGATAACTATACGATTATGAAATCTACTATGATGTATTCAGATACATGGTGGAATCATCTCACTTTCTGAAACTGTAATTTGCTATTGAATATGTTTTGTTCACTATCGTGAACTGTATATAGTATACACGATAGTGAACAAAAATGCAATTGACAATATGACCAAAATTTGCGATATATTTTTGTGCAGTATCGTGTACTATTTTGTATTGACTTTTATGTCACTATCGTGTATAATAAAATGTATTGGAGGCGATTTAAAATGTCAATTTTGTATGGAAAATTATTTGAAATCATGCAGCAAAAGGGCGTTAGAAAAACAGATCTACGAGCTAACGGGATACATCCAGCAGTAATTAAGAAGATTATGGACGGTGGAACCATTACAACCGAAACCATTGATAGACTTTGTGCATTGCTGGATTGTCAGCCTGGGGATATCATTGAATTTGAAAGATCAGAAGATTCTAAAGAATCTATTGTAAAGTGATATTAGAGGGTAATTGACATAATGTGCTATAATATATAATGATTGGAGGTGGCAAGATGCCAATATCATATACAAAACTGCACGAACTGATGAAGTCTAAAAACATGAGCATTTATAAGATAAAGGGGATCATAGGAAATGCGACTTTTGAGAAGATCAGAAAAAATGCAGGAGAGGACATTAGTACAAAAACAATTTGTATCTTATGCGATTATCTAGAGTGTCAGCCAGAAGATTTAATCAGCTATATACCTGGTGGCGAATCTAAGTCCAAAGTACACAAAACTAAATGATCCTAATTTTATGAGGTTTTATATGGGATTAAGATATAAAATCAATATTTTGGAAGCCTTGAAAACTACTGGGTATACAACTACTAAACTACGAAAAGACAAGTTGCTTGCAGAAGGTGTACTAACTAGTCTTAGACGTGGAGAATCAATTTCTTGGAAGAATATTGAAGCAATCTGTAAATTGCTTGACTGTCAACCAGGGGATATTTTAGAGTACGTACCAGACGAAGAATAACATCAAGCATAGC